>CAJDWS010000001.1_pt1 | contig 43637 bp, 42 predicted proteins | sample 7391661 | NCBI WGS metagenome assembly CAJDWS01 (sample SAMEA7055725, study PRJEB34461) | soil metagenome | biome: terrestrial ecosystem; feature: Peninsula; material: soil | place: Antarctica | collected 2016 | reverse complement strand
CGCTCGTCTTCTGACAGTCCACCCCAAACGCCGGCGTCCTGACCGGACTCCAGCGCCCACTTCAGGCAGGTTTCCTGCACGTCGCAGCGGCGGCAGACGGCCTTGGCCTCTTCAATCTGAAGAAGCGCCGGACCAGTGTTGCCGATGGGGAAGAAGAGTTCGGGGTCTTCCTCCAGGCATGCAGCGCGATTGCGCCAATCCATTGTGGGTTTGCTCCTTGCGTGTCGTCGTGCGAGCGTTGACTGAACGTTCGCTCCTCGGCTCAAATTCCCTGCACGTGGACTGGATTCGCCCACGCTTCGAGACGAGATCCGTTCACGGCTCATTGACCCCTTACGAGGTGTGACGAGAATGGGAACGAGCGCTTGGCCAACAGCGATGGTGGCTCAGGCACCCCTAAGCCTCACAAAGTGAGCGGATCGAGGCAAGACCTTTGGTCGAATTTGCGCACAGAAGCGGGTGCGCTGCGTCACATGTGGATTCGTCGTCCACAGTCGGCAACGTGAGGCAGCTCGAAATGACCTGGTCTGCGCTCGAATTGCGTCTCAAAAGACCATTTGGCACCGGAGCGAGGGATGCTTCATAGGGCCGACTCCCCAAGACCATCCCCGTTTCCACCGGCACCGAACGTGCCGGTGTCCAGGCCTAGGCTGAGCGCGTGGGAGGAATCGATCGAACCGCTTCGATGCGGTCCAGTACGGTGCGCTGGTCACGCCTGGCTGCCGTGCTGCTGTGGCTCCAAGTCGTCGCGATCGTCGGGTTCGTGCTGTTCTTCGTGATCGAATTTGTTCGCGGTGAGGCGCAGGACCCGGCCGCCGTCCTGACCTCTGTTGTGGTCTTCGTCCTCGGAGCGTTCGGCCTCTCGATCCTGGCGCGTGGCTGGATGGCCGGTCGGGACTGGCCGCGCATGCCGACCATCGTTTGGCAGGCCCTGCTGTTGCCGATCGGTTGGTCCCTGATCGAGACCCAGCACTGGTTGATCGCTGCGGCGGTGCTGGGGATCGGGCTGGCTGGGATCGCTGCGGCAGTTTTATCCCGCGCAGGGATCGCTGACACCAGGAATCGAACCGACTGACTGGACGGGGTTCCGCTCGATTGCGGCGACGGCTGCTGGTTGGGCGACCTGCACGATCCGCACCCGGCCGCGCCGGACGAGGCACGCTCGTCCCGGTAATGGGGGCTGCGGATACCCCAAAGTGATGCCGAGCAACTGCCCGTCGGACGGGGTGGCTGACAGGATCAGCGCGTCACCCCGGCGTAGCCGTCCCACCACGCCCGTATAGCTCGCCACCGCGGAGGCCGTGCGAACCGAGACGACCAAGGTGTGGCCTTGCGCGGCGAGATCGTCCAGTCGCTCGCAGAACGCCTCCGGGAGCTCGTCGAGGTCGTCGATCAGCACAAGCGGCTTCGCCACGCCGGTAGGCGGCGTTGAAACGTTCAAGAGGTCGATGCATTCCTGGGCCGAAACCAGATGGATCAAGCCGGCGCAAGAGCCAGGCAGGTCGGGCGACCATCGTTGGCGACCCATCACCACCTGGACGGATAGGCCGCGGTCAGCGGCGCGCACGGCGATCACGCGCAATGCGGTGCTCCGGCCGCTGCCCGCCGGTCCAGCCACCAACAGTGTGGCGCCGGGATCTACCCAGGCCGGGGAGCCATCCTCGGCCACACCGATAGCGAGCCGATCACGTCGCTCGTCGCCGGGGACGTCGTCGAGCCGCAGGTGGTGCGGAAGGCACGTGAGACGTATCGGCGGCGCACAGTCAGCGTGCGCACCTCGAGCGACCGTACCGGCCTTGGAGACCTCGTCCGCACCCGCCGAAGCCAGTTGCACGATCCGGCCACTGGGGAGATGAACGCCACGCCCCGGGCCCGCTGCCATGGGCAGCCGTACGCCGGCCAGCAGGGCGTCCCGCGAGTCAGCGAGTCGCAGCACCACCTTGTGTTCGACGCAGCTGGCCACCGCACCGGTGAGTAGTGCGCGATCACCGGTGAGCACGACGTGGACGCCGTGGGACCGCCCGCTGCGCAACAGTTCCATCAATCGTGAAGTCCCTCGGCCGTGATCCATCCCGTCGAGCGCGGCGCACAGTTGTTCCCACCCGTGGATGACCAAGATCAGCATGGTGGGGCCCTGGTCGGCAGGCCGTTCGGCGTGCAGTCGGTCGATGAGTCGACGCACCGCGCCGAGGTCGTCGAGCCCCACCAAACCGGCGCAGTGTGGCAGGTCAGCGGTCGTGCCCAGGCTGCCCACTGCGTCGATGACGTAGACATGGGTGCGATTCGGGCAAGCAGCGGACACGCCAGTGAGCAGCGCGAGCACCGCCCCGGTACGTCCTGTCCGCCCGGTGCCGACCAAGGCGAGATGGCCGTCTCGGTGAGGTCGCCACACCAACGGATCGACCCGGCGGCCGTCGGGATCGTCGGCCAATCCGTACGTCCACGTTGACGGGAAGGTCGCCAGCCCGGCCGGGTGGGGTTTCTGGAGGCTCTCGGGGTCAGCAGGTTCGCGCTGGTCGCAGGCATTGATCCGCAGGTGCGTTGGCAGCGGGGGAGCCCAGATCGACGGTGGGCGGCGACGACCATCACGCTGGGCTGCGGCTTCGGTAGCCGCCACAATCACGTCGACAACCCGCGGACCCTCGCCAGGGGAGGTTGGCGCGGAGCCTGCCGTCCGCGGGCCCACGGTGACCGGTTGGGGTCGGTCCGGCGGCGGGCCCGGGCTGGTCCGCCGGGTCACCCGGGGACCGTCCGTTCCCTCACGGCGTACCGCTGCTCCGACACGGACCGCCTGAAATGCCACCGGCGGTCGTGATCCCACCCGAAGGTACCCGCGTCCGGGGGAGTGCGGATCCAACCTGGCAGCGTCAGCGGTCTCGATGACGTCCTGCGATTCGAGGGCATCGCGGACCCGCAAAGCGATGCGGGCGTTGACGTTCGCGCGGATCTCAGCTGAGACGATGCCGCCGGGACGTTGGGTGGCTAGCACCAGATGCAGCCCAAGCCCACGCCCGAGTCCGGCGATCCGGACCAGGGCAGACATCAGCGGCGCATGATCCTCAGCCAACACCCGGTATTCGTCGATGACTACAACCAGCCGCGGCATCGGTTCAGCCTGAGGGTGCCGACGTCGGAATGCTTGGTACCCCGCAGCGTCAACAACCCCGGCCTCTCGCAGCCGGGCTTCCCGATGCCGCAGCTCGGCCCCCAGTGCCCGCAATGCGCGGGCCGTGGTCTCCGGGTCAAGGTCGGTCAGCACCCCAACGGTATGCGGCAGCTTCGCGAACGGTGCGAACGCGCTGCCGCCCTTGTAGTCCAGCAATACCAAGGCCAAGTCCTCCGGCCGATGGTGCAGGACAAGCCCCGCGACCAGAGTTTGCAGGAGCTCTGATTTCCCCGAGCCGGTCATCCCCGCCAGCAACACGTGGGGGCCGTCACGGTCCAGGTCGATTTCGCAGGGCCCGCCGTCCGCTCCATCAACGACCTCACCAAGGTGCACCTTGGCATGACCTTGAGCGTCCTGCGTTGACCAGTGCTGCCGCAAGCGCGCGATCAGCGTCGCTTCGTCCTCAGGCAGGTTCAGGGCAGCCAAGAGACCGCCTGAGGGATCGGTGGATGACGCCGGGTCATCGTGGGACCGCAGCGGCGCGAGGGCCCGGGCCGCGGTCGCAGCAGGCCCAAGGCGCAGTAATTCCGCCCGCCCGGTCATCGCGGGCGTCGCGACCCCTGACGCGGCCGATGCCGGGGCGGAGCGCACGGTCACCCCACCGCATCGCACCCGAACGATCACTTCACACCAGGACGGTGGCGCGGCACCTGTGCCGCTGTCCGGCACGAGCACAACGACGGCGCGCGTGAGCAAGGGTCGCCGCGATGGGGTGTGCTTGGCGCCGCTGGTGATCATGACCACGTCACGAAGGGAATCCGCCGGTGCGGTCTCGGCGCGCAGGTGCGGTAGCCATTCCAGCCAGTCCGGACCAACCAGCCGGGCGGCCTCGGCCGAGAGCCGCAGTCGGGTGCGGTTCGGCGGATGTGCTGTCGCCAATTGAATGAGTACGGAGCGGGCTAGCCCGGCCAGCTCGTCGGGGGCGCCGCAGAGGGCTACCGCCCGGCCGAGAAGTGACACGGTCAGCGGGCAGTTCGGGTTGTTGGGGTGTTTGAGCGGCTCGGTCTCCTCGGGCCGGACCACCGCCACATGTGCCACAACAGTGCCACAACCGACACGTGCCGACCAACGGTCATTGTCTGCGGCCTCTTGCCACAGCCTCCCTTGTTGACCAGCGGCGGTGGCCAACACCGCTGGGAGTGGCGGATGAGCCGAATGTCGGGCTGCCCGTTCTGTGCGAAGGGCCGCGCCCAGATCGTCCTGGGCAGTGGCCATGGCTGCGTCGTACGCTCTGACTGCGACCGCTCGACCACCCCGACCCGCGCGTCGATCAGCGACTCCCTGAACCAACAAGGTGAGCGGTCCGAGCAGTCCGATGGCCAGGTAGAGCCAGTTCCGCAAGGCGACGGACAACCCGCACGCCATGACGATTGGCACGACGGCGGTGAGCAGGAGTCCACGGTGAGTCAACGCCGACGCCGGGCGCTGCGGAAATCGGATGGTCGTCGACGCGAGCGAGGCTGCCGACTGCGCTTTCGGTTGGTCGGTCGGCATCGGTACCGTCTCGATCCGCACGAGCCCGTCTGGTCCCGCGCTCCGCTCAGTCGCATCGAGGGCGTGCACGGAGGTAGGGGGGACCAACCGGAACATCGAACCGCCGGCCTCCAGAGCCGCACCCGGGGGCACCGCCACCCAGGCCGGTCCGACTGGTGATCCCTCGACGGCCGTGCCGTTGGCCGAGCCCAGGTCGTGGACCCGGACGCCATCCGGGGCAACCGACAGCACGGCGTGTCGGCGGGATAGCCCTGGGTCAAGGACGCGGACGTCGGCGTACGGTGACCTGCCCAGGACGTGGTCGCCGGCGGGCAGGAGCATTACGTGGCCGGCGTCCGGGCCACTGATCACCTCCAAAGAGACCACGGTCGGCGCGAGCTCACACCGGCCGGTAACGGTGGCCGCGGGGGTCACTGCGAGGAGGAGGCCGTCCAGCAGCGGCCAGGTCCCCACCGTTGCGGTGGGATCGATGTCCCGGCCGTCCTCTGCGCCGAGTCGGCTGCCAGAGCTCAGACGCAGTTCTGCCCTCAAGATGGCGGCCAGCTCCGCCCACGACGTCCCCCTCGAGCTCTCGACCATCAGATACGTCGGCTCGCCGTACCTGCTTTGAACCTCCACACGAAACCGCACGGGTTCAACCTGGCCGGGTCAGGACCGCGCAGTCCGACTCCTCCACAGCAGGCCTTCCCTGGCCAACCCACACGTGGGTGTGGACGAAACAGCCACCGAGGTGTCCGGGGAAGGGCTCAGGTTCGTCTCGAATGCGTGTCGCACGGTTGCCGTCCGTCGCAAACCAGACAGTCTGGACCCATGGGAGCGGCAGCCACGCGGGACAACAAGGTTCGATACGTCGATGAGTCCGGCGCGGTCGAGGTCATCACCACGGAAGCGCTCGATCTCAGGCGCGCAGCACGATCGGTGCCGCCCCGTCGGATCCCGCCGGGTGCCTGGACGCCACAGGACCCAAGTCCGCACTGGTGGACCGCCATGGCCGGCGCGGTGCCTCATGGACGTCTGGGGAATCCCGATCGTCTGTGGGTGGCTGTCTTCGATCCGGTGGAGCGGTGGTTTGTGGCCCGGCCACTGCGGTCTCTGCACGGCGGTTCGAGCCCGGAGATGACGGTGCACTCGAGTCGAGTCGCCGATCGACCCTCACTCGCTGACGAACCGCTGGTGCGAGTCGCCTGCTCCGGACTCGACGGGGTGGCCGAGAGCGTCCGGGGTCATGCGTTCTGTTTAGGGACGTCTTGGGTGGGTTCGCTGGTCCACGCAGCGGCCGGCGGGTTGGGCGCGCTCGGTCGTCGGGTTCGGCGCGTTCGGTCCACCGGTTCGGCCCGTTCGGTTCGCGGGTGCGAGACCGCTCGGGTGGGCCCGGTAGCTGACGGTTAGTCAGGCGGGGGGCGTCCAGTTCGATAAGGCCTCGATCGATCGAGCAGCCATCCTGGAAGGCGTGACCCTGATCAGGGCATCCCGCACCCGGGAGATGACAGGCCCTTGCGCCTGAGCAACCTCCCCCATCCACCGCGATAGCAGCGCGATCCGCTGGGTTCGAGGGCGGCGCAGGTCGTCGTAGCGTGCGAGGGCGGCGCGGACCTGGGCGGGCTCGGGTGTCGAAGACGCGCCAAATCGACCGAGCAGTCGAGTCAAGGTGGCGGCGTCTTCGAGGCCCTGATTACCGCCTTGTCCCAGATTTGGCGTCATCGCGTGCGCTGCGTCGCCGACCAGCACGCATCGGCCGACAACAAACGTCGGCAACGGCCTGGCCAGTTCATCGATGGGCGACCAGGAGACGGTGCCTGCCGGAGTCGCGTCGAGCACCTGCGGGATGGGATCGTGCCAGCCCCCGAAAAGCTGCCGTACCTGGTCAAGGTGTTTGTCCCGCTGTGTGAGTGCGCCACTGCGCACGGCAAACCAGTAGATCCGGTTGTCCGGCAGCGGGATGAGCCCGAAACGTAGGCCACGCCCCCAGGTCTCGCATGGCTCTACACCGAGTATCGGGCCAGGGGTGACGCCGCGCCACGCGCCGTAGCCGGCGTATCGCAGTCCTGGGTCAAGACCTATGGCTGCTCGGGCCTGCGACCGGATACCGTCGGCACACACGACGACGTCAGCGTGGACGTCGACCAACGTGTGGGCACCATCGTCCAGTTGGACCTGGCCGGTCCCGGGGTCCAGGACCCTGGCCGAGGTCTCGAACCGCACCGTGTGCGGTTGCAATGCGCCCATCAGGACGGCGTGTAACTCCGCGCGGTGAACGACCCGAACGGAACGGGTAGCCTCGCCCGGGAGTTGGTACTGCCATGCCCCATCCGGCGTGCGCTGGCCTCCTGAGGTTGGGCCGTGCCCGCCGGTCAGCGCTGCGATGTGCGCACCGAGCCCCACCGTGCGCAGGGCCGTCAGCCCGTTGGCGAACAGCGACAGCCCGGACCCCTGAGACCGTGCTGGCGCGGAGCGTTCCACCACGCTCACCTCCACCCCCGCCGCCTGAAGCCCATGGGCGGTCGCCAATCCTGCAAGGCCAGCCCCGATGACCACTGCCTTCATGGCGTCCTCCTCGGCGTGCTGGTCGGCTTCCATGCACGGACTAGAGACCTTATCGTCGGCTCCCTCTACGCCAGGTGCGGTCGACGTGATCTTCGTGGGCGATCGGTGTCCGGATGACGGGTCGAGGCTGCTGGATCGCTGCGGCACGGATACCGTCAAAGGGTCCGCTCCCGGGCACGGTGGCATCGTGGCCGCCGCCAACCGCCGCGGCAGAGGAGGTCGAATCGTGGCTAACGCTTTCCCCGTCGTCATTCAAGGCGGGATGGGTGTCGGGGTGTCCTCATGGCAGATGGCGCGTGAGGTCTCCCAGCAAGGTCAGCTCGGTGTCGTGTCTGGAACCGCCCTCGACGCGGTCTTGGCCCGGCGGCTGCAGGACGGGGACGAGGGGGGCCACCGCCGCCGAGCGATGGCGCATTTTCCGTCGCCGGCGATGGCGCAGCGCGTGTTGGCGACATTCTTTCGCGACGGTGGCCGCGAGGGTAAGCCGTACCGACCCAACCCGACCCTGACCATCACCCCGACCCGTGAAGCCGTCGAGTTGTCGCTGGTCGGCAACTTCGTCGAAGTCTGGCTCGCCAAAGAGGGCCATGACGGTGTCGTCGGGATCAACTTCCTTGAAAAAATCCAGATGGCGACTCCCGCGGCGGCCCTCGGCGCGATGCTCGGGGGCGTCGACTACGTGTTGATGGGCGCCGGCATCCCGCGAGAGATCCCGAGGCTACTGCGCGACTTCGCCGCAGGACGCCCGGGATCGGTGAACGTCGACGTCCATGGCCGTGGTCCGACCCCCTGCACCGTCGACCCGGTAGCGATGCTTGGGGACGACCTGCCCGCAACGCTGCACAAGCCAGACTTTCTGGCGATCATCTCCGTGCACTCGTTGGCGACCTATCTCTACCGGGACGAAGACATTCGACCAGAGGGCTTCGTCGTCGAAGGGCCCCGCGCCGGCGGTCACAGCGCCCCGCCGCGCGGCAAGATGCAGTTGGACGAAGCTGGTGAACCGGTCTACGGCGCCCGGGATCTCGCCGATGTCGCGAAGATCGCCGCAGTCGGGCTGCCGTTCTGGCTGGCCGGGGGGTTCGCGACACCGAACCGGGTCAAGGAGGCGCTTGAGGCCGGTGCCGCGGGGGTGCAGTGCGGCACCATCTTCGCGTTGTCCGAGGCCTCAGGTCTCGAAGAATCCGTCCGAGCCAAGATGCTTGAGGACCTTCGGGCCGGGAAGCTGCACGTGCGCAACGACCCGTTGGCTTCACCGACCGGGTTCCCGTTCAAGGTGGCCGACGTCGCGGGCACCCAATCGGAGGAGGACGTCTACTTGGCCAGACCGCGGTTGTGCGACCTGTCCTATCTGCGCCAGGCGTACGTGCGGGAGAACGGGTCCATCGGGTACCGCTGCGCGTCCGAGCCTATCGAGGCGTACCAGAAGAAGGGTGGCCTGCTGGCGGACACGGTCGGGCGCAAGTGCCTGTGCAATGCGTTGGTGGCGAATGTCGGCATCGGTCAGACCCGTAAGGATGGGTACGTCGAACAGCCGGCGGTCACCCTCGGCCAGGACCTGGAAGGGCCGACCGAGATGATTCGCACGCACCCGGATGGCTGGACGCCGGCCCAGGCCATCGAGTGGCTGCTGAGCGAGCTGGGAGCCCGCTGATGAGTGTTGTGAAGATCAATGCGATCACCGTGCCGCAGGACAGCGGTGACGAGTTGGCCCGACGGTTCGCCGGCCGGGCTGGGACGGTCGACGGGCAGCCAGGGTTCGAGGGTTTTGAACTGCTCGCCCCCACCGATGGGCGCAACGTGTGGCTCGTGGTCACCCGCTGGAGCGACGAGGCCTCGTTCGAGGGGTGGCGCAGCGGCCAGAACTTCGCAGATGGGCATAGCACTGGGTCCCGTGACACCGCCCATGAGGCGCCGGCCGAGCCTGTATCGACGCCCGTGGGGGAGCCCGCGCACCGTCCGACTGTCGCTGTGTCCGCTGAGTTGTGGAACTACCGGATCGCCGATCTCTGAGCGCCAGAGGATTCAGCGCGGGCGGCGCTTGGAGAGCGCCTTCTGTGCCAGCACGCCGATGCTCACGACGACCGCCAAGGGTGAGGTGGTCAGGAGCAGCGGACCCACGCACAGCGCGATCAGCACGGCACCTCCGGTGACCTGTTGGACCAGCCCGACCGGCACCGCGCCCATCGGCGTACTGACCAATGCGCCGACGTCGGCAGGTTTCGCTGCGTTGCCGGCGTCCAACGTCGATGCGAGGCCGCAGGCCACGAACGCAACGATGAATACCGCGGGGAACCCGGTCAGCCACACGGCCGTGGCGCACCAGAGCAGCAGGCCAGCCGTGGGCAGCGCGAGGAGCGCCGTGGCCGCCCGGCCAGCGGATAACCCCAGCATCCGGCGCAGCCCAGAAGATCCAGCCCAGGCCAGGTAGCCCGCCGCGGCCGAACGGGTCCATCCTGCTGCGGCAAGCCCGAGGGCAAATATCGCAACCAGCGGGTCGATGACCGTGGCCACCAGCATGGGCAGCGGGACCAGCAACACCGCCGAAGTGATGACCCCTGGCCGTCGCGCCAATCGACGGGCATCCGATCGCAGCAACGCGGCGGTGCCGGTTCCGGTGAACTGCCGGCTCCGGTGCCGTCCGCGTGATTCGGCTCGGCGTGCGGAGAGCAGGTTCGTCGCCGGCGCGGCGTCCATGGCCAGCGCCGCGTCGCCGAACGCACCGGCAAGCTGCCCGCCGCGCCGCAGCGTCGCCGTGGAGAGCGAGGGCAGCGCGCCCCGGCCACGGAGCGTCACCGTCGCCGCGACGCCGCAGGCGACGAGCGCCGGCAGGACCGGTGGGCCGAAAAGTTCGGGGATCGACCAGGCCAGCCCGAATCCGGCGGCCGTTCCGGCCAGGGCGCCAAGGGTCGCCAGCCCCAAGCCGACGCGGCTGAGCAGACGCGTTCCGACCGGCATGCTGGTCTGCAGCACGGTACCAACCGCAGCGATCACCGTGCCGGCAGCAGCCCCGGTCACAGCCATCCAGCCGAGGCGAGCGACCGGGATCCCTGCCACCGGATCCAGAGTCGCCAACACCGGGGCAACCGCTGCGGCGGCGCCCAGGGCCGCAGCGATCCCCAGGTTCACCCAGTACCGCCCCCGCAGCACCATGCCTCGTTCTGCCGGTGCTTGCAGCAACCAGGTCAGCCGCGGAGCGGAAGCGCCCATGGGGCCGGTGAACCCGGTCAGCCAAATCCCTGCGCCCAAGGTCAGCAACGCCAGGGGCAGGGTGGCCGACCCGACAGCGCCGGAGCTCTGACACAGGTATTCGGGACACGCCGCCGCTGGGGCCGCGCCGAAGATCCCAGAGAAGAACATCGACGCAAACGTCAGGACGCCCAGGACCCCCATGTACCAGTTGCTGAGCCGTCCCTGCCCGGGGGGCCGAGCATGGCCGCGTCGGTACCAGCGCAGCGCGTACAAGGCGTCGAGGGCAGCCTCTCGTGGGTCGTCAGCCGGGCCCATCATCGACCTGACCGAACGCATCGAACTCACCCACGGGCACGACCCGAGCCCGCACGGCGGCGATCAACGCGTCATCGTGACTGGCCATCAGGACCGCGCCGCCCTGGTCGGCAACTGCGCGCAGATACGTCGCCAGCCAGCTGCGTCCGGCCACGTCCAGTCGCTGTTCTGGTTCATCAAGGATCAGTAGCTCGAAGGGGCGCACCAGCACCATCGCCAGCGCCAGCCGGCGTCGCTGGCCTGAGCTGAGGGTGGTGGGCACCTGGTCGGCGATGGAGGCGATCCCCAGCGCATCCATCGCCGTCTCCACGTTGGCCTGCGGGTCAGGATCACCGTGGGCGCGAGCCAGCACGTCGAGGTGTTCGAAGGCAGTCAAGTCGGGAAACCAACCCATATCGTCCAGGACGGCCGCGAGTCGGGCCCGGACGCCGGGATCACGCTCATCCAGCGGGTCGGCGCCGAGCGTCACCGTGCCTGCGTCGGCCACGTCTAGACCCAACACACAGCGTAGGACCGTCGTCTTCCCCGCGCCGTTCGGCCCGCGCAGCGCCACTACCTCGCCGGGGCTCACCGTCACATCCAGACCGGTCACCACCGTGCGGCCGCCGTACGACTTGCCCAGGCCGGCGACGGACAGCAACGGTGGACGCACGGCGTCAGGCTACCTGCCGTATCCCTGCGCGACACGGGAGCAGACCGCGGCTGCGTCAGTCCCTTCTCGACGGTGCTTGACGAGCCCGGTCCGTGAAGGCTGGTGAATGTGAAGCTGAACAGCACAACGGCCGGTGAGCAGAAGGGTCGCCGTTGCGGCGTGGAGGGAACCCAGACCCGAGTGCTGTCAGCGTCCGACCGCAGTGCTCATCGCGGGTCCGGGGTGCCGTCGAGTTCAACGGACTCGAGTGCAACTGACTCGACGCCGATGTCCTCGCTCCACAGCTCGGGGCTGTTGGCGATCAGAGCGTCCATGAGTTCCTTACACCTGACGTCGTCGACAATGACCAGTTCGATGCCCTTGTCCCTGAGCAAGGATTCGGACTGCTCAAAGGTGCGGTTCTCCCCAATGACGATGCGCGGGATCTCATAGAGCAGCGCGGCGCCCGCACACATGAAGCACGGGCTGAGCGTGGTGTACAACGTGCTGTTTCGGTAGACAGTGGCTGGTTGGCGCCCGGCGCGCTCAATGGTGTCTGTCTCTGCATGCAGGATGGCGGACCCCTTCTGCACCCGGCAGTTGTGACCTACCGCAAGCACAGTGCCGTCGTGCACCAGAGCGGCGCCGATCGGAATGCCACCCTGCGACATGGATGTGCGGGCCGCCTCGATGGCCAGGTCCAAGAAGCGACGGTCGTCTTCGGTGAAAGCCATCAGCGATCTCTCCTCATTGTGTGCGACGTGGCCTGGCGTGGCGCGAGTCGCGCAGCACTGCCGAGCTGCGCAGACAAGGCACGAGCCGAACTCGTACTCCGTGACCCGTCGCGGATCAACCCAGTGGGATCACCGAGGTGCCTGGCACGACGGGGACGGTGAACTCCCCGAGACGATCGATGCACATCCGGACCCGATCGCCGGGGACCAACCACGGGTATTCCTGGGCCCCGCGGGTCGTGGAGAGTTCCAGGATGCACCCGCTGCCGACGGTGCCGCTGGCGATCACATCCCCGGGTCGAAGCGTCGTACCGCGGCTGGCGTACGCCAGCATCTGCCCGAACGACCAATACAGACTGGCCCAGTCGCCTCGGCTGTACTCCCGGTCGTTGACCTGCGCGGACATGGCCAAGGCGAACCCTTTGGCAGACCGGGCGTCGGCGAGTTCGTCGGGGGTGACCAGGTAGGGCCCAAGGGTCGTCGCGCCGTCCTTGCCCTTGGCCGGTCCGAGCCCGACGGCCATCTCGACTTTTTGCAGGTCGCGTGCACTCCAGTCGGCGAAGATCGTGTATCCGGCGATGTGATCCTCGGCGGTCGCCGGGTCCAGATCGCGGCCCGCCGTGCCGATGATCGCCGCGACTTCGAGTTCGTAGTCAAATGCGACCGAGCCCGGGCTGACCGGCACCTCTTCCCCCGGTCCGAGGATGCTGGCCGGGTTGGTGAAGTAGAAGACGGGCTGGCGATACCACACCGGGTCGACGCTCGAGCCAATGCCCTTCATTGCGTTGACGACGTGCTCCTCGAACGCCATGAAGTCGCGTACCGCCGGTGGGCGGGGGACCGGCGCGAGCAGCGCGGCCCCCGCCAGTGGCAGCCGTTCGAAGGGGTTGGCCCTGGCGCTGGCGGCGGCCTCGCTCAGATCGGTGCCGCAGCGATCCAAGAGCTCGAGCATCCGCTCTGGCAGCCCGAGCAGTTCCTGCCCCTGCACGAGCGCGGCATGCTCCTGGTTGTCCCGGGTCGAGCGGTAGCTGGCCCAACGCATCAGGTTCCTCCATCGGTCCGTCGGCGGTCCATCGTCGGTTTCGGTGCGCCGTAATTCAGGCGAAACAGCTGAGGGGTTTGCCGCCGTTGTACGCGATCATGTCGGCGATGGCGGCCGGCAAATTGATGGGCCCCCCGGGCGCAAGGCCGTCGAGCTCGGCGTACGCGCGGTGCAGGTTGCCGACAATCCGCTCGGAGTCCAGGAGCTCGGCGTACTCGCCGAGGTCGCTCTGTCGGGCGGCGTCCAACGGGCTGAGCCCGGCCTCCTTGCCGCGCCGGGCGACGTCTTGGACGAACCGTGTGTATCCCTCCAACCGGTCGAGCGCCGAAAGGTCGGTCACGTCGCCATGGCCGGGCACGATGACGTCAGGAGCCAGTTCGCGGATCCGGTCCAGCGCGACCAGCATCCCGCTGACTGAGCCTTGCAGCAGGAACGGCGTTCCACCGTTGAAGACGACGTCGCCGCTGAACAGGAGCCGACGCTGCGGCACCCAGAGCACCGAGTCGTTGGTGGTGTGCGCCGGGGTGCCGATGTACTGCACGTGCGTCTCAAGGTCGTCGACGTACAACTTGATGCTGTCGGTGAAGGTGAGGAACGGCGGTTCCAGCTCGATGTCACCCCAGTCGACCGGCGTCCAGATCGGGGCATCGCGTGGTGGCCCCCACGCGGCGATGGCCTCCCGGATCCCCTCATACCCAACGATGGTTGCGGTCGGGAAGAGGTAGTTGCCGAACGTGTGGTCGCCGTGGTGATGCGTGTTCACCAGAGTCCGGATCGGCAGGTTGGTGACGGTGGCGATGGTCTCCAGGTAGGCCTCGGTACGCCGCTGCGTCGAGCAGGCATCGACGCTCACTACGCCGCGCCGTCCGATCAGGAACCCGGTGTTGTTGATCCACCAACTGCCGTCGGGCTGGATGTAGGCGTAGATTCCGTCGCTGACCTCGGTGGCCGCGCGCGGCGGCTCGAAATCGGTTGGCGGATGCGGGTGACTGCTCATGCCTGCACTCCTGTTCGACGTGGGATTCGACGGGAGGTCATCGATCGGGTACCAATCGTCCGTACTGGCGAACGTAGGGGTCTGCGACGCTGGGCGGCAAGGGGCGGTTTCCCCGTGCCCGAGGGGTGATTCGGCGTCATGTTGGCGCTCATGACGTCGCAAGCGCAGCATCCCGGTGACCGGATGCGGGACCGTTGGGCGGACGACGAGTCCGTGCTCAGCGCGTGGAGCACCTTGGCCGATCCGGTGATCGTCGAGACCATCGCGTCAACCGGCGTCGATGCGGTGGTGGTGGATCTGCAGCAAGGGCATACCGATTGGGGTCTATCTGCCAGCGTTGGCGCGGGCCATCCGCCACGGCGGCGCTGCTCCCATCGTGCGTCGTCAGTGGCACCGTCCGGGGCTGCTGATGGCCATTGAACGGGCGCTGCGAGTTGTCCGACTGCTGACCGTGGTACTGACCTGTCGCTGCTGCCGTCGACGCTTGGGCAGCGCGGGGCTTTGCTCGAACGACGCTTTTCTCTGACTGACGCTTGCGGGTGAGGCCGTCGCGTTCACCGAACTGTCTGAGTTGGAACAAGATCCGCGTTGCGGCAGGTCAGCGCCTCGAGTGGGGTCTCGATGAGGCCTGTGGATACGGTTCCTTACCAGCCTTGCGGCCGGTTAGGGTGACCCTCATTGAGCAGCTGGACGATCGTCCAGTGCGGGGCGTCGATGGACGCAGTGGCGAGGAGGGGCAGCGTATGGCCGGGTCTGCAATCGCCGCGACAGTGCCCGTTGAGGCCCTGGCTGCCGTTGAGGACGAAGTCCGCGAGCGGGTGCGTGCCCGCGGGCTGGACCCGGTGGCCGACCGCGGGGTGCTGCGCGACATCGTGGTGGGCGCGGTCGCTGAGTACGACGAGCGCGCGTTGGTCGAAGCGCTGCCGCAGTTGCCGCCTCGGGCCGAGGCGGTCCGAGCCATCATGGACGCAGTCGGCGGGTTCGGGCCGTTGCAGCGCTTCCTTGATGACCCACAAGTCGAAGAGATCTGGATCAACAGCCCCGGCCAGGTGTTCGTCGCCCGCAAGGGGGTGGCTGACCTGACCACCACCATCCTCACCGCCGACGGTGTCCGTGACCTGGTCGAGCGAATGCTGAAGTCCTCGGGTCGTCGAGTCGATCTGTCCTCACCATTTGTCGATGCTGCGCTATCCGACGGCTCCCGTCTGCACGTGGTCATCCCGGACATCAGTCGACATCACTGGCTGGTCAACATCCGCAAGTTTATCGTCGCCGCGGACAAGCTCGCGGACCTCGTCGACCTAGGCACCCTTACCTCACAGGCCGGCAAGTTCCTAGAGGCGGCCGTAGCGAGTGGGTTGAACATCCTGGTTGCGGGCGGCACCCAGTCCGGCAAGACGACGATGCTGAACTGCCTAGCCTCCGCGATCCCACCCCGCGAACGAGTGGTGACGTGCGAAGAGGTGTTCGAGCTCCGGTTGAACCTGCGGGATGTGGCGAGTATGCAATGTCGTCAGCCGAGCCTGGAAGGGACCGGCGAGATCCCGCTGCGCCGGCTGATCCGGGAGGCACTTCGGATGCGGCCTTCCCGCATCATCGTTGGCGAGGTCCGTCAAGCGGAAAGCCTTGACCTGCTCATCGCACTCAACAGCGGCTTACCCGGGATGTGCACCGTGCACGCCAACTCGGCTCGTGAAGCGATCATCAAAATGTGTACTCTGCCGCTGCTCGCTGGGGAAAATGTCGGGTCCAGGTTCGTCGTACCGACGGTCGCCGCAGCGATCGACCTCGTCGTGCATTTGGCGTTGGAGCGAGACGGAGATCGGCGGGTGCGCGAGATCGTCGCCGTTCCTGGGCGAACCGAGCATGACGTCATCGAGACCAGCGATCTGTTCCTGACCCGGGACGGTCGACTGATCCGGGGCAGCGGTTTCCCACCGTTCGAGGACCAATTCGCCCGAGCCGGTTATGAACTGGCGGACCTGCTGGGCGGAGGGTAAACGAATGTGGGGGATCGCGGTCGGTCTGGCGCTCGGCGCGGGACTGTTCTGCATCTGGTGGGCCTGTTGGATGCCGGCGCAGCCTGAGTCCGGATGGCCTGTGGCGGCTGGAGCGCCGCAGCTGGGGCCGGTCGTGCCGCGACGCTGGTGGGTCATGACGGGAGGCCCGCAGCGTGGCGGCCGACTGGCCGCCACGCTGCGGGCCGACCTGGTACAGGCCGACCTGCCCGCGTTGAGCTGGCGTCTGTTCCTGCTGGCGAGCTTGTTCAGCGGCTTCCTCGTGGGGCTGGCCACCGCGGCGCTGACCAGGGCGCCAGTGCTCGCGGGGACATTCGGGTTGCTTGCTTCGTACCTGCCAACCGAGATTGTGCGCTCTCGGGCGCGTCGCCGAGCGCTAGGCCGACGCGAGGTGTGGCCTGACGTGGTGGACAACATCGCCTCCGCGGTCCGGGCTGGCATGGCACTGCCTGAGGCGGTAGCGCAAGTAGCGGTTCGGGGACCGGCCGAACTTCGACCCGCGTTCGCCGAGTTCGCCCAGGACTACCGGTTGACCGGACGCTTTGGCGAGGGTTTGGACCGGCTCAAGGTCCGGCTCGCCGACCCGGTGGCAGACCGCCTCATCGAATCGCTGCGGCTGGCTCGCGATGTCGGCGGCAGCGACCTGGGCCGGCTGCTGCGTACCCTGTCTGCGTTCCTTCGCGACGACGCCCGGACCCGCGGCGAGCTCGAAGCCCGACAGAGTTGGTCAGTGAACGCGGCTCGGCTGGCCGTGGTCGCGCCGTGGCTGGTGCTGGCAATGCTGGCGACCCGGGCGGAGTCCCTGCGGGCCTACAACACTCCGGCCGGAGCGATGGTCCTGGCCGTGGGGCTGGCGCTCACCGCCTTCGCGTATCGGCTGATGCTTCGGATCGGCAGGTTGCCGGTCGAGGAACGGGTGTTGCGGTGAGCACGGCGGGCGCCCTGGTTGGTTTAACCTTCGCTGCCGGATTCCTGCTGTTGTGGCACCGCAGCCCAGCCAGGCGCCGGTCGGGGATCGAGGAACGCCTCGCGCCGTACCTGCGTGACCTTCCGGGCTTGCGGATCGCTGCGACGTTCGGCATCACGCCAGCGCGGCGACACTGGCGTGCCGCCGGCCGCGCGGCGGCCCTTCGGTGGGGCCAATGGCTGGACCGGGCGTTCGGTGGTTCAGTCTCGGTCGAGCGTCGACTGATCCGAGCCGGTTCGCCGATCACGGGCCAGCACTTCCGGGCTGAGCAGGTGGTCACAGGGATTGCCGGTGGGTTTGTGGGATTACTCATCGGGGGCTTGTTGTGGGTCCGGCGCGATACTGTCCCCCTGATCGCCGCCATGACCCCGGTGCTCGGCGTGCTAGCCGGGGTTGCCGGGCGGGACTGGCTGCTGAGCGTGCAGTTGCGTCGGCGCGAGCAACAGATCATGACTGAATTGCCGACCGTCGCGGACCTGCTGGCGCTGTCGCTGAGCGCCGGCGAAGGCACCGCCGCTGCCCTCGAACGCGTCTGCCGACTGTGTCGCGGTGAGCTCAGCCGGGAGCTGGGCATTGCGCTGGGACAGGCTCGCACCGGTACGCCGATCGCCACTGCCCTGCAGGGTGTTGCCGACCGCACGGGGTTGGTCGCGCTGGTCCGATTCGTCGATGGCATCGTCATCGCCTTGGAGCGGGGGACACCTTTGGGCGATGTCGTCCGCGCGCAAGCCCAGGACGTCCGTGAACAAACCCGCCGCGAGGTGATCGAGGCGGCGGGCCGCAAGGAGATCGGCATGCTCATCCCCGTCGTCTTCCTGATCCTGCCCGTCACCGTCGTGTTCGCCCTGTTCCCGGGGTTCGTCGCGCTCTCGCTGACCTGGTGAGGCTCGCAGCCCGATGCCGTGTGTCCGATGCCCTGTGCCCGCTGGTTGTCCCTGGAGGTTCTGATGGACCCAAGCCGATCCGTCTGCCCGATCCGTCCTGCTCGCGCAAGGTACCGATGGTGGCACCTGAGTGTGGTCCGGATGGCCCTGCTCAGCGCGTTCGGCGCAATCACCCTGCTGTGGTGCCGCTTGCTGGCGTACGCCGGGCAGCCTGGGTTCGAGCGCGACGATCGGATCAAGCGCGAACGCGGCGACGTGCCTGGTTGGGTGATGATCACGCTGATGACCGCAGGGCTGGTTGCGGTCCTTTGGGTACTGGCGGGCGAGCGATTCAAGGCGCTGTTCGAGCAGGCCATGGACGCGGTGTCCGGCCGGCTGTGAGACGCGGACGAACCAGCCGGTGCAAGGCGTCCCACCCACACCGATCAGGTGAGCAAGGTGCCGCGGTGGCCGACTTCGCCATGACCGCTTCCCTGGTGACGGTGTTGATGCTGGTGGTGTTGCAGGTGGGGCTGGCGCTCTACGTCCGCAACACGTTGATCTGGTGCGCGGGAGAGGGAGCTCGGGTGGGGGCTCGGGCTGGCAGCACACCCGCGATGGGGGCCGAACGAGCTCGCCGGCTGATCGGCGAAAGCCTCTCCGATCGGTTCGCCGACGACGTCACCGCCTCCTACCAGCAGGCTGGGGATGTCATGGTGGTGCAGATCCAGGTGAACGCCCCTGTGCCGGTGATCGGTGTGTGGGGGCCCGGCCCCTCGCTGCGCATCACCGGTCGTGCATTTGCCGAGGAGGCCGACCGGTGAGGGGACGCGGTGGTTTGGGCCGGCGCGGAACTTCCCGGAAGGACGAGTCAGGCAGCGCTGTCGTGGAGTTCGTCGCCCTGGCGGTGGTCTTGCTGGTGCCGCTGGTGTACTTGGTGTTGCTGGTAGCCCGGGTCCAGGCCGCGTCGTACGCAGTGTCGGTGGCGGCCCGAGAAGCGGGCCGGGTATTCGTCACGACGCCGCCAGAGGTAGATCCGATGGTTCGGGCCGACACAGCGGCCCGCCTGTCGTTCGAGGATCAAGGCTTCGGTGCGGCGGGTAGCGTTCATGTTGATTGCGCCGCAAGGCTCTGCCTTACCCCGGACGCCGTGGTGACCGTGCGTGCGCAGGTGTGGGTGCCACTGCCGCTGGTGCCCGATGTGCTGGCCGACGCTGTTCCCATCGGCGTCCCGGTCGAAGCGAGCTACACCACCACCGTGGAACGGTTCGGGCCCTCGTGAGGCGCGCGGTTCAGGTAGCCCGACACGTCCCAGCCTGCCGGCCGGAAGCTGGCAGCATCAGCCCGTTAGTCATGGGATACGCCGTACTGCTGGTCGCGCTGGTGATCCTCATCATCGATATCACCGCCGTCCAGTTGGCTCGGGCGCGCTTGTACGACGTCGCTGATGCGTTGGCCCTGGACGCATCAGATGCGTTGGCGGTGGTGTCCATCTACCGCCAGGGTCTGGGCCGGGCGGTGCCCTTGACCGATGAGAGCGTGCGCGGCGCGGCGCGCAAGCTGCTGTCGGCGCAGCAACGCCCACCGAACGTGTCGTCCTGGTGGCTGGCCGAAGAAACAGGCGCTGGCGCGGCGCGATCGAGCGTCGCTGGGCAGGGCGCACCAGAAGGCGCTGTTGTCGCGCTGACTGGGCGGATCGAGGTTCCATTGGGCAGCGGATTCCTGGACACCGTCGGAGGCCACGTCATCGTGACCGTGCGCTCGCACGCTGAATCCTCGATCCGACCACCGGCAGTAGGCTGGTGAGCTATGCCCCTCTGGCGTCGCCTCCGGACCGCTTCCCTCGCCCGCAGCATCGGGTATGGAGTCGTCGCGGGCGCCGTCGTTCAGGTTGCTGCCGTCGCCGGCGTGATCACCGTTGACGAGGTCCGCAAGCGCCGGACCACGCCCGCCACCGGCTGGCCGCGGATCAACCCGACGCCGGTCGATGTGGCAGGCAGTCGAGTGACGACGTACACGTATGGCGCTGACCTGTTCCGCGACATGCTCCAGGCCATCCGCTCGGCAACGACCGCGATCTACTTCGAGACCTACATCTGGAAGGGCGACGAGGTCGGCCAGGAGTTCAAGACAGCGCTGCTCGAGGCGGCCCGCCGGGGCGTTGATGTCCACATCATTTACGACGGGCTAGCCAACCTGGTGGTGCGGCCGTCGTTCTACCGATTCCCAGAGCAACCGCACAACCTGCACGTGCTGCGGTTCCCGGTATTTCGCCCTGGACTCTTGCATCTTGACCTGCGGCACACCGGCCGCGACCACCGCAAGATCCTCGTCGTGGACGGCGGGATCGGTTTTGTCGGTGGGTATAACATCGGGGGGTTCTACGCGGAGCATTGGCGAGACACTCACCTTCGGGTCAAGGGCCCGAGCGTGTGGGAGGTGGAAAACGCCTTCGTCGACTTCTGGAACGAGTTCCGGGGAGAGGATCTGCCAGAGCTTGCTGACCGAGGTGCCGCGGACTGGGACGCGCGGATCCAGGCGGCCCGCAACGCACCATCTCGGATGCTCTTCCCGGTGCGCGGCCTCTACCTGAACGCGATCGACCGCGCGGTGCACCGGGTCTACATCACGCAGGCGTATTTCATCCCAGATTACGAGATCAAACGCGCTCTCCTGGCAGCGGCTCGGCGGGGTGCCGACGTTCGAATCCTTGTACCGGAATACTCCAATCACATCCTCGCCGATTGGGTGGCTCAGGGCTTCTACACCGAGTTGCTCGAGGGGGGCGTCACGATCTGGCTCTATCGCAACGCGATGGTGCACGCGAAAACAGCGACCGTCGACGGTCGCTGGTCGACGGTGGGCACGGCGAACATCGACCGGCTGAGCCTGCTCGGTAACTACGAGGTGAACCTGGAGTTGTTCAGCGACGAGCACGCCCAGCTGATGGAGCGCGTGTTCGCCGAGGACCTGACGAACTGCCGACAGTTGACACTGCAGGAATGGCAGAACCGAGGGCTGTTGGTCAGGGTTACCGAGCGGATCCTTGCCCCTCTACACCCGCTGCTTTGAGCTGAGGTATCGCGCTGCGGGCTGGTCCCAGCGACGCGTTCAGGTCCGCCCACGAGGCGGCGAATGGTTCGCAGCGGTCGCGTAGGCTTGATCGTTGTGGCCACCGACTTCCCCGCAGCGATCCGCGACCTCCGACAGACCATGGCCTCCGTCAGTGAGGTGACCGATCCGGATCGATTGCGTGCTCAGATCGCCGAGCTGGAGCAGTCTGCCTCGGCGTCGAACCTTTGGGATGACCTTGAGAACGCGCAGCGCGTGACCTCAGCGTTGTCTCGGGCGAACGCCGAACTCGAGCGGATCACGGGCATGGATGCCCGGATCGATGACCTTGAGGTACTCGTGGAGATGGGCCAGGAGGAACACGACGCGGACACCATGGTCGAGGCCGAGCGCGAGCTGACGTCGGTGCGCAAGGCAGTTGGCGAACTGGAGGTTCGGACCCTGCTGAACGGGGAATACGACCAGCGCGAGGCGGTCGTGGCGATCCGGGCCGGAGCCGGTGGCGTCGATGCAGCGGACTTCGCGGAGATGCTGCTGCGCATGTACCTTCGCTGGGCCGAGCGCCACCATTATCCGACGACTGTGCTGGACACGTCCTACGCCGAAGAAGCGGGATTGAAGTCGGCGACCTTCGAGGTGAAGGTGCCATACGCGTATGGCCATCTGTCAGTTGAGGCGGGTACCCACAGGTTGGTGCGGATCAGTCCATTCGACAACCAGGGTCGCCGTCAAACGTCGTTTGCTGCGGTGGAGGTCGTGCCACTGATCGAGCAGACCGACCACATCGACATCCCGGAGAACGAAATCAAAGTGGATGTTTTCCGGTCCTCCGGACCAGGTGGGCAGAGCGTGAACACCACCGATTCCGCCGTGCGGATGACGCACCTGCCGACTGGCATCGTGGTCTCGATGCAAAATGAGAAGTCGCAAATCCAGAACCGCGCAGCCGCCCTGCGTGTGTTGCAATCGCGTCTTCTCCTGGTCAAACAGCAGCAGGAAGCAGCAGCAAAGAAGGAGTTCGCGGGTGACGTCAAGGCGTCCTGGGGCGACCAGATGCGCTCATATGTCCTGCACCCGTACCAAATGGTCAAAGATCTGCGCACCGAGCACGAGGTCGGTAATACCTCCGCTGTTTTCGATGGCGAGATCGACGGATTCCTCGAGTCGGGAATCCGGTGGAAGCGCGCTGCAGAGCGGGAGAACTAAGTCACGACATCGCCTGCGTTATGGAACCCACCGACCTGGAGATGTGGCCAGTTGAGGACCCGGTCGCGGCGATGTGCTTTACGCCGTGATCGTTGCGATCGGAAACGCCGTTGGGGCCGGTCCCTTACGGGCGCCGGCCCCAACAATCTCAAGATTGAGGCGAGCCTTATCCGGTCACGCCCACTCGACGAGGGTTTGTCCACCGGCGACCGTATCGCCGACCGCCACGTTGACCGCAGCGATCTTGCCATTTGCAGGAGCGGTGATCTCTGTTTCCATTTTCATGGCCTCCAAAACGACCACGGTGTCGCCCGCGGCCACCTCGTCGTCCTTCTTGACCAGGATCTTCACAACCGTGCCCGAAATCGGTGCCTTCAGGCCGGTCGAGGAGGCAGCCGGGGCCTTGGCTGCGGATGGGATCGCGCCGTAGGCCGAGTTCCCTATGAGAATGGGACCCAGCGTCGGCACCGGCTCCTCTTCAACTTCCACGTCAACGTGGTAGTCCGTACCGTTGACGTTCACTCTCAGCTTCATGTCATCCCTTGTCGTGCTCGGTGTCGCTACGAAATGTCAGGTGTCTGGAAGGAATCGGCTCAGTAGATGTTGTGCGAGGTCTGCACCGCGCGTCGACCTTGAGCGGCCCAGTTCCTTGGTCGGCGACGGTGAATCTGCTTAATCACCGCACGCTTGCCCAGGTACGCCGCGCAGGCTGCCGAGATAGCCATCAGCACCTCATCGGACACCTCGCCCGGAGGGTGCCGCTCGGTCATCCGATTCTCGAGGTCGTCCAGACGCTCCTGCAGCTGTTCGACCATTGCCTTCAGTTCGGCGACGCCCGCCGGTGATGTCGTTGCGTTTGTCATGGTTGTACTCACTTCCTGGCATCTACGCCACAACGATCAGAGCGGGATCAGGCCGTGCTTCTTCGCCGGACGGACCTCTCGCTTGCCGACAAGGACATCCAGGGCGCGCGCGACGTGCAAACGCGTCTCGGACGGCTCGATGACGGAGTCGACCTGCCCGCGGGAAGCAGCCACATATGGATTGGAGAACGCGTCGCGGTAGGAGGTCACCAACTCAATGCGCTTGGCCTCAGGGTCGTCGGCGGCCTTGATCTCTCTGCGGAACACGATGTTGGCAGCACCCTCCGCGCCCATGACCGCGATCTCCGCGGTGGGCCAGGCGAACACCCGATCCGCACCCAGCTCGCGGCTGCACATGGCGATGTAGCCACCGCCATACGCTTTGCGCATCTCGATCGTGATCTTCGGGACCGTCGCCGCCGAGTACGCGAACAGCATCTTCGCGCCGTGGCGGATGATGCCGCCATATTCTTGCTCCGAGCCCGGCAGGAACCCCGGGACGTCGACGAACGTCAGCAACGAAATGTTGAACGCGTTGCAGAAGCGGATGAAGCGAGCTGCCTTGTCTGAGGCGTTGATATCGAGCACCCCAGACAAGTGGCTGGGCTGGTTGGCGATGATGCCGACGACATGTCCGGTGACCCGGCCGAAACCGATCACCATATTCTTCGCGTAGCCCTCTTTCAGCTCCAGGAAGTCGCCGAGGTCGACGATGTCCCGAATGGCGTGGCGGACGTCGAAGCCTTTCCGGGGGTCGTCCGGCACGATGCTGTTGAGATGTTCGTTCGGCTCAACGTTGTCGTTGCCTTCGACGAACGGGGCTTCTTCGGCGTTGTTCGACGGCAGGAAGCTGAGCAGTTTCTTGCAAATCAGCATCGCCTCCTCATCGGACTCGGCGATGAAGTCGATGACACCGGAATTCGTCATGTGCGAATCCGGGCCACCGAGGGCTTCTGCGCTGATGACCTCGCCGGTGACTGACTTGATGACGTCGGGGCCGGTGATGAACATCCGGGCTGCCCTGGTTTGGATGATGAAGTCCGTCAAGGCAGGCGAGTACACCGCACCGCCGGCTGTGGGGCCGGCGACGATGGTGACTTGCGGGATGACACCGGAGGCGTTGACGTTCTGATAGAACACCTTGCCGTAGCCGGTCAGGGAGTCGACGCCCTCTTGCACCCGCGCGCCACCGGAGTCATTGATGCAGACAAACGGCGTCCCGGCGATCAACGCCGCGTGGTTCGTATTGGCCATCTTGGTCAGGTGCATCTCCCCGGCTGATCCGCCGGCCACCGAGAAGTCCTGGACCGCGAGATGAATATTGCGCCCGAGCACCGCGCCGCTGCCGGTGATGCAGCCGTCGGCCGGCATGGTCGCCTTATCCATCCCGAACATCGTGGTGCGGTGCTGCGCGAGCAGCCCCACCTCCTCGAAGCTGCCCGGGTCTAAAAGTTCCGCGATGCGTTCGCGGGCGGTCAGCTTGCCTTGCTGGTGTTGCTTGTCGTGGCGCTCCTGCCCGCCGCCCGCTTCGACCGTGGCCTTGCGCTCGCGCAGTTCAGCGATCCGCTCGGCCATCGTCTTCGGTTGCGAAGTCACGTTGCGTCCTTCTCCTTGGCTTAGGGCGTCAGGCGGGCTTGACCGCGACGCTGTGCGTCCTACCGTTCACGGTGATCTCATACGTGATCGGTCCGCGGACCGGTCCGGACTTGCCGTCACTCGCTGCGGCGGCCTTCTCGGCAGCCAGCTGCTCGGGGTCCTTGCCCACGTTGATCGGCCCGCTGGCGCGAGCCTTGAAGAACGTCGGGGCAACCTTCGGGAACATCGCGTAGGTCAGGACGTCCTCGGCCGTGTCGTCACTGCCCTCCAGGGCGCCCGCTTCGGTGACCAGGGTGCCCCACTCCGGCGGAATCAGGTCCGCTGGGCGCTCGGTGATCGGCTCCTTACCGGTTTGCTGGCGGGCCTTGTTGACCACCTCGGGGTCATATTCGCCCAGAGTGTGGCCGTAGTACCCGAGCATCAGGTCGGCGAATTCGGCCGTGAGTACCTTGTAGTCACCCATCAGCACATTGAAGACAGCCTGCGTGCCGACGATCTGGCTGGACGGCGTGACCAAGGGCGGGTAGCCGGCCGCTTGGCGCACGCGCGGTACCTCAGCCATCACCTCGTTCGTCTTGTCACCGGCGCCCTGCTGCTTGAGCTGGGACTCCATGTTCGAGAGCATCCCGCCGGGAATCTGACTGTCGAAGATGTCGGTGTCGACGGTGTACCCGGACATGAACTCGGCGTACTTCGGCTTGATCCCCGCAAAGTGGTCGCGGATCTTGGTCAAGCGAGACTTGTCGAGCTTGGCCTCGTACGGCGTGCCTTCGAACATCTCGACCACGGACTCGGTGGGGTTGTGGCCCGGACCCAGTGAGATCGAGCTGATCGCGGTGTCGATGATGTCGGCACCCGCCTCGACGGCCTTCATCAAAGACACCATCGTCACGCCGGTGGTCGAGTGGCAGTGCACGTGGATGAGCTTGTCCTCGCCGTACGTCTCCTTGATGCCGCGGATGATGTCGTAGGCCGGCTGCGGCTTGAGCAGCGCTGCCATATCCTTCAACGCGATTGAGTCGGCACCCATGTCGAGCAGCGTGCCCGCCATCTTCACGTAGCCCTCGACGGTGTGCAGCGGGCTGATCGTGTAACAGATCGTCCCCTCGGCGTGCTTGCCGACCTTCTTCACTGCTGCCATCGCGCGCTCAAGGTTGCGCGGGTCGTTCAGCGCGTCGAAAACGCGGTAGACGTCCATGCCGTTCTCGGCGGACTTCTCGACGAACTTGTCGACGACCATGTCCTCGTAGTGGCGATACCCGAGGAGGTTCTGGCCACGCAGCAACATCTGCAGGCGACTGTTGGGCATCAGCTCGCGGAAGGTCCGCAGCCGCTTCCACGGGTCTTCGTTGAGGAACCTGATGCAGGCGTCAAAGGTCGCGCCCCCCCAGCACTCCACGCTCCAGTACCCGGCGGCATCGATGTCCGCACAGGCTTCAACCATGTCCTCCAGCGCCATGCGGGTGGCCATGAGGCTCTGATGGGCATCCCTCAGGGCAAGTTCTGTGATTCCTACCTCACGCGTCATGGCCCCTAGCCTTTCTGACCTGACCCCTTGGGCGCAACGGCCAAAGGTCCCTGACTTCGACAAGGTTGCGAGGAGCTCTCGTGGTCCGCCGCGCGTACATCGATGAGATCAACCTGTGTATGGGTATCATCCCCCGCCGAGTTGCTCAGACCGTGACGGCGCTGCTCGCGGCAAGCAAAAAGGGCGCCCGGTCAGACCAACACGGCGGCAGCACAGTAGATTTGGGCTCGATGCCAACCGACGACGTAAGCTCAGCGCCGGTGCGCTGGTCGCTCCGATCGGGCCGGTTGCCGGCCACGACGGCGTCGGAAGTGTCTGGGCATGGGAACGCTGAGCCGGGGTGGAGGATCGCCGGACGGATGGGCCGGCGTCGTGCAGGGTGAACACGGGTTTGCTGCGGGTGACGGTCCGCGAGGCGGAGTCGCTCGATGACCGGTCACCTCGGGAGGGTTGGCGAAGATGATCCGATTCAGTGGCGTGGACAAGGTGTACGACCCCAGCCTCCGACCGGCGTTGCGGCAGGTGAATCTGACCTTGGATCGTGGAGATTTCGCCTTCCTCGTGGGTGCCTCGGGGTCGGGCAAATCGACGGTGATGCGCTTGATTCTGCGCGAGGAGCGGCCGACCGCCGGCGACATCGAGGTCGCCGGGCGCCGACTGGCGACCATGCGTGGACGGCAGATCCCCAAGCTGAGGCGCGAGATCGGCATGGTGTTCCAAGACTTCCGATTGCTGCCGGACAAGACGGCGGCGCAGAACGTCGCCTATGTATTGCACGTGCTCGGGACCAGCCCGAAGGCGGTGCGGTCCGCGGTGCCGGCCACGTTGGAGCTAGTTGGCCTCGGTGGGTTGGGCAAGCGACTGCCGCATGAATTGTCCGGCGGTGAGCAACAGCGTCTGGCCATCGCGCGTGCCGTCGTGAAGCAGCCGCGCATCCTGCTGGCGGACGAGCCGACGGGCAATCTCGACCCTGCCACCAGTCTGGAGATCGTCACGTTGCTCAGCGACATCAACCGCAACGGGACCACTGTCTTGATGGCTACCCACGACGACACCATCGTCGATGAATTCCGCAGGCGGGTGATCGAGCTCGAGGAGGGCGAAGTGGTGCGCGATCAGGCCGAGGGGGCGTATGAGCGCGCCCGTGACGGTTTGGCTGTCGACACGCCGGAAACGCCCGACACGGCGGCCGCATCTGACGCGCTCAACCTGGCGGGGGAGTCCTTCGGCCAGGCGCGTCCATCAGGGGAGTGCTGAGCATGCGACCGAGATTTTTGGCAGGCGAGGTCTGGAACGGGCTGCGTCGCAGCGCCTCGATGGCGATTTCGATCGTCTTGGTCAGTGCGGTGTCGCTGTTCTTTCTTGGTGTCGGCCTGTTGGCCGAGCGACAGGTCGAGGCAGCCAAAGGCTTCTGGTACGACAAGGTCGAGGTGTCGATCTTCTTGTGCACCGCGCGGTCCAGCGAGCCGAACTGCAAGGGCGGCGCCGTCTCGCCGCCCCAGCGGATGGTCGTCGAGACTTTGCTCAACTCGATGAAACCGGTGGTGAAGGCGTACGAGTACGAGGACCAGCAGACCGCCTACCAGCGATTCCGCGAGCAGTTCAAGAACAACCCGGTTTTTGCCGACACCCCAGCCGACGCGATCCCGGCGGCCTTTCGGGTGCAACTGACCGACCCCAAGGACTACCAGCAGATCAACACCGCCTTCGCTGGGGTGCCCGGGGTCGGTGCGGTCAAAGACATCCGCCAGGTGTTGGAACCGCTCTTCAAGGTGTTGGACTTCTTGCGCTACGCCGCCTGGGGACTCGCGGGCCTGATGCTCCTCTGCACAGTGCTGCTGACCGCGACAACGATTCGTCAGGTGGCCTTCAGCCGGCGTCGGGAGACCGCGATCAAGCGGGTTGTGGGTGCCAGCAAGGCCTCGATCCAGCTGCCCTTCATGGCCGAAACGCTGATCGCCGCGTTGCTCGGGGCGGTACTGGCGATCGGAAGCCTGTGGGCCAGTGTGGCCTACGGCGTCCGGTCCTTGTCTGAGCGTTTTCGGGACTTCGCCTGGATTACCACGTACGACGTGTGGCAGGTGTCTCCGGTTATCGTCGCCGTGGCGGTGAGTGTGGCACTGCTGGTCTCCTGGCTCACCTTGATCCGGTTCGTCCGGATCTGAAAGAACGCCAAAAGTGTTGTGCCACAAGACTTTCGCTTAGTCTCTGTGAAGAGTGTTCGGCGGCTGGCGAGGCAGTGACGTGACGGCCGTGCGGGGAATGGTGTGTGGTGGTCGGCATCCTTGGGGAGGCCGGCGGGAGGTGCGGTGTGTCAGATCAACAATCGTTATGTCAGCTCGTACGGTGTGAGTAGGCGTGGGCAGTGGCCATGGAGTTGGGCCGCAACGGGGTCAAGGGGGCGCAGTTGAGCATGAGCATCCGGCACGGGCGAGTGAGCGGCATCCACAGCCTGACACGCAGCCTGGCCCTGGCTCTGGTCGTGGCTTTCGCCGCCACCCCGGCAGCGCCCGCATCCGCCGGCACGGACCCGGATCAGCGCAAGGCCGCCGTGGACCGTTCGTTAGCCAAAGCCCGAGGCGATCTGGAGGATCTTTCGGAGAACGCCAAGACCACCTACTTCGCGCTGCGGGGGACCCAACTGGCGATCCCAGCTGCCAAGCGGGCGCTCGCGAACGCGCAGTCCAGCGCGCGGGTCGCCGAAGCCCGCAAGCTTGCATTAGATGCTGAACTGATGGTCGCCAAACAAGCCCTGCAGGTAAACCAGGCGGCGTTGGACGCCAATGCCAAGCAGGTGGACCATGCCGAGGATCGCCGGGACGAGCTGGCTCGGAAGGCCTACGAAGGCGGCGGTTTGGAGAGCTTCGCCCCGTTGTCGCTGCTGATCGGTCCTGGCGATGCCCAGGACCTGAGCGACCGGCTGTACTACGTGGAGAAAGCCAGCGACCGCCAGCACGCGGTGCTTGGGGACTTGGACGATGCCCGACAAGCCGCCCTGATCGAGCAACGGCGACTCGAAGACGCCCGCCGCCGGGTCGCGCAACTGAACCTGCAAGCGAAGGCTGCGCTGACCCAGGCGGCCCAGGCAAAGAAGGCCGCAGGGGTCGCCGAGGCGCAGATGGTGCATTTAGCGGCGGTGCAGAACGCGCAACTGGCAGCGGTGGCCCGCCGGGTGAATGCCGAGAAGCGACGGGTGGATGCTTTGCAGGCATCTTCGGACAAACTGTCGAGCCTTCTGGCGGCCCGGGCCCGAGCCCGCCGCGCAGCCACCTCTGCTCCTCGGGCCGCCAGCACCAGCCAGCGGTACCCGGCGCGGGCCAGGAGCGGAGCCCTAGCGCAGCCGGTGGCCGCCTCGATCACCTCTGAGTTCGGGATGCGCCACCATCCGATCCTGCGGTACGCGCGCCTGCACGCCGGGACAGATTTCGGCGCCGGTTGCGGGACGCCCGTGTACGCCGCGAACGCGGGCGAGATCGTTCAGGCCGGGTGGGCGGGTGGGTACGGCAACGCCGTCGTGGTGGCGCACAGTGATTCGCTGGCAACGACTTACAACCACTTGAGCAGCGTCGCCGTCCGTGGCGGATCCGTCGCTCGCGGCCAGCTCCTGGGATATGTCGGCACGACGGGGCTATCGACGGGTTGTCATCTGCACTTCGAGGTGCGGGTCAACGGCGTACCGGTGAATCCTCGCGGGTACCTGTAAGGCGGCACCTGCGACGACGCACCTGTGACGAGCCCCACCTGCGGTGGGCGCCCAAGGGCCGTGGGAGTAGCCTGACCTGTTGGCGAACCCGCCAACGGAGGGTGTGAGTACGCCGCCCTAGCGGAGCAGGAGGCCTGCGTGGTCAAGGAGAAGGGCGAGTCGGTTGTCGCGCGCAATCGGAAGGCGCGGCACGACTACGTCATCGAGGACACGATCGAAGCGGGCCTGGTCTTGATGGGCACGGAGGTCAAGTCGTTGCGGATGGGTCGCGCGTCGCTGGTGGACGGGTACGCCACGATCGGTGCGGGGGAGGCTTGGCTCGAAGGTGTCCACATTCCCGAATACTCCCAGGGCACGTGGACGAACCACGCTGCCCGTCGAAAGCGCAAGCTGCTGCTGCACCGTTCTGAGATCGCGAAGCTGGCGGCCAAGACTCGCGAGTCCGGGCATACCATTGTTCCGCTGCAGTTGTACTTCAAGGACGGCCGGGCCAAGGTCGAGCTGGCGGTCGCCAAAGGCAAGCGCGAGTTTGACAAGCGGCACGCCCTACGTCAGCGACAGGATGATCGCGAAGCGGCTCGCGCGCTGTCCCGCAGACTGGAGCGGTGAGCCTGCGGCCAGTCAGCGTGCGCTCCGTGAGCATCTCTGGGGCGCTCTCGGTGATGGTAGGGGCCGCCTTGGTGAAGTGAGTCGCGGGTTGAGCTGCGCCGAATCGGCGGATACCGAATCTCACCTGCGGGCATCCCGCGGTGAACAGCGGTCTGGTCGAAGTGATCGACGGGGTTCGGACGGTAGTGTGCATGGCATCCGGCAACGCGTCCGGCCGGTGCTGCGGGCTTCCGGCGGGATGCCAGGCGTGAGGGAGCGAAACGATGAGCTATTCGGACGACAGCATCATGCGTGATCTGTCCGATCGGGAGATCTGGCAGATGGTCGAGGCCAACGCATTCGGTCGACTGGCGTTCGCGGTGGCAGGTTCTCCCGACATCGTCCCAATCAACTACATCGCCCATGACCGCAAGCTGTACTTCCGTAGCTCTGAAGGCAGCAAACTCCTCGGGGTCACGATCAACCAGCAGGTTGCTTTCGAGATTGACGAGGTGGTCGCCGGGAGGGCGCGCAGCGTCATCATGTACGGGTCAGCTCGCGAACTGACCACCAGCGAGGAATTGGAGTGGGCGCAGACGCTGCAGTTGCGTCCCTGGGTGCCCACGCTGAAGCATCACTTCGTCGAAATCAGCATCGACGAGGCCCATGGCCGCGAGTTCAAGCTGGGACCTCCTCCGCAGGGCTGAGCGGCCAACCGCAGTACTGCGGGAATGCGCTGGCCGGCATGTGCGTTCAAGGATGAACTAGCAGGTCATGCTTCCTTGACGAGACGTGCTCTGCAGGTTCGTTGGAACCTCACGAGGCCGACGATGTTGACAACTGCATAGTGGCGTACCCCCATGGGGGTGATCGGTTTCGACGTTGATTGTCTGAGCAGGAGAAGCGGGTCGAGGATGTCGGGTTATCTCGTCAACGCTCCCGGCAAACCAATAGGTGCCAATTCCAAGCGCACCGACTTCGCCCTCGCTGCCTGAGCGAGCCTCGAAGTCCGTCAGTCTGAGCTCGCTGCCGACTCAGTTCCTGGCGTCGTCTAGGTAGCTTGCTGCGTCATCATGCCGAGGGATGACGCGGGACTTTACTCGGCTGGGCCCGTCAGCGGACGTGTGCGCGCGAGCGCTGGGGCCAAGAAATTCCGTAGCGCACTGCACCCGGAGAAGTCCTGTTTTGTCGTCAGCGGACGCGGGTTCGATTCCCGCCACCTCCACCATCGGTACGCCACTATGCGGCGTCGGCTGCTGCCTTGACAGCCTGACTGTCCGCCGTTCTGGTCGTTGCCATTTTCGCGTCGAGGCATCCTTTGCGGCGTGGCCGAACGTTCCGCTACGGCAGGTCGGCGATAGTGGAAAGCGATGACCAAGAGAACCGCTACCGGGGGACGTCGTCGCAGCGCGTTCGTGATCGCCGCCGTGGTCGCGCTGCTGGTCCAGCTGATCGCGATCTATTCGCCGGGCTCACCTGAGGGCAACGGTGTGTTCGGGGCCGACAAACTTGTGCACGTCGTGTTGTTCGCAGTGCCTTCGGCGTTGGCCGTACTCGGGGGCGGGCGCCTGGCTCGCTGGGTTCCGCTGCTGCTCCTGGGACACGCTGTCGTCAGTGAACTCGTCCAGGCTTGGTGGATCCCGTCTCGCTCCGGCGACGTCTATGACGTCCTGGCCGACGTGGTTGGGGTGGCATTGGGGTGTGCTATCGGTCGGCGGTTACGCCCAGCCGGGGACTCCGCGACGCACGCTGAAACGTGAACGTGTGGACGTGACGTCAGTCCGCCACGCGTAGACTGCCGTTGACCTGACGGGTGGTTTCAACCCCCCACGGGCTCGTTCCCCATCGCTGGTAGGTGTACGAACGCGCCTGCCCCTTGCTGGAACGGAACTCCATGACCTCCGATGTGCCCCGCCGCGCCGCGGGCAAGAAACCTCGCTGGACCGCTGCCCAAAAGATGGCCCGAGCCAAGACTGAACGCGGCTCCGCCCGGACAGGCGTGCACCAGGCACCTACCGCCCCACAGCGCCGCACTGCCCCTGATGACGCTCCGCGGTACAACCGATCCGGCGGGCCCGCTGCGCGCGGGGCCGCTGCGCGCGGGGCCGCTCCCAGTCGGTTCGCGAGAGCTGGCGTTGGGCGCCGCGCCGACGAACGCCGCGATGACGAACGTCGACCCCCGGTAGGCGCCCGGCGTGACGGACAGCGTCGGCCCGATACCCGCGGTGACGCCAGCCAGCGGACGGATCGTGCCGACCGTCCAGATCGAAGCACGCAGGAATACCGTCGCGACCGCCCCGAACGATCCGAGCGAACCGAGGGCCGCCCCGATGTGGCCCGCAGGCCGGCGCGTGCGGATGCCACCCCGGGCGGTCGTTGGCAGGCGCAACCGACCTCTCGCGGCGACTGGCAGCCCTCTCGCGGCGACTGGCAGCCTCGCCGTGATGCCGACCGTCAGCGACCTGGTGTCAGTCGCGACACCCGCGGCCGGGACACTCGTGGCCGCGACACCGGCCGTCGGCCAGATCACTACACCCAGGCGCTCCTGCGCAAGGAGCGCCCGCCGCGTCCGGAGGCCAGCGAGCGTGCCTCGGCTGAGCCGGTCGCCACCGCGACTGTGGATTCGGACAATGCCTTCCTGACAGCTGGGCTGCCGATGCCACTCGTGCGACGGTTGGCCGCCGACGGGATCGACACCCCGTTCCCCATTCAGCAGGCCACCCTGCCGGACGCGCTGGCGGGCCGGGATGTGTTGGGCCGCGGACAGACCGGGTCCGGGAAGACATTGGCGTTCGGACTGCCCATGTTCGCTCGGCTGGCCGAAGTGCCCAGAGCCGTCGCACGTCGACCGCTTGCCATCGTGCTGGTGCCCACGCGCGAGCTGGCCATCCAGGTGAACCGGGCGTTAGAACCCATTGCCCGGACGGTCGGCCTTCGGCTCCAACTCGTGGCCGGCGGACTGTCCTACCTGCCACAGATCACGGCACTGGACCGCGGGGTCGAAGTGCTCATCGCCACGCCTGGGCGACTCGTAGATCTGATGGAAAAGCGGGCAGCGGACCTTTCCGACGTGCGGATCGCAGTCCTGGACGAGGCCGACCACATGGCCGAGATGGGGTTCGTGCCAGAGGTGACGGCGATTCTCGACGCGATCCCATCCGGTGGCCAACGGTTGTTGTTCTCCGCAACGCTGGACCGTGGTGTCGACAAGATCGTCGCGACGTACCTGAGGGATCCGGTGACCCACTCCACCGACGACGTCACCGCGGCCGTCACCACGATGGAGCATCACGTGCTGCTGATCCAGCCCCCACACAAAAAGCAGGTCATCGCTGAGGTGGCGAACCGGCCCGGTCGGACCTTGGTATTCTCGCGCACCAAACTCGGTGCGGAGCGAGTGGCCGAGCAATTGCGGGAGCAGGGTGTCTTCGCGGCCGCGCTACACGGCGGTCTGAATCAAAACGCTCGTGGTCGAATCCTCACCGCGTTCCGGGAGGGCGTCCTGCCAGTCTTGGTAGCCACGGACGTCGCCGCACGCGGACTACACGTCGAGGGGATCGGGCTGGTGTTGCAGGTCGACCCTCCCGCCGATCACAAGGACTACCTGCATCGGGCCGGTCGTACCGCTCGCGCCGGGGAACGCGGGGTCGTTGTCACGTTGGCGCTGCCGCACCAGCAGAAGCTGGTTCAGCGGCTGGCGCGCGACGCGGGGGTGAAGGTCACCGGGGTGCCCGGGGTACCCGGCGATCCGGCGCTGTCGCAACACACCGGGGCACGTCGCCCGCACCTTCCACCGATTCCCGCCGAGCAGCTGCGCAGGATCGTCGAGGGAGACCTGGCTCGGCGCAGACATGGCATTCCGGCCGGTCGTCGCTCCAGCCCGCGAAGCCGCTCGTCGCGCGGGTGATCTCAGGAGGGCGCAAACTATGAAGGTGGATGTGCTGGCCGGCCGCTTGCTCGTCGCCACGCCGTCGACCGGGGGAGAGATCTTCCGGCGCAGCGTGGTGCTCCTCATTCACCATGGTGATGATGGCGCCCACGGGCTCGTGCTGAACAAGCCGTTGCGGGTCGGCGTCGAGCGGGTCCTGCCCGGGTGGCAAGAGCACCTGACCGCGCCAGGACAGCTTTTCCAAGGAGGTCCGGTAGGTCTGGATACCGCGTTGGCCCTGGCCTCGGTCCCCGGCGCCGGTAAAGACCCGATGGGCGTGCACCGGGTCTTCGGTTCACTTGGCGTGGTCGACCTGGACGCGCCTCCCGTGTTGATCATGCCGGAGGTTGGCGACCTGCGGATCTTCGCCGGTTACTCCGGCTGGTCAGGGGGTCAGTTGGAGGACGAGATCGCCGAGGGTAGCTGGTACGTCGTCCCGCACGAACCGCGTGACCCTTTCACCCCCGAGCCGGAACGGCTCTGGGAACGGGTGTTGCGCCGTCAGCTTGGCCAACTGTCCTGGGTGGCGTTGTATCCGGACGACCCAAGCCTTAACTGAACGACGAGGCACCTTGTCGCTGATGGACAGTCGTGATCGAGGCCGATGCGGCAGCGTCGGTGGCTGGGCCCCCACCAAGGACTCCGCTTGGCAGCGCCGAGCCAGTGGTCGGCGCCCGAAACGTACACTGTCCGACATGAGCGCGATGCAGGCTGGTCCGATCGACCCGATGGACCCGTTCTCTCCCGAGCCGTTGCCGCAGATGCCGGGGCAGGCAACCTCGACCTTGGAGCGTGAGCAATACGCTGAACAACTCGCCGAGCCCGGCGACCACGAGCGGTTTGCGCACTACGTGCGCAAGGAAAAGATCCTTGACAGCGCCCTATCCGGTGAGGCGGTGCTCGCGTTATGTGGGAAAGTCTGGGTCCCCGGTCGAGACCCGCAACGCTTTCCGGTGTGCCCGACGTGTAAAGAGATCTATCAAGGCTTGCGCGCTCCGAAGGACGGCGACGACTGACCCGCGTCCTGCACCAACGCAGTGGTGCGGTGCGGCACATGGGTGGCCAGCGCGATCAGGGTTGAGGCCCGGATCACCAGGTCGTGGTCGAGGATCGTGTCGATGACCCGCTGCAGGTCAGCATTGCTGCGGGCTACCGCCACCACGAGCAGGTCGAACTCTCCGGTTACCGTGTGCGCCTCGATGACCTCGGGAATGGCGCGCAGGTGGTCGGCAACCTCCGGGCCGCCAAGCGTCTGCCGGATTTGCAGGCTGCAAAACGCGGTGACCGGATACCCTAATGCCGCAGCGCTGACGGTCGGGGCAAATGAGGTAATCACGCCGCGGTCGGTGAGCCGATCGAGCCTGGCCTGGACCGTGCCCCTGGCCACCCCCAGGGCCCGGGACGCGCCGAGAACGCCGATCTGGGGCTTCTCGGTGAAGAGACCGATGATCTGCGCGTCGAGCTGGTCGATTCCTGCGGGCATGTCTCCACCGTAGACCGCTGCCGGTCCACGCCCTGGCGCCTGCATGGCGCTGCGCATCGGCTCACCAGCAGGTCTGAGCAGGTCCGGCCGAGGTCCGGCCGAGGTCCGGCCGAGGTTCAGGCGTTGGCCTCATCCTCACCTGATTGACGACCGCTGAGCTCGATCCCGGCCTCACGCAGTTGTGCCAACGTCGATGCGGTCGTCTGTGGGGACACCGCAGCTGTCAGGTCCAGCAGGACCCTGGTGCCCAACCCGGCCTCGGCCGCGTCGAGCGCAGTAGCCCGCACGCAGTGGTCGGTGGCGATACCCACCACGTCGACCTGTCGGACACCGCAGTCCTTGAGCCACTCACCGAGACCGACCTCGCGGCCTGACTCCGGCGTCGTCCCCTCGAACCCGCTGTACGCCGCGCTGCGCAGACCTTTGCGGAACACTGCGTCGGCCTGAGCCAGCGTCGCCTGGACCGCCGGGTGAAAGTCCGCCCCCGACGTACCCGCCACGCAGTGCGCCGGCCACGTGTCGACGTAGTCGGGTGCGTCCGGCGGCGAGGCGAAGTGCGTGCCCGGATCCTCATGCCAGTCCGCGGTGGCGACGATCGCGCCGTACCGATCTCGGTGCTTGCGCACATACTCGGCGATCGCGGCCGCCACGGCAGCGCCGCCCGTGACAGCTAACGAGCCCCCCTCACAGAAGTCGTTTTGCACGTCGACGATGATGAGTGCCCGGGGCGAGTTGTTCATCGGGATCCTCCAAGGGCTGCAGATGATCGGGGCGCCTGCGTGGTCGAGGCGCTCAAGGAAGTCGGTTGAGATAGGTCGTCGGGATCACCGGCTCCCCGCGGGAGAGCCGCTTCGCACCGGCGGGCAACTCGGCGAGCGCCCGCTTGTGATGTGCGCGCGCCGCATCGACACTCCCACCGGCGATCGGGGCGCCGTCCTTGACCAGTTGTACGAGCAACTCGCGGTCGTTGCCATCGTTCTCTGGGCGTTCGCCGATGCCTAGAATCTCGGCCTCGGCGTCACCGGACGGGTTCACTCGACGCAGGGCATATTTTCGCCCGCCGACCGAGTGCTTGTCTTTGCTCGCCTTCGCAACGTGGACCAGACTGCCGTCGCCGCCTGCGCGGGCCACCAGTTTGTAGACGAGTCCAGCCGTCGGCACGCCGGATCCGACGACCAGCGACGTTCCGACACCGTATGCGTCGACAGGCGCAGCGGCCAGGGCGGCGATCGCGAACTCGTCGAGGTCGGAGGTGACCACAATCCGGGTCCTGGTGTTGCCCAGGGAGTCCAGCAACGCGCGGACCTCGTGGGCTTGGGCGACCAGGTCGCCGGAATCAAGCCGGACCGCTCCAAGCTCGGGACCGGCAATCCGTACCGCGGTCTGCACCGCCTTGGTGACGTCGTACGTGTCGACCAGCAGTGTTGTGTCCTTGCCGAGCGCTTGTACCTGGGCGGCGAACGCCTCCTGCTCGGTGTCGTGCAGGAGTGTGAACGAGTGGGCACTGGTGCCGGCGGTGGGAATCCCGTGCCGACGCCCGGCCTCCAGATTCGAGGTGGTGCCGAACCCGCAGATGTACGCCGCCCGCGCTGCCGCCACGGCGGACCACTCGTGGGTGCGCCGTGAGCCCATCTCGATCAGCGGCCGACCCCCAGCGGCCGTCACCATCCGAGAGGCCGCTGAGGCGATCGCACAATCGTGGTTATAGATGGAAAGCACGAGCGTTTCCAGGAGCACAGCTTCGGCGAAGGTGCCCTCAACGATCAACAGCGGTGAGCCTGGGAAATACACCTCGCCCTCCAGGTACCCCCACATGTCCCCAGTGAACCGATAGTCGCGCAGGTAGTCCAAGGTGATCTGGTCGACCAGCCTGCGCGCGGCCAGATCGGCCAGTTCGGCCTCGTCGAATCGGAAATCCGCGAGTGCGTCCATCAGCCGACCCACCCCCGCCACGACTCCGTACCGTCGGCCGCCGGACAGACGGCGCCCGAACATCTCAAAGACGCTGCGCCGATGTGCCGCCCCGCTGTGCAGCGATGCCTGGAGCATCGTGAGCTCGTAGTGATCCGTGAGAAGCGCGGTCGACGTCACGGCGCTCAGCCTATGGTGGTGGGCGTGTCGATCGCGCCCGTAGAGCACGAACTGGAGCAGGGCTCGACCGACCACGCCCTGGACATGCCCTGGCTGACGCTGGTATGGAACGATCCCGTCAACCTGATGAGCTACGTGACGTACGTGTTGCAGACGTATTTCGGCTACCCCCGTGAGCATGCCGAGAAGCTCATGCTTGCGGTGCACCACGAGGGGCGGGCGGTCGTGTCGCGGGGCCCACGTGAACTGATGGAGCAGCACACCGAGGCACTTCAGACGTACGGGCTGTGGGCCACGTTCCAGAAGGACGACTGATGGCCAGCGCGTTCCGCCGGGCCTCAGACCGGTATGTCGCCCAATTCGAGCATGACGAAATCGCCGTAGTTGTCATGTTGTTGGAGCAGACTCGAGCGCTGCTTGCGGTCTCCGACACCAGGGACGCCCCAGTTGACGAGTTCGAACACCTCATGCGTTCGGCGGGGTGGGGGAGCAACGGCGTGCAGCAGGGCCCAGCTGGGCCAAGCACCGTTGCGCCGCCGGCGTCGTCGGACCCTGCGCTCGCTCGATTGCTGCCGGACCCGAACTTGACCGACCCTGCGGCGGCGGCCGAGTTTCGACGCTTGACCGGCGCTGGATTGCGGGAACGCAAGGCAGCCACCATCAGCGCGGCGATCCTGGCGTTGACCGGCGCGGTCTCCTCAGAAGGTGATCAACCGCCCCCAACCGGGCGGGACCGTCGTCGCCGGCGCGCAGCGGCGGCCGTGACCGTCAGTTTGGACCAGGCTCAGGCGCACTCGGTGATGGTGGCGCTCACGGACGTACGCCTGGTGCTGGGCGAAAGGCTCGGACTCAACGTTGAGACCAACGACGCCGAGGACGTCGTCGACCAGCTCGAGCACAGCCTGGACTCGACAAACCCCTTGGTGGCGATGGCGTTCGCCTACGATTTCCTCACCTGGCTGCAGGAGTCCTTGGTCCAAGCCCTGCTTGGCTGACGTGCGTTCGCGCGACGCGGCATCGTCTGTTCGGCGGCCACTTCGCGTGGCACACTGCCACGGACGAATCCATTAGGAGGCCCTCGTGAGGACACCGCGCACGCGTTCCCAGTCCGGCATCGCCCGCTCGCTCGTCGGTGTGGTGGGGCTCGTCGGCGCCCTCGGCCTGGCCGGGTGCGCCAAAGACACCGACCCGGTGCCGACCACCGCCGCTGGCGAGTCCGGCTCTGCTTCGGCGGTCCAGGACGCTCGGCTGGTGACTGCTGGCACGCTGCTGACCTGCACACACACGGCGTTCAAGCCATTCGAGTACCCAGAAGGTGACAGGATCGTCGGCTTCGACATCGACCTGGCAGAGTGGGTCGCCAAGAAGGTCGACGCCAAGGTCCAAGTCGTCGACATCCCCTTTGACCAGATCACTTCGGGTGCTGCCTTCGCCGCTAAGCGCTGCGATCTGGGCGCAGCCGCTATCACCATGAACGACAAGCGTCGTGCGGTCATCGCGTTCTCAGACGACTACTTCGACTCGACTCAGGCGCTGCTGGTCAAGGAGGGAGCGCCATATCAGGACCTGGCCGACCTCAAGGGCAAGAAGCTCGCAGTGCAGACCGACACCACCGGCCTGGAGTACGCAGAGAAAAACAAGGCCGCCAACGGGTACACCACGGTCGTCTTTGAAGACAGCATTTCGGTGGCCAACGCGGTGCTGTCCGGGGCGGTCGACGCCGCGCTGCACGACAACGCCGTGATGCTGTACTTCGCGAAGAACAATCCCACGACGCGAGTCGTCAAAGAGTTCCCGACCGGGGAGCAGTATGGCTTGGCGGTCGCGAAAGACAACCCGGGGCTCCTGAAGGTGGTCAATGAGGCCCTGCGGACCGCCAAGGACGACGGCTCCTACGACGCGGCGTACGAAAAGTACTTCGGCGCCAAGCCCAAGCAGTGAGACCGCAGCAGCGACTTGCCTGACCAGCAGCCGATCGTGACCGACCCAGGTGCACGGTCTTCGTGACCGTATGGGTGGCCCGACCGGTGCCCACCTGCGCACCGGTGAAGGAGACCCATGAGCAGCACAAAAGCGCCGTCCACCAGATCCATCGCTCCCGCTGCTCCGCCGCGCAAACGGGTCTCGCCCCGCAAACGCGCTCGACGACTGCGGTTGGTCCAGTACGCCGTGCTGCTGCTCTTGGTGCTCGGTGGCGCCATGACCGCCAACTGGCATCAGATCGGCCAGGCGTTCTTCCGCCTGGACATGATCGAGGTGACCCTCACCAACGGCCTGGGCCGCGCGATGCTCAACACGGTCGTCTACGCGCTCGGCGCTTTCGTCGGGGGCGCCGTGTTCGGGACGATACTGGCGTTGATGCGCCTCAGCCCGGTAGCGCCGTATCGCTGGCTGGCCACGATCTATATCGAATTCTTCCGTGGGCTGCCTGCCATCATCGTGCTGCTGGCGTTCAGCCTCATCGGGCTGGTCATCCCTGGGTTGACGATCCCCGGCGGGCTCACCGGCTCGGTATGGCTGGGCCTGGGGATTGTTGCGGCCGCCTATCTCGCCGAAACCATTCGGGCCGGCATCTTGGCGGTCCCCAAAGGCCAGATCGAGGCCGCTCGTTCCCTTGGTATGCCAGCTGGAATGGCGACGCGCAAGATCGTGCTGCCGCAGGCATTCCGGATCATCCTGCCGCCGATGACCAATGAGCTGATCCTGCTGATCAAGGACTCCTCACTGGTATTCGTCATCGGGCTGACTCGGGAGGCCTACGAATTGACCAAATATGGCCGAGACTTCGCAGCGACGTACAGCAACCTGACCCCACTGGTCTTCGCGGGGCTCTGCTACCTCTTGATCACCTTGCCCCTGACGTTCGTGGTGCGGCGGCTCGAGAGCAAATCCTCGAAGGGGCGTTGATCGTTATGGCGCGCGATGGATTGACCGACCAGCCGAATGCCGATCAGGCGGAGCACGCGGGCGGGCACCAGCTCGGCGAGGTCGTGGTCCAGACTGAGGCGTTGCGCAAGTCGTTCGGCGCAGTTGAGGTGCTGTGTGGGATCGATCTGGAGATCCGCACGGGTGAGGTGGTCTGCGTCATCGGACCGTCCGGATCCGGCAAGTCGACGTTGCTGCGTTGTATCAATATGTTAGAGCAACCTAGCGGCGGTAGGATACACATCAACGGCATGGAGGTGACCGACCCGGACTGCGATATCGACTACGTGCGAACCGGGGTCGGGATGGTGTTCCAGCAGTTCAACTTGTTCCCGCATCTGAGCGCGCTACGGAATTGCACGATGGCACAACAGCATGTGCTGAAACGATCGAGCGGTGACGCCGAGCGGATCGCGCAAGCGAACCTGGACCGGGTGGGGCTCGGCGACCGCGGCGACGCGTACCCGGCCCAGCTCTCCGGTGGGCAGCAGCAGCGGGTCGCGATCGCACGCGCACTGTCGATGGACCCAACGCTCATGCTGTTCGACGAACCGACCTCGGCGCTGGACCCCGAACTCGTCGGCGATGTGCTCTCGGTAATGCGACGGCTGGCCTCGGAGGGGATGACCATGATGGTGGTGACCCACGAGATGGCGTTCGCTCGGGACGTGGCTGATCGGGTGATCTTCATGGACAGCGGTCTCATCGTTGAGGAAGGGCACCCCAAGCAGGTGATCGGTGATCCTCATGAAGAGCGCACCCGCACGTTCCTGCAACGAGTTCTGGATCCGACCCACGTCGATCCAGGTGGGATCGGTGACGTCTTCGCCTCGACGCCGGCGTCGGCGACGGCCTTGGGTCACCGCCCACGCCGCCACTAGGAGACCGATTCTTTTCCGGTGGAAGACGTTTGGGACCGGGGTGCCCAGACGGTCCCAAACGGCGCCCCGGCGCCCAGGTTTTCGTCAAGCATCTGCAGGTCGTGAGCTTGGGGACGAGTGCGCGGTTTCGTGGCAAGATGCGCGCAGCCAGTACCAATTCAGGAGGCCATTGTGAAGCACGCTCCCGCGCTCCGCGTCCCGTTCATTGCCGGGTGTCTGGGGCTGGCCCTGGCCGGCACTGCAGCCTGCGGATCGGATTCGCTGTCGAACGATGGCTCACCGGGAGCGGCTGCGCCGTCCTCCTCGACGCTGGCGGCGCCAACCAAGGACGATGCGCTTGCGGCGAAGCTGCCGCCCAAGATCAAGGCGGCGGGCAAGATCGTCGTCGGCATGGACACCAGCTACCCGCCGAACGAGTTCCTCGGATCGGATGGAAAGACGGCCGAGGGTGTGGGCGTCGACCTTTTCAACGCCGTGGCCGCCAAGCTCGGGGTGACCGCCGAGTACCGCACCGCCACCTTTGACACGCTGATCCTGTCGGTGGGCAGCGGCAAGTACGACGTCGGGATCTCCAGCATCACCATCAACCCCGACCGCAAAAAGTCGGTGACGATGGTTAGCTACTACGATGCCGGCACGTTGTGGGCCACGGCGAAGGGCAACCCGAACAAGGTCGACCCGGACAACGCTTGCGGTCTGGCAATCGGCGTGCAGAAGGGCACCATTCAAGTCGATGACCTGACCGCGCGGAGCAAGAAGTGCACCGACGCGGGCAAGCCGGGTATCACCATGGTCGTGGACGACCTCCAGGTGAAGGTCACGAATGCGTTGGTCAGCGGCAAGGTGGTCGCCATGGCAGCGGACTCACCGGTGACGTTGTACGCGATCAAGCAGTCCAACGATGGGTTGGAGCAGCTCGGCGAGGTGTACGACTCCGCGCCATACGGGATGGTCGTGGCCAAAGGCCAGGAGCAGTTCGCCGACGCGATCGCCGAGGCGCTGAAGGCCCTCGAAGCGTCCGGGGAGTATGAGCAGATCCTGAGCAACTGGAACGTCCAAGCCGGCGCGATCAAGAACTTCAAGGTCAACCCGTGACGGTACGGCGATGAGCGCGGACGACGGCGCCGATCGGCCTGGTCGCGGCACCGACGTCGAAGACCGCCCCGGAGCCATCCGGGCTCGTCCGGTCCGTCGTCCCGGGCGCTGGATCACGGCGATACTCGTCCTGGTGCTCGCGGCCATGCTGGTGTCCTCGCTGCTGACCAATCCGCGGTGGGACCTGGGCCTGGCCAGTCAGATCATGATCCAGACCCCGGTCCTGGAAGGGCTGCTGTGGGGCACGGTCATCGCCACGTTCGCGTCGATGGTCATCGGCGTCGGGCTTGGCACCGTGGTGGCCGTCCTGCGGCTGTCCACCAACCCGGTGATGCGTTATCTGTCGTTCGGCTACACCTGGTTCTTCCGAGCCATCCCCCGGTATGTGCTGCTTACCGGGATCGGATCCGGGTTGGCCTACCTATACCGTCAGCTCGACATTGGGATCCCGTTCGGTCAGCAACTGGCCGCTGGGCTGGGCCTGAGTCACGACCTGACGTTCTTCAGCATCGGCGTGAACGACGTGGTCAACGCTTTGTGGGGCGGGATCATCGGGCTCGGTCTCTCCGAGGCCGCCTACATGGCCGAGATCGCCCGGGCCGGAATCCTGTCGGTTGACAAGGGTCAGACCGAGGCGGCGGAGGCGCTCGGCATGACTCGCACGCAGGTCATGCGTCGGGTGGTCTTGCCGCAGGCGATGCGGGTCATCGTCCCG
>CAJDWS010000015.1_pt1 | contig 48271 bp, 40 predicted proteins | sample 7391661 | NCBI WGS metagenome assembly CAJDWS01 (sample SAMEA7055725, study PRJEB34461) | soil metagenome | biome: terrestrial ecosystem; feature: Peninsula; material: soil | place: Antarctica | collected 2016 | reverse complement strand
GGCCTGGTCGATGCGTTGCCTCGTCGACAGGCATTCCCAACCCTGCGCTGAGGCCAGGACGTCAAGGAACTGTCCTCCCATCAACTGAGTGCGCATCGCATCGAATTCCGGGCGGGCCGCTTGCAGCTCCGCGGCTGGCCACCCACAGGTGGCCAACATCTCATCGCACCACACCAGACACAGGTCGCCGGCCAAGATCGCTCCCGAGACGCCGAATCGATCCGAACGACCGCCGGGTATCGCTGTCGTCCATCACGTCGTCGTGCAGGAGGGCGCCCGCCTGGAACAGCTCCATCGCTGTCGCCGCGCGGACCGCACCCTCGTCGTGGGCACCCCCGCAGCCGCGGTAGCCGTAATAACAGAACGCCGCGCGCAGCCGCTTGCCCCCACGCAACAGCGAGGAGATCGAAGCGAGCAGTGGCTCCAGGTCGGCACCGAGTTGAGCCAATACCTGGCGCTGGCGTCCGAGTTCGGCGTCGATCTCGCACTGCACCCGATGGCGCAGGTCACTCAGGTCAACTGCGCTGTTCAACAATCCTCCCCGGGCCGGTCCCCAGCAGCCTACGGCTTCGGCAGCGTCCTTCGTGGCGGAGACGGCCCAGTACGCTGTCCGCCATGCCCAAGCCGAGCTGTCGCGTCGTCGAAGGTCGCCCGCACCGACCTGCGGGCGAGGGAATCCGATGAGTGGAACCATCCCGGACCTGCTGCGCGCGCCCATACCGGCCTTCAGCTTTGAGTTCTTCCCGCCCAAGTCCGACGCCGCCGAGGACCAGCTGTGGGAGGCGGTCCGGCGGGTGGAACAGGTGCGCCCCGCGTTCGTGTCCGTGACCTACGGCGCAGGCGGTTCGACCCAGGACCGCACGGTGCGCATCACCGAACGGATCAGCCAAGAAACGCAACTCGTCGCGCTGGGCCACTTGACCTGTGTCAACGCATCGGTCGCGGACCTGCGTGCGGTGATCGGTCAGTACGCCGCCGCAGGAGTCCACGACATCCTGGCTTTGCGCGGTGACCCCCCCGGTGGCGACCTGCAAGCTGCCTGGCAAGCCCACCCTGATGGGCTGGTTTACGCCGAGGAGCTGGTGGCCTTGATCACCGAGCTCGGCGACTTCACCGTGGGGGTGGCGGCGTTCCCTGATGTGCATCCCGAGTCGCCCACCGCTGCCCATGACATCGACGTGCTGGTCCGTAAGGCGGATGCCGGGGCGTCATTCGCGGTGACCCAGATGGTGTTCGACGCGGACACCTACCTTCGGTTGCGGGACGCTGTGGCTGCCCGACGAGACCTGCCGATCACCCCGGGATTGATGCCCGTGACGAACTACCGGCAGATCGCCCGGATGGCTGAGCTGATGGGGACGCCACTGCCTGAGGCGGTGATCGCTCGGGTCCAGCCGTTGGCCGACGACGGGCCCGCGCTGCGTGCCGAGGGAGTGGCGATCGCCACAGAACTGGGGGAGCGGATGCTTGCCGAGGGAGCGCCCGGGCTGCACTTCATCACGATGAACCGCTCGACGGCGACCTTGGAGGTGCTGCGCAACCTGACCGGCCAGGAGCCGGGTGACCTGCTCGAGGGGTTCGCGGCACCCTCGTCGTCGCTTGGGCCGGTGTCGGCGCCTCGGCCAACACACCGGTGTCCTGATGGGACGCTTCGCCAAGTCACCGGCGGCTGGCGGTTCTGCCCGTGGTGCGGGGCGGCGTTCGGGTGCAGTGCCCACCGGTCGGCGCCCCCAGCCGGGGCTGGGGGCGCCGTGACGACAGACGAACGAGCCTGACTCAGGTCTGGCGACAGGGCCGGAGGAATTCCAGGGCCAGACCGTCCGGTCAGCCCTTGAGCTTCTTGGCGACGTCGTCGTTGTCCTTCAACCACGACTCGACCGCCTGAGCCTCCTTGCCCTGTCCGTACTCGTTGACCACCTTGTTCTCCAGGTTTGCGTACTGCTCATCGGTCAGCTTGAAGTCGGCGAACAGCGGCTTGAGGTCCGGGTGTTGATCCACCCATCCCTTGGTGGCCAAAGCGTGGAGGCCCTCCGGCTTGCCAAGCGCACCCTTGGGATCCTGCAGGTCCTTCATCTTGAATTCTGCGTTAGCCCAGAAGGGACGCCAAAGGGTTACCACGATCTCGCGCTTGCTCGCGATCGCGCTCTTCAGTTCGGCGAGCATCGCGGTCGTCGACGACTCCACCAGCGTGTACTCGCTCCCGAGCCCATACTGCGGGATCACGCTGTCTTTGGTGACCTTCATGTGGCCTGCGCCGGGTTCGATGCCGATGATCTTGCCGCCGAAGACGGACGCCTTGCCTTTGAGCTGCTCGATCGAGGTGTACGTCGAATAGTCCGGCACAGCGAGGGTCAGGCGGGCATCTGAGTAGTAACTGCCCAGATCATCGATCTTGTCGCCGTACTTTTTCATGTACTCCTCGTGCGTCACCTCCGGCCACGCCGACGGGTAGATGTTCACGTCTCCGTTCACCAGGCCGGCGTAGAGCGGCGCTGCCTCAGACAGTTCGGTGATCTTCACCGTGTAATCCTTGGACTCCAGCACGTTCTTCCACAGGTAGGCGGTGCTCAACCCGTCGGTCCACGACGGGATGATGCCAAGGGTGACCTTCTTGTCGACGCTGGCGGCTTCGGTGCCGCCAGAATCCGCGCACGCAGCAAGGCCGGTGATGAGTACGGCGGCGCCGATGGAGACACCTATACGTCTCAGGATCATTGATTGATTCCTTCCAGATCGCGACCGTTCGGTCGGGTTGAGGAGGCTCACACCGAGGCCAGCGGCTCATCGGTGCGCGCAACGTCTTCGCTGGTCGAGGCTGGCGCCGGCGTGGAGACGGCTCGCTTCGGGCCGGACGGACGGCGCCCGATCGCCCCGGTAAGGCGGTCCAGGTAGACCGCGAGGACGACGACGGACAGGCCAGCCTCAAAACCGAGGCCGATGTCCAGTCGTGCGATGGACGTGGTGACCTGGCCGCCGAGCCCGCCGGCACCCACGAGCCCGGCGATGACCGCCATGGATAGGGCCAGCATGATGACCTGGTTGACCCCGGCCATGATGGTGGGCATCGCCAACGGCACCTGGATCTCGCGCAGGATGGCTCGTGGGTGGGCGCCGAAGGCGTGACCTGCCTCCACGACCTCCGGGTCGACCTGGCGGATCCCGAGTTCGGTCAAGCGGACGCCGGGAGGCAGCGCGAAGATGATGGTCGCGATCACGCCCGCGACCGGGCCGATGCTGAACATCGTCACCACCGGGACGAGCCATACGAAGGCAGGCATCGTCTGCATGAGGTCCATCACCGGCCGGGTGATATTGCTCGCCGTCTGCGATCGCGACGCCGCAATGCCCAGCGGGATCGCGAGTAGCAGGGCGATCACGGTTGCCACAACGACCAACGACAGGGTCTGCATGGCTGCGGTCCACTGATCCATCGCCACGATGAACAGCAATCCCACGATGGAGGCGGCGGTGTGGGTCCACCGTCGTGACAGGAATAAGGCCAGCGCGCCGAGCATCAGGACGACCACCCAGGCGGGCGGCCCGGTCAACGCTGACGTGAGGCCATCCACCATGGCTTGCCCCGCGGACTTGATCACGTCGAACAGCGGGCTGAGGGTGCTGTTGATCCACTCGAACGCCACTTCGATAGCTCGTCCCACGGGAATCCTCGGGACTCCCTCCACGCTCTCCTGAGCCTTCATCGCGCGCCGCCTCCGACCAGATCCGGATGCAGCTCAGCCGCCTCCACGGTGAGGTGGTCTGCACCGCGCGGACGCGCTCCACCCATGACATTCAGGAGCAGGATGGTCGGCAGGATCCCCACGAGCCGTTCCTTCCCGTCAACGACCGCGAGTGCTGTCGGGGACAACGCCGCCTCGTGGAAGACGTCGGCAAGCAATGCGTCGGCAAGCACCGAACCCACTGGGCGGATGAGGCCGGCCAGCCCGGTGTGGCCGTCCTCCACAGCGCGCGCGATGCTGTCCTCTTCGAGGATCCCGTGGACGCGCCGCTCTCGATCGACGACGAACAGGTGCTTCACCTGGTGTTTGCGCATCAGCCGGTGGGCGGCCAAGGGTCCCGCTCCGGACCCTACGACGGCAACGGGGGCCTCCATCACGTGCGCGGCGGTGAGCACCCGCGAGCGATCGACGTCCTGTACGAACTGGGACACATAGTCGTTTGCCGGGTCCGTGAGAATCTGCTCTGCCGTCCCGATCTGGACGATCCGTCCATCGCGCATCACCGCGATGCGGTCACCCAGACGCATGGCCTCATTGAGATCGTGCGTGATGAACAGGATGGTCTTGTCGAGCTGATGTTGGAGCTCGATCAGTTGGTCCTGCATCTCTCGACGGATCAGCGGGTCGAGCGCGCTGAACGCCTCATCCATCAACAAGACGTTGGTTTCCGCCGCCAGTGCCCGAGCCAATCCGACCCGTTGGCGCATGCCGCCGGACAGCTGGCCCGGCAGAGAATCCCCCCAGCCGTCAAGGCCGACCATCCCGAGGGCGGTCTCGGCCTTGCGCTCCCGGTCGGCACGGTTCATGCCCCGCACCTTCAGGCCGTATGCAGCGTTCTCGCCCACCGTGCGGTGCGGCAGCAAAGCGAAGTGCTGAAACACCATCGCGACCTGCTCCTGCCGAACCTGGCGGAGGGCTGCGGGGTCGAGATCGGAGATGTCCCGCCCCTCGAGGCGCATGTGCCCTGCGGTGCAATCGAGCAGCCCGTTGACCATGCGGATCAGGGTGGACTTGCCGGAACCGGACAAGCCCATCACGACGAATATCTCTCCGGGTTCGACGGAGAATGTGGCGTCGATGACGGCTGCCGTCAAGCCCTCCGTCAGCAACTCGGCTCGGGTCGCTCCCGTCTCGAGGCGCTTCACCCCGCGCTGCGGGCGCCTGCCAAAAATCTTATAGACCTGCTCGGCCTCAATGACTGCCATCGAGTCCATCTCGCCCATCAAGCGGACAAACGTAGGACAAGCGCCCGCCGCATTACGGCGTTGGCAACCCTCCGTTGGGTCGCCCGGTCTGGGATCCAGGGTACGACTTTTGGACCTGGCGCTCTGAGAACGCGGTTCTGAGCGTGACATAGCGGGGCATGCACCGCGCCAGAAGCCGTGTAATTCCGCAGGACAACAAGGCTATTCGAGCAAGAGCGAGGACCCCGTCAGGGCGGTCTCAACATGTGAACAAGTCCGGGAGGGTCAGCAGCGAGGGGCTTCCCCCAGGCGAGCCCGTGTCGGTGATCCTCCGGGACGACGGTCGTCGCCGCGGTTGACTGATTCGAACACGTGTTCGATACTTGCGGTCGGGCAGAACATTTGCGGACGGGGTGACCATGCGACGGTACGACGACCCCATCGAGGTGCGCCATCGGGGTGTTGCCGCCGATCCAAGCGATGCCCCCGGCAGTGATCCCGGCAGTGATCCGGGGCCTCCGGAATCGTTCGTTTGGCGTGGCCGCCGGTATCGCGTTCGCGCCACCATCGGTCACTGGCACGAGCGGACGCCCTGGTGGCGGCATGCCCTGGGGGCGTCGGGGGGCGCACTGGTGCTACAGGAGGAGATCTGGCGGGTCGAGGCAGCGCTCGTTCAGTCTTCCCAAAATGCCCACGTCGGGGTGTTCGACCTGGCTAGAGGCTGTCGGTGGCGCTTGGTACGAATGGCTGACTGAACACGCTGGGGCCCACTTCCGGAGAAACCCAAACACACCTCCAAGACCGCGCTGAAGGCCACGGCCCTCTGCTGGTTCTGCTGACCCCTGGAACACTCCACGCCCGCGGAAACCGCGCTCCCAAGGAACCCCATGGCAGCGAACCACTCGAACCGGAACGGAAGAACGATGCGACGTACCGTCATGGCCGATCCCGCGGCGACCCTGGACCTGCTGGACCGGGCCCACTCGACGCTGGCCCAGGCCGCACAGGCGGTGACGGCCACAGACCGGTACATCCAGGCGCACTTAGGGGCGTTACGGGCCGGGGCGGCATTGATGGCGGCCCGGCCGGATGGTCGACGCGGTTCGGGCGGTGGGGTCCGTAACGTGTGGCAGGCGGTGACCCAAGCGGCCCCGGAGCTGGGCGAGTGGTCGGCGTACCTGGCTTGGTGTGCCGACCGGCGGCACGCGATCGAGGCCGACGGCGCCCCAGCCGGCCAGCGCGAAGCCGACGACCTGTTGCACTGCGCGCAGACCTTCATCGGCCTGGTCGAGGCGGCTCTCGGGCTGCCCGCCCGGCAATCCGAATCCATGATGGTGGCCCTCGGCTCGGGCCGCGCGGTGAGTTGAGGAGGCCGCCCAGATGTCCGCCTCATTCGTGCACCTGCACGTCGCTTCCGGATACTCGATGCGGTACGGCGCCTCGAGCCCGCAGGCGTTGGTGCAACGGGCCGCGGAGTTGTCTCAGCCAGCCCTGGCGCTGACCGACAGAGATGGCCTGTATGGTGCGGTGCGGTTCGTGCAGGCCTGTACCGACGCGGGGATCCAGCCGGTGTTGGGGGTCGATATGGCGCTTGAGCCCGGACCGGATGAGAGCCTGGGTGGAACTGGCCGGCGGACCCGGACCCCGGTCCGCGGCGGGATGCAAGTGGATCCGCGTCATCCCCGGATCACCGTGCTGGCTCGCGGCCAGGGCTCGGGAGTGCCGCCGGGCCGAGGCTGGGGCCGGTTGTGCCGACTGGTGAGTGCCACCCACCTACGCGGCGAACGTAGCCGTCCGCTGACCACCCCCGCGCTGGTTGCGGCGCACGCCCATCTGGACGCCGAGCCGGACCGGTGGGAGCCACCGATGCCGACGTGGCCGGGTCGAACGACGTACGCCCGGCCAGGTGATGCGGCGTCCTCGGCGTTCATGGTGCTGCTCGGCCCAGATTCCGACGTCGGCCGAGCGGTGTTGGCCCGTCGAATGGAGCAGGCCAGGGCGTTGCTGACCAGCTGGATCGGGATACTGCCGCTCGGCGGGGTGGCCGTCGAGCTGGTTTGCCATCAGGGACCACCGGACCAGATGGGTAGCGCCGCCCAGGCGAGTCGGATGCTTGCGCTGGCAGTTCAGGCCGGGGTCCCGACGGTACTGACTGCCGCGGTCCGGCACGTCGCGCCGCAAGGTGCCGCCATTGTCGACGTTCTCGACGCCGCCCGGCGGCTGGTGCCACTGGACACCCGACACCTGGACCGCACCACCACCGCCGGCCACTTGGCCTCGGCCGCCCGGATGCTGACTCTGGCCACCCAGGTGACCGGGGACGCTGTGATGGCCAGGTACCTGCTGGACCGAACCGTCGAACTGGCCCGCGAGTGCGTCCTGGACCCGCGCACCGACCTGGGCATTGGTGGGGTTCACCTGCCCGAACCGGCGGCACTCGGGCTGCGACCGAGCCAGGACCCGCAGGCGGTGCTGACCGCTCGGTGCCAGGACGCGGTGGCCGACCGGTACGCCGGCGCTGGTGAGCGGGAGCTGCGCCGGGTGCGGGACCGACTCGGGGACGAGCTCGCTGTGATCGCCCAGCTCGGCTACCCGACGTACTTCCTGACCGTGGCCACGGTCGTCGACCTGATCAAGGACGCCGGGGTCCGGGTGGCCGCGCGCGGGTCCGGGGCCGGGTGCCTGGTCAATTACCTGCTGGGGATCTCCGGGGTGGAGCCGCTGCGCTACGGGTTGCTGATGGAGCGGTTCTGTACGCCGCTGCGAGCTCAGCTGCCGGACATCGACATCGATGTCGAGTCGGCCCGACGGACCCAGATGTACGAGCGCATCCTCGACCGGTTCGGAGGGGACCGGGTGACGTGCGTATCGATGATGGACACCTACCGGGTGCGGCACGCCGTCCGGGATGCCGGTGCCGCACTCGGCCTGCCCGCCACCGAAATCGACGCGATTGCCAAGGCATTCCCGCACATCAGCGCCCGGGACGCTCGGGCTGCCGTCGCCGAACTGCCCGAGCTGCGCGCGTATGGGCTGGACTCGCCCCGGCTGAAGGTGCTGTTCGACCTGGTGGAAGCGCTCGATGGACTGCCCCGGCACATTGCGCTGCACCCGTGCGGGATGATCCTGTCCAACTCCGCCCTGCTCGACCGCACTCCGGTCGAGGCGAGCTGGTTGGGGTTCCCGATGAGCCAGTTCGACAAGGATGACGTCGAGGCGCTCGGGCTACTCAAACTCGACGTGCTTGGGATCCGGATGCAGTCGGCGATGGCCCACGCCACCACTGAGCTGGCCCGCGTCGAGGGGGTTGAACTCGACCTGGACGACCCGTCCCAGGTCCCGCTCGACGATCCGGCGACGTTCGAACTCATCCAATCCACCCGGACCCTGGGCATGTTCCAGATCGAGAGCCCCGGTCAACGCGAACTCGTCGGCAAATTCGCTCCGCAAACCTTCGAAGACCTCATCGTTGACATCTCGCTCTTCCGCCCTGGCCCGGTGAAGTCGGACATGGTTACTCCGTTCCTACGGGCCCGACAGGGTTGGGATGAGCCGGAGTACCTGCACCCGAGCCTGGTGCAGGCGTTGGCGCAGACCTACGGGGTGGTGGTGTTCCATGAGCAAGTGCTGCAGATCATCGCGATCACCACCGGGATCGCTCTGGCCGAGGCCGATGAGGTCCGCCGGGCGATGGGCTCCTACCAGGGACAGGAAAGGGTCGAAGCCTGGTGGCGGCCCAAGGCGGCGGCCCGCGGATATTCCCACGTCGACCGGGACACGATCTGGGCGGTGCTCACCGCCTTCGCCTCCTTCGGGTTCTGCAAGGCCCACGCGGCGGCGTTTGCACTGCCCACGTTCCAGTCGGCGTGGCTCAAGACGCATCACCCGGCGGCATTTCTGGCCGGGGTGCTCACCCACGACCCGGGAATGTATCCCAAGCGGCTGATCTTGGACGATGCCAGGCACTTCGGGGTAACGGTACTGGGACTCGACGTGAACGCCTCCGGCGAGGCGTTCCGGGTGGAGCGCGTCGAACTGGGCGGCGTCGAGAGTGATCCTGCTGAGTCTGAGTCTGAGTCTGCTGCGCGGCCGGGCGACGGCTGGGGCATCAGGATGGCACTCACCGAGATCAAGGGGATCAGCCAGGCCCAGGTAGCGGCGATCGTGGCCGGTCAGCCGTACGCCGGGTTGGAGGATTTCTGGCAACGCACCGGCGTCGATCGGCCGGTGGTGGAGCGGATCGTCCTGGCCGGCGGGTTTGACCGGCTCTACGGCTTGGATGCCTCGGTGCCGAACGGACTCGGGCGGTACGGCAGGATCACCCGGCGCGACCTGCTGCTCACGGTGTCCGAACTGGACCGATGGACCCGGGCAATGCGGTCGGGTAAGCGGTCCGGTCAAGGGCCCGGACCATCGCGGCAAGGTCGGCTCAGACCTGCTCAGGTCGCCGACCCGAGCTCGAAGCGATCCGGCGCTCTCGACGTCCGGGCTGCTGCTGCTGCGCAGTCCCAGGCCGCGGCGCCGGTTACGCCCGCTGACCAGCGCCCCACCCAGCTGGTATTCGACCTCGGCGACACCCCGTCCCTGACCGCGGGCGCCGGGTTGCCCGAAATGACCCGGGTGGAACGGGTGCACGCCGAACTCGACATCCTCGGCCTCGACGTCACCGACCACGTCCTGACGCCGTACGCCGACTTGCTGGCCGCTTTGGGCACGGCCCAGGCTGTCGACCTTCGCGGGTTGCGCAGCCGCAAGGAGCTTCTCGTCGCCGGCGTCAAAGTGGCCACCCAGACCCCGCCGATCCGGTCCGGGCGACGAGTGGTGTTCTTGACGCTGGATGACTCGACCGGTCCGGTGGATGCCACGTTCTTCGAGGACGTCCAGGGCCCGTACGCCGCCACGGTGTTCCACTCTTGGCTGTTGCTGGTCCAAGGGGTGCTGCGGCGGACCGGGCCGCGCGGAGTGTCGCTTCGGGCGACCGGCGCTTGGGAATTGTCCGGTCTGTGGGAGCCCTGGCTCGCGGGCGGAATCGAGGAGGTCCACGCGGTCCTGGCCAGGGCGCAACACCAGGCCTGGGAACGTAGCGCGACGATGGACCCGGCGAGCCGGAGCCGTCACCTTCACACCGAGTACGGCGCCCCAGCAAGAATCGCGAGCGGTTTAGCGGCAGGCCGCGACCACCGTCCTGAAGAGGCCGACCGGGCCGGAGGCATGGGGGGAGGATCCCGGCGGGTACTGGTGCACCCCTCCGGGTTCCGGCAGTCGCCGTACGCCGACGTGCGCCCTCCCGGTGAGGATGCCCGCGCTGGACGTGGGCTGGCGGAGCTGGCTGAGCCGGGGGCCACGGCGAGCGACGCCCCGCCGGCCCCACTCGAGGCTCCGCCACGAAAGCTGTGGCATGCCAGCCCGGGCAGTTCCGGGCAGTGACACAACGGTGCGCAGGCGTGGGTAAGGAGGGGATTACAGTGAACAGCACGACGTCACCCGGTCGGACACCCCGCACCGCCACCGTCCTTCGCCGTGGCACCATCCGCGCGACCAGGAGGAATTCTGCATGCCTGACGAGCAGCGCCGAGCCCGCCGTGGTTCGCCGGAGACCGCTTTGCGAACCGCGGCCGTCTGGGAGAGCGTGTTCGCCCTGGCCGCCCGTCGGCAAGCCGAACTCGGTCGGCCGTTGCAGGTCCTTGACCTTGGTGGCGGCACCGGTGGCCTGTCTGTGCCCTTGGCCGAGCGCGGCCATCAGGTCACGGTGGTCGACCCGAGCCCTGACGCCCTGGCTGCCCTGGACCGTCGCATCGCTGAGGCTGGCGTCGGTGACCTGGTTGTCGCCCTTCAGGGGGACGCCACCACCCTGGACCAAGCGTGCCCGCAGCTGCGGGCCGACTTGGTGTGTTGCCATGGGGTCTTGGAGTTCGTCGACGACCCGCAGGCAGCGATCCGGTCCCTGGCTGCCGCACTGGCGCCGCAGGGAGTGCTCAGCATCGTCGTCGCCCAGCGTCTGGCCGCGGTCGTGGCCCGGGCATTGGCCGGCAGGTTCGCCCAGGCGCGCCAGGCACTGTCCAGCCCCGATGGACGGTGGGGGGACGCCGACCCGCTATCGCGCCGGTTCGATGCCTCCGCGATCGAAGCGATGCTTGCGAAGGCCGGGCTACAGCTGGTCGAACAGACCGGCGTCCGGGTGTTCGGCGACCTGGTTCCCTCTGGGTTCGTCGACACCGAGGCCGACCGCGCCGCGTTGCTCGTCCTCGAACATGAGGTCGTCACCCATCCCGACTTCGCTTTCCTCGGGCGCATCGGTGCATCGGTGCATGTGGTGGCGCGCCGAGACTGAAATGGACCTACGGGCGCTCGGCGTGTCGAAGCAGCTGCGATGAGTCGCCGCCAATTCTCCACGCCGCGCCGGAGCACCGCCGAACCGCCGAACGACGCCGGTTGCACCGTGCTCCACGTCGACATGGACGCGTTCTATGCGTCCGCCTCCTTGCTCGCCCATCCACAGTTGCGCGGCACACCGGTGATCATCGGTGGTGGGGACCGGGGTGTCGTCTTGTCGGCGACGTACGAGGCGCGTCGGTTCGGGGTCGCCGCCGCGATGCCGATGACTCGAGCTCGTCGGCTGTGCCCGCAGGCCACCGTCATCGGGCCTGACCATCGCCTGTACGCCCGCATCTCGGAGTCGGTGATGACCGTGTTCACCAACGTCACACCACTGGTCGAGCCGTTGAGCCTGGACGAAGCATTCCTCGATGTCGCGGGCGCGATACGGCGGCTCGGACCTCCGGCCGCGATCGCGCAGCGGATCCGCGACACGGTCGCGGATGAGCAGGGAATCACCGCTTCGGTTGGGGTGGCCCCGACGAAATTCGTTGCCAAACTGGCGTCCGGGTTGGCCAAGCCCGACGGGTTGCTCGTGGTGCCTCGCGAGGAGGTGGTGCCGTTCGTCCAGCAGCTACCGGTCGCCGCACTGTGGGGAGTGGGGGAGCGGACTGAAGAACAGCTGATCCGGCTGGGGTTACGTACCGTTGCCGACATCGCACACACCCCGGTGACCACGTTGCGCCGTGCCCTCGGTGAGACCGGCGCCCACCTGCATGAGTTGTCCTGGGGTCGGGACCCACGGACGGTCGTGCCGGTCCGCCGGGAGAAGAGTGTCGGCGCCGACCAAACCTTCGCCTACGATCTCGACGACCCGGATGAAATCCATCGGCGGCTGCTGCAGCTGGCCGAGCGTACCGCTGCCCGCGCCCGGTCCCAGGGCATGCGTGGCCGGACGGTGTGTATCAAGGTCCGGTTTGCCGACTTTTCGACGATTACCCGCAGCCGCACCTTGCGCGAGGCCACCGACGTCACCAGGGACATCTACCTGACCGCTCGTTCGCTGTTCGACGACCTTGGACTGCAACGCGCCCGTCTGCGCCTCGTCGGGGTCCGACTGGAGCAACTCCTGCCGGCTGGGCTCGCGCCGATCCAGACGGTGATCGGCGAACCGGACCACGGTTGGCGGGACGCCGACCGGGCCGTCGACCGGGCCAGTCGTCGGTTCGGATCGGGCGCCGTGGTCCCTGGCAGCCTCGTCGATCTCCGTCGGTCGCGGCGCGACGAGGGAAGTTCAGATCGGTAGCCATCCGAGGATCCTGATGCTGTCCGCGCCGAGCTGGCGCGGCCACATCAGATGTGGTGTGCGCGGAATCAATGCCTTGTAGCGTTCGTTGTCGAGTCAGATGGGTTCGGCTACCGCTCCACGGCGAACCGACCTATCCTTTAATATACGGGGATGACCCTTGCCTGACCTGCGAAGTCGCCGATCCGACGGACGTCCTCACTCCATAGGCCCACCCGCTCGTCGAGCCTTTGGCTTCGCGATTCGCAACGAAGGAGGTCACGGTGCCGCTGTCAGAGCATGAACAGAAGATGCTGGAGCAGATGGAACGAGCCCTCTACGCCGAGGACCCCAAGTTCGCGACGCAGATGAAGGGTTCCGAGCGGGTAGGTGGCAACCGTCGCCATGTCTTGGTTGGTGTCGGCATTGCGTTCGTCGGTCTGGCCCTCGTGGTGGTCGGCATCTCCGCCCAACAGGCCATCATCGGGGGAGTGGGCTTCGCTGCGATGGTGGCGGGCGTCGCGTGGGCGTTGACACCTTCGCGTACCGCGTCCTCGTTGGGTGCGGTCGGCGCAGACGGCAAGGTGCAGCCCCGTTCGAAGGCGACCGGGAAAGCCCGTAAGGGTGCCCAGAAGTCAAGCACCTTCACCCAGCGCATGGAAGCCCGTTGGGAAAAGCGTCGTCGTGACCAGGGCAGTATGTAGCCTCGCCGATGTCCGCCAATGGCTGACCGGTGAGAACAGCACGGGTTAGAAGAGCACGCGCTGCACCCCGAACGCCCACACGATCGCCATCGAAACGGCTGCGACGAGTTCGATGCCGTAGCTGAGCATCACTGCCTTCAGGGCGTGTTTCGTCGATGGCCAGGCCTTATCCCACGTGCGAAGCCTGACGAGCTCAGCCAGGGCGATCCCTGCGATGAAACCTAGCGGCAGCCCGGCCACGGGGATCACAAAGAAGCCGACGACGCCGACGATGGCACCGACGACCAGCGTTCGGTTCGGCACCCCGGACAACCGCAGATGGCGTGTAGGAATGAAGTATTGCAGTGCCCATCCAGCCAGCGCGATGGCCGCGCAGATGCTGGCTACCCACCATCCAACCGTGCTTTGAGCGGCCACGCCCCAGATCAACACCGCGAGCACGATCAGCGCGCTGCCGGGCAGCACGGGAACGACGACTCCAACAATCCCGATGAGGATGGCCAGCCCGACCCCCACGGTGATGGTGCTCAGCACAGGATCAGGGGGCGGCGGCCTAGCCGGACGAAACCGGCCGGCCGCCGACAGCGCGCGGGATGGTTGTGTTCAGGCCCGCTCAGTTTCGGCGCCGAGCTGATCGGTCTCGTCATAGATCTCGACGGCGATGTCGGTAAGCTTGTCCCGGTGGGCGCGGCCGTGATGGGCGCAGAATAGGAGAACGCCGCCAGATGCCAGGCGAGCGCGCAGGTATGCCCGAGCGCCGCACCGGTCGCAGCGGTCAGCCGTTGTGAGGGGGGTCGCGAGCGTAGCAGCCACGTCAGCCTTCCAATCCGTGAGCAGGTGGGCCGCTGGTTGCGACGCCTCCTCGATCATGTCCATCGATGCAACGTTGTCATACATCAGGGTGTTCCCGTGGCACCTTCGACACCGAACTCATCGGCCGATGCACGCCCGGTCTGCGTACTTCCGCCGATTCCAGCGAGCCTGAGGCACTGACCCACACCTGCCAGGCTAGCCTGGCAGGTGGCGTTGAACTGCGGCTGGACGGATTTCGGAGCTGCTGGGCCAACGGACGACGATCGATGTGGAGGCATGTGCGTGGTCGGCGTACCACCTGAGGGCAGTTACACCGCGCGACACCTGCAGGTGCTCGAGGGCCTGGAGGCGGTCCGCAAGCGCCCCGGCATGTACGTCGGCTCCACCGATTCGCGCGGGCTGATGCACTGCCTGTGGGAGGTCATCGACAACGCCGTCGATGAGGCGCTCGGCGGGCACGGCGAGATGATCCGGGTCATCTTGCACGCCGACGGTTCAGTCGAGGTGTGGGACCAGGCCCGCGGCATCCCTGTCGACATCGAGCCGCGCACCGGACTGTCCGGCGTTGAGGTGGTGTTCACCAAGCTGCACGCGGGCGGCAAGTTCGGCGGCGGCTCGTACACCGCATCCGGTGGTCTGCACGGCGTCGGCGCGTCCGTGGTGAACGCTTTGGCCGAACGTCTCGATGTCGAGGTCGACCGCGGCGGCAAAACCTATGCGATGAGCTTTCACCGCGGCGAACCGGGAGTGTTCGACGACGCCGCCGGACCGGCCGGTGGTAGGCCCAGTCCGTCGTCGCCGTTCACGCCGTTTGTGGAAACCTCCGAGCTGCGGGTGATCGGGAAGGTCAAACGCGCAGTGACCGGCAGCCGCGTCCGGTATTGGGCGGACCGGCAGATCTTCCTCAAGACCGCTGCGTTCAGTTACGAGGAGCTGGCCGATCGAGCCCGACAGACCAGCTACCTGGTCCCCGGCTTGCGGCTGAACCTGCGCGACGAGCGGGGACTGCCTGGCACCCCGGGGGCGGACGGACCGCACGAGGAGGTCTTCGGTCACGAAGGCGGGATCAGCGAGTTCACCGACTACCTCGCGCCTGACGCACCGCTGACCGACACCTGGCGATTGCGCGGCGTCGGCACGTTCACCGAGACGGTCCCGGTGCTTGACGACCGGGGCCAGATGACGCCCACCGACCTCGAACGCGAGGCGCACGTGGACATCGCGCTTCGCTGGGGCACTGGGTACGCAACGACGATCCGCTCATACGTCAACATCATCGCCACACCCAAAGGCGGCACTCACCTGGCTGGGTTCGACCAGGGCCTGACCAAGGCGATGCGGCGGCAACTCGATCTCAATTCGCGCCGGCTCAAGGTCGGCGGTGACAAGGTGGACAAAGACGACATCATGGCGGGGTTGACCGCAGTGGTGACGGTCCGGCTCGCCGAACCACAGTTCGAGGGGCAGACCAAAGAGGTGCTCGGCACCTCGGCGGTCCGGGCCATCGTGGCGACGGTGGTAGAGGACGAACTGAGCGCTATCCTCAGCTCGCCCAAACGTGCCGACAAGGCGCAGGCGGCCCTTTTGCTGGAGAAGATCGTCGCGGAGATGAAGTCGCGCATCTCCGCGCGGCAGCACAAAGAGAACCAGCGCCGCAAGAACGCCCTGGAGTCCTCCACCCTGCCCAGCAAGCTGTACGACTGCCGTAGCACCGACGTCGAGCGCACCGAGTTGTTCATCGTCGAGGGGGACTCGGCCATGGGCACGGCAAAGGCTGCTCGCAGCAGTGAATTCCAAGCGCTGCTGCCGATCCGGGGGAAGATCCTCAACGTCCAGAAGGCGGCAGTGGGGGACATGCTCAAGAATGCTGAGTGTGCCGCACTGATTCAGGTGATCGGCGCCGGGTCGGGCCGGTCGTTCGAGCCCGACCTGATCCGCTACGGCAAAGTCATCATCATGACTGACGCTGACGTCGACGGCGCTCACATCCGGACCCTGCTGCTCACGCTGTTCTTCCGGTATATGCGTCCGCTGGTGGAAGCAGGCAAGGTGTACGCCGCGATGCCGCCTCTGCACCGGCTCGAGGTGGTGGGTGCGGGATCGAGGAAAAGCGAGCTCGTTTACACCTACAGCGAGGCTGAGATGCGGCGCACCAGGGCAACCCTGGAAAAGCGCGGCCGAAGGATCAAAGAACCAATTCAACGATACAAAGGGTTGGGCGAGATGGACGCCCGACAGCTCGCCGACACGACGATGGATCCGCGCAAGCGGACACTGCGCCGGGTGACGTTGGCCGACGGCGATGCAGCTGAGCGAGTGTTCGAGTTGCTGATGGGCACCGAGGTTTCACCGCGCCGCGACTTCATCGTCGACTCCGCACCAGCACTCGACACGGACCGCATCGACGCCTGACCGAGCCGTCGGCGTCGGCTTCTGCGTGGCAGGCTGATGGGGTGCGTTGGGCCACCTCGACCGTTTACCAGATCTACCCGCGTTCGTTCGCCGACAGCGACGGCGACGGGGTGGGCGACCTGCCGGGGATCATCGGCAAACTCGACTACCTGCAGCACCTCGGTGTCGACGTGGTGTGGGTATCGCCGTTCTACCCCTCGCCGATGGTCGACAACGGCTACGACATCAGTGACTACCAAGACGTCGACCCGCTGTTCGGAACCCTCGAAGACGTCGATGAACTGATCGCGGGTTTGCACGCTCGGAACATGGTGTTGGTCATTGATGTGGTCATCAACCACACCAGCGCAGCCCATCCTTGGTTCGTCGAGTCCCGGACCGTCCCGGAGACGCCGAAACGGGATTGGTACTGGTGGCGTCCGCCGCGCGAGGGGATGCCCTTCGGAGCGCCGGGCGCCGAGCCGACCAACTGGGTGTCGTTCTTCAGCGAGTCGGCCTGGGAAGCCGATCCTGGGATCGGGGAGTACTACCTGCACCTGTTCGCGCGCGATCAGCCGGATCTCAACTGGGAGAACCCAGCGGTCCGGCAGGAGTTGTACGCGATGATGCGATGGTGGCTGGACCGGGGTGTTGACGGGTTTCGCCTGGACGTGATCAACGTGGTGTCCAAGGACCTGCCGCTGCGCGACGGTGAGCCGCTGCCCGGGTCGCCGTACGGCGCTGGATTTCCACTGTTCACCTGCGGTCCCCGAATCCACGAGTTCATGGCCGAGTTGCATCAGGAGGTGCTTGCGCCGTACCGGGCAACCGGCCGAGAAGTGCTCACGGTGGCCGAAACCCCGGGCGCGACCACTGCCGACGCGGTGTTGTTCACCGACCCGGGGCGCGCCGAGGTCGACATGGTATTTCAGTTCGAACACATGGCGGTGGGCCGCGGGGTCTCTCGATTCGATCCCACGCCGTGGACGCTGCCGCAACTCAAGGCGGTCATGCACCGTTGGCAGCAGGACCTCGGGGCAACCGGATGGAACTCTTTGTACTGGAACAATCACGACCAGCCAAGGGTTGTTTCCCGGTTTGGTTCTGGCCGGCCCGAGTACCGTGCAGCGTCGGCCAAGGCGTTGGCCACAGCGTTGCACTTACAGCGGGGGACGCCGTACGTCTACCAGGGCGAGGAACTGGGGATGACGAATTATCCGTTTACCGGTGTGGAGCAGCTGGTCGACATCGAGTCGGTCAATCACCTCGCTTCGCGAATGGCCGCCGGCTCAGCGCCTGAGCAGGTGCTGGCCGGGCTCATCGAAGGAAGCCGGGACAACGCACGGACGCCGATGCAGTGGGATGCGGGGCGTCATGGCGGGTTTACCTCCGGTACCCCCTGGCTGCCGGTGAACCCGAATCACGAAGTGATCAACGCGGCAGCACAAGTCGATGATCCGGCCTCAGTGTTCTCCTGGTATCGGGCATTGATCGCTCTCCGCCGGGAGCTACCGGTGGTCGCGCACGGAGACTTCGTGCCGCTGGCGTCCGAGGATCAGCAGCTGTGGGCCTTCCTGCGGCGATTGGACGACGCGCGTCTGCTCGTCCTGGTCAATGTGTCCGACGAGCCGGTCGCCGTTGATCTGACGGCGCTGTCGCAAGAGCTGGGTGAATCCCCCTGGCAGCCCACTGACCTTGTGCTGGGCACGCACGAATCGCCGGCTCCGACCACACTGCGACCCTGGGAGGCTGCGCTCTGGTGGCTTTAAGCGTCTCCGGTCCGGCCCCAGGCGGCACGCATCCCCTCCCCAGCGGCGATGGCCTGACACACGACGCGGTGCTGGAGGATCAGCTCTTCGACCAGCTCCTCCCACGTGGTGTTGACCCGGAACGCGGTGAGGATCGGCGCACGCATGGAGTCGCGGATCGCCGTTGTCAGGTCTGCCACCAACCGGTTCCGGCCGGCTTCGGCGATCGTGACGTGAAAGCGGGTGTCGATGTCGTTGAAGGTCGCTCGGTCGAAGCGGGCGTTTTCCATCGCCTCGACCGCAGCGCCAAGCCTGTCCATGTCCGCCTGAGTGCCCTGCTGGGCCGCGAGTCGGGCGCTCCAGCGTTCGAGCATCACCCGGGCCTCGATGACGTCGGCCATAGGAAAGTTCGCCAGGGCGATGTGCAGCCGCAGCATCTGGGTCAAGGCCTCGCTCGGCATCGAGGTCAAGATCGTGCCGCCGTCCGGTCCGACCCCGACGCCGGCGCGGACCACGCCATGCGCCTCGAGCACCCGCATCGCTTCGCGGACTGCTGCGCGGCCCACGCCCAGCATCGTGGCCAGGACTCGTTCCGCGGGCAGGCGGTCGCCGACATGCAGCGCACCGGCCGCGATCTGCTCCTCGACCAGCTCGATCACCAACTCGAACGCGCGGCTACGGGCCACCGGCGGGGCCGGGGAGCGCGCGGCAGCCGCGCCGCCGACCGCAGGGATCGGGGCGCCTGCATCGGCGCCGGCTGGTGGGCTCATCCGAACGTCCTGACCACTTCTCGATCATCGCATCACCCTGTGCACAGGCTTGACTGTGCGAATACCCGGACTTACGTTCCAATGGTCAGACCAAGGTCGCGTATCGTTGCCCGGAGGCTCTCATGACGCAGTCCGTGTCCTCAACACCGCAGGTGAACGGGGCCGCCGCAACGTCAGGGCCCACTGGGACGCTGACGCCGGACGCGTTTCTCCTGGCACTGCGCGAGGGCCTGGGAGAAGACGCGGTGCGTAGCCGGCTCAGTGACCTTGCCCGGATGGGCCATGACGCCTCGCATTACCTGCTGCACCCACGGGCGGTGGTGATGGCCCAGGACGCACCCACCGTGGCGCGGGCGGTAGCCATTGCGGCGCGTCACCAGGTGCCCGTGACGTTCCGCTCCGGCGGCACCTCGTTGTCGGGGCAGGCGGTCACGGACGGGCTGCTGATCGATACCCGCCGCTCATTCCGCGGGATCAAGGTGCTCGACGGCGGTGGGCGGGTCCGGTGCCAACCGGGGGCCACCGTGCGGGCTGTGAACACCGCGCTCGCGCCCTACCAAAGAGCCCTCGGACCGGACCCAGCCAGTGAGAGTGCCTGCACGATCGGCGGGGTCGTCGCGAACAACTCTTCGGGGATGGCCTGCGGCACCACGCGCAATACCTACCGGACCCTGGACAGTCTGGAGGTCGCCCTGCTGTCCGGCACGGTGATTGACACCGGCGCACGGGATGCCGATGAGCGGCTGCGATCGCTTGAACCGGCGCTGTGGCAGGGTTTGGCCCGACTCCGGGACCGGGTGCGCGGCAACCCTGATTCGGTCCGCCGGATCACCCATCAGTTCTCGATGAAGAACACCATGGGGTACGGCGTCAATAGTTTCTTGGACCATGACCGTCCGGTAGACATCTTGACGCACCTGATGATCGGCTCGGAAGGCACGCTGGGGTTCATCATGTCGGCGACCTTCACGACGGTGCCGGTCTATCCCTTCGCCTCCACCGCACTGCTCGTGTTCGACGACATCCTGCCGGCGACCCGGGCACTGCCGGCGCTGGTCGGCGCCGGTGCCGCCACCGCTGAACTCATGGACGCCGCCTCGCTGCGGGTCGCTCAGCAGCTGCCCAAAGTCGTGCCGGCGCTGGTCGGACTGGGTGTGCAGGCGCACACCGCCCTGCTGGTCGAGGCACAGTCTGAGCACGCCGCCGAACTTGCCGAACTCGTCCACGGGTTGTCCTGCCTGTTGCCTGGTCTGGAGGGGATGACCGCGCTGGCCAAGCCCGCCGCGTTCAGCGAGGACCCGGTTGAGCGCGCCGACGCCTGGCTGGTCCGCAAGGGCTTGTACACCGCCGTCGCGGGGGCACGTCCGGCGGGTTCGACGGCGCTGCTGGAGGACGTTGTCGTTCCGATGCCGGCACTGCCAGACATGGTCCGTGACATTGGCGTCCTGTGTCACCGGTTCGGCTATGACGACGCGGTCATCTTCGGCCACGCCAAGGACGCGAACCTGCACTTCATGATCAACCCAGACCTGCGCGACCACCGTCAGGTCGACACGTACGCCACCTTCAGTGACGCACTGGTCGACATGGTGCTCGCCGCTGACGGGTCGCTGAAGGCCGAACACGGCACCGGCCGCATCATGGCGCCGTTCGTGCAGCGGCAGTACGGTTCCGAGCTGTACGCGGTGATGCGCGAAGTCAAGGACCTGTTCGACCCCGGTCGGGTGCTCAACCCCGGGGTGATCATCACGGACAACCCGCAGCAACACTTGCAGGACCTCAAGATCCCCGAACTCGTCGATGAGGCGGTGGACCGGTGCGTTGAATGCGGGTACTGCGAACCGGTCTGCCCGAGCAAGGATGTGACCACGACGCCGCGACAGCGGATCGTCTTGATGAGGGAGATGGCGGCCGCCGACCCGGCCCGACGAGCCCAGTTGGAGCAGGAATTCTCGTACGACGCGGTACAAACGTGCGCTGTCGACTCGCTGTGCCTGCTGGCTTGCCCGGTGGCGATCGACACCGGACTGGTGATGAAGGGGTTTAGGGCCAAGGCTCAGCCACCGGCCGCTCAACGGGTCGGCTCGATCCTGGCTGACCATTGGGACGTCGCGCTGTCGTTGCTACGAGCCGGGGTCGCGACGGCGGATCGAGTGCCAGCGCCGGCGCTGACCGCAGTGACCTCAGCGGGGCGCTCCGTGATCTCCCCGGATCTGTTGCCGCTGGTCGGCGATGACCTGCCCGGTCCAGGGGTGAGTCGGGCCACCAGCTCACGCCAAGAGCCGGGCGACGTCGTCCTGTTCGCCTCGTGTATGGGGGAGCTGTTCGAGGCCGCGCAGCCGCAAGCGGATGCGCTGACCCCCAAGAGTTCCCGGCACCGCATTCGGCAGCAGGGCGCAGCCTTCGCCTTCCTTCGGCTGTGCGACAAAGCAGGGGTAAAGGTCCAACTGCCAGAAGGCCTGGAAGGTTTGTGTTGCGGCACGGTGTGGCGCAGCAAAGGCTTGGTCGATGGACGGTCGGCGATGGCGCTCAAGACCGCCAACGCGCTGCTGCGTGCCTCCCGGGACGGCGCGGTGCCGATCGTCACCGATGCCAGTTCGTGCACGCACGGTCTCCACGAAGTCGTTCACGACCTGCAGGCCTGCGGCCAGGAAGAACTGGCGGCCAGGGTCGCAGCGCTGACGATCATGGACGCCACCCGCTTCGTGGCGCAGGAGGTCCTGCCGAAGCTTTCCGAAATGCTCCCGGATCCCGCTCGGGGCGGCCGCAGGCTGGGCGCGGTGGTGGTTCACCCGACATGTTCGGACCAGCACGCCGGTAACACGCCGTACCTGCTCGCGCTGGCTCAGGCCTGCGCCGAGCTGGTGGTGGTGCCCGATGACGCCGGTTGCTGCGGGTTCGCCGGGGACCGCGGGATGTTGCATCCCGAGCTGACGGCCTCGGCCACCGTCCGGGAGGCTGCGGAGGTGGTTCGGCAGCCGTACGACGCGTACTTGTCGAGCAACCGGACCTGTGAGCTTGGGATGAGCCGGGCCACTGGCCACACCTACCGGCACGTGCTGGAGCTGCTCGACGACGTCACCGGCTGAGTCGACGTCGACACCGGTTCAACCCTTCCGACGGCGCTTGTGGGGCCGACCGGGTGGGTGTTGAATGGTCTGACCAATCACCGCCGCCAAGGAGGCCGGAGTGGATGCAGTGCAGGAGTCGGCCCGGGGGATGCGGGTCGCGCTCTTCGCGACCTGTGCCAATGACGTGATGTTCCCGGACACCCCGAAGGCCGTGGTGAGCATCCTGGAACGCCTCGGGTGTCAGGTCGATTTTCCGATGAACCAGACCTGTTGCGCGCAAATCTTTACAAACACCGGGTACTACGACGAGGCGATGCCGCTGGTGCGGAACTTTGTCGAGACGTTTGAGGAGTACGACGCCGTCGTGGCCCCCTCCGGTTCGTGCGTCGGCGCGGTGCGCGAACAGCACCCGATGCTGGCCGAGTACAGCGGCGATGCGGGGCTGCGCCGCCGGGTCGCTGACATCGTCGCGAAGACGTACGACCTGTCCGAGTTGCTCGTCGATGTGCTCGGCGTGGTCGACGTGGGGGCGTACTTCCCGCACAAGGTGACCTACCACCCGACCTGTCATTCGCTGCGGGTGGCCCGGGTGGGGGACCGGCCGATGCGGCTCCTGCAGGCGGTTAACGGCATCACGATTGCCGAACTGGCAGACGCCGAACGGTGCTGCGGGTTCGGTGGCACGTTCTCCCTGAAAAACCCCGACGTCTCAGTCGCGATGGCCGCTGATAAGGCCCGGCACGTTGCCGACACCGGCGCCGAGTACCTGGTCGCCGGCGACAACCTGTGCCTGCTCAACATCTCCGGGGTGCTGGACCGCCAGCACGCCGGCATCAAACCAATCCACCTGGCTCAAGTCCTGGCCCACACCGAACCCACACATGAGGCGATCGGTACCGCCAGCGTGTCCGGCGTACCGCATTCGCAGGGAGTGGCTCGATGACCCAGACAAGCCCCAATACTCGGCGTACCCCGGCACCGCCGGCGGGCGACTTGGCTGACTCGCCGCCGTTCCCGGTGGCCGCCAAGATCGAATTGGCCAACCCGGTTCAGCGCAAGAATCTGCACTACGCGATGGCCACGATTCGCGACAAGCGAGCCAAGGTGGTCGGCGAACTCGATGACTGGGAGGACCTGCGCACGGCTGGTGCGGCCATCAAGGACCGGACGCTGCGACACCTGGACACCTATCTGCTGCAGTTGGAGGAGTCGCTGACCGCGGCCGGCTCAACGGTGCACTGGGCGAGCACCGCGCAGGAGGCCAATGAGATCATCGTCGGCCTGGTCAAGGCCGCGTTGGGCGATGACCCGGACGCCGAAGTGGTCAAGGTCAAGTCGATGGCCACCCAAGAGATCGACATGAACGAGGCGCTGGAGGAGGCGGGCGTCGCCGCCTGGGAGACCGACCTCGCCGAACTCATCGTCCAGCTCGGGCACGACCGCCCGAGTCATTTCCTGGTGCCCGCGATCCACCGGAATCGCTCCGAGGTGCGCGAAATCTTCCTCGAGGAGATGGGCCGGTATGGGCGGCCCGCTCCTGTTGACCTGGACAGTGACCCACCGCACCTGGCCGGGGCCGCACGGCTGCACCTACGGGAGAAGTTCTTGCGGGCCAAGGTCGCCATCTCAGGGGCGAACTTCGCTGTCGCGCAGACCGGTACGCTGGCCGTTGTTGAGTCCGAGGGGAACGGTCGGATGTGCCTGACCTTGCCTCAGACGTTGATCTCGGTGGTGGGCATCGAGAAGGTCCTGCCGACGTTCGACGACCTTGAGGTGTTCCTCCAACTGCTGCCGCGCAGTAGCACCGGGGAGCGGATGAACCCCTACACCACCTTGTGGACCGGTCCCACGCCGGGGGACGGGCCGCAGGAGATGCACGTCGTACTCATTGACAATGGCCGCACAAAGGTCCTGACGGATACCTTCGGCCGGGAGGCCTTGCGGTGTATCCGGTGCTCGGCCTGTCTGAACGTCTGCCCGGTGTACGAGAAGGTCGGGGGACACGCGTACGGCTCGGTGTATCCGGGTCCGATCGGGGCGGTGCTCACCCCGCAACTGCGCGGGACATCGAGCCCGATCGACCGTTCATTGCCGTATGCCTCCTCGCTGTGCGGGGCGTGCAACGATGTGTGCCCGGTGCGGATCCCACTGGCGGAACTGTTGGTGCACATGCGGCACAAGGTGGTGCAATCCAAGCATGCCGATAAAATCGGCGGCGCGAACTCGCGGTTGCCAAGCCCGCTGCGAGGCGTGCCACAGCCGCATGTGGAGTCGATGTTGATGAAGTCGACGGCTTGGACGATGGGCACTGGCTCGCGTTGGACTGCGGCCACCAAGGCCGCCTCGACCAGCGGCAAGGTGCTGGGTGTGAAGTTCGGTCACATCGGACCGTTGCCGTGGCCGTTGTCAAAGTGGACCGATGCTCGCGACGTACCGATTCCGCCGACCGAGTCGTTCCGGGCCTGGTGGGCCCGCGAACGTGGTTCTGGTCCTGCCGCGACACCGACGGCGCTGCGGCCGGAAGGCACCGCGATGGGCACCGACGAGCAGATCAGCGAGGACGGACGGTCATGAGCACAACGACACACACGGCCGCCCGGGACGCGATCCTCGCGAACGTGCGGGCGGCGCTCGCCGATGTCCCCGATGTATCGCCTGAGCAAGACACCCCGATTCCGTGGGAGTACGGGCGGCCTCGTCCGATGGACGACCTCCTGGACCGCTTCATCGACCGGATCGTGGACTACAAGGCGAAGCTGGTCCGGGTGGCTTCCGATGACGTGCCGGCCGCGATCCTCGACGCACTGCGGGACCACGGCGTGGGCAGCGTGGTCCTGCCGTCAGGGCTCGCCCAGGAGTGGCGCGCCGCAGTCGACAACGCAGGGGTTCGGGTCGTTGATGACGATCCGCAGTTGAGCAATGCTCAGCTCAACGAGGTCGAGGCCGTCGTGACCGCTGCTGCCGTGGCGGGAGCCGAGACGGGCACCATCGTGCTCGACCACGGCCCCGACCAGGGTCGGCGGGCGCTGTCGTTGGTCCCGGACGTGCATGTTTGCGTCGTGCGTGTTGATCAAGTGGTCAGCGACGTCCCCGAAATGGTGCCACGGCTGCGAGAGGCGGTTGGCCGCGGGCAGCCACTGACATGGATCAGCGGTGGCAGCGCGACCAGTGACATCGAGTTGAGCCGCGTCGAGGGAGTGCACGGGCCTCGGCACCTGTACGTCATCCTCGTCGACGGCTGAGCCGAGCAGCACTGCCTGCGGCAGGAGCGCCGAGCCCGGACCTTTGCCGCGGACCATCACGTCGAGCATCCCCTCATCTCAACGGCGGCGTCTACGTCGCCTACCTGCACAGCCTCCAGCGCTGTTGGCCGGTCGGCGGAGCCCTAGAGCTCGAACGTGGCGTCGGACTGCGACCTTGCCTGCGTCGGCATGCCGTCGATGCGCGGTACCGAACCGATCCCGCGCCACTGCGCCAACGTGAGCGCTTTGAACGTCCTCATGCTCGGTACTCCCGCCCGGTGAGCTCCAGGAAAACGTCCTCTAACGGTGAGCTGCTCCCGAGCGGTGAGGCGTTCAAAGAACGCTGACGCCTGGAGTTGCACGCCGATCTTGGCAACAACTTGGCGTTTCTTGGCCAGCTGGGTTGACCAAGATCCGGGCCGAGCCTTCGTCCGGCTTGCGCAGCCCTTCGATCATCTCCAGGAGTACGGTCTTGCCAGCGCCGTTGGGGCCCAGCACCCCGAAGAACGAGCCAGGCTGGATGGCCAGATCGACGTGGTCGACCGCGACCAGGTCGCCGTACCGCTTCGTGAGACTGACAGCTTAGTGACCCCCGCGATGAAGCCACCGTGCGAGGTCTCACGGAGCCTTGACGGGGGTGCCTTGGTGGAAAACAATCTGCCAGCCACGGCCGAGCGAACCGCGCCAAATCGTCGACCGCCGGGTCACTCGCGATCCTTGCCGCAGCGTGTAGGTCACGTGATAGGTGTCCAATCCCAGACGGCGCAGCTCGGGTTCGGCAACCTGCCAGCGTTGGGTCACGTAGGGGTCGGGTCCGGCCGCGGCGAGTCGCGCAGCGGTGACCGCCATCACCGCGTCCCGCTCGTAGCGGGTGCCGGACGCAGCCCATTCCCAGTAGTCGGCGGCCAGTTCACGATCGGCGTCGGCCAGCGTGGCGACGACCTCACGACGGTGCAGAATCGGTTCCCTGGCCATCAGGGCGGCCAGCACGCCCATGTCGGACTCAGGCGCGGGATCGGCAGGTGTTTGGGGCGGCGACGGCTGGTCCGGTGACGCGGAGGCCGGCGTCGTATCGGGCCACGCCGGCCAGGCACCCAACACCGGTACGTCGGGTGCCACCGGGTCGACGGACCAGGTGTGCACCGGGACGGCGGCGGTTGAGCAAGAGTTGCGGCGCAGATCCTGCGAATCCTCGACCTGTCGGACGTGCAGCAGCCAGTGCCGCCCGTCCCGGTGCTCCACTTCGACGATCCCGGACTGCCCCTTGACCAGTGGCCGGGGTGACCGGGCCCGGACACAGCCGATTCCGGTTTCCCCCGTCTGGTGACGTACCCAGGCCGCAGCGGCCTGCAGCTGCGGCATCACGTGCGGCAGGCCCCGGTTGTATCGGGGGTCCAGCGCCTTCTTCGCGAGTCGGCCCTGGGCGGCTGCCTGGAGCGCGTCCACGGCGATGTCCAAGGTCAGCCGGCCGAGGGTCTGTCCGTGTGGCAGCACGACTGCGGTCGGGGCGAATCGGTGGCCGCCGGTGTGGGTGCACTCCCACACCTGACCGGGCATGGCGGCAGCAGCTTCAGCGGCCAGGGGTCGCCCACGGACCGCGCAACATACGTCACGCTTGGCGTTCGTGCAGACCAACAGCTGCGGGTCCGGGGCGGGTGCGAGCTTGGGCAAGGCGTCGGTGACTGCGCGCTGGTCGCCATGGCGCAACGCCCGCCAGGGTAGCCGCAGCAGGTCCGCGACGTCGGCGAGTTCAGCGGTCAGCAACCACGGCTGCCAGTGCGGCATGCCGCCGGCGATGAAGACCCGTCGGGTCCGGGCGGTCTGCATTTCCCGCTGGCTGCCGACATTGCGGATCAGCAACGCTCGACCGCCCTCGGACGCGCATTGATGTTGCAGCGCCCGGCCTAGGCCAGGGTCCATCCGGGACTGTTGGAAGGCGTGACTGCCCCATGGCCCGGGTTGCTCGATGGCAAGCCAGAACAGGGCACCGGCGGCGGTGCCCCAGGCGGGCCCGGTTACCTCATCCCACTGCAGGGAGCACGAGTCCGGTCGACTGGTGGGTCGTCGGCGCGGCGCCGACGCGGGCTGCGTACTGGTCACGTTCTCAACCCTAGGTGGCTTCGCGATGACTGGCTCGGCAGGCGGTCGCGATGTCTGTCGTTGGCCGCCGCTGACCGCCAGACCCAGCAACGCCAAAATATGCCTCAATTGACTGGGACTGGCCGGGCTGTACGAGGGACGCAGGCCTGCTCGGTGCGTCACGGTGGGGACATGGCGACTCATCACCAGCCTGATCAACCTGGCGGGCCTGACCGGTCTCGGCGTGCTCGGGACCGGTTCACTCTGACGTTCCTCGGTGCGGCCGGCACGGTGACCGGCTCGAAGTACCTGCTGACCCTGGGCCGGCGGCGGGTGCTGATCGACGCCGGCCTGTTCCAGGGCGAGCGGCAGTGGCGTCGACGCAACTGGGATCCCTTCCCACTGGATCCTGCAACGATCGGCGATGTCGTGCTGACGCACGCCCACTTGGACCATTCCGGATATCTCCCGGCGCTGGTCCGGGGCGGGTTCAACGGCTCCGTTTGGTGTACCGCCGGCACCCGTGCGTTGGCTGAGATCGTCTTGCGTGACTCTGCCTACCTACAGGAGCAGGACGCTCAGCACGCGATGGACCGCGGCTACAGCAAGCATGACGACCCCAAACCGTTGTACGGGGTCCGCGACGTCGAGCGTGCGATGGCGTTGTTCAAGGTCGTCGCGTTCGACGATGACATCGACCTGGGGGGCGAGGGTGAACAGCGGCTGTGGGTTCGGTTCACCCGGGCCGGGCACATCCTCGGTTCCGCCAGCGTCAGAGCCAGCTTCGGGGCGCCGGAGTGGGAGCGGTCGGTGCTGTTCTCCGGTGACCTAGGCCGTCATGATCACCCACTGCTGCGAGCCCGGGAAGTGCCGCGTGGCGCGTCATACGTGGTGGTCGAGTCAACGTACGGCGACCGCGAGCACCCGGACGTCGGCGAGCAGGGGCACGAGCAATTCGCCGACGCGATCCGGCGGACCGCACAGCGGGGCGGATCGGTGCTGGTCCCGGCCTTCGCCATCGATCGCACCGAGGTGGTGCTGCAGGCGCTCGCCCAGATGCGCAACGACGAGCGCATCCCCGACCTGCCGATCTACGTGGACAGTCCGATGGGGATTGCTGCGCTCCGCGTCTACCGTGCGGCCGCCGCCGACGGGGAGTTGCGCCCCGACCTCGACTTTGACGGTGTGTTCGGTCTGTCGAACCTGCATGAGGCCACGACCAAGGAAGCGTCGATGGCACTGAACCACCCGCGCATGCCGAGCATCATCATCAGCTCCTCGGGGATGGCCAGCGGCGGTCGGGTGCTGCATCACCTCAAGCACATGCTTCCGGACAACCGGAACACGGTGGTGCTGACCGGGTATCAGGCGGTGGGCACCCGCGGGCGCGCGCTCGGTGACGGCGCCCATCAGATCAAGTTCTACGGCGAGTATGTGCCGGTGCGAGCCGAAATCGTCCGAGACGACGAATTCTCAGTACATGCCGATGCCCGCGAACTGCTCGACTGGCTGCGTGAGCTACGTCCGGCACCGCGCACCTGCTTCGTGGCGCACGGGGAGAACCACGCGGCCCAGGCGTTGGCGGACACGATTCGAGAGCAGTTGGGCTGGACCGCCGTGGTGCCCGTGCATGGTGAGGTCGTGCGAATTCCGAGCTGACGCATGGGTTACCGATAGCGTCGCGGATCGTTTCAGGCGTCGTCGTTCAGGTCGAACAGCGCGTGCGCCTCCTCAGTCTCCGGCATGCCGACCTCGAACACTGGGTCGTCATCGACGTCACCAGCGGTGCGGGTCGAGCCACTGCCGGGTCGGTTGACCTTCCGCGCCACCGCGTCCGCGTCTCTCAGCTCGTCCCTCTGGTCGCCTTGGGGGTCGTCGATGGCGGTCGCCATCGTCGAGGCCCCCGGGGCTGCCGTCGCGGGTTTGACCACAGAGGGATAGGCACCGGCAACGGCGGCGATTGGGGCGGTACCCGGCGTGCCTGATCCATCGCGTCGGCCGGTCGGCTCCGGCAAAGACACCGGGACGCCGCCTGGGCCGCACGCTCGGGCCGGCGCCGGACCTGCCCACCCCACGATGAGCGTGTCCTCACCCTTGAGGAACCGCTGGCAGCGCACCCCGCCGGTAGCTCGGCCCTTCGCCGGATACTCATCCAACGGAGTCACCTTCACCGAGCCCACTTGAGTGCCAGGCAGTGCGCTCGCGGATCCCGCCGCGGTGACGACGACGTTCGGCGCGGACGGGTAGAGGACGCCGAACCACATCACCCGTGGATCCCCGCGACCCCCCCGGCCGCCCGACCCTGGGGACGCACAGCGGAGGCCGGGAAGTGCAGCAACTGAGCGTCGGAGCTGATGAACGCGAGGTGGGTCTCGGCCGCCTCCTCGTCATCGACCAATGCGGCACCGATGATCGAGTCGCCGGGGCGAAGTGCGATCATGTCCCACTCGGATCGGCCGCTGGGGTAATCCACCAGCACCCGCTTCACGACGCCGGCTGCCGTACCCAATGCCAGGCTCGGGGCATCGGCGTCCAGTGGCAGCAAGGCGACCCCCCGCTCGCCGGCTGGCAGTTCGTGGAACGCGGCGAGTGGGGCACCCCCGGCCAGGGTCGGCGGCCCCGCCGTCGGCGGCAGCGTCGGCAATTCCAGCGCAGACATCCGCACCACGCGTCCCGTGGAAGTGAGTAACCCGAACTCCCCGCGTGCAGTCGTCTTGATCATCGACCGAATCACGTCGTGCGATGCTCGGTCGCCCCCATTGAGCGGCCCGGCATCGGTGGTGCGAGCCAGCAAGTCGGTCGAGGACAACAACACCCAGCACGGGTCATCGGTGATCTCAAGGGGTGTGGCCGACGCGGCGCTCCCGGTGGCTGGTCCGCCGGCCGATTCGAGCAGGACGGTACGTCGCGGGGTGCCGTGCTGGCGAGCAACCGCTGCCAGCTCATCGGAGACTGCGTTGCGCAAGAGTTTTCGGTCGGCCAGGATCGCTTCCAGGCCCTCGATCCGACCGCGCAGCTCATCTGCCTCGGTCTCTAGGTCCAGCCGGGAGAATTTGGTCAACCGGCGCAGTTGGAGTTCCAAGATGTAGTCCGCCTGCGCCTGGGACAGGTCGAACACGTCGATCAATCGGGTGCGCGCTTCGGAGGTGTCATCGGAGGCTCGGATCAACGCGATCACCTCGTCGATGTCGAGGATCGCGATCAGCAAGCCCTGCACCAGGTGCAGCCGGTCCTTGGCGCGCTTAAGCCGGTACTCGGTCCGCCGCCGCAGGACGTCGATCCGAAAAGCTACGTAGACGGTCAGCAGCTCGCGCAAGCCCAGGGTGCGCGGCTGGCCCTCGACCAACGCCACATTGTTGATGCCGAAGGAGTCTTCCATCGGTGTCAAACGGTAGAGGTGCTCTAGCACCGCCTCCGGATTGAATCCGTTCTTCACCTCGATGACCAGACGCAGCGGGTGTTCGAGGTCGGAGAGGTCTTTGAAGTCGGCGATGCCCTGGATGCGCTTGCTTTGGACCAGGTCTTTGAGCTTGTCGCGGACCTTCTCCGCGCCGATCAGGTAGGGCAGTTCCGTGACGACGATGCCCTTGCGACGAGGGGTGACGCTCTCGATGCGAGTGGCGGCACGGGTGCGGAAGCTGCCGCGGCCGGTGGCATACGCATCTCGGATGCCCTCAAGCCCCACGATGATGCCACCGCCGGGTAAGTCTGGCCCTGGCACGAACCTCATCAAGTCTTCCAGCGAGGCGTCAGGGTGCTCGATCAGGTGCCGGGCTGCGCCGATGACCTCGACGAGGTTGTGCGGCGGCATATTCGTCGCCATCCCGACAGCGATCCCAGAGGCTCCGTTGACCAGAAGATTTGGGTAGGCCGCTGGGAGGACTCCTGGCTGGGTGAGCTGATCGTCGTACGTCGGGACGAAGTCAACCGTCGCTTCATCGAGGCCGGCCACCATGAGCAGTGCGGCCGGGGCCATCCGGGCCTCGGTGTAGCGGGACGCGGCCGGCCCATCGTCCAACGAACCGAAGTTGCCGTGCCCATCGGCCAGCGGTAACCGCATGGTGAAGGGCTGCGCCATCCGGACCAAGGCGTCATAGATCGCAGTGTCGCCATGAGGGTGGTACTTGCCCATGACCTCGCCGATGATGCGCTGGCTCTTGACGTGGCCGCGGTCGGGGCGCAGGCCCATCTCGTGCATCCCGAACAGGATGCGGCGTTGGACCGGCTTCAGCCCGTCGCGGGCGTCGGGCAGCGCGCGGGAGTAGATGACTGAGTACGCGTATTCAAGGAACGCCCCTTGCATCTCTTGCTGGACGTCGATATCGACAATACGTTCCTTGAAGTCGTCCGGCAGGGACGGCTGGGTGGGGCGGCGGGACAAGGGAGCCTCTCCTGGGATGGCGCATGCGTTTGGCCCTCATCTTGACGCACGCCGAACCCCGACCCCCGATCGGCTCGCCGTCACATGGCGGACCCCAGTCAGCGTGGAGGCATCCGCAGCGCGCCGTCCAGGCGGATGACCTCACCGTTCAGCATCGGCTGGTCCATGACCTGACGCACCATGAGGGCGAACTCCTCTGGTTCGCCGAGCCGCGATGGGTGCGGCACGCTGGCGCCGAGCGATGCCTTGGTCTCTTCTGGCAACCCCGCCATCATCGGCGTCATGAACGTCCCGGGAGCAATCGTCATCACCCGGATGTCCTTGTCCGACAGGTCGCGGGCGGCCGACAAGGTGAGCCCGATGATGCCGCTCTTGGAGGAGGCGTACGCGACCTGGCCGACCTGGCCGTCATACCCGGCGATCGAGGCGGTCATCACAATGACGCCGCGATCGCCGTCGATCGGCTCGTTGCCGACCATCGCGTCGGCCGCCAAGCGCAGCATGTTGAACGTCCCGATCAGGTTGATGTTGATGACGTCCTGATACATCTGCAGCGGCATGACGCCCTTTCTTCCGATCACCCGACCGGCGCCCACGATGCCGGCGCAGGTCACCGCGACACGCACCTCGCCGAGCTCCTTGGCCAGGTCGACAGCCGCCTGCATCTGATCGGAGTCCCGGACGTCGGCCGGCGCGAACCGGACCTTGTCACCGAGTTCGGCGGCCAATTCGGCCCCCTTCGAACTGGGCAGGTCGACGATGACGACTGACGCGCCGTCGGCGTGCAGCCGCCGAACCGTGGCCTCTCCCAGCCCGGAAGCGCCACCGGTGACGAGGGCGACGGTCTTGTCGTTGATCTGCATCGGATCTCCTTTACGAGGTTGCCTATAATGTTGGTCCGCAGGTGCGATGAGCCGACCGAAGCCAGGTCAGTCGACCAGGGCTAGTCCGCAGGCCACGGTAGTGCTCCCGGCCGGACGCTGGGGGAGACCTAGGTCATCATCTTCGCGAACCGTCCATGGTGGACTGCGTCCGAGCGCCTGCCTCGAGCCAGCGATCGGCTGCGCGGATGGCTGTGCGGGTCGCGTAGCGGGTACCCCAGGGCCACCACGCCGACCAGCCGATGCCCGACCGGGATCTGGTAGGCGAACCGTACCGCGTCGTGTCGGTCGGCTGGCACACCGAAAAACAGCGCTCCCAGCCCGCGGTCGACGGCGGTCAGCAGCATCAGTAATGCCGCCATGCCGACGTCCACGTCCCAGTACGGGATGGGCCAGCGGACCGGGTCCCGGTCGGTCCAACCCTTGTCCGGTTCGGCGTACCGGTCCAGGTAGGCCTGCGGGTTCGAGCAGCACAGAACCAGCACCGGAGCAGCCGACACCCCGCGCAGCCATCCGTCCGCTCGCGCCGGGACGCCAGATTCGCTGCGTGATCCCGCTGCCGAAGCGGTCGCCGACCAGAACGCCGCTCGGTCCTGGGGATCGGTGAGGACGACGAAGTCCCACCCCTGGCTGAATCCGGCGCTAGGCGCCCGCACCGCGTGTTCCAGCGCCTCGGTGAGCACGGCCTGCGGAACCGGGCGGTTCGGGTCGAACCGACGGGTCATTCGGCGCTGTCGAATCGCCTCGCCTAGCTCCATAGCCCCACCCTGGCGCACTGCCGCCGTCACGTTGTGCACGCGCCCATCCCCGTCGCGCACGTGGGATCCTGACCTCATGCGCACCGATGATCCTACGGACCCCAAGGCTACGAGCGAACCCGAGCATGAGACGCCGGCTAGGGAGCCCGAGGAGCCCGAGGAGCCGCTCGCTCCGTACCCGGTGGAGTGGGAAGCGGATGTGGTGCTGCGGGACGGCTCGGTCGCTCATCTGAGGCCGATCACCCCGCAGGACGCGCCAGCTATCCAAACGATGCACGAGCAGCAGTCGGAAGAATCGGTGTACCTGCGCTTCTTCGCGCCGATCAAGCGGTTGGCCGAACGCGACCTGTTCCGCTTCACCAACGTCGACCACGACCTGCGAGTAGCCCTGGTCGCCACCGTGCGCGATGAGATCATAGGCATCGCCCGGTACGACCGGCTCGACGACCCATCGGTCGCCGAGGTGGCGTTCAACATCTCCGACGCTTATCACGGCCGCGGCGTCGGCTCGGTGATGCTTGAACATCTGGCGGCGATCGGTCGCGAGTCCGGGATTCAGCGGTTCGTCGCCGACGTGCTGCCGCAGAACCAGAAAATGATGAAGGTCTTCGTCGACGCGGGCTATGAGGTGGAGAAGAACTACGACGACGGGGTCATCAGCGTTGAGTTCAGGATCGAGCCGACCGACCGATCCGCGGCCGTCCAACTGGCGCGGGAACACCGCGCCGAGGCGCAAAGCATCCGCGCGCTGCTTTCGCCGTCGTCAATTGCCGTCGTCGGGGTCAGCCGACGCCCGGACGCGCTTGGTTCAATCATCTTCGACAACATTCTCGATGCCGACTTTCAGGGCAGCCTGCACGTCGTGAATCGGGACAGCGACACGGTCCGCGGGGTCCGTGCCCACTCAAAGGTCAGCGACATCGGTGAACCGGTGGATATGGCGATCATCGCGGTCCCCGCCGAGGGCATCCTGGACATCGTCGATGACTGTGCGGCAGCCGGCGTGCGGGGCATCGTGGTCTTCTCCTCTGGGTTCGCCGAAGCAGGCCCGGCTGGTGAGGCACGCCAGGCCGGGCTGTTGCAACGGGCTCGGGCCGCTGGGATGCGGGTGGTCGGACCGAGTTCCTTCGGCATCATCAACAACAACCACGACGCGCGCGTCAACGCGGTGTTGGCTCGCAAGATCCCATCCACGGGCCACTTGGGCCTGTTCACTCAGAGCGGCGGGCTCGGGGTGGGACTGCTGGCCACGGCCACGGACCTGGGCCTGGGGGTATCGGTGTTCGCGTCGGCAGGGAACCGGGTCGACGTATCCGGTAACGACCTCATGCAGTTTTTCATCGACGACGACGAGACACACGTCGTCGGGATGTATCTGGAGTCCAGCGGTAACCCGCGAAAGTTTTCGCGGATCGCCCGGCAACTCACGCTGCGCAAGCCCGTCATCGTCGTCAAGACGAGCACGCAGGGCATGGTCCCCCCCGGCCACCGGGCCCGCCGGTCCTTTGTCCCGGATCGGGCATTCCTGGCGATGCTGGACCAGGCCGGCGTCATCCGAGCCGACAGCATCCACGACATGCTCACGGTGGCTCGCCTGGCGATCGGTCAGCCACTGCCCTCGGGGAGCCGGGTCGCCATCGTCGGCAACTCCGCGGGCACGAACGCCCTCATCGCTTCACACTGCGAAACGGGCGGTCTGACGGTGACCCGCGGGCCCAAGACGCTGCCGATCCTGTCGTCAGTCGAGACCGTCTCATCGTCGGTGCAGGCAGCCTTCGACGACCCGAACGTCGACTCGGTCATCACCTGCTTCATCCCGCCGATGCGCAGTTCCGACCGGGCCATCGCTCGGGCGATCACCCATGCTTCATGGGGACACAACAAGCCGTGCGTGACCTCGTTCCTGGGCATGGACCCGCTGCAGGACGTTGTGCGCCGGGCGGGCGAACACGTTGACGGACGGCGGCGGGTCGTCCCCGTGTACGGCACCCCGCTGGATGCCGTGCGCGCGCTGGCGGCGATGACGAAGTACGCCGCCTGGCGGGTGTCCGACCATGGCGAACGAGTCCGGCCCGAGGGCATGGACCGCGTCGCGGCGCTGCGGATCATCGACCGGATCCTGGAGGCCAACCCCAACGGGCGACGGCTCGATGACGACGAGGCACGCGAGCTCCTCGCGACGTACGGCATCGATTTGTGGCCGGCGCTGCCGGCCCGCACCCTCGCTGAGGCGCACCAGAACGCCGAGCGGCTCGGCTACCCGGTCGTGCTGCGATCCATGTCCGACGCGGTGCGAAACCTGCTCGGCTCCCAGGACGTCCGCAATGACCTCTACACCCCCGAGCTGTTGCAGCACGCCTACGACTCGATGCTCGAGCGGTTTGGGCCCGGCGCGGGCAAGCACCTCGCCGTCCAGCCGATGGGGCGGCCGGCGATCGAAACGTTCCTCAACACGGTCGAGGATCCGCTCTTCGGACCCGTGGTCAGCTTCGGCATGCGTGGGCCGGCGAGTCACCTCCTGGGCGACGTGTCGCACGCCATCCCGCCACTGACCGACAAGCAGGTCGCGGGCATGATCGACGATCTGGCCACCGCGAAGATCCTGCTGGAGGGGTACCAACGGTACGAAGCGGTGGCCCGAGCGCCGCTGGAAGACCTGATCGCGCGGGTCTCGGTGCTCGCCGACGAGATCCCCGAGCTGTTGAGCCTGGAGTTGAACCCGCTCAACGTGCATACCCAGGGTGTCGACGTCCTGGGGGCAGTGGTCACCGTCGCCCCCGCCGGGACACGCACGGACGCCGGGCGGCGCGCGTTGAGCTGACCGTGTGCACAGGTCCGCAGACGGGTGACTCGGGTGTGGTGGGTCGCCGCGCCAAGCGCCAATGGGTCAGGATGGGGGCATGAGTTTCGGTTCCCGATCCGGTTCCGCACGTGACCTGAGCCTGCCGACGGCGTTGGCGCGGGACGTCGAGCAGGCCGGCTATTACCCGGCGCTGGTCTGCGACGTGGTGGGTAACTCGCTGGCCGGCGACGAGGTGGTCTCGCACTTGGTGCACCAGGAGACGACGTTCGATCACGACACAGTTCGTCGACACGTCACCGTGCTTGTGCTGACCCCCACCCGGTTGCTCGTTGCGCACGCGGACGATCACAGCGAGGAGGGCAATCCGGTGGCGACCGCGACGGCCACCACCGAGAGCGTGCCGCTGGCCGGGATCCGTGGCGTCATGCTCACCCACGTTGTCGCCGAACCCGAGCGGTACCGCCCGGGTGGCCTAGGACATGAGGTCACCGTGACCATCGGGTGGGGGTCGGTGAGTCGGGTCGACTTGCTGCCAGCAACGTGCGGCGACCCCAACTGCGATGCCGACCACGGGTACGAGGGCACCCTGACCGCCGACGACATCAGCGTCCGGGTCAGCGCGGTGGCCGACGGTGATGCGGCGCTGCGGCAGGCGATGGTGTTCGCTCACGCGCTTCAACTACGCACTGCCCGCTGATCCGATGATCGGCGACGGGTCGCGCGAGCCACGGAGTACTGATGCCTCGCCGCCGGTGCGGTACGACGACGGGGGGCTGGCCGGCGTGCTACCGCAGGTGGCTGCGTCCCTCGGGGTGCGGATACCAGGGCGCCCGCTTGGGCCGTCGCTAGCAGGGGGGTCTGCGGCGTACCCGCCGGCCCGGCGTGCGGTGGTGGTCCTGGTCGATGGACTCGGGTATGAGTTGCTGGCTGCTCGAGCGGGCCACGCGCCGTACCTGCGCTCCCTGTTGCCCACCGGTCGGGCGCTGAGCTGCGGGTTCCCGTCGACGACCGCGACCAGCATGGGGACGTTCGGGACCGGGCTGCCGCCGGGCGCGCACGGGCTCGTCGGGTACGAGGTGCTCGATCCAGCGCGTGACCTCCTCTTCAACGAGCTGAGCTGGGAGGATGGCCCGGTCCCGGAGGATTGGCAGCCGCATCGGACGATCTTTGAGACGGTCGCCGCTGACGGCATCGCGGTGACCCGGATCGGTCCGCGGTATTTTGATGGGTCCGGGCTGACCCGATCCGCGCTTCGCGGTGGACAATTTCTTGCGGCACGAGGATTGGCACAACGGGTCGACGCCACGCTGGCGGCACTACAGGCCGACGATCGGGCCCTGGTCTACCTGTATTGGGGGGAACTGGACAAGATCGGGCATCAGCGCGGTTGCGGCTCGTGGGAGTGGCTCGAAGAACTGGAAGCCATCGATGCGCAATTGAGCCGCCTCGCGGAGTCGATGCCGCCGGATGCCGCGTTGTACGTCACCGCCGACCACGGAATGATCGACTGCCCGTTCGAGGATCGGTTGGACCTGGCCACCGAACCAGAACTGTCCGCCGGGATCCGGCACGCCGGCGGCGAGGCGCGAGCCCGCCAATTGTATTGCGAACTCGGCGCAACGGATGACGTCGCAGCGGCTTGGGTTGCCCGGCTCGGTGACCTGGCCGTGGTACGTCGACGTGATGACGTGCTTGCCGCCGGCTGGTTCGGCCCGCCCGGTGCGGTGTTGGACGACGTGCGCGCACGGATCGGCGATCTGGTCGTGGCGATGACCGGTCAGGTAGCTGTGGTCGACTCCCGTCGGGACCGGCCCGAACTGCTCGCGCTGCTCGGATTGCACGGCGCATTGACTCCAGTGGAGATTACCATCCCCCTGTTGACGCAACACCCGGCGCAAAGCGCCTGACCTGCGATCGCCTCCTAAGGCGCAGTCGGTCTCTCTCGTTCTTGGCGCATGAGCAATCCGGTTGATCAAGAGGATGTGCTTGTGTCGAAGACGTCAGGTACAAGCATCGGCGCGCAGTCCCCGGGTCTCGAGTTGTCGCTGCCACCGAGCGCGGTGCAGGATGCCGCGAGCCGGTGGTCATCATCGCGCAGGACCCGCAGTGGTGGTCTACCTTCCGAACATGTCGAATTGAGGAGCTGAACATGCCGTTCTACCAGTTCGTTTCCATCATCGGTTCGGTGCTGCTCCTCTCAGCGTACGGCGGGTTGCAGACGGGCCTCACCAAGCCCGACTCGTTCTTCTACCAGATCGCGAACCTCTTCGGGGCAGCTTGCCTGACCTACTCGGTCATCAGCCCCTTCAACTCCGGCGTGTTCATCACCGAGGCGATGTGGACCCTGTTCAGCATCGGGGGACTGTACAAGCTGATCCGGACAGCACGCCGTCGATCCGCCACTCCGGCCCCGGCCCCGGCCCCCGCCGCTGGGCCAGCAGACCCGGAGATGGACCCGAAGATGGGCCGGCGCGTGGGGGACAACCGCCCTTGACCTCTGGGCGATCGGTGGCATCCTCAGCGAAGCCCAGAGGTCGGCTCGCCACAAGGCTCTGGGAACGCCACCGCCTGAGTCACGCACTGATCAGCGTGCCGCATATAACCCCGCAGACCCGAAGGTTGACTGTGGCCGCGGGTTACGGATCCGAAGGCGGGGGAAGAACGTCCCACGCTGGCCTGGTGGGTTAGTACATCGTCCAGCGCCCCGTCCAGCAGCGAAACGTCGAATCTGACACCCGGCACCTGCGCGCCGGCGGGAGCGGCCCCGGGACTCGTCACGTTGTACAAAGCACACTGATTGGAGTTCAGTGTGGAGTTCCATGGCGAGTGTCAGTCTTGACTGGTCAAAGGACGACCGCGCGAGCTCATCGAGATGACGGAGAGCAGCCGGTCAGGTGTCCTCGCTGCCTGGCTTGGCGCCGAACACGATGTCATCCCAGGCCGGCACGCTGGCGCGTCCCTTGCGCCGGCTGCGGGATGTTCGTGAGGGCTGGGTTCGCTGACGCGCTCGAGGCTTGACCTCCTCCGATCCGCCGGAGTCAGCATCGGTGTCCACGTCCGCCGCTGCTACTCCCGGCTCGTCTTGCCCAGCTAGCTCGGGCTCGTCTTGCGCCGGCGGTGCGGCGGAGGCTTTCGTTTCAGGCTGTGGCTCTAGCGAAGTTTCCAGCTTGGTTTCGGACTCAGCCTCGGCTGTGTGGACCTTCGCCGATTTCGTCGATCCGCCGTCGACCAGCGGGAGCTCCGGCTCCTCGACAGTATCGCTGGCGACCGAATACGGGGGAAGAGCGGCGATCGCCTCACCTGCGCCCGAGTTCACGGCTGGTCCAGTATCGGGCGCTGGTTCAGCATCGGGCCCAATGTCATCGGGCTTACTGTCATAAAACGCTGCGACCGGAGGCTCGTACGTGTCGTCGTCTCGTGGCTCCGGTTCGTCGTCGTCGAAGCCCGCGACGAGGTCCTCGGCCGGGCTACGGTCGGCCAGCACGGCCGGTTCGGGTCGACCGTCGATTCCGTCGAGGTCAGGTTCGCCGTGGGCGGCAGGCGGCGGCGGCATCGTCTGCGGGTCGTACCGCAGCTCCGCCAACGATGGTGCCTGCACCAAGGGAACATCAGCCAACGGGGGCAGCGCGGTTGGGGAGGCGGCCGGTGACTTGCGCTGGCCGCGCCTGCGAGTGCGTGCGGTCGACCGCTCGCGCATCGCCGTCATCAAATCGACCTCGTCGTTGGCCGTGGTCGGCTCATCTGGGCGAACCGGACGGAGCCCGCCCTCGGCCTCTACGTCGTACACCCGGCCGCGAGTCGGGACCACATGCTGGGCGGTCGGCTCCGGCTTGGTCTCCTCCTCACTCAGCCAGCGCGCCTCGTCGTCGCGGGCACTGACCGTCATCGCCTGCTTGTCGAACAGCCAGGAGGCGGTGCGCTGGCGACCACCGGCGGCGAACCTGACCTCCACGGTCCACTGGCCGTCCTCATCGCGCCAGGAGTCCCAGGTGGCGTCCTCGCCGGACACCCCGCGCACCTCCAGCCGCTCGGTGACCCGCTGGGCGAGTGAGACCATTCCGTCTCGGGTCCGCAGGTGCGCTCGGCCAGCCTCAGCAGCGATATACGCTCGCTCGGCCAAGATTGGACTCTCGTACCGACGCACCTTGTCAACCGACCAGTTGGCGCGCTCGGCCGTCTCTTGGGCCGTGGCGCCGGCCCGGATCATGGCCTGGACGTCGCGGGGGCGCAGTTCCTTGCGTGCGGCCGCTGCGCCGAGGCCGCGGCTACCACGCTCCCACCGGACCGCAGCCCGCAACGCGTCGTTGAGCGGGAGTCGGAACCGCTGCTGCTCATCGACACTGGCCAGCAAGAGGTGCTCGCCGTCCTGGTGGACGCCGAGCAGATGTAGTTCGTCCATGGCGCGCTCCTGGTCCGGCGGGTGGCCCAGGCCGACTCTGCCATCTTTCGTCGCGGCCGTGGAACTTGGGCACGCCGTTGGGGGGCCACCGATTCCGTGTCACAGCCGCCTCACGTACGGTGATCTGCGGGCGTTGGCATCGTGCACTGCCCTGGGCACCAGACTTCTTGCGACGGCGCGAGATGGCATGAAGGAGACGTTCAGTGGTCACGCTCGACCCCTATCAGGGCGTGTTGCTCGTCTCTTTCGGCGGCCCTGAGTCACCGCAGGAGGTGGCGCCGTTCCTACGCAGTGTCACGGCTGGCCGCGGCATTCCTGATGAACGGCTCGCTGAGGTAGGTGCGCACTACTACGAGCGGGGCGGTCGCAGCCCGATCAATGATGAGAACCGAGCCCTTCGCGCAGCGCTGGTCGCCGAATTGGCTCGCCGCGGAGTCGATGTCCCGGTGATCTGGGGCAACCGGCATCTGGAACCGTCCCTACCAACTGCCCTGCAGCAGGCCGTCGAGCAGGGGATCCGTCGGGCTGTGGTGGTGCTGACCAGCGCTTACCCGTCGTACTCGGGCTGTCGGCAGTATCGCGAAGACATGGCGGAGGCCCTGGCCAAGTTCCCTGCACCAGAGCGGCCCGAGCTCGACAAGCTCGCGCCGTACGCCGGCCACCCTGGATTCGCGGCGACCATGGCCGAACTCACCACACGGACCACCGCAGAACTGGCCGCGGTGTCTGGCCTTCCGGCGCAGCGGATCGCGCTGGTGTTCGTCACGCACTCGATCCCAGTGGAAGCCGACGCGCGCTCGGGTCCGCCAGGGGGAGGCGGGCGGGCGTATACGCGGTGGCACGCCCGGCTCGCCGAGGCGATCGCCAAATACGTCAGCCAACAACCGGGTGCCGATGGCGGGCCGATCAGCCCAACCGGTTGGCTGCGCCACGACCTGGTCTACTGCTCGCGGTCCGGCCCACCAAACCAGCCGTGGCTCGAACCAGACATCAGCGACCATCTCCAAGCGCTTGCCGGCGAAGGAATCGCAGGGGTCGTGGTGGTGCCCTTGGGATTTCTTTCCGACCACATGGAAGTGGTCTACGACCTGGACGACGTCGCCGCCCAGACGGCCGATCGGCTGGGCCTGGCGTTTCGTCGGGTGCCCACCGTGCGCACCCAGCCGCAGTTCGTGGCCGGGCTGGTCGACCAGCTCATCGCGCGCGCCGAACGGGCCCGTGACGGCCAGGTCGCCACGCCGGGAGCGCCACGTCTGCCGGACCAGACCATCTTGGACGACTCGCTAGCTGACGACCTGCGCTTCCCTGACGAGTGCGCGGCGGGCTGTTGTCCCAATCCGCGGGGCCCGCGTCCGGCGGCCTGCGGACAGGAGGGCTGACATGCTGCAAGACTTGGCCGCGCTGGAGGACCTTGCCGTGCAGTTGGCCGCTGAGGCGGCCACGCTGATCACCGCGGACCGCCCGGCAGACCTCCAGGCGAGTCTGAAGAGCAGCGCCACCGATCCGGTCACCGCGATGGACCGCCGTAGTGAGGCGCTGATTCGTCGGCGCCTGGCTGTCCTGGCGCCAGGGGATGGGGTGTACGGCGAGGAGGAGGGCGGGTTGCCTGGGTCAATTTCCTTAGGTGGCATCACCTGGGTGATCGATCCCATCGACGGCACGGTGAACTATCTGTACGGCATCGGTCACTACGGCGTGTCCGTGGCGGCCGTCGAAGGGGACCCCCGCATCCCGGGGCACTGGCAGCCGGTGGCCGGGGCGGTCGCCGATCCCAGCCACGGACAGATCTTCCATGCGCATCGTGGCGGTGGGGCCTGGATGCGCGCCCTGGACGCTTCGGGGTCGACTGAAAACAACGGCGTGCAGTCCCGCGACGACGCCGTCCGCCTCGCTGTTTCCGGGGCGGAGAACTTGGGCACCAGCCTGATCGCCACCGGTTTCTCCTACCAGTCGCGGATCCGGCGCGAGCAGGCAGAGGTATTGGTCGACCTGTTGCCGCGGATCCGGGACATCCGTCGATTTGGCAGCGCGGCGCTCGACCTGTGCGCCGTCGCAGCTGGACTCGTCGACGGGTATTACGAGCAATGCCTGAACCCTTGGGATATCGCTGCCGGATGGCTGCTGGTCAGGGAGGCTGGCGGCCGCGTCTCGGGTTGGGCGGGCCACCCAGCGGGTGGCCAGCGACTGGTAGCCGGAAGCGAGTGCGTTCGCCGAGACCTCGTCTTCATTCTCGATGGTTTGTTGGGTCAGGAGTGACCCGCAGCGGTGGGTTCGCGACCGGTTCGCAGGCTCAGTGCGATTGCGTCACGGCTCAACCGGCGGCCACGATGTGACGCCGGTGCCCTTCATAAGGCACAATCCGCTGCGATAAGCGCCTGCGAAAAGTGAGAAGGACCCATGGCGACTGATTACGACGCCCCACGCAAGACCGATGAAGACGACCTCAGTGAGGACTCACTGGAGGAGCTGAAGTCTCGCCGCGTCGACAAGACATCTTCCAGTGTCGACGTCGACGAGACCGAGCAGGCCGAAGGGTTCGAGCTGCCTGGTGCCGACCTCTCCGGCGAAGAGCTCTCCGTTCGGGTGATCCCCAAGCAGGCAGATGAGTTCACCTGTAGCCGATGCTTCTTGGTGCACCATCGCAGCCAGCTCGCCAAGGAGGTCAACGGCCAGCCAGTCTGCCGGGAGTGTCTTGCCTGAACCGCTGAGCCTGCCGATCCAGATCCTTCGGCTCGATCCGGACTTGCCGATGCCGTCGTACGCTCGAGATGGCGACGCGGGGCTCGACATGTATGCGGCCAACGATGTCCGGCTGGAACCAGGAGTTCGGGCTCTGATCCCCACGGGCGTGGCTGTAGCGATCCCGTACGGGTACGTCGGCTTGGTTCATCCACGTTCGGGACTGGCCGCTCGGCACGGCTTGACCATCGTGAACGCGCCAGGCACGATCGACGCAGGGTATCGGGGGGAGATCCTGGTCAACCTGCTGAATACCGACGCGACGGCGCCGTTCACGATCCACCGGGGGGACCGGATCGCTCAACTGCTGATCGCACCGGTGCTGAGGGCGGAGCTTGTCGAGGTCGCTGATCTTCCCGATAGTGAGCGCGGCAGTGGCGGCCACGGCGCAAGCGGCGGCTTCGGGGACGTTGCCTGGACCTGACCAACGCGGGCCCTCGTGGCGTCGCATGGACGCCCCCAACCGTGAGACCGTGGGACCGGGTTGCGCAGCGCGGGCGCCGGGTGCCAGGCCCCGGTGAAGGGGCACAAGAACGGGAGATACACGCAGATGGCAGTGTTCGGGCGCAAGCGCCGGTCAGTAGGCAGCGCCGACGACGAGGGGCAGGGACTCGACCGTTCGCGGGGGGTCGATTCGGATGCTTCCGACACCGGTTTTGACGATCCCGACGATCCAGACCGTCTCAGCAGCGCGGCTGCGGCACCGACCGCCGAGGCAGGTGCCGAGGGGCAATTCGGTACCGACGGGCCGTATGACCGTGACCAGGTCCCCGACCGGCAGGGACAACTTGATCTGGGGTCGCTGTGGTTGGCAGCGACGCCAGGAATGCAGGTTCGGCTGGACATGGACCCGCAGACTGCTGAGGTCACCTCTGTCACGGCGATGCTCGGTCAGTCGTCCCTTCAGCTTCAGGCGTTCGCGGCACCGAAGTCCGAAGGCATCTGGGATGAGATCCGAGCCGAGATCGCCCAGAGCGTGACCGGTCAGGGCGGGACCGCCGAGGAGGTCGACGGCCCCCACGGGATCGAACTCTTGACCCGGATCCCGGCCCGGGGACCGGATGGGCGCACCCTGCACCAGCAGGCCAGATTCCTTGGTGTGGACGGGCCCCGGTGGTTCCTACGCGGCGTGGTCACGGGACCGGCGGCGGTCGACCCGGCCCAGCTGACGCCGTTGCTCTTCGTGTTTGCCACGGCGGTCGTCGTACGCGGCGTTGATGCTCGGGCTCCCCGCGAGTTGCTGCCGCTCACCCTGCCGGCGGAGATGGTCGCGCCGCCAGAGGCCGATGAACCGGAGGCCCTCGGGACCGACCGACCGGACGGTCCTGACCTCGGTGACCTGCGGCCGTTCGAGCGCGGGCCCGAGATCACCGAGATCCACTGACAGGTCCGGACGCGCCATGGAGGGGGTTTTCGCCAAGTTGGGTTCCCGGCTGAGCCGGACCGAGGCCCAGCTTGAAGCCGCTGAGCTACGAGCTTCGACCAGGAGTCCGGGCGCACTGGCCATCACCGACATCAAGGATCGCCAGCTCGTGCTCGTCTGCGGCACGATCCGATCGTTGACGATGCCGTCGGCAGGCCAAGTCCCCGCGCTGGTCGCCGAGTTGTACGACGGCACTGGAGCGGTCACGCTGGTCTGGCTCGGGCGAAAGGAAATCCGTGGCATCGCTCCGGGAACCTACTTGCGGGCCCGAGGCCGTGTCGCGAACCGTCGAGGCGTTCTGACCATTTTCAACCCGGTGCACGAGATCCTTCCCGCGCATGGCCAGTGATCCTGGGCTGGACACCGTCGAGGCGGTCATCCGGCACCGCTTCGCCGAGGTGCTCGGCGGCTGGCGCGGGGCGCTGGAGACGGCCGTCCCGACCGTCGCCTTCGTCGGGGTGTGGATGGCTATCCACGACGTCAAAGCCGCAGTGCTTGCTTCAGCGGTCGCCGTCGCGCTTCTGGTGGTGCTGCGTCTGGCTCAACGGCAGACGGTGCGGTACGCCCTATCGTCGGTGCTGACCACGGTGATCGCCGCCGCGGTGGCGTTGCGCACCGGCCGCGCCGAGGATGCGTTCCTTCCCGGCATCCTGTGGAACGTCGGGCTCGCCGTCGGCGGGCTGATTTCGGTGCTGCTCCGGTGGCCCATCGTGGGGTTCATGGTCGCCGCCGGGGATCCTGAGGCAGTCACCGACCTGTCCGTGTACCGCACCTGGCGGACCTTGCCGGGCATGGTCACCGTCTGCCAGCGGCTCACTGTCGTCTTGGTGGCGTTGTTCTGCATCCGAGTCGCCGTCATGCTGCCGCTCTACCTCAACGCGCAGGTCGGATGGCTCGGCGTCGCGAAGATCGCACTCGGCTGGCCGGCGTACGTAGCGGCGCTGGCGGTGATGGCCGGGATCCTCTTGGGCGGGCACACTCCCCTGGGCGAGCGGGACGAGACCCTCGGCGTGCAGGGGCAGGGCTCCTGAGTTTTCGGTCGTGGCTTCCTGGCTAAGACGCTTCGGCCCGTCGCACTGCCAGCGGGTTGAGCATCCGCTCAAGTTCGGCTTCAAGGTCGGGTGAGGTCACGAGCATCAACTCATCCCCAACCACCAGCACGTCGTCGATCGATGGCGCGATGGCGCGGCTTTCTCGAACGATGCAGGTCAGCACCGTGTCCACCGGCCAAGGAACATCGCCGACCCGATGCTCGACCCATGGACTGGACGCCGGCAAGGTCATCTCCACCAGCGTTGAGCGGCTCTGCCTGAACTCGAAGATACGGACCAGGTCGCCGACGCTGACCGCCTCTTCGACCAGGGCTGTCATCAGTCGTGGCGTTGAAACGGCCACATCAACCCCCCATCCCTCGTCGAACATCCACTCGTTCTTGGGGTTGTTCACTCGGGCGACGGTGCGAGGGACTGCGAACTCGGTCTTGGCCAGCAACGAGATCACCAAGTTCGCCTTGTCGTCACCCGTCGCGGCGACCACGACGTCGCAGTTCTCCAAACCTGCCTCGGTCAACGAAGAGAGCTCGCAGGCATCGGCCAACAGCCACGCTGCATCGGGCACCCGGCTTGCTTGGACGCCTTCGGAGTCGTGGTCGATCAGCAGTACGTCGTGACCGTTGCCGATCAGCTCACGAGCGATGGAACGACCGACGCTTCCCGCTCCGGCGATGACGACCTGCATGTCGGCACCTCTTCTTCAGACTCGGCTTCAGTGAACTCGGCGGTGTTGCTGTGGGGTCGGAATGGGATGTTCGTGGGGTGAGGTGCGTGTGGTCGGGAGTGGCCCGGGCCGGACGCCGATGTGCTGGGCGTCTCACCCGGTTCACTCCAGCGGCGGGGGCTTCTCCAAGACCCGCTCGATCTTGGTCATCGCCTCAGCAGTGGCTACAACATTGAGGATGTCGCCCTCTTGGATCACCGATTCTGGGCCGGGAATGATCCCTTGTCCGGTGCGCATCACGAAGGCGACCCGGCTTTGGATGATGACTTCGACGTCGGTGTAGCGGCGCCCGATCCAAGCAGCGTGATAGGCGATCTCGGCCACCACAATGTTGCCAGAGGGGTCCGTGTATTGCGGCGTCGCGCCATGCGGCAGCAGTCGTCGCAGCATCCGGTTTGCCGTCCAGACGACGGTACCCACGGTCGGGATGCCCAGCCGCTGATAAATCTCGGCGCGGCCGGGGTCATAGATGCGCGCGACGACGTTCTCGACGTTATACGTCTCCCGGGCTACTCGGGCAGCCAGAATGTTCGAGTTGTCACCGCTGCTGACCGCCGCGAACGCATGCGCGTGTTCGACCCCCGCCTGCACCAAGGTGTCCCGGTCGAAGCCGTACCCGACCACTCGGCGCCCTTCAAACCCGGGACCGAGCCGACGGAATGAGGTCCGTTCCTTGTCGACCACGGCGACGTCGTGGCCTTGCTCCTCGAGGCTGAGTGCCAGCGTAGACCCCACCCGACCGCAGCCCATGATCACGAAGTGCACGCCTGCACGGTACACCGGAACGCGCGCGCGAGGCTGCCCCCAGGATCCCATCCGACCTGGGCGGTTCCACCGTCGGCCCGGAGTCCTACAGTGGGTCGCGTGCCGACTGTCAGCCGCGCCCTCAAGCGAGCCATCCTCGGTCGCGCTATGCGCAGTGACCGGCTCGGGGAGACGCTGCTTTCGAAACGGATCGCGTTGCCGGTGTTCGCCAGCGATGCGCTGTCCTCGGTGGCATACGCGCCAGATGAAATCTTCCTGACCCTGGGCGTGGCCGGAGGCGCTCTGGCCGCTACCCACAGCTGGCAGGTCGGCCTTGGGGTAGCGATCGTGATGGTCGTCGTGGTGCTGAGCTACCGACAGAACGTGCACGCCTACCCCTCCGGCGGGGGTGATTATGAGGTGGCTACCAAAAACATCGGCGCCAACGCCGGGGTCACAGTGGCTAGCGCGTTGCTGGTGGACTATGTGCTCACCGTGGCGGTGTCGGTCTCTTCCGGTGTGCAAAATGCTGCCTCGGCACTTCCGTTCGTGCGTGGCCATGAGATGCCAGTCACGGTTGCGCTGGTCGTCTTGCTCACGGCCATCAACTTGCGGGGGGTGCGCGAGTCGGGAACGGCGTTCGCGTTTCCGACGTACGCGTTCATGGTCGGTGTCCTTGGGATGGCGTTGTGGGGAATGATCCGCTCCGCCGGCGGAAACCTGCCAATGGCGGAGAGTTCTCGGCTTGAGCTGGTGCCCGAGCACGGATATGACAACCTGGCCGGCTTGGCCATGGTGTTCCTGCTGTTGCGTGCTTTTTCCTCGGGGTGTGCCGCGCTCACCGGCGTCGAGGCGATCAGCAACGGTGTCCCGGCTTTCCAGAAGCCCAAGAGCAAGAACGCCGCGACCACGCTGGCGCTGATGGGCGGCATCGCGGTCACCATGCTGATGTCGATCATCTATCTGGCCACCAAGACCGGGATTCACTTCGCTGAGTTCCCCGCCGAGCAACTGCACCGCGACGG
>CAJDWS010000005.1_pt1 | contig 51644 bp, 50 predicted proteins | sample 7391661 | NCBI WGS metagenome assembly CAJDWS01 (sample SAMEA7055725, study PRJEB34461) | soil metagenome | biome: terrestrial ecosystem; feature: Peninsula; material: soil | place: Antarctica | collected 2016 | reverse complement strand
CGGGTCCTCGGGTTGGGTCAGTACCTGCTGCTTGGGCGGGGCGAGGACAGCACCGGCGGCCGGGACAAGGCCTCGATCCTGGCTGACACCGTCGAGGCGCTGATCGGCACCGTGTACCTGGCACACGGGATCGATCGGTCCAGGTTGTTCGTGCACCACCTGGTGGATCCGCTGATGCGTAGCTCCGCGCGGCTCGGGGCCGGTCTGGACTGGAAGACCAGCCTGCAGGAGCTCGCCTCGTCGGCCGGGTCTGGGATGCCGGAGTATCGGGTGAGCGAACGGGGACCGGACCACGAGAAGGTGTTCACGGCCGTCGCCGTGGTCGCCGAGGAGTTTTTCGGCCAGGGCACTGGGCGCAGCAAGAAAGAAGCCGAGCAACGGGCTGCCGAATGTGCGTGGCAGGCGCTGTCCCGGCGAGCCGAGCACGCGGTGGCGCAGGAGGCACCAGACGGGGCCGACGACGTCCTTGGCGGTGCCGGGCCGTGGGTCGCGCCGACTGCCTGAGCAGCTCAGTTCTGGCGTTTCCTGCACCGGTGGTTCGCCTGACCAGGTGCGGTTGACGCCCTGCCCCGAGCTTTGCTGTCGATGAAGGCGCGGTCCTGCTGATGCCCGAACTGCCTGAGGTGGAGACCGTACGTCGCGGCCTCGTAGACCATGTCGTTGGCCGGACTGTGGCCAGCGCCGCCTTCCTCGGTGCCCGCGTGACTCGCCGGCATCTGCTTGGCCCGCAGGACCTGGCGGCGACGCTCCTCGAGTGCCGCATCGTCGACGCGCAGCGCCGTGGGAAGTACCTGTGGCTGGTCATGCAACGGGAACGGCCCGCAAGAGGTGCGGCGTGGAGCCCGGCTGCGGGCGCGGCGCTCGATCAGGGCGATGGGCGGCCGGCGCCGTTCGCCCTCGTCGTCCACCTGGGCATGAGTGGACAATTGCTGGTCACCTCGATTGCGGCTCCTGCAGAGCCACACCTGCGTGCCGTGATCGATTTCACCGACACACCGATCCTGCGTACCCAGCTACGGTTCGTCGACCAGCGCACCTTTGGAGGGATGGCGTTGGCTGAACTCGTCGAGGCGCCCGGGCGACCTGACGGCGTCCCAGTGAGCATCAGCCACATCGCTCCCGATCCGCTGGAGCCTGCCTTCGACCTGGCCCGCGTCGTCGATGCCATGAAACGCAAAGACAGCGCGCTCAAGCGTGCACTCCTTGACCAGTCCTTGGTCTCTGGCATCGGCAACATCTACGCCGACGAGGCGCTGTGGCTGGCTCGCGTGCACGGGCAGCGGTGGTGCTCAAAGCTGACGCGGCCAGCGCTCGGCCGGGTGTTGACGGCTGCCCGCGAGGTCATGGAACAGGCACTTGCCGCCGGGGGAACGAGCTTCGATGCCCTTTACGTCAACGTGAACGGCGCCAGCGGCTACTTCGATCGATCGCTGAACGCGTATGGCCGCTCCGGACGGCCGTGTCGACGATGCGGGGAGCCGATCCGTCGGGAGCCGTTCATGAACCGGTCGTCGTATTCCTGCCCACGCTGCCAGCCTCGACCGCGGCGCCCGCTCGCCCCGTCGGGATTACAGGCACGGCGGTGAGGCCATCCGCGGTGCGCCACGGCGCGGCCGCCAGGTCTATTCCTGCGGGTAGCTGACCCCGAGTTCGCTTCGGGCGGCGTCGAGTACCGCAAGGATGCCGATGGTGTCCGCGTGCGGGATCAGCGGGCTTTCCAGAAGTCCAGCGCGCAGGCAGCGGTCGACCTCCTCGATCTGGTGCTCGAAGTGGCGGGTGGGGATGTCAAGCACCTGCTCATGGAGGCCGTCGATGTGCACGATGGCCCGCGCGGGGGCTGCTGCGAAGTCGGGTTCGACGGTGATCCACCCCTTGCGTCCCATCACCACGGCGCGTCGCGGACCAGAACCCTGCGAGGTGCAGTACACGTGCGCGGTGGCCCCGCTGCTGTACCCCCACTGCATGGACACCACCCGGTCCACACCGGTCGGCGCCAGCGTTCCGATGACATGAACGGTCTCTGGTTGGCCGAGCAGCGACCAGACGAACGTGGCGCCGTACACGCCGAGGTCGAGCAAAGCCCCGCCCCCGTTCGCACGATCGAACAGGCGGTGCCCGGGGTCGTAGGCGAAGGGGACCGGGAAGTCGACGCCGACCCGGACCAGGTCACCGATCGCACCGGATCCGACCAGCCGTTCGACCTCGCGGATCAGCGGCTGTGTCCGCATCCACATGGCCTCCATGCTGAACAGCCCCCGGTCCCGGGCGCCATGCAGGACATCGATGGCCTGGCCCGAGTTCAGCGTCAGTGGCTTTTCGACGAGCAGGTGCTTGCCCTCTTCGATGGCCATCATCGCTTGCGGGTGGTGAAAGGGGTGGGTGGTGTTGATATACACGATGTCGACTTCGGCGTCCTCGCAGACCGCCAGATAATCGCCGTACGAGCGGGCCACGTTCCATCGCTGGGCGAATGCCGCCGCCCGGTTGGCGTCCCGGGAGGCGACCGCCACCACGTCGTTGCCGGGGACTTCAGCGATCGCCTCCGCCATCTGACCGGCGATGTCTCCGGCACCCAGGAAACCCCACCGAATCGGACGTCCATCGAAGACATCGTCGGTGGCGGGCGGCAGGTGCGCCGGTGCAACAGGCTGGCTCATGGCAGGAAAGTACCTTTAGCGGTTGGGTTGCGGCCGAACCGTTCACGCCAGGGCCGCGGAGAGCCGGCCGCGCCTCGCGGCCGTTTGGCGCCACGATGATCGCTACGCTGCCCGGCATGGAACGCGCGAGCATCTTCGTCAAGGGGCGAGTGCAGGGCGTGGGGTTCCGCTGGTGGACTCGGGCCAGGGCGCTGGAGCTCGGCCTCGCTGGTTTCGCGGCCAACCTGGACGATGGCCGCGTCGAGGTCTGCGCCCAGGGGGACCGTGCCGACGTGGAGCAGTTGGCCGGGTGGCTGCGGGAGTTCCCGAGCACCCGCGGACGTCCCGGCAAGGTGGAGTCCGCCGTCCTGCAGTGGGGACGGCCACGAACGGACCTGGTGGGGTTCATCGAACGCTGACGACGCAGCCGTCCATGGTCCGCCCCGGACCGCTCACATCCCCCGGGAGGTGGAACCAGGACTCCCAGCCCATCATTGCGCTCTGCTTGAGACGCCAACGTGGCGTCGAGCCCGGGTCGGGACCGGCCGTACCGAGGATCACGTGGCGCTCGGTACGGCCCCCGCTCAGCCGTTGGGCAGCGCGCTCTTGGGCATGGGCTGGACCTGCGAGGCCGGTGGTGCCGCGATGTTGAACGGTTCGCCGAACTTGTCCAGCGTGCCGTCGTACGTGATGTTGGTCGTACCCACGGCCATGTTCATCGTGAACTTGCGGGTCCGGTGCTCATCATCGAGCCACATTTCGTATGGCATCTCGGCGGGCAGACTCGCACTCGAGGGCAGGCTGGTCGCGGTGCCGCTCGGAGCTACCTTTGCGGTGTCGATGAGGGCCTTATAGTGCCGCGTCGTGACGCCGTCCAGGTCCTCTTCACCCACGTAGGTGACCTTTTTGATGGAGGACTTCATCGTCTCCAACTGGGCGGTCGGGTTCATCGCCTGGGTCAGATCCTGGCCCGACAGCTTGGCCATCTCCGCCACGCTGGTGGTGAAGTACTTGCCGGCGCTGCCTGGCATCTTCATAAACATGGCCTTGTCGATCAGCAGCATCTCGATCGAGCCCGCAGAGGACGCGCCACCGGCACCGGGGATTTCCATGGTCATCTTCATCTTCGGATTCGCCTGGTCGGAGACGTCGGCCTCGCCGTCCATGGTGATGGTGCCGCTCTGATCTCCGGACGTGTCCATCTTCATCTGCATCGCGTAGGTCTTCGCCGCTGCGGTGCCCTTGTTGACGGCCTCAACGAAGGCAGCTGTGTCGACGTCCTGGCCCGGCTGCGCGGAGCCGATGTCAGTGGCCGGCGCCCCGCCGGGACTCGATGACGATGACTGCGCTGCGTTGACGCTCGTCGACGTGGTTGACGAGCCGGAGCCGTCGCCACAGGCGGCGAGCAGCAGTGGAACGGCCACCATGGCAGCCACGATACGAGTCTTCGTCATCAAGCAATCCTTGCGTCGGTGACGGCGCAGACCGGCCGTTCGGTGAAACCAGAATATGCCAGGTTGACGAAATCATCGGCTCAGCCACGTTCGACGAACCCCTCGATCCCGACTCGATTGATCGTGACCTGACCGCGATTGGGTCTCGACTCGGCACCCACAGCGTGCCGGTCCGCCCGTCAGGGGCACCCCGGCTACACTCGCGGCAGCGTGGGTCTGCTCGGGTGAACAGCAGCAGGCTCGGCGCACATCCGAGTCCGCAAGGAGTTTCTCGCTCATGTATGTCAAGAGCCTGACCTTGAGCGGTTTCAAGTCGTTCGCCTCGGCGACCACGCTCAGGCTGGAACCGGGCATCACCGCGATCGTTGGTCCGAACGGGTCGGGCAAGTCGAATGTGGTCGACGCACTCCCGTGGGTGATGGGGGAGCAAGGCGCGAAGTCGTTACGTGGCGGGAAGATGGCGGACGTCATCTTTGCCGGTACGGCGGCTCGCGCGCCGTTAGGCCGGGCCGAGGGACCAATACGTGCAACGGCGGTGGCCGTCCGTGTCCTGCCGTACAGGTTCCGCTCAGTCGGATCGGGGATGATTGGCGCATGGGGTTGATGGTGTTTGGGCTCATCGTGGCGGTGACTGCGGCCGTCCTGGTGGCTTGGTGGGCTGTGGTGTGGGAGAAAAACAGTGGCGGGCTCGAGCCCGAAGCGCAGGCGCGCGTTGAGGCGGTCCAGCGGCGGTCCGCCTCAGCCGCCGACGGCGTGCGGCAGCGGCTCGGGGCGGCAACGCACGTCATGCATCCCGCGGGCTTCAGTCAGGCGCGGGCGAAGCGGTTGGAGTCCAAGGCCCGCGCGAGCCAATAGCGTCCAGACGGTGATATCCCGTCCGTCCCGATGAGGACCTGACACTGGCAGGAGGTCGTGCCGCCTCGCGAGCACGTGGTCGATCAGACAACGCTGGAGGCAGTCACAGCAGGCTCACGTCACTGCGATTTTGTGTTGCGCGCGTCAGGGACGGGAGGATGGACCCGTGAACGTGGTCCTGGAGAGTATCTGGCTGCTCATCGGATTGATCTCGCTGATCGCCGTGGCTGCGGTGGTGGCCATCGCGGGCCTGGTCCGCGGGCGTAAGGGATCGCGACGCCGGTTGAGTGCGGGTGGCCGGACGGCGACGCTGGATCACGACGCCGACGACGGTCGATCTGCGACGCCGACGCAGGCGCCCCCCAGTGGCCCGCCCACCCTCGTCGAAACCGGGTCGCGCGGTACCACCGCCGAACAGGAAACTGAGCTCGCGCAGCTCGACCGTCCGGAGTCCTCCCGTGGCCGGTTGCAGCGCCTGCGATCGCGCCTGGCACGCTCGAATACCGCGCTCGGCAAGGGCCTACTGACGCTGTTGTCTCGCGGTGGCCTCGATGAGGACACCTGGGAAGACGTCGAAGACACCCTGCTCAGTTCAGATCTCGGCGTGGAAGCCAGCGCGGAGTTGGTGCAATCGCTCAAGACGCGGGTGCGGGTGGACAGTGTTCGCGATGAGGCGACAGTGCGCGCTTGGCTGCGCGAGGACCTCCTGTCCCTGGTTGACCCGAGCATGGACCGTCGGGTGGCCGCAACCCGAGTCGATGGGCGGCCGGCGGTGATCCTCGTCGTCGGGGTGAACGGCACTGGCAAGACGACGACGGTCGGCAAATTGGCCAGGGTGCTGGTCGCCGAGGATCGCGACGTCGTCCTTGGCGCGGCGGACACCTTCCGCGCGGCGGCCGCCGACCAACTCCAGACGTGGGGCGAGCGGGTCGGTGTTCCCACCATCCGTTCGGACAAGGAGGGTGCCGACCCGGCTGCGGTCGCGTTCGATGCGGTCAAGGCGGCCAACGAGATGGAAGCGGATGTCGTCCTGATCGACACCGCCGGCCGACTTCACAACAAAGCCAACCTGATGGATCAGCTCGGCAAGATCAAACGAGTGATCGAGAAGCAGAGCCCGATCCAGGAGGTGCTGCTGGTGCTGGACGCCACCACCGGGCAGAACGGGCTGCGTCAAGCGGAGGTATTCGCTGAGGTCGTGCAGGTCACCGGGATCGTGTTGACCAAGCTCGATGGAACAGCCAAGGGCGGCATCGTGGTCGCCGTCCAGCGCAAGCTCGGGGTGCCGGTCAAGTTGATCGGCCTCGGCGAAGGACCAGACGACCTCGCGCCGTTCGATGCGGACGCGTTCGTTGACGCGCTGCTCGCCTGACCTGTCTGACCCGCTGAGCCCCACCACGTTCGTCTCGGGACGTGAGCCGGTCCACCCACGAAAGGCCGAACTGTTGCCTGACAACCCTGGACTGGCCACCGATGTGGCCATCCTGAAGCTGGGTGGGTCCGTCATCGAAGCGCATCCCGGCTACCGGGTGGTGCGCTCGCCGGCAAACCCACTCTTCCACTGGGGCAATTTCGTGATCGTCGACCCGCCCGGCGGAGATGACGTGGAAGACGCGCAGCGATGGCTGGCCGTGTTCGAGCGTGAGTTCCCAGCGGCGGCGTACGTCGCGATCAGCCTGCCGTCGCAGCCGACCGGTCCGGCGTGGCGGGTGGCTGGTGTGCCGGTCGAGGTGGACGACGTCCTGACGGTAAGCGCGGATCGACATGTGCTTTGTGAGTCAGCACTGCCAACGGGTTATCGCGTCGTGCTCCTGCCCGATCACGGCTCGGCGGACGGGCTGTGGGCAGGCGTAGGCCGGTTGTCGCTCGCCGAACTCGACGAGCAACTGCCCCAGGCGGCCAACGAATCGTTCGCCCGCGCCCGTGTCGTCGACAAGCGGATGCTGACGGCAACCGGACAGGCTGCGTTCTTCGCGGTTCTCGACAGCGGCGAGCAGGTGGTGGCCAACCTAGGGATCGTCTGCTGCGGACGCACCGCGCGGTACCAGGACGTGGTCACCGCTGCGGCGCATCGCGGCCGCGGGCTGGCCGGACACCTGCTCGGTGTTGCCGCGCGATGGGCGGGTGAGCAGGGCTGTCAGGAGTGGGTGATTGTCGCGGCCGCGGACAGTCCGGCCGGGCGGATCTACCGCAGGGCCGGTTTCGCGGAAGCCTTCCTCAACGTGTCGGCCTACCGGGTCGAAGAGCTCGCGTCGTCCGCTGGGTGAACCGTTCCCCAGTGTGCTGGCGTTTGGCCGTAGGAACAGCGCCGCGGCACCCGAGCTATGAATGCGGTGAGCGCGGCAGCTCATCGACGCAGGTCGTGATGCTCCCGTTCGGCTGTCCGATCTGTGGCCACGGCCGGGTCGGCCATGGCCCAGCGGACCACCTGGGCACCCAGCCGGCCAGCAGGTCGGCCGGCCAGGGAGTCCAGACCTGGCACCACGGGCAGTCCGAGCTCAGCGCGTGACCACCTGGGCAGCAAGGCCACGGCGCCGGCGGCCAACAATGTGTATCCGGCCCGCTGCGAGGCCGGCAGCGGTGGCTCCCGCAGCAGGAATCTGGCTGCTTCCCGCGCGGCCGGCGTACCCCGCAGTTCCTCGCGGTAGTCGGCCAGTTGGTGGTGCAACTGCGCCACGCTCTGCGGGGGATTGACGACGCCGAGCCGCCCGGCCGCCAACCCGGCCTGCGCGATGTACCGGTCGCACCCAGCGCTTGAGAGCCGACTCGGCCCGTAGGCTTGGTAGGCCGTCAGAAAGCTGTCGACCTCGGCGACATGGACCCATCCCAGCAGGTGCGGATCGGAGGCGGCGTACGAGCGTCCGTCTGGGGCGCGGCCGCGGACCCGTTGGTGGATGGTCCGCACAGTCTCGATGACCGACTCGGCGTGTTCGATCGTGCCGAATGTCGTACTGGCTAGATAGAAACTTGTGCGCTGGAGTCGTCCCCAGGGGTCGCTCTTGTAACCAGAATGGCCCGCGACGCCAGCCATGGCGAGTGGGTGCAATGACTGCAGCAGGAGTGCCCGGATTCCGCCGACGAACATGGAGGCGTCTGCGTGCACCCGCCAGACCTCGTCCTCGGGGGCGAACCAGCGCGGCCCGGGCGTGCCCCAGATGAGCGCGGCACGGGACTGGGCGTCCTCACCAGCCACCCGTTGTCGCAGGGCTTGCGCGAGACGGGACCTGCCGCCGGCGATGACGGCGCCGATATCGTGACCCAAGCGGGCGGGAGAAGACATATAACCTAGTGTGCGTCCCAGCCCGACGATCCACCTGATCCAGCGGGGCGGTTCGACAGCGGCGAACGAGGGGGCATGACCGGCCCGTGCGCACCACGCGCGCCCGGGCACCCGCGTCACGGTCGATCAGCGCCAGATCGATCACCCCAGGTCGATCACCCCAGGTCGATGGATGGATACAGGGGGAACGGACCGAGCAGGTCCAGGGTGCGTGAGCTGACCTTCGCGGCGACCCCTTCCTGAGTGAGGAACTTCGCCTTGCTCGGACCGCCACTGGGCGCGGTCCCCGGGGTGGTCGCCGCCAGCACGGTGTGGATCAGGTCCGCGATTTCGTCCATCTCGGTGACGCCCAGGCCACGGGTGGTCAGTGCCGGCGTACCGACGCGCACGCCCGAGGTGAACCAGGCTCCGTTGGGGTCGGCCGGGATGGCGTTGCGGTTGGTCACGATGTTCGCCGCCAGCAGAGCGTCCTCGGCCTGACGACCGGTAATGCCGTACGACGTGACGTCGATGAGGACAAGGTGGTTGTCGGTGCCGCCGGTGACCAGCTTCGCACCGCGCCGAAGCAGGCCATCGGCCAGCGCGTGCGCGTTCTCCACGATGGCGCTGGCATACGTCGCGAACTCCGGGCGCCGAGCCTCGGCGAAGGCCACCGCTTTGGCCGCCATGATGTTGCCGATCGGCCCGCCCAGCACCATCGGGCAACCGCGGTCGACGTGCTCGCGCAGTTCCTCGCCGCACAGCACCATCCCTCCGCGCGGCCCGCGCAACGACTTGTGCGTCGTGGTCGTCACGATGTGGGCGTGTGGCACCGGGTCGAAGTCTCCGGTGAACACCTTCCCGGCGACCAGCCCGGAGAAGTGAGCCATGTCGACCATGAAGGTGGCACCGACCTCGTCGGCGATCTCCCGCATGGTCGCGAAGTTAATCAACCGTGGGTACGCCGAGTATCCCGCCACCAGGATGAGCGGCTTGAAGTCGCGGACGGCCGACCGGACCGCGCCGTAGTCCAGCAACTGCGTCTTGGGGTCAGTGCCGTAGCTGCGCTGTTCGAACATTTTGCCGGAGATGTTGGGTCGGTACCCGTGGGTCAGGTGGCCGCCGGCATCAAGGCTCATACCCATCAGCCGCTGGCTGCCGAATGTCGCGCGCAGACCCGCCCAGTCGGCCTCGCTCATGTCATTGACGTTCTTTACGCCCGCCTTGTCGAGGGCCTTCTGCTGCACCCGCTGGGCCAGTACGGACCAGTAGGCCACCAGATTGGCGTCGATGCCTGAGTGTGGTTGGACGTAGGCGTGCGCGGCGCCGAACAGTTCACGGGCGTGCTCGGCGGCGACGTCCTCGACGGTGTCGATGTTCTTGCAGCCGGCGTAAAACCGGCGGCCGATGGTGCCCTCGGCGTACTTGTCGGACAGCCAGGTGCCCATGGTCAGCAGCACCGCCGGGGAGGCGTAGTTTTCACTGGCGATGAGCTTGAGCGAGTGGCGCTGATCGTCGAGTTCCGCGCGCACAGCGGCGGCGATACGCGGCTCCACGGCCTCGATCGCCGACAATGTGGCTCGGTAGGCGGTGGTCTCGAGGCTGGTCATGACGGCTCCTGCGAGGTCTGGCCCGGGCGCCGCGGGCGCCCCGGATAACGGAACGTCGGTCTCTGACCCAGCCTTACGAGGCGGGGGCATTGCATCGCAATGCTCAAGCTGCCATCCGATGGTGATCCATCCTCGACGCGCAAGTCACGACTCGTTCTTGAAACTAGCACGGCGTGCGGACCATCCCGAGCGGCCACGACGCCTTCGCCACTGGCCCGCTACGATCGACGCCCATGACGTTCGAGGCAGCGGCGTACTGGGACCACAACGCGCATTACCACCGCTGGATCATGCGACGGCTGCCCCAGCCACCAGCACGGGTCCTGGAGGTTGGGTGCGGGGATGGGGTGTTCCTGCAGCTGCTGGCAGGCGCCGGATATGACGTGGTCGGCCTCGAGTCGGATCCGTCGACCGCGCAGCTGGCCCAGGCACAGGTCGCCGAGTCGCCTCGGGCCAGCGTCGAGGCGGTCGATTTCTCGGAGTACGCCGGCACTGAGCCGTTCCACGCCGTGCTTTTTCTGGCTACGTTGCATCACCTGCCGTTGCGTCGTGCGCTGGTCAAGGCCCGTGACCTGCTGGCTCCGGGCGGCACGCTGCTGGTCGTCGGTGTGGCGCGGAAGCGGACGCCGATCGACCACCTGATCTCGGCTGCAACGGCGCCGGCCGCTTGGATGGGCTCCTGGAGAAACCGGCAGCGGCACACTCGCTCGAGCCCGCGGGTCCGCCCCCGGGACAGCATCGGGGAGGTCGCCGCGGTGGCGGCGAACGTCCTGCCGGGGGTCTGGGTCCGCAGGGGCGTGTACCGGCGGTATCTGCTGTCCTGGCGCAAGCCTGGGCTAACGGCACGCGGCTGAGCTGGGATGGTCGCGTCCGTTGGGCTACGCGCCGCATCGCGGACGATCGATGTGGATGGGTCGCGGTTCCGCCGCAGCCGTTAGCCTGGTCCGGTGTTCAATAGCCTGTCGGATCGTCTGACCGACACCTTCAAGAACCTGCGGCGCAAGGGCCGCCTCACCGAGCAGGACGTCAACAAGACGATCCGCGATATTCGGGTGGCACTGCTCGACGCTGACGTGGCACTGCCGGTGGTCCGGCAGTTCACCAGTGCGGTTCGAGAGCGTGCGCTCGGCGCCGAGGTGAACGACGCACTAAATCCTGGCCAACAAGTTGTCAAGATCGTCAACGACGAACTTGTCGAGATCCTCGGTGGGACGACTCGGACGATCCAGTTCGCCAAGTCGCCGCCCACGGTCATCATGCTGGTCGGCCTCCAGGGCTCCGGCAAGACCACCTTGGCCGGCAAGCTGGGTCTCTGGCTGAAGCAGCAAGGGCACACTCCCTTGCTTGTGGCCGCCGACCTGCAACGCCCGAATGCGGTGACCCAGCTGCAAGTGGTCGGCGAGCGAGCCGGCGTCCCCGTGTTCGCCCCTGAGCGCGGCAACGTGGCCGGCCACGACGCGGCAACCGAGTACAACACCGGTACCCGTGGGTACGGCGACCCGGTCACGGTGGCCCGTGACGGCCTGGGCGAGGCGCGATCCAAGCAGCACGACGTCGTCATCGTTGACACCGCCGGTCGCTTGGCCATCGATGAGGTGCTGATGCGGCAGGCCGCCGACATCAAGGACGCCGTACAGCCCAATGAGGTGCTGTTTGTCATCGACGCGATGATCGGCCAAGCCGCGATCGAGACGGCGATCGCCTTCCAGGACGGTCTGGACTTCAGCGGCGTGGTGCTGTCCAAGCTCGACGGCGATGCACGCGGTGGCGCTGCGCTGTCGGTCGCGTCGGTGACCGGCCGGCCGATTATGTTCGCCTCGGTGGGGGAGCAGACCAGAGACTTCGAGGTCTTCCATCCCGACCGGATGGCTTCGCGCATCCTGGACATGGGCGACGTGCTGACCCTGATCGAGCAAGCCCAACAGGCGTTCGATCAGCGTCAACAGGACGAGATGACGCGCAAGTTCCTTGCCGACGAGGACTTCACGTTCGACGACTTCCTACAGCAGATGGCTGCCATCAAAAAGATGGGTTCGCTCAAGGCTTTGCTGGGCATGATGCCCGGAATGAACCAGATGCGTGATCAGCTCGACGCCCTCGATGAGCGCGAGTTTGACCGCATCGAAGCCATGGTCCGCTCGATGACCCCGTTCGAGCGGAATCATCCCAAGCAGATCAACGGGTCCCGCCGGTCCCGGATCGCCAAAGGCTCTGGGGTCCATGTCAGCGAGGTCAATCAGTTACTCGAGCGCTTCGGTGAGGCGCAAAAGATGATGCGTCAGCTGCGTCGGGGTGGCGGGATCCCGGGAATGCCCGGGTTGCCCGGGGCTGGCGGTGGCGCGGGCAAGGCCAAGGCGCAGCCGAAGAAGAAGGGCAAGAGCGGCAACCCCGCCAAGCGGGCCGAACAGGAGAAGCAGATGGCTGCCAAGCGAACCGAGCTGCGGCAGGCTGCGGCGCAGCGAGCCTTCGGCCAGGGACTGGGCGGGCACGACGAGGCGTCCCTGGACCCGCCCGGAGCGCTTGCCGATCTGGACCCCAGCAAGCTACCGAAGTCGTTTGACCAGTTCTTCAAGTGATCGCTGTAGCCAGGAACGGGCCCCGACACGTTGCGGTGTGCACGTCCCGGCCTGAGCGTTAGGGTCGCCTTCATGAGCGATCCCATCCTGCACGTGCGCGGCTCAATCCTGTGCTCGCCCACGGAAGAGCGCGAGGAGCTGTGGATCATCGGGGGCCGGGTCACCTATCAGCCGCCCGCCTCTGGGGATATCTGCACGATCCGCGGGTTCGCGCTGCCGGGTCTGGTGGACGCGCACTGTCACCTGGGCATGGATCCCGCGGGGATCGCTGCTGACCGGATCGAGGAACACGCCATCGCGAACCGGGACGCCGGGACGCTGCTGATCCGCGATGCGGGCACGCCGGTCGATGATCGCTGGGTAGCCGACCGGGCCGACCTGCCTCGGCTGGTGCGTGCCGCACGCCACATCGGCCGGCCCCGACGGTATATCCCGGGCATCGCTAACGAGGTGGAACCCGACCAGTTGGTCGATGCGGTCCGCGAACAAGCCCGAGCCGGCGATGGCTGGGTGAAGCTGGTCGGTGACTGGATCGACCGAGATCGTGGGGATCTGGCGCCCGTGTGGCCTGTGGATGTGTTGAGCGCGGCCATCGCCGCGGCCCACGAAGAAGGTGCCCGAGTCACCGCGCACTGTTTCGGGGAGGAATCGCTCGCGGACTTCGCCGCCGCCGGTACTGACTGCATCGAGCACGCCACCGGCCTGACCGAAGACACGATCGACGACTTCGCCGGGCAGGGCATCGCGATCGTGCCGACGCTGATCAACATCGCCAACTTCCCGGAGTTCGCCCGAGCCGGGCAGAAGAAATTCCCGCAGTACGCAACCCATATGCGCGACCTGCACGACCGTCGCTACGCGACCATCGCGGCCGCCTACGAGGCCGGCGTACCGATCTACACGGGCACCGATGCTGGGGGCAGCCTCCCGCACGGCTTGATCGCCGCGGAGGTGGCCGAACTCGTGGCGGCCGGTTTGCCGAATCTGGCCGCCCTGGATGCCGCGACGTGGGCGGCCCGCCGGTGGCTCGGTTACGCCGGGCTCGAGGAGGGCGAGGAAGCCGACCTGGTGGTGTACGCGCAGGACCCACGCCAGCAGGTCGAGGTGCTTGGGCATCCACAGCAGCTGGTGCTGCGCGGGCGACTCGTCGCGGCATGATGGCGACGTGAGCGATCAGCGTGTGGGCGGTGCCGGCGATCTGCGGGCTGTTGGCTCGCGGGTGCGGGTGGCGCCTGTGGCAGCAGAAGACGCCGCGCCGTACCGCCTTGCCGTCGAGGCATCTCGGGAACGGCTTCGGGTCTGGAACCCGGTCAACCCCGCTGACCTCGACTGGCACCTGAGTCGGCAAGGGTCAGACCATCGGACCTTCTTGATTCACGCATTGGAGCCGTCCGCTTGGGCCGTTGCGGGCGGCGCGCCCAGGCACGCGATTGTGGGCAAGGTGAACGTCACGAATGTGGTGCGGGGTAGGGCCCAGAGCGCCGCCTTCGGATACGACGCGTACGACCCGTACGCCGGTCGTGGGCTCTTCGCAGAGGGGTTGCGGCTGATCGTTGATCTGGCGTTCGCCCGGATGCCGGCCGGCATGGGTCTGCATCGCGTCGAGGCGTCGGTGCAGCCAGGGAATACCCGTTCGGTCCACGTGCTGCGCTCAATCGGGTTTCGGCGCCGGGGCGCGTGGCCGGAGTATCTGATGTTGCCGGACGCAACGGGGGTGGAACGCTGGCGAGACCATGTGACGTATGGGGTGACGGCTCAGGAATGGCCGGCGCAACCGTTCTCGTTGGCCGACCCCAGGCCACCGGCGATTGCGGTGGTGTTGGGTGGGGGAGACGCCGCGGCGGCTGCGGCCCGCCGGGTGGCTGAGGAGTTGGCGGTCCCGCTGCTGCGAGCGGAAGCCTTCGAGGCCATTGATGGCACAGGTCTGCTCGCCGAGGTCTTGCACGATTGCTCGGGTGGTGCCGTGGTGTTCGCTGGTGCGGGGGATGGCGACCTGCCGGCGCTGTTGCGGGCGGCGGGATTGGGTCTTGATCGAGTAGCCGTGGCGACGGCCGACGAACTGCGTGATGACCGTGCGGTGGCCAAGTTCGCGGCGCAGGCCCAGGCCCTGACGGCGGGTTGACGCCTTGCCCGGGCCCTCATGAGGCAGGTGGTGAGGGCAGGTCCTTACGTGGCGCGCGCACCGGGCTGGGTGACGGCGCCGCGGACCGTGGCCGCCCTACGCCGCACGGCCTGCCGGGCCTGGCGTGCTCGCCCCGTCCACACCGCGGCCGCAGGAAAGCGAAACCCTCGGGCGGCGGCCAGCTCGAGGATCTCGGTCTGGAATGGGTCCTGAGCATCAGCGTGAACGTGGATGAGGTACTGCTCGCGAGCCTGTGCGTACCGATCCAGCTCGAATACTGAGGCGAAGCGGTCCAAGAGGCCGGCGATCTCCAGGGTCAACAAGGTCCGTAGGCACTTGTGACAGACCGAGCAGTTGCCGGCGGACTGCTGGCCGGCGCACACCTCCAAGGTCGTCCACGCCGGTGGCAGCTCTGCCACGTTCAAAGTCTTCTGGACCCGGGTGTACTCCGAGCCGACTGAACGCAGGTCGAGGTTGGGGGTCGACGCCATGGGCAAGAGCACCGGATCGACCACAGACAAAAAGTCGCTTTCGTGCACGGCGACAGATCGCAACGACGTGCTCGAGGCGTAGAGCATCCGGCCGACCCCCGCCTGGAGCAAGAAGGCCACGGCGGCGTTGCGCAGCGAATGGGTGCGATCGAAGTCCAGGATGCCGTAGAAGCTCGTATAGAACTCCTCGACGTTCGAATCAACGCTGATCAGAGGCAGCCCGAAGTCGGCTACCAAGGGGGCCACTTTGGCCTGCCGGGCCCGGAAGAGCCGGCCACCGCCGTCGCGTCCATGCGCTCCCACGTTGGAGTGCACGATGTGCGTCACGCGCAAAGACTGGGGAAGGTGCTCCGCCCAGTAGTAGTCCGCCAGCGCCGCGAAGGAGTCGATGCCGGCTGAGAACCCCGTCAGGACCCCAGGTTCGGGCGGGCCGGCCGGCACCTCCAGGTCAGTGACGAGGTCGATGAGCTGTAGGCAGGGATTGACGGCCTGCAGCACCTGCTGGCAACCGTGTCGCACCTGGTGCGCTAGTTCCGCGGTCACAGCGGCCCTCGTCCTGAGCGCGGCCCCGATCGTCATCGCGGGAATCAACAGCGTCAGGATCGCGGCATCTGCCCGCTTCGATACCATCCCGGCAGCTCCAGCTATCTCGAACCACAGCCGCTGCGGGGCGGGGTAGCCCGGATCCACGCTGACCTCATACCGAACGACATCGCCGATGCGCGTTACGATCGGGTCACCAATTCGCAGGATTGACGAATCCTGTTCCTTCAGCACAGGTTTCATCCTAGCCATGCGACGTGATGGCTCCCTGATTCGCCCCAAGGTGCCTTGCGGGACGCTGGCAACGATGGGTCTCGACCCTGGTGACGATGGTGCGGGCTGGTCGGTTTCGAGCCGGGTGCCCAGTTCTGGCACAATGGATTCTCGTACCCGTGGTGTCGCGGACCTCTCACCGTGACCGCGCGTCCATCGCAGCCCCCGCTCCGCGTTTGTTCCCCGCTCGGTGCGCGTGCTCACCGCAACCAGATACAGGAGACACCACAAACGTGGCCGTCAAGATTCGCCTGAAGCGCATGGGCAAGATCCGCGCGCCCTTCTACCGTGTCGTCATCATGGACTCCCGCGCCAAGCGCGACGGTCGGGCCATCGAAGAGATCGGCAAATACCATCCGACCCGCCAGCCTTCGCTCATCGATATCGACAGCGAGCGGGCGCAGCACTGGCTCGGCGTCGGGGCCCAACCCACCGAGCAAGTCATGGCGCTGCTGAAGATCACCGGCGACTGGCAGAAGCACAAAGGCCTGCCCGGCGCCGAGGGCACCCTTGAGGTGGCTCCCGCGAAGCCCGACAAGAAGGCACTGTACGAGGCCGCCATGGCCGCGGCAGGCAAGGCCGACGACGATCATGCGAAGCGTCCGGCGCCGCGCAAGCGGCCGGGTCGGGCCGAAGAGTCCGCTGCACCCGCCCCCGCCACCGCCCCAGCTGCTGAAGCAGCTTCGGTCGCTGAGCCGGCTGTGGTTGCTGAGCCGGCTGTGGTTGCTGAGCCCGCCGAGCCCGCCGCCGCGCAGGAGACCGCACCGCAGCCGGAACCGGCCGACACCGACGTGGCGAAGGCGCAGGACGTGGTGGCCGAGGTCATCGCTGCTGACGCGCAGGGTGAGGCCGTTGTTGAAGCCGCCCCAGCCGGTGCCGAGGCGAGTGCCGAAACCGAGGCCTGAGCATGCTCGAAGAGGCCCTGGAACACTTGGTCAAGGGCATCGTCGAGCACGATGGCGAGGTCGTCGTACGGCGTCGTGAGCTGCGTCGTGGGGAGATTCTGGAGGTCCGGGTGCACCCGGATGACCTCGGCCGCGTTATCGGAAGGTCCGGTCGCACCGCCAGCGCCCTGCGCACAGTCATGGGTGCGATCTCCGGGGGCCGCCCGGTCCGTGTCGACATCGTGGACACCGACCGGGCCCGCTGAGCTCATGGACTTCGCGTCCGACGGTTCGGGGCTGCCCGTCGTCGCCCGGATCGGGCGGCCACATGGGATCCGCGGTGAGGTGACCGTGGCGCTGCACACCGATAGCCCTGCGGATCGGTTCCTGCCCGGTGCCCGGTTCGGCCTCGAACCAGGGCTGCCGGGCGGGCTCACACTAGCTTCCGCTCGGCTGCACAACGGCACCTGGCTGCTGGCTTTTGATGGGGTGTTGGACCGTACCGCCGCGCAGGACCTGCGGGGTCGGTGGCTCCTGTTGGCATCTTCGGATGCGAATGCGCCTCAGGATGGCGACAGCGGTCACCCCAATGCGTGGTACGAGCACGAGCTTGTCGGGCTGCGAGTTGAGGACCCAACCGGCCGTGAGCTTGGCACGGTGAGTGCGCTGCACATTCGCCCCGTGCAGGACCTGCTGGAGATCCAACTGCACGACGGACGCACGGTGCCGGTGCCGTTCGTCACCGCGTTAGTGCCGACGGTGGATATCCGCGGTGGCCGGGTGGTGCTCGACCCACCCGGAGGCCTGCTCGACCTCGCCGAATGAGCCGGAGTTCGGGGCCGCCGGCGACGCTCCCGCGGATGCGCATCGACGTCGTCACGATCTTCCCGCCGTACCTGGCTCCGCTTGAACTCTCGCTGATCGGTAAGGCCCGTGCAGACGGGTTGCTCGATGTGCGGATCTGGGATCTTCGTGACTTCACCGAAGACCGGCACCGCAGCGTCGATGACACCCCGTACGGCGGGGGTGCGGGGATGGTGATGCTGGCTGAACCGTGGGGGCGGGCCCTGGACGCGATCGGCGCGAACGCCGATCGCGAACCCTGCGAATCACGCGACCCGGAAGCATCCGACGAGTTCGGTGAACCGTTGATCGTCTTCCCGTCCCCAGGCGGTGAACCGTTCAGCCAACGGATCGCCGCCGACCTGGCAACCCAGCCTTGGCTGGTGTTCTGCTGCGGCCGGTACGAGGGCATCGACGAGCGAGTTGTCAGCTACGCGCAGCGGCACCATCCAGGTCGGGTGCGAACGCTGTCACTGGGCGACTATGTGCTGAATGGCGGCGAGGTGGCCGCGTTGGCGATGATCGAAGCTGTGGCCCGGTTGGTGCCCGGCGTGATCGGCAACGCCGCGTCGCTGTCCGAGGAATCGCACGCCGACGGTCTGCTGGAGTACCCGGTGTTCACCCGGCCGCCGAGCTGGCGAGGACTCGACGTCCCACCGGTGTTGCTGTCCGGAAACCACGATGCGACGGCGCGGTGGCGCCGCGAACAACAGCTCACCCGGACGGTGATCCGCCGGCCCGACCTGCTGCCCCCTCGGGCGCTGATCCACCTCGGCGGTGCTGGGCCTGCGGGGGGCGATCTGCCGCAGGACGTTGTGCTCAGGCCCGCCACGCCCGCAGACGCCGCCGACCTGCTGGTGATGCAACGTGCCTGTTGGGTCGATGAGGGCCGGGTCAACGACAGCTGGAGTATCCCGCCGCTGGTCGAGAGCTTTGATGAGGTACGCGAGGGTCTCGCAGACTGGAGGACCTGGTTGCTGGTTGGCCACAGCCGGTTGATCGGCGGGGTACGGGCCGCGTTGCACGGGTCAACGTGGCACATCGGCCGGCTCATGGTGGCACCGGATCTGCGCCGACGGGGTCTGGGACGGTGGCTGCTGGCGTATGCCGAAGACCAGGCGCCCGGAGAGGCCACCCGGTGCGCCCTGATGACCGGGGCTGCGAGTCGGGACAACCTGCGGATGTACCGCAGGGCGGGGTACCGGCCGGTCCCCGAGCAGCGCGAGGCTGGGGTGGTGTTCCTGAGCAAGCCACGGCGCTGACCGGCCGACGGCCAGGCATCGCAAGGCGGTGAGCCAGGCGCCGGTAGTCCCAAATGCAGCGACGCCTGGTCGCTGCGACGGAGGGCGATTTCAGGCCGCCGGAGCGGCTGTGGCACACTCTGGTGTTGCGCCTGTGCTGTTCATGGTGCCCCTGCCACAGGGGGGTGAGCACTTGCCGTAGCGCCCGAGCAGGCGGCGGCAGCACGCAGACGTCAGCGACCGATGCCGGCCCCTGAGGGCCTCGACCTGCTGGTGACCTGCGGCACCGCAAGAAAGCGACATCATCATGCAAAAGCTGGACGCCGTCGATGCCCCCTCGTTGCGGACCGACATCCCGGACTTCCGGGCAGGTGACACGCTCAAGGTGCATGTGAAGGTGATCGAGGGCACCCGAGCCCGGGTCCAGATCTTCCAGGGCATCTGTATCCGCCGGCATGGCGGCGGGATCGGTGAGACCTACACCGTGCGCAAGGTCAGCTTCGGCGTCGGCGTCGAGCGCACCTTCCCGCTGCACAGCCCGATCGTGGACAGGATCGAGGTGGTCACCCGCGGTGCGGTTCGTCGCGCGAAGCTCTACTACCTTCGCGACCTGCGCGGCAAGGCGGCCAAGATCCGCGAGAAGCGCGAGACCGTCAGCCGCTGAGGTTGGCCTTGAGCATGCCGCCGGCAGCAACGGCGCGTGCAGCGGTCTGTCAGTTGCCCGGCCTAGCGTGAGGGGCCATGGAAGGTCCGCAGCGCGAGCGAGGCGCCGAGCCGCCAGGGTCGTCGGACTCGTACCCCGCCCGGCACCGCGTCATCCGGCGGCTGCCCCCGATGTTCATCGTTGCCCTGATGATCGCGATCGCGGTCCTGGTGCGTTGGTTCGTCATCGAACCGTTCTCGATCCCGTCGGAGTCGATGCAACCTGGGTTGGCGCCGGGGGACCGAGTGCTGGTGACCAAGTTTGCCCCCCTGCGACGCGTTCAGCGCGGTGACGTGGTGGTCTTTGACGGCACGACGACGTTCGGCGAGGTCGAGCACGATGAGGCGAACGCCTTCGCAGGGTTGCTGCGAGGCGTTGCCGAGTCGATCGCTGGACGGTCCGGCGAGGCGGACTACGTCAAGCGGGTGATCGGAATCGGTGGGGACCGGGTGAAGTGCTGTGCCGCTGACGGCAGGCTCGAAGTCAACGGCGCCAGCGTCGACGAGCCATATCTCTACCCGGCAGACTCCCCGAGCACCCAACGCTTCGAGGTCCTGGTACCAGTTGGCAGGGTCTGGCTGATGGGTGACCACCGTTCTCGCTCAGCGGATTCCAGATCCCACCTCGCATCCCCGGGTGGGGGTACGGTCGCCGAGGACGATGTGATCGGACCGGTGGCGGTCAGGGTGTGGCCGCTGGACCGGCTCGGTGGCATGACGGCGGCGCCGGGGTTGCGTTCGGTGCCGGAGCCCGCAAGGAAACCGGCTGCTCGACCCGCGGGACGATCGACGGGGGCGTCGACGCATGACTGGACCGTGAAGTGACGTGAAGTGACGTGAAGTGACGAAACGGGAGAAACATGACGACACCGAGCGCTCCCGATGCGGCTCACCCGTCGGCGGATGAACAGACCGGCTCAGGTTCGAGCGATGAACTCAGCGTGACGCCGCCGGGGCGTCGACGCGGGCTGTTTGGCTTGCTGTGGGCGTTCCTGCGCGAAACCCTGATTGTGCTCGGTCTGTCGATCGTGTTGTTCCTGATCGCCAAGACCTGGCTGATCGCCAGCTTCTGGATCCCGTCGGACTCGATGAACGACACCCTGATCCGCAACGACCGGGTGATGGTGAGTCGATTGACCCCCGGCCCGTTCGACCTGAGCCGTGGCGACATCGTGGTCTTCCAGGATCCGGCGCACTGGCTGCGCGGCGGATTTCCAGGACCGGCTGCCGGCGAGGCGGACGGTGTGGGCGCGAAGGTGAACCGGGCGCTGGTGTGGGTCGGTCTGCTGCCGGACGACCTGGGTAATCACCTGGTCAAGCGCGCTATCGGGCTACCTGGAGACCGGGTCACCTGCTGCAGCGCCAACGGGCTGCTGACCGTGAACGGCGCCGAAATCCAAGAAGACTACGTGCGAGAAGGCGATCAGCCGAGCCGGATCGACTTCGACATCACGGTGCCGCAGGACAAGATCTGGGTCATGGGGGACCACCGCTCCGACTCGGCCGACTCGCGATACAACGACACCCGTGATGTGAGCGCGGATCAGTTGCCGACGCAGGACCCGACCGACCCCAAGGACCACACCGGTTATTACGGGTCGGTGCCGATCGATCACGTCGTCGGCAAGGCGTTTGCGGTGGTCTGGCCGTCGTCGCGGTGGGCTTGGCTGGGTTCGGTGCCTGGAGGGCTCGACGCCGTACCGATGCCTGCTCCCGCTGCTCCGGCTGCTTCCGCTGCTCCGGCGTCGTCAGGCGCCGAACGCGGCGACCCCGCGGCTGCGGCCACCAGGGCTGCGCCAGCCGCTGGCTCACGCGCGTCCGCGGGCGTTTCGGCACCATGAGCCGAGTGATCGCAGCAAAGCCGCTGACGAGGGCCACAGTTTTCCCGCCGGCCGCGCCTACCGCGCCTACCGCGCCTACCGCGGAGCGCCGGGTGTCGAAAGCAGCGTCTGCGCGCCCCACGCTGCGGGTCGAACGTTCGCTGCAACGCCAGGGGTACCGGGTGCTGGCCGGGATGGACGAAGTCGGCCGGGGCGCGCTGGCCGGACCGGTGTCGGTGGGAGTGGTGCTGATCGATGAGACATGTCGCTCGGCACCGGTGGGGGTGCGCGATTCCAAACTTCTTCCGCCGTCCCGGCGAGCGACGTTGGTGGCGCCGGTGCGCCGGTGGGCGCTGGCTTGGGCGGTCGGTCACGCGGGCCCGCAGGAGATCGACAGGATCGGCATCATGGGGGCTTTACGCCTGGCTGGTTGCCGGGCGCTGGATCGCCTCCGGACCGGCGCGGGCGTCGTACCGGACCTGATCATCCTGGACGGCAACCACGACTGGCTGACCGACCCGATGAAGGTGGGACTGCTCGGCCAGGACCATGGGTTGGCGGGAGAACCTGGTGGAGTCACGGCAGGAGGCTCGAAGCAGCCGCTGGTGCGGACGTTGATCAAGGCAGACCAGTCGTGCTCGTCCGTTGCGGCCGCGTCGATTCTGGCCAAGGTCGAGCGGGATGAACTGATGATCGAATTGGCGGTCGACCACCCGTCGTACCGCTGGGAGGTCAACAAGGGGTACGCGGCACCCGAGCACCTGGCGGCGCTGGCACAGCACGGAGCATGTGTGCTGCACCGCAGGTCCTGGCAGCTGCCCGGGGTGGCGACGAAGCCCGAGGCGGACCGTGCCGGCGACCGTGCGTCGATGGGGGATGATGAGGTCAAGGCTGTGGAGGTGAGCTAAACGTGAGTTCGGAAGACCTGGAGAAGTACGAGACCGATATGGAGCTGCAGCTCTATCGGGAGTACCGCGACGTCGTCGGTCTGTTCTCGCACGTGGTGGAGACGGAGCGGCGGTTCTACCTGTGCAACTCGGTCGATGTGAAGGTCAGAGGTGAAGGCAGCGAGGTTTACTTCGACGTCTCGATGTCTGACGCCTGGGTCTGGGATGTGTACCGGCCTGCCCGGTTCGTCAAGAACGTCCGAGTGGTGACGTTCAAGGACGTCAACATCGAAGAGCTCGCCAAGTCTGACCTCGAGGTGCCTGAGCACGACGACTTTCCCCCTCGCTGAAGCTCCTGCTAGGTGCACCTTGGGGCTCTTGTCGTTGCGAGGCGGGATCGCGGCGGGGCGAGCCTCGGGCCAACGCCGATCACGGATGTCCACACCCTGCGGACACGTCGGCGTGTCCGCACAGGCTGACCCGCGGCTCTGATCGTCACGCTCGCCGCCCGCTTGGGTGAAGGCGGAGGTGATGGGTTGTGGCGACAGGCGAGTCCAGCGGTGCGACAGCAGCGGCACGGCGGGCAGTGGGTGCGTATGGCGAACGGGTCGCGGCGCGTGCGTTCGAGGCCGCTGGGATGCGGATCGTTGAACGGAACTGGCGGTGTCGACAGGGGGAGCTCGACATTGTCGCGATCGATGGCGACTGTCTCGTGTTCGCCGAGGTCAAAACTCGGCGGGGAAATGCGTATGGGGCACCCGCCGAAGCTGTGACTGCGGCGAAGGCGGCACGCCTGCGGCGGCTGGTTGGGGCCTGGTTGGCCGCACACGCTGATCCGATGGTCCGGTTCGACCAGGTGCGGATCGACGTGGTGGCGGTGCACCGACCACCTTCGGGCGCTGCCCACGTTGAGCATCTGCGGGGGGTCTGCTGATGGGGCTGGGGCGGACGGCGGCTGTGGCCCTGGTGGGCTTGGAGGGCGCGCTGGTGGAGGTTGAAGCGGACATCTCACCTGGCCTGCCGGTGTTTCTGATCGGCGGGCTACCAGATGCAGCCTGCCGGCAATCAGCGGACCGGATCAAGGCGGCAGCCGCGAACCGGGGGCTGAAGCTGCCATCGCAGCGGGTCACGGTCAACCTGTCACCGGCGTGGCTGCCCAAGACGGGTTCGGCTTTTGATCTGGCCATTGCCGTCGCGGTGCTGGCTGCCGCTGGAGAGCTTCCCGGCCCGGTGGTCCAAGACGTCGTCCACGTTGGGGAACTGAGTCTGAACGGGACGGTGCGGCCCGTGCGCGGGGTGCTGCCGATCGTGACGGCGGCGGCGCGGCTTGGGGTACGCCGGGTGGTTGTGCCGGTGGGAAACGCCGCGGAAGCCGCTCTGGTCCCTGGCATCGAGGTGGTGCCGGTCGATGACCTGTCGGCCCTTGCCGAGGCGTACCGGGCCGCCGCAGATGGCGAGCCCCTGCCTGCGTATCGGCCCGCGCCGGCCGATGCCGACCCGAACATGTCGGCAGGCGGTCGCGACCTGAGCGACGTCGTAGGTCAGGCCGAGGCTCGCGCCGCCGTCGAGATCGCCGCCGCCGGAGGTCACCACCTGCTGATGGTGGGTCCGCCGGGCGCCGGCAAGACGATGCTCGCCGAATGTTTGCCCTCGCTGTTGCCGCGGCTGGCCGATGCCGAGGCTTTGGAGGTGACGTCTATCCACTCGGTGCTCGGTCGGCTGCCCGAGGGCGCATTGGTGTCCTGGCCGCCGTTCATCGCGCCGCATCACGGGGCATCGATGGCCGCGGTCATCGGCGGCGGCAGCGGCGCGATTCGTCCTGGCCTGGTGTCCCAGGCACACCGCGGGGTGCTATTTCTCGATGAGGCGCCGGAGTTCGGCTCGGGGGTGCTGCAGGCGCTGCGGCAACCCGTCGAGTCTGGTCGGGTCGTGGTGGCCAGAGCCAACGCCTCGGTGTCGTTTCCAGCTCGGTTTCAGCTGATCCTCGCGGCGAACCCGTGCCCGTGCGGCAAAGGACACGGCAAGGGGTTGTCCTGTTCTTGCTCGCCGCGGGCCCGGCGCGACTATCTCGGCCGCCTGGCCGGGCCGCTGCTGGATCGGGTCGACCTGCAACTCGCGGTGCCGCCGGTGACTCGCGCATCGGTGGCCGGACCCGCGCCGGAGTCCAGCCAGGAGGTGGCGCGCCGGGTGGCCAGTGCCCGCGACGTCCAAGCACAGCGCTGGCACGACACCCGCTGGCGGCTCAACGCCCACCTGCCCGGTCCTCGCCTGCGCGCCGTCCCGTGGCGATTACCTGCCGCGGCGACGGCCGGGATCGACCGGGCGCTCGAACGGGGCGCGCTGACTTTACGCGGATATGACCGAGTGGTCCGGTTGGCGTGGACGATTGCAGACCTGGGCGGTCGGCCTCGTCCCGGCGTCGACGAGTTGTCTTGGGCATTTACGCTGCGCGCTCACGCAGGGGTGGCGGCATGAGCGCGCACCCCCAACCGGGAGACCTTGAGGCACCAGAGCCCTCGTCAGGTCGGCCGGAGCCGGGCGTCGATGACTGCGAACGACTGGCCCGGGTCGGGTGGAGTCGGCTCGCTGAACCCGCCGATCCGGTCGCCATCACGCTGATCGCCGAACTCGGTGCCGTCGAGGCTTGGGATGCGGTGCAAACCAGCACCAGTGCGCTGCTGGACCGCTTTCGCGCGCGGCTGCCGGACGTCGACCCGCGCCGAGATCTGGCCATCGGGCGTCGGATCGGCGCGCGGGTGGTGTGCCCTGGCGATGTGGAATGGCCCACCGGGTTAGCGAATCTTGACGCACCGCCGTACTGCCTGTGGGTGCGTGGGCCACTGTCGCTGGGGCCCGCACTCGAGCGCAGCGTCGCCGTCGTCGGGGCCCGCGCGGCCACCTCTTACGGTGAGTTCGTGGCTGCGCAACTCGCGGCCGATCTGGCAGAACGGGGTCTGGCCGTGGTCAGTGGCGCAGCGTTCGGCATCGACGCGGCGGCGCATCGAGGCGCGCTGTCGGTCGGGGGGTCGACCGTGGCGGTCCTGGCCGGCGGGGTGGACCGGCCATACCCCGCCGCGCATCGTGAACTGCTCGAACGCATCGCCGCCACCGGTGCCGTCGTCGCTGAGACCGCACCCGGCGGTGCCCCCATGAAAGCCCGTTTCCTGCACCGGAATCGGCTGATCGCCACGATCACCCAAGGCACCGTCGTCGTTGAAGCCGGGCTGCGGTCCGGATCGCGGCACACCGCCTCGGTCGCGGCCTCGCACCACCGCGTCGTCGGCGCCGTCCCCGGCCCGGTGACCAGCATGACCTCGGCGGGATGTCATGAGATGATCCGGGCCGGGATGGCCGTACTGGTCACCGATGCCGCCGAGGTCCGCGAACTCGTCGGCGGGTACGACGCGAGTTCGGCGCTACCGATACGTCGCGGGCCGGAGCGTCCCGAGGACAGCGTGCAGGAGCAGGATCGGCAGGTGTACGACGCCTTGCCACTGCGCGCCGCGCGGCCGGTTGAACGCATCGCTGCCACCGCAGGAACCTCGACCGGTGCGGCCCAGGCTGCCCTGGGTCGGCTGCTGATGTCCGGGCACGCGGCCAAGTCGGATCGCGGCTGGCGCCGAGCGACCCCGTAACGTAGGTGCTCCGAACTCGACGCCGACGGAACTGGGGGTGGGACGATGGTGGATGTAAGCCAGGGCCCAGATGAGCACCTTTGCCCTTGCGGGACCGGGCGACGGTACCCGGACTGCTGCGGCCCGTTCGTTGACGACGGCATTCCCGCACCAACGGCAGAGGAGCTGATGCGTTCTCGCTACACCGCGTACACGTTGCACCACGCAGACCACCTGCTGCGGACGTGGCACCCGAGCACCCAGCCAGCCGAGCTCGGGATGGACCGATCCCTGGTTTGGGACCACCTTGACGTGCTCGGCTGCTTGGGCGGTCAGGTTGACGACATGGAGGGCACGGTTGAGTTCCGCGCGCGTTGGCGACGCGTCGGCCCGGGTGACCCACCGGGCGTGCACTGGGCCACCCGGTCCGGTGTGCTCAGAGAACGCAGCTTGTTCCATCGCCGCGGGGGTCGCTGGCGCTATGTGCACGCTGAACCGCTTTCGCCGTGAACGTGCTGCGCAGCGTGCCGAGCGGCCAGGTTGGTGACTCGAACGCAGGGACCGCGATCTGGATGACTGCCCAGGGCCTGCAGGCTCCGCGTGACATCGCGCTCGGCCACCTACGCATCTGGCTCGGCGACCAGGCCCAAGCCGGCGCCGCTCGCGGCTCGTTGGCCCGCCGGGCGGCATCCGCGCGCTCGTTCTTGCGTTGGTCACACCGCAGGGGGATCATCCCCATCGACCCGTCGGCTCGGTTGGCCTCACCCCGTCGCGGCTTCCGGCTGCCATCGGTGCTCAGCGAGGACGACGCCAAGGCGGTGATGAGCGTTGCAGCCACGGCTGCCGATGACCTCGACGCCTTGAACGTGCGGGATCGGGCAATGCTCGAGCTGCTGTACGCCGCGGGTATCCGGGTCGGTGAACTTGTCGGGCTGGACGTCGATGACGTTGACCTGAGCGAACGGACGATGCGCGTCCTGGGCAAGGGCTCGAAGGAGCGCACCGTGCCATTCGGGCTGCCGGCCCGGAACGCGGTCCGTGACTGGCTGACAGACGGACGCCCTCGGGTGTTCACCACGACCAGCGGTCCTGCGCTGTTCCTGGGTCGTCGCGGCCGTCGGGTCGACCCGCGGCAGGTGCGCACCGCGGTGCACCGCCTCGTTGGGCACGTGCCGCAGGCCCCCGACATCGGTCCCCACGGCCTGCGCCACTCTGCCGCGACCCACCTTCTGGACAACGGCGCGGACCTGCGCAGTGTCCAGGAGCTGTTAGGGCACTCCAGCCTGTCGACGACGCAGATCTACACCCACGTGTCGGTCGAGCGGTTGCGCTCCTCGTTCGAGCAGGCGCACCCGCGGGCGTGATGTGACCGCTTCCAGAGACGACACCCGGCGCGCCAGGCGCACCGATAGCCATGACCTACCGCAGGGTCACCGCGGCGACTCGATGCGTCCCGCGTCCGGTCGGCGGCGTGTCCAGCGCGGTCGTCGGCGCCGACTGAACGTGATCCTCGCGGCGATCCTCACCGGACTGGCGACCGTGCTCATCCTGGGGGTGCCGAGCCGAAACCCAGAATCACCGGCCACCGGCCCCGCTGTCGTTCTCGCGACGAGCGCAGCCTCCAGCGCGTTTCCGATGCCGTCGGAGGCCGCCCGAGACGATGAAGCCAGGGATCTGCAGGTCACGAGGGCGGCGGCGGACGCAGCTGCACGTTTCCCGGCTGCGCCGGCGGTGGCCCAAGCTGGCACCGGCCGCCTCCGACTGCTGCCCATCCCCGGCCGTGACTCGCGCGCCACCGGCCGGCAACTGCGCTATACCGTCGCCATCGAAAACGGCTTGCGGGTACGCATCGTGGATTTTCCGGAGACGGTCCGAGCCATCCTGACCGCTCGACGCGGGTGGGAAAGTGTCGACCCGGTGCACTTTGTCGCGCTCAGCCCGACGCAGGCGACGGCCGGAGCTCGCCCGGATATTCAGGTTATCCTCGCCAGTCCCGCCCTGGTCGACAGGCTGTGCTACCCGTTGCAGACCCACGGCGAGGTTTCCTGCCAGGTGGGCGGAAAGGTTGTACTCAACGCCCGACGCTGGTGGGCCGGCGCCTCGACGTATGGCGATGACCTGGCCAGCTACCGGACCTACCTGGTAAACCACGAGATCGGTCACGCCCTCGGCCGCGGACACGCGCCATGCTCCGGTGAAGGGGGCATAGCCCCGGTAATGCTGCAGCAGACCATCGGTCTGGACGGCTGCGAGCGATATCCGTACCCGCGCTGACGTCGTTCGTCACCCAAGCGGCAGGAGCACGATCGGTTGCGCCCCGATCAGTGCCACCGGGTCGACGTACGCATGATCGGAGTCCAGGACCGCACCCCAGTGCAGGCACGCTGCTGGCGCACAGTGGCCGGGTTGATCCGCCAGGTACCCGATGAGCTCGCCCGCCCGCACGGCGCTGCCCGGCTTCCGGACCCCCGTCACCGGCTCGTACGTCGATCGCAGACCACCGTCGTGTCGCAGGCTCACCACCGGACGTCCAGCCACCTGGCCGACGAACGCGACCACGCCGTCGGCGGGGGCCAGCACGCCCTGTCCGGGTTGAGCGGCCAGATCGGCGCCCCGGTGCCCGGCTAGCCAGCGGCGCGCGGGCGGCTCGAATCGGCGTACCACCGGCGGACGTGGGGTCAGTGGCCACAGCCACCCGAGCTGCGCGGGCGATCGGGGCGGGCGGTCCTGCTCCGGCTCGCCACTGACTGGCCCGGCGTGAGCCTGCACAACTCCTGGGGCTGGATGCGCCGTGCCGGACGCGCCCGTCGCATCCCCGGCATCACCCGCGGTGGGCACCTCGCCAGCAACGACCAGCCCCGCCACGAGCACCATCAAGAGCCAGTTCACGCGCCAACGGCATCATGAGCGACCCCACCGGCGTCGCGTCGCGGTGCCACCGGGTGGGCAACATGCCGGAGGCGTCGCGGATGTGGATGACGGCCGCACCCACGACAACCCGCCTTTCAGGGGTTCAGCGATTCACCGGCGGCTGCCGTCGTAGTTCACGGACAGGTCGCCGGTGGTCGACTCGAGACGCAACTGCCGGGTCGACGCAGCCTCGTCCGGTACCTCGACCCGTCGTGTTCCGGTGCGGGTCCGGTCCGTGATGTTGTACGTCGTGCTGTCCCGAGGCAGCAGGACCGATAGGTCCCCAGTGGTGGTCGTGGCGTCGAGCGTCTGCAGGGGGAGTCGAGAGGCGATGTCGATGTCCCCGGTCGTGGACTCGGCAGTGACCTTGGGGACAGTGCTGTTGCGGACGTCGATGTCTCCGGTGCTGGAACGCAGCGCGACATCCGGCGCGCTGACGCCGTCCAGGACGATATCGCCGCTGGTCGTCGTGGCTCGCACGCTGCCGCGCAGGGACCGGGCCCGGATGTCCCCGGAACCGGAGGTAAGGACCACGGCCGTGCCCTCAGGGACGGTGACGCGCCAGTCGACCGAACAGGACTGGAACGGACCCCCACCCGGGCACGTCGCGACGATTCTGGCCTCCTGCTCGTTCGAGGAGGTGGACCGTTCGATCACGGGCCGCTGCCAAGACCACCTGGCGTGCCCACTGGCCTGCGGCAGTGTTCCTTCAGCTGGTTCGAGGACCAGGTCTCCGTCATTCGATTCCACGACCAGCAGCTTCAGCTGCGCAGGCAGGGCCAGCGAGGTCGTTTCGACGTGCCGCAACGCCTCCGAAGCCTGGCTGGCGGCGGCGCCGCCGATCAAGACGATCGCTACGACAGCACCGACTCGGCGGACCGCGTCCGCGGCGGGACTCACGAGGCACCGCCACGGCGGGAGTAACGCCGGTCGCCGTCATCGAATCCGAACCAGCGCAGTACGGCGAGCACGCGGCGGTGGTCGCCGTGAGTGGGAGCCAGGTCCAGCTTGACGAAGATCGAGGAGACGTGTTTTTCAACGGCGCCGTCGCTGATGCCCAACGATGAGGCGATGGCGGCGTTGGTGCGACCTTGCGCCATCAGCGAGAGCACCTCCCGTTCGCGGTTGGTGAGCCGAGCCAGCGGATCTGCGTACCGGGCCCGGGTGAGCAACTGCACCACCACTTCAGGGTCGAGCACGGTGCCCCCGTCGAGCACTTCGCGCAGCGCCTGGACGAAGTCGGTGATGTCGGCCACCCGGTCCTTGAGCAGGTACCCGACCCCGACCGGCCGGTTCGAGATCAGCTCGGCGGCGTACTGCTCTTCGACGTACTGGCTGAGCACCATGACCGCGATCTGCGGAAACTGTTCGCGCACGACCAGGGCGGCCCGGATTCCCTCGGAGGTGAACGTTGGTGGCATCCGGACGTCGATCAGGACCAGGTCGGGTTGTTGCGTCTCGACGGCGCGCAGGAAGGACTCGGCGTCCCCGACGGCGTCCGCGATCTCGAAGCCGGCTTCCCCCAGCAGTCGGACCAAGCCGTCCCGCAGCAGCACCGAGTCCTCGGCCAGCACCACCCGGGGTGGTCCGCCACCGGCCGTCTGCTCCGAGCGCCAACCTGCCGTGGTCATACGGCATCCACCGGATGCCGTGGTGTCGACTGCTCGGGAAGAACGGCGGTGAGCACGGTCGGTCCGCCCGGCGGTGAGAACACGGTCAGCGTGCCGTCGACTGCGGAGAGTCGCTGCCGCAGCCCGGTCAGCCCGGTGCCGGTCAGCGGGTCCGCACCGCCTACCCCGTCGTCACTGACGGTGAGCACGACCTGGGAGCGTGGCGGCGCGCCGGGGGAGCCCGGGGCCTTGACCCGTTCAACGCTGACCTGCGCAGATGTGGCCTTGGCGTGCTTGGTGACGTTGGTCAACGCCTCCGAGACGCAGAAGTACGCAATCGCCTCGAGCGTAGGGTTCAGTCGGCCGATGTCGGGCACGTCCACCCGGACCGGTACGGCGGTCCGCGCGGCGAGGGCCGACAGCGCGGCGTCCAAGCCTCGGTCGGTCAACACTGGCGGCGCGATACCTCGAGTGACCTGCCGCATCTCCACGATCGCCTCCTTGGAGGAGGCGTGTGCCTGGTCGAGCAGGCTCTGGGCGGTCTCAGGATTCCGCTGCAAGGCGTTCTTGGCCATACCGAGGTCCATGGCGATCGAGACCAGCCGCTGCTGCGGGCCGTCATGCAGGTCGCGTTCGATGCGCCGTCGTTCGGCTTCGGCAGAGTCGACCGCCGCGGTCCGCGTCGCCGTCAGGGTGTCGACCCGTGAGTTCAGGTGCTCGATCTGACGTCGTTGGTCCTGACCGATGAGCCAGCGCGCGAGGTTGACGTCCACCGCCGACAGAGCGGGTGCGATCAGTGGCAGCACGACGAGCCCAGCACACCCCGCCATCCACACCAGGACGAGCAGCGGCGGCGAGGTCACGGTGAACAGGTCGAGCACGGTCCACCCGGTCTCGCGCACGACCGATGCGAACAGCGGCATTGCGGCCGTGGCCAAGCAGACCGCGATGGCCATCAGGATGGTCGACCCGATCAGCAGCCCCCACAGCATCTGCAGAGCGCAGTACGCCACCGCCCGCCACCGAGTCGGCTCGAGGGTAAGCCGGCGCCAGGTCGGCAGGCTCGGATCCTGACGCGGTGGCGGGATGATCACCCCGGTGAATCCCTCGATCCGTAGCCGCTCGAGCGCGCCGAGTGCTCTCGCCGCGACCAGCGCCGGAATCAGGAAAACCAGACCGAATCCCAGCCCGGGCAACGCCGCCAGGCCGGTGACGACGAAGGACACCACCACAATGGCTGCCACCGCGACCGGTAGATCCAGGACCAGGAACAGCAGGTGCGCCCAACCGGCCCGCCAACTGGACCGCCACGGTGTCTTGGCAGTCTCGCCCACCCCGTGATTCCCGGCAGTTGCGGTGCCCGGGTGGCGGGCAGCGCCGACCACGTCCGCCACCCTGGCGAGATCCGGCCGGCGCGGTTCGTTCGACGCTTTCCTGGCGGTCATGGGATTCACGATAAAGATCGCCGCGCCCACCGGGCAGCCGGTCAACCCGACCATGCCTGGTGGGGTTAACCCCACCCCGCACTCATGACACTCCTCAGCGCACCCAGAGCCCTCAGAGGATGCCCAGGCTCGCGAGCCTGGCGGCGCCCTCGCGCAGCACCTCTTCGCGCTTGCAGAACGCGAACCGCAGCAGCGACGTGGCCCCGCAGCCCGCTGCATCGTCGTGGAACACTGACACCGGCACCGCGACGACCCCACAGCGATAGGGCAGCTCCCGCGCGAATGCCTCCGCGTCGGTGACCCCCAGCGGTGCGGCGTCGGCGATCACGAAGTATGTCCCGGCGGGCCGGTTGACCCGCAGCCCGGCGGCTTGCAAGCCCTCTAACAACAGATCCCGCTTGTGTTGCAAGGTGCTCGCAAACGCTTCAAACCGCGCTGCGGGCAGTGCCAGCCCTACCGCTACGGCAGGCTGGAACGGCCCGGACCCGACGTACGTCAGGAACTGCTTGACCGCGGTCACCGCGCTCACCACAGCGGCCGGACCGACGACCCAGCCGACCTTCCATCCCGTCGTGGAAAAGGTTTTGCCTGCCGAGGAGATCGTGATGACATGGGCGGCCATGCCCGGCAGCGTGGCCGCCGGCACATGCGGTACGCCATCGAACGTCAGGTGCTCATAGACCTCGTCGGAGACCACCCAGGCGCCGTACTCCCGGGCGATCGCGCACACCAGCTCGACCTCGGCGCGGGTGAAGACCTTCCCGGTCGGGTTGTGTGGTGTGTTGAGGATGACGAGCCTGGTCCGGTTCGTGAACGCGGCCCGCAACTGTGCCTCCTCGAACTCGAAATCCGGGAACCGGAGCGGGACCGTACGGCGGACGGCCCCGGCCAGCGCCGTCACCCCGGCGTAGGAGTCGAAGTACGGCTCGAACATCACGACCTCGTCGCCGGGTTCGCACAGCGCCATGATGGTCGCGGCCAGCGCCTCGGTCGCGCCTACGGTGACGAGCACCTCGGTGTCGGGGTCGACCTCGAGGCCATACCAGTGTCGTTGGTGTGCCGCGATCGCGGTGCGCAGCTCCGGGATCCCCCGGCCGGGCGGGTACTGGTTGCGTCCGCTCTGGATCGCCTCGACCGCGGCCTGCAGCACCTCACTTGGCCCGTCCTCATCGGGGAATCCCTGACCCAGGTTGATCGCGCCGGTCGCGCTCGCCAGAGCGCTCATCTGCGCAAAAATGGTCGTCCCAAAGCAGCGCATCCGCTTGATCAGTGGGTCGACAGAGGAACCGACCAAGGGGTCGCGTTCGGGTCGCGGCATGGCTGCACGCTACCCGCCGGGCTCGTCACGACGCGCGTACCCGCAGAGCTTCCTAGAATCGCGGCATGGCCACTGGTGACCGCGCAGAGCCCACGGTCCCGCCACCGACCGCGCGATTGGTCACCCTGGTCGACACGCCGGCGGATGGCGTCCGCCGCGCCGGCGACCTCCTGGCCGTGGCCGGCTGCCTGCTCGGGATCGTCGTGGTGATCCTCCTGGTCATGCACGGCCGGGGGACCACCGAGGCGGTCACCCGCGACGTTCAGGCGGCCGCCAGGCAGGCGGCGCCAACGCTGCTGCAGCTGCCCTTCGCCCTGTTCGGTGGGTTCGTCATGGCGCTGGTGCCACCGGTGGTGCTGCTCGAACTGGCGGTGCGACGGTTCTGGCGTTCTCTGGTTGCCGCGGTCGTCGCCGCGGTCGTGGGTCTGGCCCTGGCTGAGGTCGTCGGGTTGGCCCTCGAACAGTTCACTCCGGCCCTGCACACCGCATTGATCTGGGGCCGGGCGGTGAGTGGACCGTCGAGCTGGGGGGTGGATCCGGAGGTGACCGGTGTCGTCGCGCTGCTCGCGGCGACCGGCTCGACCTCCCGGTCGCGGGTGGTACGCACCGGCCGGGCACTGCTGGCGGGAATGTTGGTCCTGACGATCATCGAGGGCGAAGCCCCGCTGACCGGCGTGCTGTTCGCGGTTCTGCTCGGCGTTGCCGTCGGCCGGGGGACCCGGTTCGCCACCGGCGGGTACGTCAACCGCTCGACGGGTACCGACTTGGTCCGGGCGATCCTGCGGTCCGGTGTGGACGCGACGCAGGTGATCCGCGTCGATCCGCCGCCTCGCGGACGACCGGTGGCGGCGGCGACGGTGACGACGTACGCCGGGGTGGGCTATGCGGAGTACCCCCGGGACGCCGGCGCGCCGCGCGATGAGCTGGTGCGCAGCCGCGGCATCCCAAGCGGCGTTTCGCAGCCGTCCACCCCGACCCTCACGTCGAGTTTGTACCGCCGCTACGACGTCCTGGACGCGGCGGGGACGCACATCGACGCGGTCGTGCTCGATGCGGACCGTCAGGTGGTCGGTCTGCTGCAGGCCGCTTGGGACCGGTTGCGCCTGACCGGTGGGGTACGCCGCCCCGTGGCCAGCGTCGACCAGGCTGCCGATCGGCTCGCGCTGCTCACCTTGGCGGCGCGAGACGCAGGGGTCCGGACGCCCGCGCTGCGCGGCATGGCCCGGTCGCGGGACTCCGTCGTCCTGGTGTTCGAGCGGGTCGAGCGGGCCAGGTCGTTCACCGCCTCGTTGGGGGTCGCCGGGGCTCCCGTCCCGACACAGGTTTTGGACGCCGAGGTCGATGACCTGTGGGCTCAGCTGCGGGCGGCCCACGCCGCGGGCGTGGCGCACTTGGATTTGTCAGGCGAAACGGTGCAGGTCGACGGTGGCGGACGGGTGTGGTTCACCGGTTGGTTCGAGGGTCAGGTGGGCTCCTCGGAACTGTCTCGGCGGATCGACATGGTGCAGGTGCTGGTGCTGACCGCGATCATGTTCGGGCCGAAGCGGGCCATGGCCGCAGCCGAACGCAACTTGACCGAGGAGCAGCTGGCGCAGGTGGCTCCGCTGCTCCAGCCACCGGTGTTGCCCGGACCCACCCGCAGGGCGGCCGACGACGTCAAGGGCTTGCTGCGGGAGCTGCGCGAGCGGTTGGTCGGTCTGGTGCCAGCGGCCGATGTGGAACCGATCCAACTCACCAGGTTCTCGATGATGTCGGTGATCACCGCCACCGTCCTGGTGGGTGCGGTGTGGACGGTGCTGACCACGATGAACATCACCGAGATCTCCGCGGCGATCTCCGGTGCCAGCCCGTGGTGGGTGCTGGTGGCCTTCGGGGTGCAGTTGCTCTCGTATTGGGGCGGGGCGGTGACCCTCGCGGCGTATACCCCAGAACGGATCGGCGTCTGGAACGCGACGGAGGTCCACCTCGCATCCTCGGTGGTGGACCTGGTGGCGCCTGCGGCGATCGGTTCGGCGTCGGTCAACCTGCGCTTCCTGAACCGTCGCGGGATCAGCACCCCGCTGGGCGTAGCGACGGTGACGCTGGTCCAGATCTCCCAGATCGTGACCACCGTGGTGATGCTGGCGATGCTGGCCCTCGGGACCGGATTCGCGCTGCCGTCCGCCCGGCCGACGCGCGGGGTCGTGCTTGCGGTCGGGGTGGTGCTGCTCGCCTTGGCCGGCGCCGCGACCGTGCCGGCCGTGCGCACGTGGATAGCAGCAAAGGTTGGGCCGGCCATCGACCAGGCACGCCCACGACTGACCTGGCTGCTGTCCAACCCGCGGCGAATGGCGGCCGGCGTGGCCGGCAACATCGTGATGACGGTGAGTTACGTCGGGGCCTTCGCCGCCTCCGTGGCGGCGTTCGGCGTGTCGCTGCCGCTGAGCACGCTCACGATCACCTATCTGGCGTCGAACTCGGCAGGATCGGTCATCCCCACACCGGGTGGCATCGGACCGGTCGAGGCCGCGCTCACCGGCGGCCTGACGGTGGCGGGTGTTTCTCCAGCGTTAGCCCTCTCGATTGCGCTGGTGTTCCGATTCGTCACGTTCTGGGTGAACATCCCGATCGGCTGGCTGTATTTGCGCCGGCTCCAGCGCCGTAACCTGCTCTAAGGCCAAGCCTGCGCAGGCCACGGGCACCCTTTCTGCGGTGTGCAGCTCCCGCCTGCGTCGACCGCGTGGCCGCTGTCAGCACAGTGATTTCGGTGCGGGGTCGGACTGCCCCTAGACTGCGGGCACGGCCCGTCTCATTGGTGGGCCGAATTCGCGCGCTCGCAGACCGGCATGGCGCGCTGGGTCTCTTCCCGGCGTACCGACATCGGATCCCGGGGCGTCGCCTCTCGGTCCGGCTCGTCCGGTGGGGCGAGGCCGCAGGCGTCAGGCACGCCGCGGCAACCCGCCGGCGGGGTGAAAACCGTACCGAGGAAAGGCAGACACGGCATGGCCGTCGTCACCATGCGCCAGCTCCTGGAGAGCGGCGTCCACTTTGGGCATCAGACCCGACGCTGGAACCCGAAGATGAAGCGCTTCATCATGACCGAGCGCAACGGCATCTACATCATCGATCTGCAGCAGTCGCTGACCTACATCAACGACGCTTATGAATTCGTCAAGCAGACCGTGGCACACGGCGGGACCGTCCTGTTCGTCGGTACGAAGAAGCAGGCCCAGGAGGCCATCGCCGAGCAGGCCACCCGCGTCGGCATGCCGTTTGTCAACCATCGCTGGCTGGGCGGCATGCTCACCAACTTCAACACGGTGCACAAGCGGCTCGGCCGTCTCGCCGAGTTGGAGGAAATCGACTACGACGACGTTGCTGGGTCAGGTCGGACCAAGAAGGAACTCCTGTCGATGCGGCGGGAGAAGGAGAAGCTCGAGCGCACCCTGGGCGGGATCCGGGACATGAGCCGAGTGCCGTCGGCGGTGTGGATCGTGGACACCAAGAAGGAGCACTTGGCGGTGACCGAGGCGCGCAAGCTGCACCTCCCAGTGATTGCCGTGCTCGACACGAACTGTGATCCCGATGAGGTTGATTACAAGATCCCCGGGAACGACGACGCGATCCGTTCAGTGACACTGCTGACCCGGGTCGTCGCTGACGCTGTGGCCGAGGGCCTGATGGCCAGGTCTGCGGCGCGGGGCGGGGAGTCGCCTGTCGACGGCGGGTCGCCTGCCGTCCAGGAGCCCATGGCCGAGTGGGAGCGTCAGCTGCTGGCTGGCGATCAGAGCGCGCCGGGTGGCGACACCGAGGCTGCTGAGCCGACTGAGGCGGGCGGCGAGGAACCACCTGCGGCAGCTGTCGTCGACCCTGCCGGGCAGACCGAGGTCGCCGAGGCGACTGGGGCCACCGAGGCTGCTGAGCCGACGGAGGCTGCTGAGTCGACTGAGGCGGTCGAGTCGCCTGAGGGCGTCGAGTCGCCTGAGGCGGTCGAGTCGCCTGAGGCGGTCGAGCCGACTGAGCCGAGTGAGGACGTTGCCGAACAGCTGGCGCAGACAGCGCAGGCAGCCCCGGCAACGGACGACCAGAGCTGAGCATCGGCACCAGTTTTCGCATCGAAACGGATATCGAAAAAGGTAGGGATATCGCATGGCGAACTACACCGCCGCAGACATCAAGGCGCTCCGGGAGACGACCGGGGCCGGGATGATGGACGTCAAGCGCGCGCTTGATGAAGCGGACGGCAACGCGCAGCAGGCGGCAGAGATCCTGCGGATCAAGGGTTTGAAGGGCGTTACCAAGCGTGAAGGTCGCTCGGCATCCAACGGCCTCGTCGCCGCCGAGGTCGACGGCGGCGTCGGCACCTTGATCGAAGTCAATTGCGAGACCGACTTCGTGGCCAAGGGCGACACGTTTATGGCGCTGGCCGACCGGGTGCTCGCGCATGCTGTGGCGACGAAGGCCGCCGACGCGGCGGCACTGCTCGCCTCAGAACTGGACGGTAAGCCGGTCCAGGTCATGCTCGACGAGGCAAACGCCACCATCGGCGAAAAGATCGAGGTCCGGCGGGTGGCCCGAGTCGAAGGCCCTGCTGTCGTCTCCTACCTGCACAAGACCAGCCCCGACCTGCCCCCACAGATCGGCGTCCTCCTCGCGTACGACGGTGACGCGGCGACCGCCAAGGATGTGGCGATGCACATCGCGGCGTTCGCGCCGTCGGTGATGTCTCGGGAAGACATCTCGTCCGAAACCGTGGAGACCGAGCGGCGAATCGCGCTCGAGACGGCGAAGGAGGAGGGCAAGCCAGAGGCCGCGCTGCCCAAGATCGTCGAGGGCCGGGTCAATGGCTTCTTCGCCGAGCACGTGTTGTTGGAGCAGAAGTTCGCCAAGGACCAGAAGAAGACGGTCCAGGCGGTGCTCACCGAGGGTGGCGTCCAGGTGCGCGGGTTCGCGCGGATTCGCGTGGGCAACTGAGCCGACGCGACTCAAACTAGGTCCGCTCGGCACCATCGGCTGGCATCGATCGCCGGCGGCCGCACAGTGATCTCGCACCGACCTCTCGTTTCGCTTGAGACGAGGGGTCGGTGCCAGACTAGGGCCGTTCCGTCGCAGTGGGACTCGCGACGGATGTCGATACAACCGTCCATCTGCCAAGGAGATTCCGCGTGTCCACCGGGAACCGCAGCTATCGGCGGGTGCTGTTGAAACTGTCGGGGGAGGCCTTCGGCGGCGGCCAGATCGGCGTCGACCCAGACATCGTCAGGGGTATCGCGAAACAGATCGCCGGGGCGGCCCGCACGGGTGTGCAGGTCGCGATCGTGGTCGGCGGTGGCAACTTTTTCCGGGGTGCTGAGCTGCAAAAGCGCGGCATGGAACGATCCCGCGCGGACTACATGGGCATGCTCGGCACGGTGATGAATTGCCTGGCCTTGCAAGACTTCCTCGAAAAGGAGGGGATCGACACCCGCGTCCAAACGGCCATCACCATGGGTCAGGTCGCCGAGCCGTACATCCCGCGTCGGGCTATCCGACACCTGGAGAAGGGGCGGATCGTGATCTTCGGCGCCGGCGCCGGCATGCCGTTCTTCTCAACCGACACGGTGTCAGCCCAGCGGGCACTGGAATGTCGCTGCGACGCCGTCCTGATGAGCAAGAACGCCGTCGACGGTGTGTACGACGATGATCCGAACACGAACCCGGCTGCCAGGATGCTGGAACGAGTGACGTTCGCAGATGCGCTGCAGCAAGGACTGAAGGTCGTCGATGCCGCCGCGTTCAGCCTCTGCATGGAGAACAAGTTGCCGATGGTCGTCTTCGGTATGCAGGGCGAGGACAGCATCGGGCGGGCGGTGCGGGGTGAGAGAATCGGCACCGAGGTGTACTCAAGCTGACGCCGCCGCGCCTCGCAGGCCGGACGTCGCACGGCCCGCTCTGGCACGATGGGCTGGCCGGCCGCACCGAGACTGGCAGCAGGAGACAAGCACCTACCTCTGGTAGGTCGCAGTGAAGGAGTCCTCATGCTGGACGAGATCATGATCGAGGCCGAGCTGAAGATGGGTAAGGCCATCGAGGTCACCAAGGAGGATTTCGCCACAATCCGCACCGGTAGGGCGAACGCCGCGATGTTCAGCAGGCTCCTGGTGGATTATTACGGTGCCCCCACGCCGATGCAGCAGCTTGCCTCGTTCCAGACCCCCGAGGCGCGCACCATGCTGATCACACCCTTCGACAAGGGGTCGATGCAGAACATGGAAAAGGCCATCCGGGATTCCGATCTGGGGGTGAATCCGAGTAACGATGGTCAGGCGATCCGGTGTGTGCTTCCGCAACTGACCCGGGAGCGCCGCAAGGAGTACATCAAGATGGCGCAGCGGAAGGGTGAGGACGCCAAAGTTTCGATTCGCAATGTCCGTCGTCACGCCAAGGACGCCATCGACCGGGCCATCAAAGACGGCGATGTCGGCGAGGACGAGGGGCGCCTCAGCGAGAAAGACCTCGAGACGCTCACCAAGAAGCACGTGGAAATGGTGGACACCCTCCTGAAGGGCAAGGAGTCGGAATTGCTCGAGGTGTGAGCGTTCCGTACTGATGTCGCCCGATCCGATCACCGATCCGGAGTACGTCGTGACGCCACCGACCGACGACCGCGATCCGTCGGCCGCGCCGGTTCCCGAGAAGCCGCACGGTCGGGCGGGGCGGAACCTGCCTGCTGCTATCGGCGTGGGCTTGACGTTGGCAGCGTTGATCATCGGCAGCCTCCTGGTGGTCCAGTGGGGGTTCACCGCCCTGGCCACGACCGCGCTGTTGCTTGGCATCATCGAGTTGCGCGGCGGCATGCGGTCGGGGCACATCAACATCCCGGTGGTGCCTGTCCTGGTCGGCGGGGCCGCGATGATGATCGGCGCCTACGTTGGGGGCCCTCACGCGTTGTTCGTGATCTTCGGGCTCACCCTGTTGTCGGTGGTGTGCTGGCGCGCGTTGGGCGAGGCACAGGGCGCCGTCCGCGATATCGCCGGTGGCATGTTCGTGGTGACCTACGCGCCGTTCCTCGCCTCGTTCTCCAGCCTCATGTTGCGCGAGGACGACGGTCCGGCACGGGTTTTTGTATTCTGCCTGGCCACGGTGTTCAGCGACATCGGCGGGTACGCCGCGGGGGTGTGGAAGGGCAAGCACCCGATGGCCCCATCGGTCAGCCCGAAGAAGTCGTGGGAGGGCTTTGCCGGTTCGGTGGCTGCCTGCGTGGCGATGGGCTCTTGGTCGGTGCCGTGGGCTCTTGGTGGCAGCTGGTGGGCCGGTGCCCTCCTGGGCGCGGTCGCCGCGGCATTCGCGACCTTGGGCGATCTCACCGAGTCGATGCTCAAGCGCGACCTCGGCATCAAAGACATGGGTCACCTGCTCCCGGGTCACGGAGGCATCATGGACCGGCTCGACTCGTTACTGGTGATGGCGGCGCCGTCGTGGCTGTTGTTGTACGTGCTGGTTTCGGTCCGATGACCGGCTCGCCACGGGCGTCGGGGTCGACGGCCGGCCGGCCGGCTCCCGGCGTGCTGACCTTTGCACCGGCAGCCACGGCACGGCGCAGGCCGCCGCCAACCCATCTCGCTGACCTTGACCTGGCCCAGCGTCAGGAGGCGGTCCAAGCGGTTGGCCATCCGGCCTACCGAGCGCGCCAGCTGTCCAGGCACTACTTCGAGCGGTTCGCCGATGACCCGCAGGAGATGACGGATCTACCCCGGTCCGGTCGAACGGAGCTGGTGCAGGCGCTGTTGCCTGCGCTGTTGACCCCGATCCGGACAATTGCCTGCGATGACGGCGCGACGGTGAAGTCGGTGTGGCGGCTGCACGACGGGGCCCTGGTCGAATCGGTGCTCATGCGGTACGAACGCCGGGTCACCATCTGCGTGTCGAGCCAGGCTGGGTGCGGGATGAACTGCCCGTTCTGCGCGACCGGACAGCAGGGTCTGACCCGTAACCTGTCCACCGCTGAGATCGTCGACCAGGTGGTCGCCGCCGCACGAATGCTGCACCGCGAGGGCCTGGCGGGAGAGCGTTTCGAACGGCCGCTGCGGGTCAGCAACGTGGTGTTCATGGGCATGGGCGAGGCGCTGGCGAACTACTCGCGGTCCATCGCAGCGATTCGGCGGCTGGTCGACCCCGGTCCGGACGGCCTGGGCATGTCCGCGCGTGGGATCACGATGTCCACGGTCGGTTTGGTGCCGGGCATCGACCGACTCGCAGCAGAGGGACTCCCGGTCACGCTGGCGCTCAGTCTGCACGCTCCGGACGACGAGCTGCGAAACACGTTGGTGCCGATCAACACCCGGTACTCCGTCGGCGAGGCGCTGGACGCGGCGTACCGGTACTTCAGCATCACCGGACGGCGGGTGTCCATCGAATACGCCTTGATCCGGGACATCAACGACCAAGGTTGGCGAGCCGATTCGCTGGCCAGGTTGTTGCGTCAGCGCGGGTACGGCTGGGTGCACGTGAATCCGATCCCGCTGAACCCGACGCCTGGCTCGAAGTGGACCGCCTCCCGGCCGGGGGTGCAGCAGCACTTTGTCGAACGGTTGCGAGCGGCCGGTATCCCGACGACTGTGCGAGATACCCGAGGTCGGGACATCGACGGTGCGTGTGGCCAACTGGCCGCAGGTCAGCTGGCTGGCGACCAACGCGCAGCGGACAACGAGTCAGACCGGGAGTCGGGGCGAGATGACCAAAAATAGCGGCGCGTCGGCCCTTGACCGCGAGCCGCGCTTCGTCCCGCCACTGTGGAAGCTCGTCGCCCTCGGCTTGGTCGCCGGTTTGTTGTCCGGCATGTTCGGCGTTGGCGGGGGCGTGCTGATCGTGCCGGCGCTCGTCCTGGTCGTCGGCATGCAGCAGCGGATCGCCCACGGCACCTCGCTGGCTGCGGTGGTTCCAATCTCGATCGTCGGAGCGTCGGCGTATCTGTTGAGTGGCAGTGTCGACCTCGTAGTGGCCGGCCTGCTCGCTATCGGGACCGTCCTGGGAGCGGTCTGGGGTGTGCGCCTCCTCAGCTTCCTCTCGGAAGCCTGGTTACGGTGGTTGTTCATCGTCTTCGTGCTGGTGGTCGCGGTGCAGCTGTTCTTCTACATTCCCAACCGGGAAGCACAGCTGGCGATCACCGGCTGGCTCGTCGTCGTTCTGATCGGACTGGGACTGCTCACCGGGCTGCTGTCCGGCCTGCTGGGCGTCGGTGGGGGCGTCTTCATGGTCCCCGTGATGATGTTGTTCCTGGGTTTGGGCGACGTCACCGCCAAGGGGGTCTCGCTCCTGGTGGTCATACCGACGGGGCTGATCGCCACCATCCTGAGTGCGCGGAAGGGGAACGTTGACTTGAAGGCGGCGGCCGCGATCGGCATCTCCGGGGCAGCGACCTCACTCGGGGGCGCGGCACTCGCGTTCTGGCTCGATCCGCAACTCGCCTCCATTTTGTTCGCCGTGTTCCTCCTCTTGATCGCCATCCGGATGGCCATCCACGCACGTTCACGGCGACGAGAAGTACACGAGGAATGACCAGCAGCGGTACGCCGTCCAGCGCGGACGAGACCGAGCAGCGACGTCGTGTCGTCACGCTACGAAACGGGTCGGCAGGTCAGGAGTGCGGCGGCCTCCTTCGTGTCCTCAACCAGGTGGATCGCGCGACTGAGGGAGCGTTGTTCGGCCAGCGCGGTGAGCACCGGCCAGACCGGCAGCCGATGCGTCCAATGGTCGCGGCCGACGAGCACGACTGGAGGGATGGGAAGGTCGCCGTTGGCGTAGTAGCGCGGTGTCACCCCCTGGAAGATCTCCTGCACCGTGCCCGCGGCCCCGGGGAGGACGACCAGGCCGGCGCTGCAGCGGGCAAGGAGTTCGTCTTCGCGCACCGCGTTGGAGAAGAATTTGGCGATCGCGTCACAAAACACGTTCGGCGGCTCATGACCGTGGAACCAGGTCGGGACCCCCACACTGCGCACCGGCCTGGAATCCGAGCCCTCGTTCGTTGAGCGCAGTCCGGCCCGGACCTTGAACGCCGCGCGAGCCCAGGCCTCCACGTGGCCGGTAAACGTCGAAACGTCGGCTACGGCGGCGACCGCCCAGTCCAACTCAGCGCGGTCAGCGCACGACGCGCCGAGGTTGACGGCCTCCATCGCACCCGGTCCGCCGCCCGTGCCGACCACCAGGCCTCGACGGCCCAATTCCAAGCCGAGCTGCGCCGCTTGGTAGTACGCCGGCTCATCGCGCCGGACTGCGTGACCACCCATGACCCCGACCAAGGGGGCACCGTCCGCGATCTCCTGCAGCGCGTCGGCCATCCCGGTGTCGTGGATGGCGCAGACCATCGAGGAGAACACATCGTGACTGCGCCGGGTCTGCAGACTCCATGCGTAGGCACGCGCGTCGAGGGTCTGTGAGTACCCGACCTCGGCCAGGCCGGCATACAGCTCATCGGCCTGATACAACGTGGTCCGGAACGCATCGACCGGGGACTGGGTGCTGGAGGGGAACACCACGGCCCCGTGCTCGAGCAGGTGCTGGGCCAACCGGCGGGTCACCCGGCCCCCGAGCACCACCAGTCCGGCCAGGTCGTCCCGGCTGAGCAACACCGCCTCGCATGAGGACAGGTCCAGTCCGTGCAGCCGGATCCCGGCCAGCGTTCCACCGGCATCCAGGAAGGCCACCAACCGACCGACCGTGTCAATCTCCATTCCCGCATTTTGCACCGACGGTGAGGTTCGTGTTTGCCCTTCCCACATCGCTCACCTGCCAGGTCCCGGTGCTGAGGGGCACTGCCTGCGCGGGAGTGACGGGCCAGGCCCCGCCGCCCGAGCCTGCCCGGCCGCAGAACGCACGGTGAGGGTGGTCGATCGTCCTGCGACGAGGCAACCGCGTCTGTCCGACGCCGGACACGTTGCCGGTGGCCGCTCCCCTCGCCCGGTGACCGACCGAAACGACCGTCCGGGCCTGCGCAGGGCCTGTGCGTTATTGTCGGGTGACTCGGCGAGGGACCAAGATGTCCCGCATGACGACTGGGGCTTATCGAAAACTGCACGAACGCAGCAGCAGCGACCCGGCTTCCTTCTGGGGTGAGGCCGCGCAGGGCATCGACTGGATCACGAAGCCGACCACTGCTCTTGATGACAGCAACCCGCCGTTCTATCGATGGTTCGTCGACGGCACCCTGAACACTTGCTACAACGCCCTGGACCGGCATGTCGCCGGAGGTCGGGCTGACCAGGCGGCGATGCACTACGAAAGCCCAGTCACCGGCACCTCCAGAACGTACACATACGCGCAACTGCTGGACGAGGTCGCTAAGTTTGCGGGCGCCCTGCGCAGCCTGGGCGTGGCGAAGGGTGATCGTGTCGTCATCTACATGCCGATGATCCCCGAGAGCGCCATCGCGATGCTGGCCTGTGCACGGCTCGGCGCGATTCACTCGGTGGTCTTCGGCGGGTTCGCCCCGGCCGAGCTCGCGGCCCGTATCGATGATGCTGCGCCCAAGGTGATCGTCGCCGGTTCGTGCGGCATCGAGCCCAACCGTGTGGTGCCGTACAAGCCGTTCCTCGACCAAGCCATCGAACGCTCCGAGCACAAGCCGGCTCATTGCGTCATCTTCCAGCGCGAGCAGGGCAAGGCCGATCTGGTCCAGGGCCGCGACATCGACTGGGTCGACTTGATGGCCGATGCCAGCATCGAACCGACCGAATGTGTCGAGGTCGCCGCCACCGACCCGCTGTACATCCTCTACACCTCCGGGACCACCGGGAAGCCAAAGGGCATTGTCCGCGACAACGGCGGGCACGCGGTTGCCATGCACTGGTCGCTGCCCAACTTGTACGGCGTGGGACCCGGCGGGGTTTGGTGGGCCGCCAGCGACGTCGGGTGGGTTGTCGGCCACTCGTACATCGTGTACTCGCCGCTGCTGGTCGGCGCGACCACCATCATGTTCGAAGGCAAGCCGGTCGGTACCCCCGACGCGGGCGCCTTCTGGCGGGTTGTCGAGCAGCACAAGGTCGAAGCCATGTTTGCCGCACCGACCGCGTTCCGGGCCATCAAGAAGGAAGACCCGAACGCCGAGTACCTCAAGAAGTACGACATCTCTTCGCTCAAGCGATTGTTCCTGGCCGGCGAACGGCTCGACCCGGACACCTACCATTGGGCGCATGATGCGCTCGGCATCCCAGTCATTGACAACTGGTGGCAGACCGAGACCGGCTGGCCCATTGCGACCAACCCGGTCGGTGTCGAGGAGTTGCCGGTCAAGCCCGGCTCTCCGAGCGTGCCGACACCCGGATACCATGTCCACATCCTCGACGACCTGGGCGAACAGTTGCCGCCCAACATCGATGGCGCCATCGCGATCAAGCTGCCGATGCCACCGGGAACGCTGCCCACGTTGTGGCACGACGACGACCGCTACGTGTCGAGCTATTTGTCGGCGTACGAGGGCTATTACCTCACCGGCGACGGTGGGTACATCGATGACGACGGGTACGTCTACGTCATGGGGCGCACCGACGACGTGCTCAACGTGGCCGGGCACCGCCTGTCAACGGGCTCGATCGAGGCGGCGCTTTCCGGCCACCCGAAGGTCGCAGAGTGCGCGGTGATCGGCGTGCAGGACGACCTCAAGGGCCAGGTACCACGGGCTCTGGTGGTGTTGAAGTCAGGCGTCGACGTCTCCGGCGACGGACAGACCGAGCAGCTCCGTTCTGAGTTGGTCCAACGGGTCCGTAACGAGGTCGGCGCCGTCGCCGCGCTGAAGGTGGTCGACATCGTCACGGCGCTGCCGAAGACGCGATCCGGCAAGATCTTGCGAAAGACCATGCGGCAGATCGCCGATGGCCAAGAAGCCATGGTGCCCTCGACGATCGAGGACCCCACGGTGTTGGACACGCTGCGTTCGGTGCTCGCCAAGCACTAGCGAGACGGCGCCTGAACGTTTCTCCGCACGCAGGCACGCTCGGGGGTCGGACGGTCCATCGTCCGGCCCCCGCGTTGGCTTCGCGGCTCGGGTATCAGGTGCGTCGGGTCGATGGTGATCTCATCGGAGCCTGGGCCGCGCTGGCTGACGGCTGCCAAACGGAACCGCCGGCCAGCACGACCGATAGGGCTAGCGCCCCTCGCGTTTGGCCTTTGCTGCCGCGACCTTCTCGGCGCGCTCCTGGTCGAGTCGGACCTTGGGGTCGTCGTCGCCGAGTTGCGCAGGCCCGAACACGGACAGCAGCGACCGGCGAATCTTCCAACCGGAACGGTATGCCAGGCTGAGGCCCTCGTCCTTGGCCATGGTTGTCCTCTCCTTGGCAGTGCGAGCGGTGGTTCTCGAACACCTCGACGATACGCTGCGGCGCGCTCACGGGGTCCTGAACTGCCCGCCCGCCTCTGCGATGTCATCGTGGTGATGCGGCTCGTCAAGGGGCAGGATGAGAGCGCAGACGCATCCGCGAGGTGGGCGGGAACCCCGCAACGCACTCGACCAGGACGCAGATAACGCTAGGAGCGCCATGACGACGTCACGTGAGGCTGACCTGCTGGCCCAGATCCCAACGCAGCTGTTCATCGGTGGCCGGTGGCGCGACGCCTCAGACGGTCACCGCCTCGACGTCGAGGACCCGGCCACCGGGCAGGTGTTGACCGCAGTAGCCGATGCCACCCCCGCCGACGGCTTGGATGCTCTGGCCGCCGCGGCAAACGCCCAGAGCGAGTGGGCTGCCGTCCCGGCCCGCCAGCGCGCCGAACTGCTCGAGTCTCGCGGCGAGGTGGCCTACGGAGCAGAGTTCTTCCGTTGGTTCAGCGAAGAGGCGTGCCGGATCCGTGGGAGCTACACCAGCAACCCCGCTGGTGGCAGCCGATTGCTCACCATGCGGCAGCCAGTCGGTCCGACGCTGATGATCACGCCGTGGAACTTCCCGCTGGCCATGGGGACCCGCAAACTCGGCCCCGCTCTGGCGGCGGGCTGCACGGCTGTGGTCAAGCCGGCTCGCCAGACTCCGTTGACCATGTTGCTGCTGGCCCAGACCCTGGAGGAGGTCGGGGTCCCGGCCGGGGTCGTCAATGTCGTCGTCACCTCGCGCGCCTCGGAACTGATCGGTCCGCTGATGCAGGACCGCCGGCTGCGCAAGGTCACCTTCACCGGATCGACGCAGGTCGGCAAGCAACTCATCGCGCAGAGCGCAGACCAGGTCTTGCGGGTGTCCATGGAACTTGGCGGCAACGCCCCGCTGATCGTGTTCGAGGACGCCGACCTCGACGTGGCCATCGAGCAGACCATGCTGGCCAAGACCCGCAACATGGGGGAGGCGTGCACGGCGGCGAACCGACTGCTGGTCGCCGAACCGATCGCTGAAGAGTTCGCCGACCGGCTGGCCACGAAGATGGGAGCGCTGAGACTGGGGCGCGGCACGCAGGACGACACCCAGCTCGGCCCGCTCATCGACGACGACGCCCGGCGCGGCGTCGACGAACTGGTCCGTGATGCGCTCTCGCGAGGGGCCACTGTCCGGGTCGGCGGTGCGCCCGCGCAGGGGCCGGGCTACTTCTACCCGGGCACGGTGCTCACCGACGTGCCGGCCGACGCCGCGATCGTGCGTGAGGAGATCTTCGGCCCGGTAGCGCCGATCACCACCTTCAGCGGGGAAGACCAAGCCATCTCCCTGGCGAACGACACGACGTATGGGTTGATGAGCTACGTGTTCACCAAGGATCTGAACCGTGCGTTGCGGATGGCCGAGGCGCTCGACTTCGGGATGGTCGCACTGAACGCCGGGGTCGTGTCGAACCCAGCCGCGCCGTTCGGCGGAGTGAAGCAATCCGGTCTTGGACGCGAAGGGGGTGCCGAGGGGATCGAGGAATTCCTCGAGGTCAAGTACGTCGGGATCGGTCTGTGACCCAGGGCGACCGATCGACCGCTCCGACCGTTCCGACCGCTGCGCGTGGGGTCGCCGTCCTTGGATCCACCGGGTCGATCGGTACCCAGGCGCTGCAGGTGATCGCCGCGAACCGGGACCGGTTCACCGTGACCGCGCTGACTGCCGGCGGCTCAAGCCGAGCCAGCCGAGAACTCCTGGCTCGGCAGGCCGTCGAGTTCGGGGTGCCCTACGTCGGCGTGGCAGACGCTGGGGTGGACGTGCTGGCCGCGGCGATTCGGGAAGCTCGCGAACGTGCCGGCCGACCGTCGTACCGGCCGGAACTCGGCGCGGGACCGGGCGCGGCCACCGAAGCAGCGCTGCGCCCGGCTGAGGTTGTGCTGAACGGCATCACCGGGTCCATCGGGCTGCTGCCGACCCTGGCTGCCCTCGTCGCTGGGCACCGGCTGGCGCTGGCGAACAAGGAATCCCTGATCGTTGGGGGCCACCTTGTCAAAAGGTTGTCAGCTTCGACCGCCGGGGCAGGTGCTGACGGGGAGCGCATCGTGCCGGTCGATTCGGAGCACTCGGCCATCTTCCAGTGTCTGCAAGGCGCCAACCGAGGTGAGGTACGCCGACTGGTGATCACCGCCAGCGGTGGGCCGTTCCGGGGCTGGCCAGCCGATCGGCTCGCCGGTGTCACCCCAGAGCAGGCGCTTGCTCACCCCAACTTCGCCATGGGCAAGGTCATCACCACCAACTCGGCGACCCTGGTCAACAAGGGGCTTGAGGTCATCGAGGCGCACCTGCTCTTCGACGTCCCGTTCGAGGCCATCACCGTGGTCGTCCATCCGCAGCAGCAGATTCACTCGATGGTGGAGTTCCAGGATGGCGCGACACTGGCCCAAGCCGGCCCGCCGCGTATGTTGGTCCCGATCGCCCTCGGACTGTCGTGGCCGCAGCGGCTGGCCGATATCGACGCACCGTGTGACTGGACCAAGCCTTCACGGTGGGACTTCGAGCCCCTGGACACTCAGGCATTTCCGGCCGTACCGCTTGCCGAGCGGGTAGGCCGGGCCGGAGGGACCTTTCCAGCCGTCTACAACGCCGCGAACGAAGAGGCTGTTGCTGCGTTCCACGCAGGGATGATCGCGTTTCCCCAGATCGTTGCCATGGTGGCGCGGGTGGTCGATGAGTGGGAAGCGGGCGGGGGCCTCGACCTACTCGACGATGAGGCGATGGACCGGGAGCGTGCCGCGCTGGCATGGGCGAGGTTCCTGGTTGAGAACGATTCGTTGGCCGAGGGCGTTGCTCAGGTGTTGTCGGCACAGACGTGGGCCCGCGCACGGACTCGCGCGATGGTCGCCTGAACTGTGTCAGCGTCACCGGCCGAGCCGACTCGCCGGGGAAAGAGGGACGGATGACCTATCTGCTGTACACCCTCGGGGTACTGGCCATGGCGCTCGGCGTGAGCCTGTCCATCGCGCTGCACGAACTGGGTCACCTGGTGCCGGCCAAGCGGTTCGGGGTCGCAGTCAAGCAGTACATGATCGGGTTCGGCCCCACCATCGCGTCGTGGCGGCGAGGGGAGACCGAGTACGGCTTCAAGGCGATCCCGCTGGGCGGGTACGTACGGATGATCGGAATGCTGCCACCCCAATCGGCTGCTGATCCGCGTCGGCTGCGGACCTCCAGCACCGGCCGGCTGAGCATGCTGGCCGATCAGGCCCGCCAGGACGCGACGCAGGAGATCGAGCTAGGGGACCAAGATCGCGTCTTCTACAAGCTGTCGACGCCCAAGAAGATCACCGTGATGCTCGGTGGCCCCTTGATGAATCTGCTCATCGCAGCCGTGTTGATCACCGGCTACGTCACCTTGTACGGCGTGCCAGACATTCAGCGACCGACCGGCGCCTCGATCGCCGGGGTCAGCACTTGCGTACCCGCGTCGCTAGCCGTTTCCGGAAGCGCTGGCAGCCCCGCCGCGACCAACAGTTGCGCTGGCCGGCCGGAAGCGCCGGCGTACGCCGCGGGCCTGCTGCCCGGCGACCGGATCGTCAGCATCGACGATCGGCAGGTCAAGGTGCCTGCCGACATCTCCGCCATCGTCCGACCGAACGCCGGACGACCTTTGCAGGTCGAGGTCCTGCGGGGCGAGCAGGCCATGACGGTGTCCGTGACACCGGCGAGCACCAAACTGCCCAAACTGCAGGCCGACGGCCAACCAGTGACCGACGCCGCCGGCGCGGTGGCCACCGAGCAAGGCGGGTTCCTGGGGACCACGACCCGTGGCACCTTCGAGACGGTACGGCAGCCGCTCAGCGAGGCGCCGAAGTACGTGTGGAACACCGTGGCCGGAACTGCAGGGGTGATGCTGCGGATCCCGCAGAAGATGGTGGGCGTCTGGAACGCCGCGTTCGGCGATGAGGAACGCGACGCGAACGGGCCGATCTCGGTGGTGGGGGTCGGCCGGGTCGCCGGGGAGAAGGCCGGCGGTGAGATCACGGGATCGATCATGGACGACATCAATGTGGTGCCATTCCTGGTGCAACTGCTGGCCGGGCTCAACATGGCGCTGTTCGTGTTCAACCTGATCCCGCTGATGCCGTTGGACGGCGGACAGATCGCGGGCGCGACGTGGGAGGGCTTGCGGCGGACGTTTGCACGGGTGACTGGCCGGCCGGACCCGGGACCCGTGGACATAGCCCGGGCGCTGCCGTTGGCGTACGCCATGTCGATTGTGTTGATCGGGATGTCTGTGCTGCTCATCTACGCTGATCTGGTCAAACCCGTACGATTTTGACCGGCAGGCACCCCGGTCGCCGCTTCGATGCAAGGGTCACCCACCGATGAGCTCACGCCGGTGAGCGATACTGGTTCTATGACGGTTGCACTCGGCATGCCGGCGGCCCCCGCGCCGGTCCTGGCTCCTCGCCGCAGCTCGCGGCAGATCAGCGTTGGCTCGGTGAAGGTTGGCGGCGACGCCGCGGTGTCTGTGCAGTCGATGTGTACGACGTTGACTGCCGATGTCGACGCGACGTTGCAGCAGATCGCCGAGCTGACCGCCGCCGGATGCGACATCGTGCGGGTGGCCTGCCCGAGCCAGGACGACGCTGAGGCGCTGCCCGCGATCGCCCGACAGTCCCGGATCCCGGTGATCGCCGATATCCACTTCCAGCCCAAGTACGTGTTTGCAGCCATCGACGCGGGCTGTGCCGCGGTGCGGGTGAATCCGGGCAACATCCGTCAGTTCGACGACAAAGTCAAGGAGATCGCTCGGGCCGCAGCGGATGCCGGAGTGTCCATCCGGATCGGGGTGAACGCCGGTTCACTGGACAAGAGACTGCTGGCAAAGCATGGCAAAGCAACCGCTGAGGCGCTCGTCGAGTCCGCGGTCTGGGAGGCGAGCCTGTTCGAGCAGCACGGTTTTCATGATTTTAAGATTTCGGTCAAGCACCACGACCCGGTCACCATGGTCCGCGCCTACCAGCTGCTGGCCGAGCGTGGCGATTGGCCACTGCACCTCGGGGTCACCGAGGCGGGGCCCGCCTTCCAGGGAACCATTAAGTCCTCGGTGGCCTTCGGGACCCTGCTGAGCCAGGGGATCGGCGACACCATCCGGGTGTCCTTGTCCGCGCCGCCGGTCGAGGAGGTCAAAGTCGGATTGCAGATCCTGCAGTGTCTGAATCTGCGTCCGCGTCGGCTTGACATCGTCTCGTGCCC
>CAJDWS010000016.1_pt1 | contig 51846 bp, 47 predicted proteins | sample 7391661 | NCBI WGS metagenome assembly CAJDWS01 (sample SAMEA7055725, study PRJEB34461) | soil metagenome | biome: terrestrial ecosystem; feature: Peninsula; material: soil | place: Antarctica | collected 2016 | reverse complement strand
CGCAGTGCCCGGCACGCCGCCCTGGAACGTGCTGCCGCAGACGCCGGCGCCGACTTGGTCTTGCTCGGACACACCCGTGATGACCAGGCCGAACAGGTGCTGCTCGGTCTCGCCCGCGGGTCGGGGAGTCGGTCTTTGGCCGGGATGCCGCGACGTCGTGGGGTCTTTGTGCGCCCGTTTCTGGACCTTCCCCGTTCGGTGACGGCCTCCGCGTGCGTCGCGTTGACGTTGAGCCCGTGGGCGGACCCGCACAACGTGGACGACCGTTACGCGAGGGTGCGTGCCCGCACCGTCCTAGAGGTCGCTGAGGCTGCCCTGGGGCCTGGGTTGTCCGCCGCCTTGGCTCGCAGCGCCGACCTCCTCGCGGCTGATGCGCAGGCGTTGGACGACTGGGCGGCGCAGGCCACCGCCGACCTCGGTGCGGGTCCCTGGTCTGTGAAGCAGCTGCGTGCCCTGCCGGACGCGGTGCGTGGCCGGGTCTGGCGCCGGCTCGCGTCTCGAGCTGGGTGCCCGGCGCCGGACGTTGCCGCGGTCCACGTCCGTGAGCTTGACCGGCTGCTCACGGCATGGCGCGGGCAGGGGCCGGTCAGCCTGCCTGGGGGACGGTGTGGCGAACGTCGGGAGGGCTGGGTACGGATCAGTCCCCCCACGTCGGGTTGAATGTCGTCATGGACGCTTCGGATATGGGCGAGGATCTGGCCCGGGTGTTGTACACCGAGGAGCAGATCCTGGACCGGTTGGACACGCTGGCTGCGCAAATCTGGGCCGACTATCGGGGCTTCGACTTGCTCCTGGTGGGCGTCTTGAAGGGCGCCGTCCTGGTGATGGCCGATCTGATCCGAGCGTTGCCTGGGACAGCACCGATGGACTGGATGGCCGTGTCGTCGTACGGGTCAGGGACGAAATCTTCGGGGGTGGTACGCATCCTCAAGGACCTGGACACGGACATCACGGGCAAGCATGTGCTGATTGTCGAAGACATCGTCGACTCCGGCCTGACGTTGAGTTGGATCAAGGCGAACTTGGAATCCCGCAGCGCGGCCAGCGTGGAGATCGTCACATTGCTGCGCAAGCCCGACGCAGCCAAGGTCGCCGTGTGAAGTACGTCGGGTTCGACATCGCGAACGAGTTCGTGGTGGGGTACGGGCTTGATTACGCCCAGCGCTACCGCAACCTGCGTTGCGTCGGGACATTGGCCGCACACGTCTATACCTGAGCAGATCACCGCCGCTGGGTTTCAGGGCGGACCGGCTGGCATACGCACCCAGCGAATCCACCGGCGGAACCCGCCGGGGGTCCTGACCGTTGGGCGGGAGGTGAGGGAGCATCCGAACTGCATACAAACCGCGGTGTACCGTCGTCCTGCGAGCCGTTGATCCCCACAAACCGCTTGAGCGTGCAGGAATAGCGAACCGATCAGGAGGAACGGGGCGTTCCGCCCTGGCAGAACCATGAAAGCCAAGCGCATCATTCGTAACCCCATCCCGTGGGTTCTGCTCGTCATCGGTATCACGCTGGTCTGGCTCAACCTCGGTGGTGCATCGGGAGCCGAGCGCATTCAGACGTCCTCCGCCGAGCAGTTGATCGCCGGACAGAAGGTGGAAAGTGCGACCTTCATCGGCGACGACCGGCTGGATCTGACGCTGAAGTCCCCCGAAAAGGTGGACGAGAAGACGGGGGTGACCAAGGCCTACACCTTGTACATCCCGGCCCGCGGCAAGGTCCTCGTCGATGACTTGAAGGCCAACCCGCCGAGCAAGGGATATGTCGACGACCCGCCGCAGAGCAGCTGGTTCGGCAGCCTGTTGGTCAGCCTGATCCCGATCCTGCTGCTGGTCGGCCTGTTCTGGTTCATGATGAGCCAGATGCAGGGCGGCGGCAACAAGGTCATGCAGTTCGCCAAGTCCAAGGCGAAGCTGGCCACCAAAGACATGCCGAAGGTGACATTCGCCGATGTGGCGGGAGCGGCCGAGGCCGTCGAGGAACTCGTCGAGATCAAGGAGTTCCTCGCCGAACCGGCCAAGTTCCTGGCGGTGGGCGCGAAGATCCCCAAGGGAGTGCTCCTGTACGGCCCCCCTGGCACCGGCAAGACGCTGCTAGCCCGCGCGGTAGCTGGTGAAGCTGCAGTCCCGTTCTACTCGATCTCCGGGTCGGACTTCGTGGAGATGTTCGTCGGTGTCGGTGCCTCCCGGGTGCGCGACCTGTTCGAGCAAGCCAAGACCAACGCACCGGCCATCGTGTTCGTCGATGAGATCGATGCGGTTGGGCGGCACCGCGGGGCTGGACTGGGTGGCGGGCACGACGAACGCGAGCAGACGCTGAACCAGCTCCTGGTGGAGATGGATGGGTTCGACGTCAAGGCCAACGTCATCTTGATCGCGGCAACGAACCGGCCCGACATCCTGGACCCGGCCCTGCTGCGTCCCGGCCGGTTCGATCGTCAGATCGCGGTCGAAGCGCCGGACATGAACGGTCGGAAAAAGATCCTGGAAGTGCACGGCAAGGGCAAGCCGATGGCCGCCGACGTCGACCTGGGCGCCGTCGCCCGGCGTACACCCGGTTTCACCGGTGCGGACCTGGCCAACGTGCTCAACGAGGCGGCGCTGCTCACCGCACGCAGCAACGCTCAGCTCATCGACGACCGGGCGCTGGATGAGGCCATCGACCGGGTGGTCGCGGGCCCGCAGAAACGCACCCGGATCATGAGCACCAAGGAGAAGAAGATGACCGCCTATCACGAGGGCGGGCATGCCCTGGTGGCGGCGTGTATGAATCACACAGACCCAGTGACCAAGGTGACGATCCTGCCCCGCGGCCGGGCGCTCGGATACACGATGGTGATGCCGCTGGACGACAAGTACTCGACCAGCCGCAACGAGATGCTTGACCAGCTCGCGTTCGCGCTGGGCGGCCGGGTGGCCGAGGAGATCGTGTTCCACGACCCGACTTCCGGGGCGGCCAACGACATCGAGAAAGCCACCGGCCTGGCCCGCAAGATGGTCACCCAACTCGGCATGAGCGAGCGGATTGGCGCGATCAAGCTCGGCCAAGAAGCCGGCGAGGTGTTCTTGGGTCGGGACTACGGGCACCAGCGGGACTATTCCGAGGGAATGGCCGCGATCGTCGATGAAGAGATCCGACGGTTCATCGAATCCGCTCACGACGAGGCCTGGCACGTTCTGAACGACAATCGCGACGTGCTCGACACGTTGGTCCTGGAACTGCTGGAAAAGGAGACGTTGAACGCTGAGCAGCTGGCCCGGATCTTCCAGGATGTGGTCAAGCGCCCGATCCGGCCGGTCTGGTTGTCCAGCGATCAGCGGAACGTCAGCGAGCGGCCACCGGTGCTGACGCCGGCCGAGGAGCTGGATGCGCTCAACGGCCGCGACCCGTATCGTCGCAGTCCCGGCGAGGAGCACCCGCCGCAGGCCGTCATCGAGGTGCCCGAGGGCGGTCGTGTCGGCCCCTCCGCCGGTTGACCTGGAGCGGGCGCAGGCGGCGATCCGGGAACTGCTGCTTGCGATCGGTGAGGATCCGGATCGTGAGGGCCTGCGAGACACCCCGGCCAGGGTGGCCCGAGCCTGCCAGGAAGTGTTCGCTGGGTTGCGCCAGAGCAGCGCCGACGTCCTGACCACGACGTTCCACATCGACCATGAGGAACTCATCCTGGTTCGCGACATCGAGGTGTACAGCACCTGCGAACACCACCTGCTGCCGTTTCACGGCGTCGCCCACGTCGGCTACATTCCGGCCAAGGGCGGCCACGTCGCCGGGCTGAGCAAGCTGGCCCGACTGGTCGACGTGTACGCCCGCCGGCCGCAGGTGCAGGAACGCTTGGCTTCGCAAGTGGCCGATGCGTTGGTCACCCACCTGCGGCCGCAGGGAGCGATCGTCGTGGTCGACTGCGAACACCTGTGTATGTCGATGCGCGGGGTGCACAAGCCAGGAGCCCGGACCATCACCTCGGCGGTCCGCGGCGCCCTGCGTGACCCCGCCACCCGGGCCGAGGCGATGAGCCTGATCGTGGATGGACGGCGATGACGGCGACGCTGACTGCGCGGTGCGTTTCGCAGCGGCCCTTGATCATGGGGGTGCTCAACCTCACCCCGGACTCGTTCAGCGACGGCGGACGGTGGTTCGATCCGGCGGACGCCATCGCGCGCGGGGTCGAGCTGACCGCGCAGGGGGCTGGGATCGTCGACGTCGGTGGAGAATCCACCCGCCCAGGTGCAGACCGAGTGGACGAGCCGGAAGAACTGCGTCGGGTCGTGCCGGTGGTGCGGGCCTTGGTGGGGGAAGAGGTGCTGGTCAGCGTCGACACCATGCGCGCCCGCGTCGCTGCCGAGGCACTCGAGGCGGGTGCATCCATGGTCAACGACGTCAGCGGAGGGCTCGCCGATCCGGCCATGGGACAGCTCGTGGCGGCTGCCGGCGTACCGATGGTCGTCATGCATTGGCGCGGTCAGAGTGCCCAGATGCACCGCCGCACCGACTACACGATGTACGACGGGTACGCCGCGAGTTCGAGCGACGCCTCCGGTGCCGGAGGAGTGCCGGCGGTCGTCGCGGGGGTCGCGGTCGAGCTTGCTGCTCGGATCAGTGCGTTGCATGAGGCCGGCGTGACCGATGGCCAACTGATCCTGGACCCCGGGTTGGGATTCGCTAAAACCACCGAACACAATTGGCAACTCCTCGCCCACCTCGATCACCTGGCCGGGCTCGGGTTTCCGGTCCTGCTCGGCGCTTCGCGCAAGCGCTTCCTGGCCACCTTGACGGACTGTCCCGGAGCTGACCAGCCGCCCGATCGGGACCTGGCCACGTCGCTGATCAGCCTCGTCTGTGCTCAGGCCGGGGCGTGGGGGGTGCGGGTCCACGACGTCAGCGGCACGGTGGTGGCGCTGCGATTGGACGCGGCGATACGGGCCGCTGCCAGGGGTGGGGGAGCACACAACCGTTCCTGGTCGACCTGGACGTGGGCTTCGACCTCGAAGCCGCCGCCGCCAATGATGATCTGGCGGCCACCGCGTCGTACGCGACCCTGGCCCAGTTGGCCACCGACATCCTGGCCGGGCCCCCGGTGCATCTCATCGAGACACTTGCCGGCCAGGTCGCCGACGCCGTGTTATGCGATGCTCGAGTCGAGTTCGTGCAGGTCACGGTGCACAAGCCGGCGGCCCCGATGGACCCGGTCATCCGTGACGCGTCGGTGACGCTGCGTCGGGAACGGTGCCGCGATGGTGTCGTGGCGTTAGGGGCGAACCTCGGCGAGCGGGCCCGCACCCTGGCGACCGCGCTGGCCGACCTCGACGCGATGGACGGAGTGCGGGTCAGGGCCGTCTCGAACCTGGTAGAGAGCGACCCGGTCGGTCCACCGCAGCCGGACTACCTGAACGCGGTCGCCCTGATCTCAACGCGGCGGCACCCTCAGAGCGTGCTGCGCGAGTTGCACGCGGTCGAAGCCCGACACAAGCGCCGCCGCGGACTGGGCGTCGAGCCGAACGGGCCACGAACGCTCGATCTGGACCTGATCCAGGTCGGTGATCCGGCGGTGGGAACCGACGTATCCGGCAGGTACGGTGCCCTGGAGTTGCCGCACCCGCGGGCGCATTGTCGCGGCTTCGTCTTGGCGCCCTGGTACGAGGTCGACCCGCAAGCCACCTTGCGGACTCCGCACGGCGTCCGGGAGGTCGGCGAGCTGTTGCAGGCCTTGCCCGCGGTGTCCCGGGAGAGCCTGCGCCCTGGTCCGGATTGGCCGACGAGACCGTGGTGTCCGCGCCGGCCGGAACGCTCGCCATGGTGAGCGGCCGGGGGCTGCGGCCCCGAATCGTCGTGCTGATCGTCCTGGCCACGCTGGTCCTGGGATACCTAGGCCAACGGTGGTGGGCCATGCGCGGTGGCGGGCTGTTCTCGCCGTCGCCGACATCACTGCTGTTGCTGGCGTTCATGGGGGGTGGTGTGTTCGCCGCGGGACTGCCGATCCGCCGCTGGCAGCGAGACCGCAGCAGGGCGCCGGTAAACCCACTGCGCGCCTTGCGGACCTTGGTTCTCGCGCAGGCCTGCGCGATCACCGGCGCCCTGGTCACCGGCTGGTACCTGGCCCAGGCGGGCGTCCTTGCGCCGGACGCCGACGCCGCGTCGATACGGGCGCGGGTGATCCTCGCCGGACTTGTGGCGCTGGCCGGCGTTGCACTGTCCGCGATCGGACTGTGGGTTCAATCGATCTGCCGGGTCGAACCACCTGATGCGGACGCTGAACCTCCAGGGGGCACCCTGCCCGAAGCGCAGGCCCACTGAACCAGGCGGGCGCAACGCTACTTGTCGATGTCGCCGACCACGAAGAACAGGGAAGCCAGGACCGCGGTGAGGTCGGCGACCCTGGTCCCCGGAAGGACGGCGGACAGGGCGGCGACGTTGTTGAACGAGGCCGACCGCAATTTCATCCGCCACGGTGCCTTGTCCCCGCGGGAGACCAGGTAGTACCCGTTGATGCCCGGCGGACTCTCGGTGGCGGCGTACATCTCGCCTTCGGGCAGCCGAAGCGCTTTCGGCAGCGGCACGTTCACGGGCCCAGGTGGCAGGTCAGCCAGGTGCCGCACACAGGCCTCGACCAGGTCGAGACTGACCGCCACTTGCTCGACGAGCATTCGTAGGCGTTCTGGCACGTCCCCGGCCGTTCCGAGCACGACCCGCCCTGGCCCGCCGGGACCGAACAACTCGCCGTACGCCAGGTACGGTTCGTCGCGACGCAGGTCCAGGTCGAGTCCACCGGCCCGCGCGGCGGGTCCGGACACGCCGTACGCCGCCGCGGTGGCCGCGTCCAGTCGGCCAACCCCGGCCAAGTGGTCGCATCCGGGGGTCACCGCGTCGCGCAGTTGGTTTAGCCGGGCCGCGATCATCGATCGGACGTGCGTGACCTGATCGAGCCACCCGGCCGGAACATCTTCGCGTAGACCTCCGACCTGGTTGGCCATGAGGTGAATCCGCGCGCCGAACGCATGTTCCAGAAGATCGTGCAGCGCCTCTCGTTCGGCGGTGAGGTCAGCCAGTCCACGGCGCCCCGGCAGCGGGAACGGGCCAAGGAATGCCAGATGAGCGAGCACCCGGGAAACCTCGGCCACCAACGTGCGCAGCCAGACCGCCCGGGCCGGCACGTCCAGGCCGAGCATCCGTTCGGCGGCCAGCGCCACGCCAAGCTCGTTGCCGAACGCAGCCAGCCAGTCATGCCGGTTCGCCAACGCCAGGATCTGTCGGTAGTCCCGTACCTCGAACAGCTTTTCCACACCGCGGTGCAGGTGGCCGACCAGCGGGTCAGCAGCGACGACCAGGTCCCCCTGGACACGCAATGCGACGCGCAGCATGCCATGTGCGCTGGGGTGATCCGGTCCGAGCGAGAGCGGTAGATCCACGCGGGGCAGGCCTGACTCGCGGGTCCCAGTTGGAGGTTCGCCCAACACGGCGCCAAGACCAGCGATCAGCTCTCGGGCGTCAGGTTCATGCGTCGTCATGTCAGTAGCGCTCGCCCTCAGCTGTCGTCCTCACGTGGTGCCTTGCCTGGGCGCTCCCTGCACCCGAAGGCCCACAGTGCGTCACCGTACCCGGGTCCAAGGAGTGCGGCACCGGCCCCCCGCCGGGCAAGTGTCGCCAGGTAGGCCGCCGGATCAACAGCCGCGATGGCCGGGTCTGGGGGGTCGTCCCGGACCCCTAGTGCAGTCAGGACGCTGCGCTGGTCGAGGATCAGCGAAGCGCCGAGGGAGTCCATGGCGACGTGGGCCATCAGGTCACAATCGCCGTCAGGAATCGGGAGAACGGCCCGGCCGGCACGGTACCCCGCCAGCGTGCTCTGGCGCGGACGGTTTTGCGCGGTGTGCCCGTAGTCGACGGCGATGGCGATGCCAGAACCGAGCGACTTCGTGACCAAGGACCACCAGCTATCCCTCGAGCGGCCGATCTCCACGCGGTTACCCGTGACCAAATCGCTCGTGGGCCAATGACGCTGACACCAGTCACGATCGCGGTGATGAATGCGTCCTCCGCGTCGCTGAGTGCCGCAGACAGTATCGATCATGACATAATAAAGGTCGCCATCTGGTCCGACCTCGACGATTTCGCACGGGAGTACGTCGAGCCATTCATGCGCAAAGATCAAAGCATCATCAAGACGGGCTAGACGGCGGCGCAAAGTCGGTCTTCCCGCTTGCCCCGGTGGTAGTTTCACCCATTCCATGTTTGCGGGCAGCAAGACCGCTGGATCATGCTCGAGACGGTCGGGTGGTGAGCGGATGTCGATGGCCACTGTTCGTATCGTGGTGGCACGGTCGGCGATCACGGTCGCCAAGGTCCCGCGCCCCGCCCCAAGATCGACGAACGTGTGCAATCCCTGGGCGGTCATAAAGCCGATGAGCGCGTCAGCGAGAACCGCGGCCGTTCCCGGTACTCCCTCGATCGAGGTGGCGAAATGCGCCTGTGGTGACTGGGTTCGATAGAAGCCGTCGGGACCGAAGAGGGCGTCATTCCAGGCAAGGCTCCACCTGCGCGCCGTCATGTGCTCAGGGTAGGCTGAGCAGGGATCTAGCCCCCCGCCGGAGCTCATCGAGTCGGTCGGTACCGCCATCGTGACCGGCATGGCAGCATCGCCACCACCGTGGTAATACGATGGTCTTGGCCCGTCGGGGCCGTGAGGTGCCACCGTTTGGTCCTTTTGAACCTATCGGCCGGGCGCCTGAGCCAGAACTCCAACGAAGGGCGACGTCACGTGAATCAGCTTCAGGCAGTGGTTGTTGGCTTGGTCCCCTCGATCGGAATCGGCTTCCTGTTTTACAAGGTCATGCGCGCCATCATCGAGGGCGATCGCAATGAGCGTCTTGCTCATTCTCAGTGGGAGGCAGCGCACGCAGCCGAGCATGAGGCGAAAGAGTCAACTACCTGATCGCGCGCATCGTTTGCGCGGACTCAAGGCCCCCGCTTCGTAAGGTGATCGTTCTGTAAAGCAGCCTGGTCGTAGACCCGTAATCTTGGGGTGGCCAAGTGTTTCGCAATGACCAGTCAGGATTGTTTCCTGAATTCGCGATCTTCTGCAATACTCGGATCCGTCCCTTGACCCAGTCAACGCCCTAGTCTCAAAGGTTTGGGAGCACTTCTATGGCTCAGCGAGTGCAAGTCCTGCTTGTCGACGATCTCGATGGCGGGGAAGCGGCAGAAACTGTCTCCTTCGCGCTCGACGGCGTGAGTTACGAAATCGATCTGTCCGAGCAGAACTCCGAAAAATTGCGAAGCTCCCTGAGTAAATGGGTGGGTCACGCTCGTCGCTCGGGCGGTCGAAAGATCACCGGTCGCCGTGGTGCTATCACCACGGGTCGTCGCGACCTGAATGCAATCCGAGAATGGGGCCGCGCGAACGGTTTCCAGGTCAGCGATCGTGGTCGGGTCTCCGGAGACCTGCAGGCGGCCTACGACAAGGCCCACAGCTGATCGAGCAAGGATCGCTTGAGTCTCTCGAGACGCACGCGAATGTAGGGGCGTCTCGGGCACCGAGGCGCCCCTTGTCGTGCTACCAAGAAACCTATGCCATCCCCGATCGTCAATCTGCAGCCCATTGCCGACCAACTGACCTCGCGATTGGGCTATCTCGAAGTATTGGTGTCCGGATTGGGAACCCGCCTGCCGTGGTCATGCGCTGAGGTCGTGACTGGCCAAGATCGCGGTGAAGATCCGACCGCAAAATGGCGCCACCACGTGACGGCCGACCTGGGGGCGATGTATGGGGTGGACGCGCCCCTGCAGGTTGGGGCGGCATTTGTGCTCCAGTGGTATCTGGGGGTGGTCGCCACACCAGTGGCCTGGGCCGCGGTGATGGGCCCGTACGCCCTGAATGCTTCCCCGGAGGCGATCGCGTTCGACCTTGCCGCGCAATCCTGGTATCCGTGCTCGGTGTCGCTACGCCCTGAAGGTGTCGACCGGGTGGACGACGCGGGTGCGCGGTTGGAGTTGGCCCATTCGCGATACCTGGCGCACGCCAACCGGTTCGTCGACGGATATCGACCAGAGGTGAAACTCGGTCCGCGGCAACGTGGTGGGATGGTTCGGGACGCGTGGGTGATGGCGGTCGAATCGGCCCGGGACGCGTTCGACAGCGAACCGGTCCAGTGGTCGATGCGCGAGTCCTGTTGCTATATCTACGCGATGCCGGGAGCTTCGGCGTGCGCCCGGTGCCCACGCCGGCGGACGTTCGGTGCAGCGGCGCACTGATCCGGCGCGCGCTGTCTCACTCGAGCGCGGCCATCCTGTCGCCGTCGGTCTCCAGCACGTCACGGACTTCGTGCGGATCCAGTTGACGCAGCGGGAGCGCGGCCTCGGCGCCACGACAACCGCCGTTCGCACTGGCGCCGGCACCGCTGGCTGCCTCGATCTCGGCCCACGTCCGAGGGGCGGCGACCAATGGCACCCGCCCCTTGCCCCGCAGTGAATACGGGCAGATCGTCGTTTTCGCAGCGGTGTTTTGGCTCCAGTCGAGCAGGACTTTGCCTGCGCGCAGCGACTTGGTCATTCGTGAGACGACCAGGTCCGCGTGACTGATCGCCAACGTCTCAGCAAGCGCGCGAGCGGCGTCGCGGATCTTCTCGGCGGGTTCGGTCCCGGGCATCGCGGCGTATATCTGCATGCCCTTGCTGCCACTGGTGACCGGCACGGTCGCGCAGACCCCGACACCGTCCAGCAACGCTCGGACCAGGAGCGCGACCTTGGCACACTCACGCAGGCCAACGCCAGGACCGGGGTCGAGATCGATGACCATCCGATCAGGGGGGAGTGGGTCCCCATTGTTGTCCACCCGCCACTGCGGCACATGCAGTTCGAGCGAGCCGAGGTTGGCCAGCCACGTCAAGCCGGCCAGATCCTCGATGATCGGGAACGTGACCGTCTCGCGGGATTTCGTCGATCCAGGGACGGGCAGTGTGACTCGGCGCACCCAATCTGGGGTGCCGGCGGGCAGGTTCTTCTCGAAGAATGAAGGCGCCCCCGTCCCGTTCGGCCAACGGATCCGGGTGAGCGGACGGTCCGCAAGTTGCGGCAGCAGCACTGAAGCAACAGCCACGTAGTACTGCATGACCTCCGCTTTGGTTGTGCCGTCATCAGGATACAACGGCTTTTCCAGGTTACTCACGCTCAGGGTGCGACCGTCCACCGTGACCGTGGAGCGCTCGTCGCATCGCGATGGATCGGTGGGTGTCATTGGCCCTCCTCGTCGGTGACGCCACGCAGCTCAGCGGCACTCAGGTCGGTCCGCAGGCCTCGAAAGGAAGGTTGTCGCAGCCGGCCTTGGCCGGCTCGCCCGAGCGAAGCGACCTCGATCACCACGCCCGCTCTGGTCCAGGTGGCACCAGCCGCGTCGGGGCCCGGCGGCGGCGGGTCGAAGGGGCACTCCGTCGTCTCCAGCGCTCGCAGAGCGGCTAGCACCGGCGGCCCCGCTCGTCCGGCCAGTCCACTGCCGACCCGGCCGAGGTAGACCAGCCCGGTCGAACCCGGCAGTCCCACCAACAGCGAACCGAGGACGTGTGTCCGGTCTGTCTCCGGCCGCCATCCCCCGACGATCACGGATCGTGAGGGCCGATGCGGCACTTTGACCCAGTCCGGACTGCGCCGCCCGGGCGTGTAGGGCGCGTCCATCCGTTTGCTGACCACACCTTCAAGGCCCGCGTCCAGGGTGGCCTGCGCCAGGGCGGAGCCATCGACGTACGTCGGCGGGACCTGCCAGCGGGAGTGCTCGAGGGCGAGCCGTTCGAGCAACTCGCGGCGCTGTGACCAGGGACGCTCAGTGAGGTCCGCACCGTACAGCCGAAGCAGGTCAAAGACCAGGTACGTCACCGGTCGGGCTGAAGCCGCGGCGTGGGCCTCGGCCCGACCCGCTCGGTGAATGCGCTCGGCGAGCAGCGCGAACGAGGGGCGGCCGCCGTCGAACGCGACGACCTCACCATCGAGCAACATGTCGTCGTACTGATCCGCGAGCCCTGCGAGTTCCGGGAACCGGTCGGTGGCATCGGCGCCGCTACGGGCGCTCAGTCGAAGTCGGCGATCCTTGACGTCGGCAAGGATCCGCATGCCGTCCCACTTGACCTCATGCGACCACCGGTTTCCGCAAGGCACCTGGGTGGCAGGCGTAGCCAGCATCGGTCGCATACGTCATCTTCACCCATCCTGGGGAGCCGTCGACGTGCGTCCCAACGTCGTGCGCAGGTGCCACGCCGTAGGTCATGCTGGTGGGACGCGCACACCTGGCAGGCGACGATTCGGCTCCGCCGTGACGCTGGGGTGAACGGGTCAACCGGCCGGAGCGGACAGAAAGCAGGAGCACGATGCGGGCGATGTGGAAGGGCGCGGTGTCGTTCGGGTTAGTCACCATCCCGGTCCGGCTGTACACCGCCACAGAGAGCCACGACATTCAGTTTCACCAGGTCCGGGCCAGTGACGGATCGCGAATCAAGTACAAGCGGGTGGCCGAGGCTGACGGTGAGGAGGTGCCGTACGCCGCGATCGCGAAGGGGTATCAGGCCCCGGACGGGCGCACCGTGATCCTTAGCGATGAGGACCTGGCTGCGTTGCCGAGCAAGAGCAGCAAGGAGATCTCCGTCGAGAAATTCGTCCCGGCAGCGCAGATCGACCCGATCTTGATGGACAAGACGTATTTCCTTGAACCGGACAAGACTGCCGGAAAGCCGTACGCCTTGTTGCGCGAGGCGCTACGGACTTCTGACCGGATGGCCGTGGTGACGATCGCGGTGCGGTCCCGGATGACCATGGCGGTGCTGCGGGTCCGTGACGAGCTGATCGTCCTGCAGACACTGCTGTGGCCAGATGAGATCCGTAAGCCGAGCTTCGACGTCGTGGACGGCGTCGGCGAACCCTCGCAGGCCGAAGTGAAGATGGCCGACTTGCTCATCGACTCGATGGCCGCCGACTTCGACCCCGATGACTACGAAGACGATTACCAAGAAGCGGTCGAGGGCTTGGTGGCGAGCAAGCTTTCTGGTGGGGAGTCGACGTTGCCGCCCGAGGCTGAGTCGCAGGATGGCGGTCAAGTCGTGGACCTGCTCGCGGCGTTGCAGAAATCCGTCGACCGGGCCAAGGCGGCCCGGGCGGCGGCCGACAGTGCCGATGATGGTGGTGCTGAGGACGCTGGCGACACCTCTCCTGGCGAGGCTGGTCGCTCCGCGGAGGCCGAGACCGGATCACCGATCCGGAGTACGACGACGAAGACGGCCAAGAAGAAGCCTGCGACGAAGAAGGCCGGCTGAGCAGCGGTGCCTGAGGGGCACACGCTGCACGCATTGGCCCAGCGGCTGCAGCGCCGATTCGCAGGGCCGCCGGTGCGCGTCAGCAGCCCCCAGGGTCGATTCGCCGACGGTGCGGCGCTCGTCGATGGACACGAACTCCTCGCGGCGACCAGTGCCGGCAAGCACCTGTTCCTCGAGTTCGGTTGGGACGGTGAGCCAGTGGACCGCTTCGTCCACGTCCACCTGGGTCTGATCGGGTCATTCGTGGTGCACCCGGTGGAGACCTTGGGGGTGGGACTGGCCGGGCAGGTGCCGGTTGTCGGCGCCGTACGGCTTCGCCTGGCCAATGACCGCTACGTCGCCGATCTGCGCGGTCCCAACCTGTGCCGACTCGTGGATGGCGAAGCGATCGGGCGGGTGGTCGATGGGCTCGGGCCCGACCCGCTGCGGCCTGACGCCGAACCGGATCGCGCCTGGCGCAAAATTAGCCGCAGTGGTCGCAGCATCGCCGAGCTGCTGATGGACCAGTCCGTGCTGGCCGGCGTCGGCAACGTCTACCGCAGCGAGGTGCTCTTCCGGCACCGGTTGGCGCCGTTCACCCCGGGGAACCGAGTCCGGCCAGCCAGCTGGCGGACCATCTGGGCTGACCTGGTCGCCTTGATGCCACTGGGTGTCGCGTTCGGTCAGATCCTGACCCTGCCTGAGCATGTTCAGCAGGCGGGTGAGCTGCTCGGGTCGCCGGAACAAGTCGCCGACATGGAGGCCTCGACGGGCCAGACCCTCGGTACGTGGTTCCCACGGCAGTTCTTCGTCTACCGGCGTGCCGAGCAACCCTGCCTCGTCTGCGGATCGAGCATTCGCACTCAGGTCGTGGCCGGTCGGAACCTGTTCTGGTGCGCCCGCTGCCAGCGACGGCGCTGACACCTCGGCTCGCCGTTTGCTGCCCGTGGGCGGGAAGTGGTTCGGGTTCCCAGACGAAACGGTGGGAGCGGCCTCAGCCCCGGGTTGACCGGGGATGAGTAGCATCGACGCGAGATGGGACCGCCGCGACAGTTGGCGTGCACCCCACGCCGAGCGTACCGAGAGGACGGCCATGTCGACCGACGAGGCGATGACCAAGGCGCTGCTGCCCGACTCGCAGTTGCCGACGCACTGGTACAACATCGTCGCCGACCTGCCCGAACCCATGCCGCCGCATCTTCATCCCGGCACCAAGGAGCCGGTCACCCTCGACGATCTGACGGTCATCTTCCCGCCGGCGTTGGCCGAGCAAGAGTTGTCGACGCAACGGTTCATCGACATCCCCGATGAGGTCCGGCAGATCTACTCGATCTGGCGGCCGACCCCGCTGATCCGGGCCCGCCGGCTGGAGCGCGAACTCGGCACCTCTGCAAGGATCTACTACAAGTATGAGGGCGTCTCCCCGATCGGTAGCCACAAGACGAACTCCTCGGTCGCTCAGGCGTACTTCAACCACGAAGCCGGGGTGCGACGGCTGACCACCGAGACCGGCGCGGGGCAGTGGGGCAGCGCTTTGGCGTTCGCCTGCTCCGCGTTCGGGATGGGCTGCGAAGTCTGGCAGGTGCGGGCATCGTATGACTCCAAGCCTTATCGGCGGATGCTGATGGAGACGTTCGGTGCCACCGTGCACTCCTCGCCGTCGGAGCTGACCCAGGCGGGGCGCACAATGCGCGAGCAGTTCCCGGACACCACCGGCAGCCTCGGCATGGCGGTCAGTGAGGCCATCGAGGCGGCCTTGACGGACCCGGAGAACGCCCGCTACTCCCTGGGGAGCGTGCTCAACCACGTGGTTCTCCATCAAACGGTGATCGGTGAGGAAACACTCAAGCAGCTCGCCATGTTCGGTGAAGACCAGGCCGACCTCGTGTTCGGCTGTGCGGGAGGCGGCTCGAACGTCGCTGGGCTGTCGTTTCCGCTGATCCGAGAGAACCTGGCTGGGACCACGACGACGAAGGTGTACGCGGTCGAGCCGAGCGCCTGCCCCTCGATCACCCAGGGGCGCTATGAGTACGACCATGGTGATGTGGTCGGGATGACTCCGCTGATGAAGATGTACACCCTGGGCACCGACTTCGTACCGCCGCCGGTGCACGCCGGCGGTCTGCGGTATCACGGCATGTCGCCGTTGCTCTCGCACGTCATCCAGCTGGGTCTGGCGCAGGGGCTGGCCGTTGAGCAGGCCGATGCCTTCGAGGCGGGGGTGCTGTTCGCGCGGGCCGAAGGACTGGTCCCAGCGCCGGAGGCCAGCCACGCGGTGGCGGCTGCGCTGGCCGAGGCGCGACGTCGGACCAGCGATGCCGACGCCTGCTCGATCGTGATCGGGATGTCCGGGCACGGCCAGCTCGACTTGCCGGCGTACCAGGAGTATCTGAACGGCACCATGCTCTGATACCCGTCAGGTGGGCGATTGCGGAGGGGACACGTCCTACCCGCCGGGACCGGTGGAACACTTCCGGAGAGGCTCGCGTTGAACCTCCCGAAAGCCGCAGACTGCCTGGGTCGGCGCATGCGATGACATGACGAAACAACGCCTGGGCCAGCTGATAAGTAGCATCGAGGCATCTCGATAGCGAGGAGCGACCCACCTATGTTCGAACGGTTTACCGACCGGGCCCGCCGAGTCGTGGTGCTTGCGCAGGAGGAAGCGCGCATGCTCAACCACAACTACATCGGCACCGAGCACATTCTGCTCGGCCTCATTCATGAGGGTGAGGGCGTCGCGGCGAAGGCGCTGGAGTCGCTCGGGATTTCACTGGACGTGGTTCGCGAACAGGTGCAGGAAATCATCGGTCAAGGTCAACAGGCCCCGACCGGGCACATCCCGTTCACGCCCCGTGCCAAGAAAGTCCTCGAACTCTCGCTGCGTGAGGCCCTGCAACTTGGACACAGCTACATCGGTACCGAGCACATCCTGCTCGGTCTGATCCGCGAAGGTGAGGGCGTTGCTGCCCAGGTCTTGGTGAAGCTGAACGCCGATCTCAATCGTGTGCGCCAGCAAGTGATCCAGTTGCTCTCCGGCTACACCGGCCCGAAGGAGACGGCTGGGGCGGGCGTCGGCGCGAGCAGCCAAGAGGGCACGCCGGCGGGTTCGCTGGTGCTTGACCAGTTCGGACGCAACCTCACCCAGGCGGCCAAGGAGGGCAAGCTGGACCCGGTCATCGGGCGGCACCCTGAAATTGAGCGCGTCATGCAGGTGCTGTCCCGACGCACCAAAAACAACCCGATCCTCATCGGCGAACCTGGTGTTGGTAAGACGGCGGTCGTCGAGGGCCTGGCGCAGGACATCGTCAATGGCGACGTGCCGGAGACGCTGAAGGACAAGCACATCTACACCCTGGACCTGGGCGCACTGGTGGCGGGTTCTCGGTACCGCGGTGACTTCGAGGAACGCCTCAAGAAGGTGCTGAAGGAAATCCGCACTCGCGGAGACATCATCCTGTTCATCGATGAGATCCACACCCTGGTCGGCGCGGGCGCCGCTGAGGGCGCGATCGATGCTGCTTCGATTCTCAAGCCGATGTTGGCCCGTGGCGAACTGCAGACCGTCGGGGCGACCACGCTGGATGAATACCGCAAGTACATCGAGAAGGACCCAGCCTTGGAGCGCCGGTTCCAGCCGATCCAGGTGGCCGAGCCGACGCTGAGTCACACGATTGAGATCCTCAAGGGTCTTCGTGACCGGTATGAGGCGCACCACCGGGTGTCGATCACCGACCAGGCGTTGATTGCCGCGGCGACATTGGCCGACCGGTACGTCAACGACCGACACTTGCCAGACAAGGCGATCGACCTGATCGACGAGGCCGGTGCCCGGCTGCGGATCCGTCGGATGACCGCGCCGCCGGACCTGCGTGAGTTCGATGAAAAGATCGCGCACGTGCGCCGCGAGAAGGAAGCGGCGATCGACGGTCAGGACTTCGAGAAGGCCGCCAAGCTGCGTGACGATGAGAAGCAGTTGACCGACGCCAAGAATCGTCGTGAAAAGGAATGGCGCAGCGGCGACATGGATGTCATCGCCGAGGTCGATGAGGAACTGATCGCCGAGGTGTTGGCCGCATCGACCGGCATCCCGGTGTTCAAGCTCACCGAGGAGGAGTCGACCCGACTGCTCAACATGGAAGACGAGCTGCACAAGCGGATAGTCGGCATGGACGACGCCATCAAGGCACTGTCGCAAGCTATCCGCCGTACCCGGGCCGGGCTGAAAGACCCCCGTCGACCGGGTGGGTCGTTCATCTTCGCTGGACCGACAGGCGTCGGCAAGACCGAGCTGGCCAAGGCGCTGGCTGAGTTCCTGTTCGGCGACGAAGACGCGTTGATCACCTTGGATATGTCCGAGTTCGCTGAGCGGCACACGGTCTCACGGCTGTTCGGCTCCCCGCCCGGCTACGTCGGGTATGAGGAAGGCGGTCAGCTCACCGAGAAGGTCCGTCGCAAGCCCTTCTCGGTCGTGCTCTTCGATGAGGTGGAGAAAGCCCACGCGGATATCTTCAACTCGCTGTTGCAGATCCTCGAGGACGGCCGGCTCACCGACTCTCAGGGTCGGGTGATCGACTTCAAGAACACCGTCATCATCATGACGACGAACCTGGGAACCAGGGACATCAGCAAGTCGATCGGTGGTCTGGGGTTCACCTCGACCTCGACCGCTGGCGGCGACTACGAGCGGATGAAGAACAAGGTCACCGACGAGCTTAAGCAGCACTTCCGGCCCGAGTTCCTCAACCGGGTGGATGACGTCGTGGTGTTCCCGCAGCTCACCGAGGATGAGATCCTCCAGATCGTTGACCTGATGATCGCCCGGCTCGACGAGCGCCTGAAGGACAAAGACATGGGCATCGTGCTCATGCCGGAAGCCAAGAAGCTGCTGGCCAAAAAGGGCTATGACCCGGTACTGGGAGCCCGGCCGCTGCGTCGGGCCATCCAGCGCGACATCGAGGACTCGCTCTCCGAGAAGATCCTGTACGGCGAGATCGGGTCCGGCGAGATCGTTTCGGTTGACGTCGAAGGCGAGGGCAACGAGGCCGTCTTCACGTTCACTGGCACCTCGAAGGAGCCCGTGGAAGCGATCACGGGCTCTGCGACCGGCGGCGATGTCGGTGGTGAGAGCACGGTGGGCGAAGCCTGATCAATCGCTGCAGCTGGGCCGCATCTGAGAGGGTACGTGCATGAGCGACACCGCACTGCAATCTCGGATCCGCACCGAGCTGGAGGTGATCGATCCAGCAACGTTCGATGCCGGGGCGCAGGTGGATCTGCGGGTTGGTTTCCTCGCGGACTACCTGCGCCAGAGCGGCGCGAGCGGATACGTCTTGGGTATCTCCGGGGGGGTGGACTCCTTGACGGCGGGCCGGCTGGCCCAGCTGGCGTGTGAAAGGGTGCGCGCAGCAGGCGGCGAGGCCGCCTTCGTGGCGATGCGGTTGCCGTACCGGGTCCAACGAGATGAAGCCGACGCCGGGCACGCGTTGGCGTTCATCCGGGCCGACGAGGTAGTGACCCTCGACATTGGACCGTCGGTCGATGCTTTGTGGGACGAGGGCGAGCAGGCTGGCCTGGGTCGATTCGCCGGCGGCGAGGCGCACCACTATCACAAGGGCAACGTCAAGGCGCGGGTCCGCATGGTGGCTCAGTATGCGGTCGCTGGGGTCAGGGGGATGCTTGTCCTTGGCAGCGACCAGGCCGCCGAGGCTGTGGTGGGCTTCTACACGAAGTTCGGCGACGGAGGATGTGACGTGACCCCGCTGGCGGGACTGCCGAAGCGACGGGTCAAGGAGATCGCCAGCCACCTGGGCGCACAGGAGACCATCGTGGAGAAGGTGCCCACGGCGGACCTGGAGGAAGACAAGCCATTGGTCCCCGACGAGGTGGCGCTCGGGGTCAGCTATGCCGACGTGGACGACTATCTGGAGGGTCGTACGGTATCCGCGGACGCGGAAGCCGTCATCGTCGGCTGGTATCGCCGTACCAAACACAAGCGTGCGCTGCCAGTGACGCCCGGTACGGTCCCGCTGCCGTGACGGGTGGAACCTACGGCTTCGCCCCCGATGGCGCGGGGGCCATCGTGCACATGGGGCGTGCAGTGGCCCGGGATGACGATGTAGCCCTGGATGCTCGCGTCGTCATCGAGGTGAGACCGGCTCGGACCTCGGACGTGCCGCATATCCGGCGGCTCATCGAGCCCGAGGTTGCCAAGCGGACCATCATTAGTAAAGACGCGGTGGCATACTACGAGTCGCTTCAGGAGTTTCGTGTCGCCCGGGATGGCCATGGGAAACTGGTCGGCTGCGGTGCTTTGCACGTGCTGTGGGAGGACCTTGCCGAGGTCCGCACCCTGGCCGTCGCCCCCCGCCCACGACCTGGGTGTCCGGCGGGTCTTCTGCCTGACCTTCGAGACCTCGTTCTTCGCCGGTCACGGGTTCGAATCGATCGAAGGCACCCCGGTGGATCCGCAGGTATATGCGGAGTTGCTCCGCTCCTATGACGAGGGTGTCGCCGAGTTCCTAGACCTCGAACGAGTCAAGCCAAACACGCTGGAAAACACCCGGATGTTGCGCCGACTCTAAGTGGTCCGCACAAGGCCCTCGACGACCACATAGGGATGGGCCCGGCGATCCCCGGGCCCATCCCTATGTGCTTGTGGGTCAGGCGTGCCAGCCTTCCGGGCCGGGGTCGGCCGTGGGCTCCGGAGACGGTGCCGCGCAGGTGCCTTCCGGCACCCGGTCGTCGCCGATGAGCCGAGTCGAACGGCAGTGGCCGGTAGGGGACTTGGTGATCCAGTTGTCGATCGGTTCCATGTCGCGCATCCTGCGCCAGACGTCCTCAGCCCGAATGGGCATATTCATCAGCTGGGCACCCGTCGCCTGGCCGATGGCGTTGCCGATGGCCGGGGCCACCGAGATCATCGGGTGCTCGCCGACGCCGCGCGCGCCGTACGGGCCATCGAGCTGCGGGGTCTCCAGTACCGCCGTCTCGATGACGAGCGGGAGATCCTTTGCGGTTGGGATCTTGTTGTCAGTGAACGAGGGGTTCAGCAGCCGACCGTAGTCGTCGAAGATATACCCCTCGCAGAGCGCGGTGCCTAGACCCTGCACCATGCCGCCGAGGCACTGGCCCCGGACCATCCCGGCGTTGAGCACCTTGCCCACGTCATAGACCGAGCTGATCTTCAGAATGTCGAACTCGCCGGAATCGGGGTCCACCGCGACGACGACACCGTGTGCGCCGTAGGTCCAGTCCAGCGCCGGATTACCCTGACCGGTCTGCTTGTCCAGGTTGCTCAGCCCCTGCGCGACGTATCTACCGACCCCAACCAGTGGGCCGCCGATCGCGTTGCCGTTGGGGTAGGCATACCCGATGGACAGCTCCGCGAAGGTGACGCGGTTGGCGCTGTGGTGCTTGACGAAGACTGCCCCGTCACCGTGGTCGAGATCGTAGACGTTGGCCCGCAGCACTTGCGCCGCGTCGCGGTAGGCATGCTTGAGCAGGTCATCGCAGGCCAGGATGACGGCGTTCCCGGACAGGATCGTGCCTTTGGAGGCGACGGTCTGCCAGTCGTACGGGTCGTGGTCGGTGTCCTTTTCGACGGCCACCTTGACCTGCTCGAAGGGGAGCCGCAGCCGCTCCGCCACGATCTGGCCCATCACGGTCGCCGACCCTTGACCGATCTCGGTCAGCGAGAAGTTCAAGACCACCGTGCCGTCGGAGTTCATCCGCAGGATGGCGGCGGTGCCGGTGAAGGACGGCATGGCTGGGGCTTTGTGCAGGGTGGCCAGGCCTTTGCCGATCTTGCGACCGGTGCGCTGCTGGTATTCCTGCTCCTCCTGGGTCAACCCGCCGTAGCCCACCATCTCCGCCGCTGTGTCGAGGCAGCGCAGCGGATTGCCGGTGTGTTCGGTGATGACCTCGCCGGTAATCGTGGTGTCCCCGGGGCGAAGGATGTTGCGCCGACGGAACTCCAGCGGATCCATCCCGATCGCGTCAGCGACCAACTCCATGTGCCGCTCGAGCCCCCAGAAGAACTCGACGTGGCCGAAGCCGCGGTAAGCCGTGCCGTAGGGCTTGTTCGTGTAGATCGTGTAGGCATCGAGCCACGCGTTCGGCAGCCAGTACGGTCCTCCGCCGGAGTACGACGACGCGCGGGTGACGTTGACGGCGTAGTCGGCGTAGGCGCCGGCGTCCCAATACATCGTCATCTGTTGGGCCAGGATCTTGCCCTCAGCGTTGACTCCGGTCTTGATCCGGTAGGTGAGCGCCGAGCGGCACGGCAGCAGGCTGAACTCCTCCTCGCGGGTCGCCTGGAACTTCACCGGGCGGCCGCCGGCCTTACGAGACAAGCACGCCAGTAAGGGTTCCAGATGGATGCCGGCCTTGCCGCCGAATCCACCCCCGACATGCGGGATGATCACCCGCACCTTGCTCAGCGGCAGCCCGAAGGCGATGCAGAACAGGTTACGCAGGGTGAAGGGGGACTGGGCGCTGGACCAGATCGTGACGTCGTCGCCGGGTTTCCATTCGACGATCGCTACGTGCGTTTCCATCGGAACGTGTTGTACCGATGGGTTGGTGTACTCACGCTCGATGATGAACTCGGAGTGCTCGAAACCCTGTTTGACGTCGCCCTTGCGGATCCGGGTCAGGTTGGGGATGTTCGTCCCCGGTTGCGGGCTGAACGCCGCCTCGACGTACGCGTAGTCGCCCAAGTCGGGGTGGACCAGCGGGGCGCCTTCGGCCAGCGCGTCGCTCTGGTTCAGGATCGGCTTTTGGACGTCGTACTCTACCTTGATGAGCTCGACCGCCATCGTGGCGATCTCCAGGGTGTCCGCGGCCACCGCGGCGACGGCCTCCCCGTAGTGCCGGACCTCCGTCTTCGCCAGGATGTCCTTGTCGACGACATACAGCCCGAGCTTGTAATGAAGTTCTTCGCCGACGAGTACGGCGCGCACGCCGGAGAGCGCCTGCGCCTTGCTCGTGTCGATGGACACGATCCGCGCTCGCGCGTGCGGGCTTTCCTTGACCTTGGCGTACAGCATGCCGGCCATGACCATGTCGCTGGCATAGATGGCGTGGCCGGTGACCTTCTCGACCGCCTCGACGCGAGGTACGTCGGCACCGATATAGCTGGGGCGCGGCGTGGTCGTCTCGTTCGTACCGGCAGCTTGGGTGATCGCTTCGGTGACTTCGTCCTTCTCCGAGAGGGTGCCGGGCTGGTCGGTCAGCGTGTCAGACATAGCGAAGCCTTCCCGTGTTCTCCTGCGTCAGTTGGCCGGTGACGTCCAGGACGGCCTCGATGATCTGCTGGTAGCCGGTGCACCGGCAAAAGTTGCCCTCGATGCGCTCCTTGATCTCTTCCACCGTCGGCTTGGCGTTGACCCCGAGCAGGTCCCGGATGGACATCACCATTCCGGGGCTGCAGAACCCGCACTGCACGGACTGATGCTTGACGAAAGCGGCCTGGAGGTCCGAGAGCTGCCCGTCGGTGGCTTCGCCTTCGATCGTCTCGATCCGTGCTCCGTCGATCTCGGCGGCCAGCACCATGCAGGCGTTGACTGCCTCGCCGTTGAAGATGACCGTGCACGCCCCGCATTCACCAGCGGCGCAGCCTTCCTTGGTCCCGGTCAGACCGGCGTCACTGCGCAGGAATTCCAGCAGGGTCCGATACTCAGGAGTCTCTCGTTCGTAGCCCTGGCCATTGATCGTCACGTTCACTCGCATCACGCCACCTCCTGCAGCAATCGACGGGTGAAGACCTGAACCATGTGGGCACGGTATTCGGCAGTGCAGCGGACATCATCGATGGGACTGATTGCTCCCGCCACGGCCGCTACCACGTCGTTTGCAGGGGTCGACTCCTGCAGTCCGTCCACGATCAGGGGCGTGGGCGCGGCGGAGCTGATTCCCAGGCGCAGATCGCCATCCTTCTTCCAGACCGCGACGCCAACGATGCCGAGGTCGTGACCCTTGATGCGCTTGAGCTTGTGGTAGCCGCCGCGAGCAGCCGCCGTTTCGGCTGGAACCGACAGATGCACGAGCACTTCGTCAGGTTCGAGTACCGTCCGCTTGACGCCCGTGAAGAATTCGGACATCGGCACGGTGCGCTCCCCCCGAGTCGAGCGGATCACGGCGCTCGCCCGGGTGCACAACAGGCCAGGTGCCATATCGGCGCACGGGGAGGCGTTGACCACGTTGCCCACGACGGTGGCGCGGTTGCGAATCTGGTGGGAGGCCAGGTCGTGGCCGCACGACTGCAGCAGCGGGTAGTGCTCGACAACGAGTGGATGCTGGATGAGCTGGTTGATGGTGACACCGGGACCGATCCGCAGCCCGGAGTCTGCGTCCCAGGTGATCTCCCGAAAACCCTCGACCTGCTTGAGGTCGACGACCAGCTCGGGGCGCGTCAGCCCGTTGCGCATCTCCACGAAAAGATCCGTGCCCCCGGCCAGTAGACGCACCGAGTCCTCGGTCGCCAGTAGGTCCAACAGCTCGTCCTGCGAGCGCGGAGCCCGGTAGGCGAAGCTCTGCGCGATGATCGCTGCCACTCTTCCTCCTTCGGTGGGACCCATCCCCAACACGCCGCAAGGGCCGTTCGGTCACCCCGCCGGAGCGGGCCGGGTGCGGTGCCGCCGTCAACTCGCTGACGTTCTGAGAGCGGCACCGCACCAATGGTCGGACGGCTACTCGTTCGCGAAGGTTATCTGGTCGTCGTACACCTCTTTGGGCGGGGCCGGGATGTACAGCTCGCCCCGGCCCGGACCGTACTTTGCGATCTGGTTCATCACGTGATACGTAATGATGCAGCCAAACGTTCCAATCGCGATCCCGTTGAAGCTCAGATCACCACGGCTCCAAGTGAGGTCGGCCGCGCCCATGATCAGGCCGATCGCGGCAGGGAACAGGTTCACAGGACTCTTGAAGTCGACGTGGTTCTCCACCCAGATGCGTCCACCGAGCACGGCGATCAGGCCGTACAGGACGACCGTGACGCCGCCGAGGACTCCGATCGGGATGCTGACGATCAGCGCCCCGAATTTCGGGATCATCGCCAGCAGGATGGCGGTGACGCCAGCGACCAGGTAGGCCGCTGTGGAGTACACCCGGGTGGCCGCCATGACACCGATGTTCTCGGCGTACGTCGTGGTGCCCGACCCGCCGGCGGAACCGGAGAGCATTGTGGCAACGCCATCACCCATGTACGCGCGACCCAACGAGCGGTCGAGGTTCTGGCCGGTCATCGAGCCGAGAGCCTTGATGTGACCGGTGTTCTCGGCGATCAGGACGACCACGACGGGCACGATGAGGCCGATGGCCGTCCAACTGAACGCGGGTGCGGTGAACTCCGGCAAGCCGATCCAGGCGGCCTCGTTCCACGCCTTCGCTACGTCGAGTTGGCCCTGCGGCCAGGCGACGAGATAGCCCACGATGACACCCAGCAGCACCGAGATTCGGCCGAAGAAGCCCGGCAATAACACCGTGAAGATAACGACGGCCGCCATGGTGATGAAGGCGGTGAGGCCCTGCTTTTGGAAGTTCTCCACTGCCGTGGGGGCCAGGTTCAGCCCGATCAGACCGACGACCGCGCCGGTGACCGCCGGTGGCATCACCACGTTGATCCAGTGGGCACCGAACCGGTCGACGATGACGCCGATGATGAACAGGACGAGCCCGGCAGCGATGATGCCGGACAGTGCCCCGGGAATGCCACCGTTGGTCTTGGCGGCGATCACCGGCGAGATGAAGGCGAAGCTACTTCCGGTATAGCTCGGCAAGCCCAGCGGCTGGCCGTAACCACGCGTCATCAGGATGAAGATGATGGTCCCGATACCGGAGAAAAAGATCGTGGTGGTCGGGGGGAATCCGGTCAGGATGGGCACCAGGAAGGTCGCACCGAACATCGCGATGATGTGCTGCGCCCCGATGCCAATCGTGCGGCTCCACGCCAATCGCTCATGCGGAGCGACTACATCGTTGGGACCCAGATGACGGCCATCACCTTTGATGGTCCAAAGCTTGGTTGCCACGTCCTTGACACCTCACATCGTTCGTGGTGGGAGGCCCGCCGCTGGGGTCTCTGATGCGGGATTCGGCCCCGCGGCCTTGTTCGGTTGTCGAATGCCAGGAACGGGTTGTTCAGCGGTCCCGTCGTCGGTCACTCAACGCGGCCGTCGAAGAGCATTGCGAGGCCGGTTGCCCTCATTGTCTAGGGTGAAGATCGCAAAGGTTTCAGCACTGTGTGCCAATGCTTTGCCGAGTGTTTTGTGAAGTTCCCATAGCCGCCACGCGGGACTGCTACAGACGTCAGGCATTCCGTCCAAACGGTCCAGCAGCGGCCCTTTTGGCCTGGGTTGGAAAGCGCCGCGCGCACGCGAGGTAGACAGCGTGCGCGCGGCGCGGTCAACACCCGCAGCGAGGGCGGTGGCGCTGCCGCGAGCGAGCTCTGCCGCTCCTCAGCTCGTGGCTGAGGTATGACCGGCACTGCCAGCTTTGGCCTTACGGAGCTCGGTAGCCGGTCGGCTCGCCATGGCCGAGGTCCACGATCGCCGCCACTGGCCCGCCGCCCTCGGGGCCTTGGTGGGCGGCGCTGACCGAGACGAAAACGGCGGGGTCACCGGTGACCGCTGCGGCAACACCGCCGACACAAGACTTGATCTGGCGGTGCCAGTGCACGTCGGAGTCGTCGAGCATGGCGTTGCGTCGGCCGAGGACCTGGCCGTCCTGGCTCACCTCGCACTTGAGGAATGCGTTGACCAGCCGGCCCTGAATGTCGTCGCGGTGGGCCCGCTCGGGCAGCTCCAGCCCGGCGTCCTTGATCGCCGCCCAGATCCCGTCGGAGTCCAGGGCGTGGTTCATCACGGAGTGACCGATCCGGTAGCGGCCGCCCACGCCACGGGTGTTGCCAACGACGACGACTTGCGCCTGGTCGAGTTCCACTCCGGAAGAGCAGGAGGCGACCGAAGAGTACTTCGAGCGGTCCTTCATGATGTCCGCGTCGGTCAGCTCGCTGACCTCGCCGAGCGCCAGGGCGATCCCCAGGCCGGTCGTGCCGTTCGACAGGTCCATGGACTCGTGCGTGTGCTCGGTCCACACCTCCTTGCCGCGGCTGTAGGCGTCGCGGATGGTGTGGATCGTCAGCAGCGGCGTCTTGGTCTGAACGTAGTGAACGTCATTGACGTCGGTAATGCCGGCCTGCGCCATGGCGGCCTTGACCGCTTTGGCGACCTTGTTGACCATGCCCATGTATCCGATCTCTTCGGGCATGATCGCCTCGCTCATCGCAAACCCGACGGTCAGTCGCGGCTCATCAGTGCGCTCAGCCTTGGCTGGATCGATGGTCGCGAAGATCGTGGCGTGTGGGCTGATGACCCCGTCGGTCCCTCCGGACCAGACGATCGGCACGCCCTTGACCTGCTCCTCGCTGACGCCGTGCGCACGCAGCACGTCCCGGAACGCGCGGTCGGCGATGATCCGGGTGTAGTCGTTGACGCCACCGTTGCCTTCGGTTTTACCGATGACGGCGATGACGCGGTCGGCCTCCATCACGCCGCTGGTGATCAGGTCGTCAAGTCCGGAGGCGTCGGAGACGGTATTCAGCGGGACCTTGCGGACCTCAATCGGGTCGGCCATCAGTGGTGTCCTTTCGTTCTGCTGGTGAGCTCGGTCGCCGGTGCGCGGTCCGCAGCACCGGGTTGTTGACGATCACTGGTGGTGATCGCTCATTCGCCGTCGGGGGTCACGATGGTGCCGGCGCGGGCCTCGACGGCGTCGCCGATGTGCTGCAGCGAGGTGATGATCGAGCACGGGCCGCCGGCCTCGACGAACCGCAGCGCGGCCTCCACCTTGGGACCCATCGAGCCGCCGCCGAAGTGTCCCGCAGCCATCAGCGAGCGCAGTTCGGACACGCTGACCCGACCGATCGGTCGCTGCTGCGCAGTGCCCCACGCGATCGCGGCCGCCTCGACGTCGGTGGCGATGATCAGGGTGTCGACCTGTAACGACGAGGCGAGGAGGGCGGCCGTCAGGTCCTTGTCAATGACGGCTTCGACGCCGTGCACGCCGCCGTCGTCGCGAACCACCGGGATGCCGCCGCCACCTGCTGCGACCACGATGTGCCCGGCGTCCAAGAGTCGACGTATCGTGCTGGTCTCCAGCACCTCCAGAGGTTCGGGGGAGGCGACAACGCGGCGCCAGCCGCGCGCGCCGCGATCTTCCCAGACCTGACCGTGCCGCATCATCTCAGCCGCTTGATCCGCGTCGACGTACCGTCCGATCGGCTTGGTGGGATGGGTGAACAGGGCGTCGGTGGCATCGACGACCGTGCGAGTGACGACGACGCTGGTCGGAGGAACCGGCCCGTGCCCGGAGTGTGTCCCGATGGCACGTTCGAGTTCGCCGGCCGTGACGAAGCCGATGGTGGCCTGGGTCTGGGCAACGCACCAGTCGAGCGGGACCGGTGGCACGACCGAAGCGGCGAGCTCATTCTTGACCAGCAGGTTGCCGACCTGGGGACCATTGCCATGGGTCAGTACGACCTGGTGTCCGGCGACGATGAGCTGTGCGACAGCGGTCATCGCGACCGCGATGGCGGCTTGCTGATCCGCAGGGCGAGCGCCCCCATCCGCACCGGTCATAGCGTTGCCGCCAAGAGCGATGAGCAGCTTCACGACCCCCCACCCCGCTCGGTGGAGGAGTCCATCTGCTCCAGCCAGGCCCGGACGGCGTCGTTGTGCTGGCCAAGCATCGGCGGGGCGCGGTGATCCCCTGTCGCCCCGGCGAACGCGTTGTCATCGAACCGAATGGGTGGGCCGGGAATCTCGATGGGGCCGAGCGCCGCGTGGTCGACCCCGACAATCAGGCCCTGTGATCGGGTCTGCTCCCAGGTGTACACCTCGTCGATGGAGCGCACCTGGCCGACCGGGATGCCAGCCTGCTCGAGCAACGGGATCAGGTCCGCGCTTGCATGGTTGGCGAACACTCGTTCGACGAGCTCGATCACGGCTGGCCGGTTGGTCACGCGCTGGCCGTTGGTGGCCATCCCAGGAGTTTGCGGGTCGAGGTCGAAGGCAGCGCAGAACTTCGTCCACAAGCCTTCGCTACCCACCGCGACCTGCACCGCGCCGTCGGCGGTGTGGAAGAGCCCGTAGGGGCAGATCGAGGGATGGTGGTTGCCCTGGGCTGCGTTCACCTGACCTGCGACCGTGTACGCCGTCCCCTGGAACGCGTGGACGCCGACAACCGCTGCGAGTAGGGAGGTTCGCACCACCCGGCCAACCCCGGTGTGTTCACGTTCGAGCAGCGCGGCCAACACGCCGTACGCGCCGTACATTCCGGCGAGAAGGTCACCGATCGGGACACCGACCCGGGTCGGGTGCTCGGGGTCGGGGCCGGTGATCGACATCAAACCGGCCTCGCCCTGGGCGATCTGGTCGTATCCGGCGCGACCGGATTCGGGGCCGTCATGACCGAACCCGGAGATGGACAAGATGACCAACCGAGGGTTCAGCTCGTGCAGCCGTTGCACCGAGAAGCCGAGCCGGTCCAGGACACCGGGTCGGAAGTTCTCGATCAACACGTCGCCATGACGAGCCAACCGAGTCAAGATGTCCCGCCCGTCATCGGACTTCAGGTCCAGCTCGATCGACTCCTTGTTTCGGTTGCAGGAGAGGAAGTACGTCGAGATGTCCTGGTCCGGTCCGACGAAGGGGGGACCCCAGGAACGAGTGTCGTCACCGGTGCCGGGCGTCTCCACTTTGATCACCCGAGCGCCCATGTCGCCGAGCATCATCCCGGCGTGGGGGCCCGCTAGAGCACGGGACAGGTCGATGACCACCAGATCAGCAAGGGGCGTGCTCATGTGTGACAGCCTCTCAAAACTGTTGGATCGATACTGTGGCAACTCTCGCCGAGGTGATTGCCGGATAGTCGTCAGGATGTGCCGAGAGCCTGGGCTTTGGGTGGCGTGAGGGGGCAGCCCCAGCGGCAGGCACTGGACCCGCACGTTGCCCGCACTTTGTGTCAGTGTGCGTCATACAAGAAAAGCGTCCCGTTGATGCATCGTCAGGGTACAGGTGCACAGCACGGCCCGAAGTGGTTCGGCAGCATCCGCCGACGCCGGGTCTTCGATCCTCGGCCAGCTCACGCGGCAGAACTGTCGGATCCTCAGGGTTGACGCATCTGCAGCATGCGCAGGGCCAGGCAGATCGAGAGTCGGGCATTCGGGTCGGTCGTGAACGGACCCAGCATTCGCTCCAGCTTGGTGATCCGGTAGCGCAGCGTGTTGTAGTGAAAATGCAACACTCGAGCCGTCTCTGCGACGTTGAGGTTCCTATCCAGCAGGACCGTCAACGTCTCGCGCAGGTCGGCCGACTCGGGAGACTGTTCGTCGGCCAGATCGCCCAGAGTCTCAGCGACGAACGAGCGAAGCTCAGCGGAGTCGCCGATCAGCGACAGCAACCGGAACACGCCGAGTGCGTCGAAGTGGACCAGCGAGGAGTGACCTTGCATCTGACGGCCCACGGTCATCGCCGTTCGGGCCTTCTCATAGGCCTGCGGCAGCTGCTCGGCGCACGGCACGACTCTGGAGACACCGGTGGCGAAGTCGGGCAGGCCGCAGCTGGCTCGTCGGACGCTGCTGGCGATGGCGCCGACCAGCCGGGTGATCTCATCGATCGACTTGTCCGGGTCCGCCTGGATCACGCAGACGATCTCGTGGCCCCGGCCGACAACGGCGGCACCGGGGAGGCGAACCCGCACGGCCTGTGACCATGCCGATGCGAACCGATCCTGTTGCGCATGCGTCACGGGAGCGCCGGTGCCCGCCTGGCCCTGCGCATTGAGTTCGGCGACGACCAGTACCAGGGGGCCGGACAGGTTCCATCCCAGCGAGCTGGCGTGCCGGACCACGTGCTCTGCGGAACCCGCGGTGCCGGCCAGCGCATCCCGTAAGAAGTCGCTGCGGTACTTGCTCTCCACGGCAGCGACGGCCTGGTTTTTCGTGATCACCAGGGCGGCGGTCTCCGCGGAACGCTCCAGCAGGTGCAAGTCGACCGGCGTCAGGCCGCGATCCGCGAACGCGATGATCCGGCCGTGATCTAGCGAGCCCGCGACGATCCTGGCAACCAGGCGGGTTGGCTCAGCGCCGCCGCCCAGCGCCCGGATCTGCCGGCCCATGCCCGCAGGCTCGTCGTCGACCCTGAACCGTCCGGCCCTGTCGAAACATGGCAAGGCATGCACTTTGTGCAGGGCGGCCGGGTCCTCGGCAGCTTCGGCGACGACCTCACCTTCGGGCGTCGTCACCAGGACCGCCGTGTATCTGTGGTCGACGAGCCGGTGACAGACGTCGGCAAGGTCACCGCCGCGCAGCACCACGTCGACGAGCGTGCGCAGCACGGCTTCCGCGTGTTCCAGCATCGACATCCGGGGGTTGAGCACCGAGGACAGGACGCCGTGAATGATGTCGTCGAAGGCTGCGCTCTCTGGCAACGTGACTAAGGGAAAACCGAGACGGTCGGCCGACGCGACCATCGGCTCCGGAAGGGCGTCAATGTAGCGACCAAGCTTGATGGCCAGTCCCGTCAGTCCTCGATCGTTCAACTCGGGCACCAGCGCGGTCAGATACTCGGGGTCGTGGCGCAGTGCGTACCCGGTGGTCAACAGCAGCTCACCCGGTTGCACCCAGGGCAAGATGTCGGGGACCTCCATCACGTTGACTCGGGTCAACTCGCGCTCCAGGCCGTCGCGCCCCGCGACGACGTCGGCGCCGTGCAAGCAGTCGAGATCGAGGGCCTGGGACAGCGTCATTCGCGAACTGTCGACGCTCCGCGCTGGGGCTACTGGCAAGTTCTCACTGGAACCCGACCCGTTCTTGGCAACTGTCACCATGACTGGCAGCGTAGATGCCGCGTTACGGTCCAGGCGTGCGATTGTCGGATGTGTCGTATCCGGGGACCAACGGCCGACGGCTCGTTCCCGGCGCTTTCGCGACACTGCTCGGCCCGCTGGCTGGCTCTCTTGCGGCTCCACCTGCGACGATGCAGCAACATCCCATGTGCACGGCTGGCCACACTGGCACAGTGCTCGGCCTTGGCCCAACTGCGTGCTACATCTCGCTCGACGGCTTTGCCGATGATGACCGGGTTCCGGCCGTCATACCGATCCTGCGGCCGCAGGCCGTTCAACTCCCCACCGGGGTACGGATCGGGGTCGCCGGACCATGGCCCGTACAGGCCGGTGACCCGGTCGCTGCCGATGCCACCGGCATCGCGCTCGGCGGCTGGCTGGTCACCCCCGCCCGGTCCTGGCAGCCCCCTCGAGTCGTTGCGTCGCCCAGCTTGGATCCCGGCGCCGGGCTGGCTCGGTTGACTGCGGCCTGGCCCGACGCCGACGGATGGACCGATGCGCTGTCCTGCCAAGATGGCCTGTCCAGTCGGCGAATGGAACGACTGGAGCCTTCCTCGGCTGATGCCCGACGGGTCGTACACGCCGCGACCGGTGCACTGGTTTCGAGTGTCGGGGTGCGTCGCGAGGGTGACCAAGGGCACCAGGACGCGCGCATGACCGGCGTGATCCTGCGGGAACTGATCGGGCTGGGGCCCGGACTGACGCCCAGTGGTGACGACGCGCTCGCGGGGTGCTTGTTGACCTTGCGGCTGCTGGGTGAGGTTGAGTCCCTCAGGGCGCTGGCTGAGCAACTGCCTGCCCATCTGCGGGCGACCACGGCCCTGTCCGGATCGTTGCTGGCTGCGGCTGCCGAAGGGTATGCCGCACCGGAACTGGTCGGCCTGCTTGCCGGCTTGGGCTGCGCAGCGCCAGAAGCTCGACTGGCTCGACTCGTAACCGCCGTGCTCGCCATCGGTCATTCCAGTGGCGCCGACCTATTGACCGGGGTGCACGCCACGCTCGCCGTGTCGGCCGCAGCGGGCCGGTCTGCCACGATGCAGCACTGACATCCGACTCGACGAAGGAGGCACGATGAAGAGGCACGTCGACGTACGCACTGGTGCGTATTACGACTCGGTGAGCCTTATGCAGGTCTCAGGGACTGTGCGGGGCACCCCCGGGGTGCGCGACGCGATGATCGGCATGGGGACCGACCTCAACGTGGGGATGATCCGCGACCTCGACTTCGAAGTTGCAGACACGGTCACGCCGAATGATCTCATCGTGGCGATGCGCGCCGACGACGAGGCGGCTCTGAGTGCTGGACTCGCCGCGCTCGAGGACGCATTGGCAGCGCTCAAGGCGGCCGGTCGCCTGGCCACCGGGACGGGCGGCGTCGCGGCACCGCCACGCACCATGGCTGCCGCCGCGGACCAGGCCAATCTTGCGCTGATCTCGGTCCCCGGCGAGCACGCCTTCGCCGAAGCCATGGATGCGGTCGAGGCCGGCCTTTCAGTGATGCTGTTCTCCGACAACGTTCCCGTTGCTCAAGAGGTAGCTCTGAAGCAGGCCGCTGCAGCACGGGACGTGCTGGTCATGGGGCCCGACTGCGGCACCGCCGTGGTGTCCGGCGTTGCCCTTGGATTTGCGAACAACGTACGTCGCGGGGCATTCGGCATCGTCGCTGCTTCTGGCACTGGCGCCCAGCAATCGATGTGCCTGCTCGACGCGGCAGGGGTAGGGATGAGCCACTGTTTGGGCGTCGGGGGTCGCGACCTCTCCGCTGTGGTCGGTGGTCGATCCACCCGGCAGGCCCTGGCGGCACTCGATGCCGACCCGGAAACCACGGCTGTGCTGATCGTCTCCAAGCCGGCCGATCCGGGTGTGCTGAGCGCCTTGGAGGACGTTGTCGCTCGGATGGACACGCCGGTGTACTGGGCCACGCTGGGGCAAGGACGAGCCGACCTCACCGCGTCAGTCGAAGCAGCGTTGCGCGGTGAGGGCGTTGCGGTGCCGTCGTGGGGCACGTGGCCAGCGGCTGGGGCGCCGGCGCTCATGACGAAGGGCGCGCGATCAGTGCCCGCAGGGCAGCGTTTCCTGCGCGGCATCTTTGTTGGCGGCACGCTCGCCGACGAGGCCATGATCGTGGCCGGCGATCGGCTCGGACCGATCCGTTCGAACATTCCGCTGTCCCCGGAGCTGGCGCTGCCCGGCGGCCTGGTCAGCCAGGGCCACACGGTCATCGACATGGGCGATGACGAGATGACCCGAGGACGTCCGCATCCGATGATCGATCCCACCTTGCGGATGGAGCGGATCGCGGCGGAGGCCGCTGATCCCACCTGCGGCGTGCTGCTGCTCGATTTGGTCTTGGGATACGGCGCTCACCCCGACCCGGCCGGAGCGCTGGCCGAGGCGATCCGAAGCGCGATCCAGGTGGCCGCCGAGCGCGGGCAACGGTTGCCGGTGGTCGTGGCGCTCGTCGGTGTCGAGGGTGACCCGCAGGGCCTGAGCCGGTGCGCTGAGATGCTGTCTTCCGCGGGCGCCGATGTCTACCTGTCCAACGCCGCCGCCACCCGGCGCGCGGTCGAGTTGTTGGCTGCCGAGGAAGGGGAGCAGGCATGAGCTCCGAACCGCAGAGCATGGTGTTGCAAGGACTGCTCTCCAGCGAGCCGCGGATCGCCACCGCCGGCGCGCCGATATTCGCCGATGCCGTGCGCAGCCAGGCTGCGACGGTCATCGAGTTGGACTGGCGCCCACCGTTGCAAGGCACCGGGTCGGCGCTTGCGGCGGTGATGGCCGACACCCGACGGGCTGCGGCGAACGCTCTGGCGTTCGAGCGCATGAGCACCGCCGGATCCGAGCTGGTCGACGTACGGCCGGCATCCGAAGCACTGGGCTTGGCGCGTGGATCGTTCCTGCACGCCGGTCCGCCGCTGACGTGGGATCGCGCGTCCGGCCCGATGCGCGGCGCGCTCATCGGCGCCATGGTGTTCGAAGGGTTGGCGGATACGCCGGAGGCCGCCGAGCGGGATCTTGCGTCCGGGGCGATCGAGCTGGAACCATGCCACCACCGCGACGGCGTCGGGCCGATGGCGGGGGTGGTCAGTCCGTCGATGTGGGTGTTCGAGCTGCGTGACCCCGTGCACGGAAACACCTCGTGGTGCTCCCTGAACGAGGGCCTGGGCAAGGTGCTGCGGTACGGCGCGTACGAGCAGAGCGTGATCGATCGGCTCGGTTGGATGTCACATGTGCTCGGCCCCGCGCTGCAACAGGCGGTCCGGGCCACCGGTCCGGTCGACGTCAAAGCGATCATGGCGCAGATGCTGCAGATGGGCGATGAAGGCCATAACCGGAATCGGGCCGGCACCCTGATGTGGTTGCGTGATGTACTCCCGGCATTGGTGCGGCTGGACATGCCACGTGACCAGCTGTCGGAGGTCGTCCGGTTCGTCGGTTCCAACGATCACTTCGCGCTGAACCTGACGATGCCGACCGCGAAGCTGGCCACGCTGGCTGCCAAGGGCATTGCCTCCTCGACGGTCGTGGTCACGATGGCCCGCAACGGCACCGACTTCGGCATCCAGACGGCAGGCACCGGCGATCAGTGGTTCATCGGCCCGGCCGCCAAGCCCGAAGGCTTGTTCCTCGGTTCCTACGGACCGGACGACGCCAATCCAGACATCGGGGACTCTGCCATTACCGAGACTGCGGGTATTGGTGGGTTCGCCATGGCCGCGGCGCCAGCCATCGTGAAGTTGGTCGGCGGCGATGTCCAATTCGCACTGACGACGACTCGCTCGATGTATGAGATCACCACCGGTGAACACCCGGTCTGGCAGGTCCCGATCCTGGAGTTCCGCGGTGTCCCGGTCGGCATCGATGTCGCCAAGGTGTGTCGGACTGGCCTGCTGCCGCAGATCAACACCGGCATGGCCGGGGCCTCGGCGGGTGTCGGCCAAGTCGGCGCCGGCCTGGTGAACCCCCCGGTCGAGTGTTTCAACGGGGCGATCGAGGCCTTGGCGCAGCGGGTCGGCTGACGCAGGGTCGACGCGGTCGATGCTCACCCGCGGTGGATTGGGCCCTCGCACTGCGAGAGCGGAAGGAGGGCCCCGCCGCGCCGTTGGGCGATCACCTCGGCCAGGATCGACACCGCCGTCTCTTGCGGGGTCCGACCCCCAAGGTCCAAGCCGATCGGGCTGCGCAACCGCGCCAGTTCAGCGGCGCTCAGCCCCAGCTCGCGCAGCCGGTCCACGCGTTCGTCATGGGTACGTCGGGAGCCCATCGCGCCGACGTACCCAGCAGCACTGCGGAGGGCGACTTCAAGCATCGGCACATCAAATTTGTGATCATGGGTCAACACAATGACCGCAGAGGAGGGCTCGACCTGACCCGCGTCGATCTCGGCCTGCAGGTAGCGATGCGGCCACGAGACGACGACTCGGTCCGCGTCTGGGAAGCGTTGCCGCGTCGCGAACACACCGCGAGCATCGACCAGGGTGACGTCGTACCCGAGGAACGCCCCGAGTCTGCAGACGGCGACGGCGAAGTCGATGGCCCCCGCAACGATCATCCGGGGGCGACGAGCGTGCACTGAAAGGAACACTTCGAGGTCGTCCGCGCCGCGTTCCCCCTGCGGGCCGTAGGTGCTGATGCCGGTTTCTCCGGCGTCCAGGCGGGCCCGAGCGTCGGCGACCAAGGTGCTGTCGAGGCGTTCGTTGCCCAGGGACCCCTGGGCCCAATCACGTCCGACGGCAAGCGTGGCGCCGGCGCTGCCATCCTCGGGGGTGGCGATCGTCGCGAGAACGACGCCATCATCAGCGGCAATCGCCGCCAACGTTCGAGCCAGCACCTGCCCGGAGGTCTGCGCCGGATCCACCCGTCGAGCCAAGACGTCGATCTCCCCGCCGCAGGCCAACCCCACAGCCGCCGCATCACTGCCGGTCACACCGTAGTGGGCGGTCCGGGGGACACCGTCGGCAAGGACCTCCTTGGCCAGTTCGTACGCCGAGCCCTCGACACATCCCCCGGACAGCGAGCCCACCACCTGCCCGCCCGCGTTGACCCCCATCACCGCGCCGGCGGGTCGTGGTGCCGACTGCCACGTCCTGATCACGGTGACCACGGTGAACGGCTGGCCAGATTCAAGCCATCCCCGCAGCTCGGCTAGGACGTCACGCACGGTCCGGGCTCCTTACGATGCGCTTCAGGTGCGCCGAGGATGGCTCAGCGCTGGTGAGAGTGGAGCGAACAGCAGGTTATCGTGGCTGGTCCATGGGAGTGTCACGGTCCCGCCCGGTCGCCAGCCGGCCGCACTCGACCAGCGTGACGACTCTGCCGGCCAGGTAGTCACGGGCACCCCGGTCGCCGACCACCGAAGCGGCCAACGGCTCCCAGTGGTCGCGCCCCAACAGGACCGGGTGCCCGGGGCGGCCGTGGTAGGCGGCTCTGCGCAGAACGGTGCGCAGCAACGGAGCCTGACCGCCGCCGCGGACCACGGCGTGGGCCACCGGCGCGCAGACGTCCGGCAGATCGACCAGATGAACGAGTGCGGCCATACTTCGGCTGCCGGTCAGCAGCGTCTGCAGACCGCAGCGGAGCGAGGCACCCATCCCTTCGGCCCAGGCCGGTGCCACCACCCAGGACACTCGTGGATCGTCCGGGAGCAGTTCGGTGGCACGCGCTGCCTCGCTCCCGAGGACGACCAAGACATCGTCGGTGGCGGCCAGCAATGTGTCCAGGGCCAAGTGCAGCCAGGGGCGCCCGTCCGGTGTGCTGACCAGGACCTTGGCCCGCCCCATTCGTCGTCCAGCGCCGGCGGCCAGCAGCAGCCCGCTGACCGGCGGATGGTTCGCCATCATCGAAGGCTACCCGGTCTTCGGTGCCGGTCCGCTGGTCAGGAGGTGGCACGCAGCTCCGCGAGGATCGCGCCCCGAAGCTGACGATCGGTGCCCTCCCATGGCTGGCCGCGACGTGCCGGTCCCTCATAGGCCGGGTGTCCCGCCAGCGACCATGCGCAGTCCTGGCGCAGTGGGCAGCGGGCGCACGCCGGGGCGCGGGCCGTGCAGATCAGGGCGCCGACTTCCATGACCGCGACGTTCCAGGCCACGGCGTCGGCCGGGTCGGGCGGCAACACCGCTTCGGCCAGTCGTACCTCGGCCGCAACCAGCGTCGGGCAGGCCTGGGCGGCGCCGAGCAGCAAGCGGGCCTGGACTCGTCGCACATTGGTATCCACGACCGCAGTCCGTCGCCCGAAAGCGAATGAGGCGACGGCGGCCGCCGTGTACGCCCCGACGCCGGGCAGCGCCGCGAGCTCTGATTCGGTGTCGGGGACCTGGCCGCCATGCCGCTGCACCATGGCCGTGGCCGCCGCGTGCAGTCGGACCGCCCGGCGCGGATAGCCAAGCCGGCCCCAAGCCCTGATCGCCTCCCCGACGGGTACGGCGGCCAGATCGGCCGGGGCGGGCCAGCGCTCCAGCCAGGCACGCCACAGTGGTTCAACCCGGCTCACCTGCGTCTGCTGCAGCATGACTTCGGAGACGAACACCCCCCACGGGGTTCGGTCGATGTGGCGCCAGGGCAGGTCGCGTCCGTCGGCTGTATACCAGTGCACGACGCGCCGATGCAGCGCGCCCAGCCAGCCCGCCGAAGTGGTCCACGAGACGGTCAACGATGGCGCCGGGTAACCGAGGAATCCTGGACAACAGCCGGTAGCCGAGCGGGCTCACCGAGTCGTCAAGGGTCTGCGCCAGTGAGGAGTACCCGAGCGCGGCGGCACCGCCACTGATGTCGAGCAAGTCGGTGGACGATAATTTGCGCAGGAGGTCCAACGCGTCCTGGGCCGCCACCGGGTGTCCTGGCGCGAGGTAGTCGCGAACGAGCAGCTCTCGGTCCGACTCGATGGTGCCGAGCAGCTCCTCCAGTTGCAGGGTGATCAGCCGGCCGTCGGTGCCGAGCTCGACGACGTAGCCGTCCATCTCCGCGTCGATCCGCAGCACCATCTCCAGTCGCTGCAGGACGACGGCGACATCGCGCAGGGTGACCAGGTCTTCGATCTCAAGGGCTGACAGGGTGCTGGTCACTTCATCGAGCCGGGTCTTGTATCGGGTCAGGGTGGCAAGTGCTTGGTTCGCCTTGGCCAGGATAACCTCGCTGCCCTCGACGACACGTCGCTCCCCATCGACGTACAGCGCCACCATCTGCATCGATTGGCTGACCGACACCACCGGGAAGCCGGTCTGCTTGGCGACCCGTTCGGCGGTCCGGTGTCGGGTGCCGGATTCGTTGGTCTGGATCGAGGCGTTCGGAAGCAGCTGGGTGGCCGCCCGCACGATATGGCTTACGTCGCTGTTCAGCACGATTGCGCCGTCCATCTTGGCCAGTTCGCGCAGTCTGGTGGCGGAGAATGCGATGTCGATTCCGAAGCCGCCCGAGCACATGCCTTCAACCGTCTTGTCAGACCCGAGCACGATCAAGGCTCCGGTGCCGCCCCGTAGGATCCGTTCCAGGCCGTCGCGAAGTTGCGTGCCGGGGGCCACCGCTGCCAGCGTGGCGCGCATCAGCTCGTTGTGAGAGCGCCGGTACACGGTCGTGCCTCTCGGTCGGGCCCGGTCCGCCGCGCCGCGGCGAAATCCGGGTGCGCGGTCTGGCCCCGATGCTACCGCGCGATATGCGCAGATCAGGACCGTAGCGGTCGACCTCGTCCGGTCATGCTGGACGAAGACGCCGGGTCCTCGGGGCGACCATCAAGATGACCGCGTCGGTCACATCGGCGACTTCCTGCACGCGCAGGCCCTCTGGCGCAGGACCATCCAGGCATCCGGCGGGCACCACGGCGCTTGTCATCCCGAGCCGCACACCCTCGGACAGCCGGCGTTGCACGCCCGGCACCGCACGGATCTCGCCGGCCAGGCCGACCTCACCGACGATCAGCGTCTGCGGAGGTAAAACCAGGTCGGCGGCCGAACCAGCCATCGCCATCGTGATGGCCAGGTCGGCGGCCGGCTCGAGCGCCCGGGCGCCACCCACCGTCGAGACGTAGCAGTCCTGGTCGAGCAGCCGCACCGCCACGTGCCGCTGCAGGACCGCCATCAGCATCGCCACCCGCGCGGCGTCCACGCCGCTGGTGGTGCGCCGTGGCGCTCCGCCAGTCCGGGTCACCAGAGCTTGGACCTCACAGATCATCGGACGCCGCCCGTCGAGCGTCACGGTCAGGCAGGTCCCCGGAACCCCCGTCGAGGCGCCGGAGGTGAACAGTCCGCTCGGGTCGGCCAGCCCGGTCACCCCACGGCGGGTGACCTCGAAACAGCCGACCTCATCGGTTGGGCCGTACCGATTCTTCACCGCACGCAGCACCCGGACCCGGCCGTGGCGCTCGCCTTCGAAGTGGGCGACCACATCGACCAGGTGCTCCAGAGCCCGTGGGCCGGCGATCGACCCGTCCTTGGTCACGTGGCCGACCAACAGCGTCGTCGAGCCGTGCACCCGCGCCGCGTGGATCAGGCAGGCAGCCACCTCGCGGACTTGCGAAACGCTGCCAGGTCCGCCGTCCACAGCGGCGCTGGTGACGGTCTGCACCGAGTCGAGGATCACCAGGTCGAATCTGGTCGACTCCAGGTGGCCGAGCACGGCCGCCAGGTCGGTCTCCGCGACCAGGTACAGCGAAGGTGCGAGGGCTTCGATCCGGTCGGCCCTGGAGCGCACCTGCGCCACGGATTCCTCGGCGGTCGCATACAGCACGGTGGCGCCGGCGCGGGCTACCCGGGCCGCGATGTCCAACAACAGCGTGGATTTGCCGACCCCGGGCTCGCCTGCGATCAGGGCAACCGATCCGCGCACCAGTCCGCCCCCAAACACCCGGTCGAACTCGCTCACGCCGGTCGGCCGAGTCGTCGCAGGTGTCGCGTCGACCTGTCCGATCGAGGTGGCAGGACGGCTCGACATCGGTCGAGGCGCCGTCCGGGGGGCGACCGCCAGAGGGTGCCCGCTGGCGCCCACCTCGACAACCGTCCCCCAGGACTGGCATTCACCGCATCGACCCACCCACTTGGCAGCCGTCCAGCCGCACTCGTGACAGCGGTACGTCAGCCGGGCAGTGGTGCGGTTGCTCATACTCGCAACCGTAACGGCGGCCACCGACAGGGCTCCGGCCTGCGATCCTGATGCTTCGGTCCCAAGCAGGTGCCTTTGCCCGGGCCGGCACTCCCGCCGGGAACTCAGGCCGCGCCGAAGAGTCCGGTCTCCAACTCGAGCACGCGGGGGAACAGCACGTTGTTCTCCTTGTGGATGTGCTCGTGCAGGTCCGCCTCAAGCTCCTCGAGCCCGCTCAGCATGGAACGGTAGGACCCGCAGCCGTCATCAGGCATCGCGAAGTCGCCGGTCGCGGTGCGGATCTGAGCCATCAACTGGCCCACGGCGTCGTGCTCGGCGAGCATCGCCTCGATCGGGTTGATCAGCCGGCCGAACGGAAAGACAGCCGCCCGTCCGAGCGTGTCGAGGGCCTTGATGGCTGGGAACAGCACCTGCTCCTCCCTGGTCAGGTGCGGCTCGAGGTCTGCGACGATCTCGCCATAGTGGGCGCGCACCTGCGACAGTTCTGGGTGCCGCTCGCCGTGCACCCGGGCGACCTTCTCCACGAGTGCGGACAGTCGTGGCATCTCCGTCCACAGGTAGGCGTGGTGGGTGTCCACGATGTGCTGGGCCAGCTCGGCCAGGCCCATCGACAGCCAGACCGGCGCCGGCGGCCGGTCCGGCAGGTCGAGCGCGGCGGCGACCACCGTAGGGTCGACGTCGGCTTCGGCGCACGCCTCATGCAGGCTGCGCGAACCGCCGCAGCAGTAGTCGAGCCCGAACCCTTCGAGGATCCGGGCGCGCCGGGGGTCCTGGGTGACGAGGTGGCCCAGGGTGGCATCGGTGGTGACGGTCATGGGGTGACTCCAATCGTCGAGCCGGAGGTCTGACCAGGTGGCGAGGTTTCCCGCGGCGGGTCGGACATGGCTGGGGCGGCGGGCTTTGCGGTCATGGTGGCGACCGACTGGTCGACGTACGCGTCGTCGTAGTGCTGGGTCACCGGGGTCCTAGCCAACGTCCGGGTCAGCACAGACCTGGCCGCGAGCCATGCCTCGTGCAACACGCAGGGCGCAGTGCTGTCGCAGACCCGGTCCTCGGTGACGCAGGCTCCCGTGCTGGTCGGTCCGTCAACAGCCTCGATGACCTGTAGCGCACTGAGGTCGGTTGTCGTTGGGATGAGGGCGTAGCCCCCGGTCGGGCCGGGCACAGATTGCACCCAGCCCGCTTTGATCAGTGGACTGATCACCTGATTCATGAATCCGGGCGTGGTCCCCAGCACCTGCGCGAGATCGGCGGCCTTGTGGCGTGTCCCCACCGGCGACAAGACCGCGATCGCGCGGACCGCGAGTCCTGCCCGTTTGGTGATCTCAAGTCTCACAGTCAAAGACTAAAGGATTATTCGATGGATAGCGGCCAGCGCGGGATGCCAGGCTTCGGCCATGAAGCAACCCCATCTGTAGCCCAGCGACAGCGCGCGCTTGGTGAGCCACACGAACAACTGAGATCTGGTCCATTGCCTCGGTGGTGCGCCCGCTAGGTCAGCAAGCGGATTCGCCGAACCGACGCCACCAGATGTTGACGGCGTGATCGACCTCGCAGCCGTCATGTTCGGCCAGGATCGCCTCGGATCGTCGCGTCGAAAACTCGATTCGTATGACGGCCTCGAAGTCCGCGCGCGACGCCATGGCCCAGCGGATCGTCACCGGGATCCTGGTCCATCCTTGGCGCCGCCAGAACCGCTCGATCGCCACTGCGTCGTACGACGGCCACTGTCGGCTGAACCAACGACCGAAGGTCGACGCGGTGGCGTCGTGGTCGATGATGAACGCGGCACCCCCGGGACGGACTACCCGGCCGAGCTCGACCAGCCCGGGCTCGCACCCGGGGCCAAAGAAGTACGCCCACCGAGCGTGCGCCACATCAACGCTTCGGTCCGGCAGTGGGATGGCCTGTGCGGTGCCCGAACGCACCCGCACCCGGTGTGCCACGTCGGCATGCTGGGGGTCCTCCAACCGTTCGCGAGCAGCCGTCAACAACGCCGGATACGGCTCCACCCCGGTCACCGTCCCCGCGTCCTGGGCAAAACGCGGCAGGTGGAAGCCGCTGCCACAGCCGATGTCGAGCAGGTCCCTGCCGTGCCAGTCCTGCGCGGAACGCATCGCGGTGTCCAGCAAACCGTCGGGGTCGAGCGCTCGGTTTTCGAGCTCGTAGATCTGGGGATGGTTCCAGATGTTGGGGCTGGTCCGGGCACCTTCGGGTAGCTGGTCCACCACCGGGTTCAGGGCAACCCTTCAGCCGCGAGCGATGCCGGGTGCACCAAGTGCGTCAGGTGTGTCAGCCGAGTCAGCTCAGGCATGGCATCCTGACCCACCGGATGCCTGGCCAAGGCTGCCGCCGCAGCGAGCAGGCTCTCGCAGTGCCGCACCGCCTGTTGGTAAGCACCTTCCCCCATGAGCTCACGCAGCTCCGCGGCGCAGCTGCGGTACACCGGCTCGTCGTGACCATGTGCGATCGGCGATCCCGTGCAGTACCAGTCGAGATCGAGCCCGCCCGGCCCCCAACCCCGCCGGTCGAACTCGCCGATGGACACCTCCAGGTACGTCGTCTCATCCGGCAGCGTCACCTGACGGTAGGTCCGTCGGATCGGCAGTTGCCAGCACACGTCCGGCTTGTAGCGCATGGGTGGCACCCCCTCGTCCAAGGCGAGCCGGTGCAGGGCGCAACCCGGACCGCCGGGAAACCCGGGCCGGTTCAGAAAGACGCACGCTCCCTCCAGCCGCGTGGTTCGTCGGTCGGCGTGGATACCGTGGTTCGTCGCATCGGTCGTGTCCGCAGGGGTCGCTCCAGTCGTGGTCGACAGGGTGTCCGAGGCGGTTGCTGCGTCTGCTTGGTCCGGCGGCACCGGCTCGTGCCACCCGTGGGCCAGACCAGCGTCGCGCAGCTGCCAGGTGCTGCCGTCAAGCCGCTCGACAGCCGCCGACACCCGTGTCAGGTCCTCTGCGTCGGCGAATTCCGCTCCCAGGGTGCAGCAACCGTCGTGCGGACGGTTCCGGTCGATACCGGGGCAACCGGTCCCGAACACGCATCGGTGCGTCGCGGTGAGCCAGGTCACGTCCACCCGGAATCGCTGTCCGGGCACCTGAGGGTCGACGTACTCGGCCCACAGCCGGGCGGCGTCGAGGTCGGTCTCGCTCATCCCATCAGCCTAAGTGCCCTCCCCACCGTGTCATCCCCACTGCCCACTACGGTTGTGTCATGCGTATGGGTGTGATCGACGTCGGTTCCAACACCGTGCACCTACTAGCCGTCGACGCCCATTGGGGGGCACATCCGATCCCGGCGTCCAGTCACAAGATCGACCTGCGCCTGTCCGAGCACACCGAGGACAACGGTGAGATCAGCAAGAAGGGCGCGAACGCCCTCGTCCAGTTCGTCAAGGAGTGCTGCCATTGCGCGGACGAGTGGGGCATCGAGAAGCTGATGGGCTTTGCCACCAGCGCCATCCGGGAAGCGCCGAACGGTGACGAAGTGCTGGCCAGGGTCAGGGCCGAGGCGGGCGTCGATCTGGAAGTGCTGCGCGGGGAGGACGAGTCACGGCTGACCTTCCTGGCGGCCCGGCGCTGGTTCGGCTGGTCGGCGGGTCGGCTGCTGCTGGTCGACATCGGCGGGGGTTCGCTGGAGCTGGCCAGCGGGATCGACGAGGACCCAGATGTCGCGCTGTCCTTGCCACTGGGGGCGGGACGGGTCACCCGAGAGGAGCTGGGTGGCGACCCGCCGTCAGGAGATGCCATCAAGGCAGTGCGCAAGCGGGTGCGGGCCGACATCGCCAAGCGCATGCGTGAGCTCAACAAGGTTGGGGCGCCGGACCGGTACGTCGGCAGCTCCAAGACGATCCGTTCCCTGGCGCGCCTGTGTGGGGCTGCTCCCAGCGGAGAAGGCATTTATGTACGACGGGTGCTCCAGCGCGACGCCTTGCGCGCCCTGGTGCCCAGGTTGGCCGGACTCAGCGCCGCCGAACGCGCGAACTTGCCTGGCGTCTCTGTCAATCGTTCGCGTCAGGTGCTCGCCGGAGCGCTGGTCGTCGAAGCAGTGATGGATCTGGTCGACATCTCGACCCTGGTGGTTTGTCCCTGGGCCTTGCGTGAGGGTGTGATCCTGCAGCGGTTGGACCTGTTGCCGCCGCCCACCTGAGCACAGCGCGACGCTGGGCGCCCTCGCCGCGCCGCGCTCGCAAGGCCGAGTCGAGCGCGGACCGCGATGCTCGTTAGGCTCGGAGCATGCCAGACCCCCCGCCGGTTGCACCCATGGTGACGCTCTCGTCGTCCTCGGTGTACCCGCTCGGCGTGCCCGCGGTCTTTGAGACGGCGGCTCGATTGGGGTATGACGGGGTCGAAATCATGGTTTTGGCGGACCCAGCCACGCAAGAGCCCGGCCCATTGCTCGAGCTCGCCGAGCGGTGGGGCGTTCCGGTCCTCTCAGTCCATGCGCCCACCCTGCTGGTCAGCCAGCGGGTCTGGGGAACCGCCGATCCCTGGCCCAAGGTCGACAAGTCGATCGAGTTGGCCCACGCGCTCGGCTCAGACACCGTGGTGCTGCACCCGCCGTTCCGCTGGCAGCGCGAGTACGCCGCGGAGTTCGCCGACGGAGTGGCGCTGCGCGAAGACGACACCGGGATCGCCTTAGCCGTGGAAAACATGTTTCCCTGGCGGGCTAGGAACACGCACATGCAGGCGTACCTGCCGCATTGGGACCCTGTGCCGCAACCGTACGACCACGTCACGCTCGATCTGTCGCACACGGCGATTTCAGAGAGCGACCCACTGGCTATGCAGTGGGCTCTTGGGCCCCGGCTGCACCACGTCCACCTCGCTGACGGAAGTGGGTCCATGAAGGATGAGCATCTGGTTCCCGGTCGTGGGAGCCAGCCGTGTGGCGCCTTCCTCGAGCGCCTGGCGGAGAACCGGTTCGGGGGGGTGGTGGCGGTGGAGGTCGGCACCAGACGGCTTTCCGCAGAGCAGCGCGATCTCGACCTGGCCCAGGCATTGGCCTTCGCCCGGTTGCACTTGAGCCTGCCGGTTCCACCGGGCCGCTGATCGGGGCGCCTGTGGACGAGACCGACGCACGAGCGAGGCCGTCGCGGACTGGCCGGTCCCGGGGCCGACGACCGGCCAACGCGGACACCCGGTCCTCGATCCTGGACGCCGCTCGCAGCGAGTTTGCTGAAAAGGGTTACGACGCCACCTCAGTGCGCGGCATCGCCCGCCGCGCCGGCGTTGATGCGGCGCTCGTGCATCACTACTTCGACGGCAAGATCGCTGTCTTCACCTCGGTGATGAACGTGGGCGTGAACATCGTCGAGGCCTTGCCGAGTGTCTTGAACGCCCCGCGGGATCGAGTCGGGGAGACGCTGATCCGGGCGTTCTTGCGGGTCTGGGATTCTCCCGTTCACCGCGAGCACCTGGTCGCGGCCATGCGGGCCGGTGTCGGTTCGACCCACGCCCGCTCGCTCATCGTGAGCTTCCTGCAGCGCGAGATCATCGGTCGGGTGGTGGGGCAGCTTGGTGTCAGCGATCCGACACTGCGGGCTGGGCTGGCTGCTTCGCAACTGATGGGCCTGGCGATGACCCGCTACGTGATGCCGTTCCCGGGTATGGCCGAGGCCGACGTCGAGCAGGTGGTCCGCGCCATCGCGCCCACCTTGCAGCGGTACCTGACTGATGAGTCGCTGACCCAACCGGCTCCAGGAAACTGAGTCCAGCCACGGGTCTTGTGCGGCCTGAACACGCAGAGCTAAATTCATCACATGATGAACAATGTCGCGGTGCGGGTGCGCGACCTCATCGTGGTGCGTGGTGGCCGCACGGTGCTGCCCGGACTCTGCCTCGACGTGCCCCGCGGACAGGTGGTCGGTTTGCTCGGTCCCAGCGGCGGTGGCAAGTCGACGCTCATGCGTGCTGTGGTCGGGGTCCAAATCGTCACCTCCGGTGAAATCACCGTGCTTGGTCGTGCCGCCGGCTCGCCGTCGCTACGCACCCGCGTCGCCTACGCCACCCAGTCCGCAAGCGTGTACGCAGACCTTTCGGTGATCGACAACCTGCGCTACTTCGCCGCCGCGGTCGGCGCCGGCCCGGACGCGGCAGACCAGGTGATGCATCGCGTCGACCTGGCCGACCACGCCGACGCGCAGGTTGGTCGGCTCTCCGGGGGACAACGGTCCCGGGTGAACCTGGCGGCAGCACTGATCGGCAATCCTGAGCTGCTGGTCCTGGACGAGCCGACGGTAGGACTGGACCCGGTGCTGCGGCGTAGCCTTTGGGACCTGTTTCATGAGCTCGCGGACGCTGGAGCCACGTTGCTCGTGTCCAGTCACGTGATGGATGAGGCGACTCGCTGCGACCGCCTGCTGCTGTTGCGGTACGGCGAGATCCTGTTCGACGGCACTCCCGTCGAACTGCTGGCCACCACCGGTGCACTGGATGCGGAACGGGCCTTCCTCGACTTGATCGACCAGCGGACCGACGAGCAGGTCGGCCACCGAGTCGACGACACGATCGCCCGACGAGCCAGTCATCGACCGCAGGCCTCGGAGTGAAGCCGCGGTTGACGCTGGCCACCACGCTGCGGGTGCTGCGCCAGCTGCAGGGTGACCACCGCACCCTGGCCCTGCTGATCGTCGTACCCTGCGTCTTGATCGGCCTGATGGCGTGGATGTATGACGGCACCCCGGTGTTCGACCGCATCGGCCCGGCGCTGCTGGGCATCTTCCCATTTGTCGTGATGTTCTTGATCACCAGCATCACCACGCTGCGGGAACGCTCCAGCGGCACCCTTGAGCGGCTGCTCACCACGCCGATGGGACGCGGTGACCTGATCACCGGGTATGCCCTGGCGTTCGGATTGGTGGCGCTGGTCCAGGCGGTGGTGGTCAGTGCGTTCGCGATCTGGGTCTGCGGTCTGGACGTCGCCGGACCGCTGTGGGTGCTGGTTGCTGTCGCGGTGCTCGTCGCCGTTTTGGGGAACACCTTCGGCTTGTTGGTCAGCGCGTTCGCCAAGACCGAGTTCCAGGCTGTGCAGTTCATGCCGGCGCTGGTGCTTCCGCAGTTCTTGTTGGCCGGGCTCCTGATGCCACGCGCTCAAATGCACTGGGTGCTCTATGAGTTCAGCAAGCTGCTGCCGCTGTCGTACGCCGTTGACGCGATGCAGTCGGTGACCACGCGCCGCGAGCCGTTTCCCGAGATGACCTCGGACCTGTTGATCCTGCTCGGTTTCATCCTCGGATGCATCGTCCTCGGCGCCTTCACCTTACGTCGACGCACACCGTGACGCGCCGCCTGCCCTGCCGCTTCACCTGATACTTGCCCTGCTCCGGGGATCGGCCATGGCCGCGGGCCATGGTCGGGCGCAACCGGCACTGCTGCCTGCGGGCGCAAGCCGATACCCTGAGCGGGACTTGGGGGGAACCCGGGCGGATCCGGTGCCGATGGGAGGTCAGTCGTGGAGGTGCGGTCGGCGCTGCGAGAAGGCCTGCTGCACGTCGTGGCCGACACCCGGACCCGGCAGATGATCGAGGGGCCCCGGACCAGCCGCAAGCTGGTCAGCCGGTATATCGCCGGCGAGCGGGTGGGGACGGCGGTCGAGGTGGCTTCGGACTTGATCGGCAAAGGCCGGCTGATCTGCGCCCAGCAGTTGCTGCCGGCGCCATCCGACGACACCGAGGCGAGCGAGCGGGCCGACGCCGTACGAACGACGATTCAGCAGTTCGCTGAGGCCGAGCTGACCACCGGTGGGCGGGTCGACTTCGATGTCAGTCTGCGCACCCTCGGGCTTGATCTGGGGCTGGATGGACCACGGCGAGCTTTGGACCGCGCCCGTGACCTGGCCCGGGCGGCCATCAACGCGGGCACGTCCATCACGCTCTCGACCGACGCTCCGGATCAGGTCGACCGCGTGCTGCTGGCCGTGCGTGACCTGCGTCAGGACTTCCCATCGGTTGGGATCTCCGTGCAAGCGGCTTACCACCGGACCGTGGCGGACTGTGAGGATCTGGCCACCGCGGGCAGCCGAGTGCGGCTGAGCATGGGTAGCGCCGGATCCGGGGTTGGTGTGCACCGACACCGGGCCAACGTCGATCGGGCGTACGCCGCGTGCTTGCGGATCCTGATGTCAGGTCCGGGCCACCCGGTGATCGCCACCGACGATCTTCGACTACTGCGGATCACCCGAGCCCTTGCCGGGCATGTGGAGCGGACGGTGGCCAGCTATGAATATCAGCTGCCGTACGGCGTCCGCCCGGAGACGCAGGCCGTCATCGCCGACCGCGGCGAAGCGATGCGGGTGCACCTGCCGTTCGGGCCTGAGTGGTACCCGTACCTGGTCGGCCGCGTGGCGGTCGCTCCGACGAACCTCGTCAGCCTCACCCGGGCCATTCTGGCCCGCTGATCACGACACCGCGCCGTCCGCAGCGAGTCCCACCGCGCAAGCGCCATTGGAGAGGGGAACCATGGTCGAGTCTTCCGGCGAACCCACCCGGGACGTAGGCAACGGCGGCGCCGACCTGGTGCTTGCGGTCCTCGGGGCGGGGATGATGGGCGGCGCCGTGCTGTCCGCGATCCTTGACCGCGAAACTGCTACCGATGTCCGGGTCAGCACGCTTGATCCACAGGCCGCGCGGCGTTGGCAGGCCCACGGCGTCACGGTGACCGACAATGCCCAGGCCGTCGATGGGGCGTCCGTGGTGATCGTGGCCACCAAGCCTGCAGATGTGAGCGCCGTGTTGGTCGAGGTCGCCGCCAGGCTGGCGCCGGGGGTGCTGGTCATCAGCCTGGCCGCCGGAGTGGGTCTGGCCCTGTTGGAAGCGCATGTCCCGCCCGGGACCGCCGTCATCCGTGTGATGCCCAACACGCCGGCGATCATCGGGCAGGGGATGTCGGCGATGAGTCCCGGCGCGGGCTGCACGCCGGAGCAGGTCGAGTTGGCGCGACGGTTGCTGAGTGCCTGCGGGCAGGTGGTGACCGTCCCGGAGCATCAACAGAACGCCGTGACCGCTGTCAGCGGATCCGGGCCGGCCTACGTGTTCTACCTGCTCGAAGCCATGATCGACGCCGGCGTCCTGCTTGGGCTGGCTCGCCCTGTGGCCACCGAACTCGCGGTGCAGACCGTCTACGGTGCTGCGGCCATGGCGCAGCGTGACGGCGCGCACCCGACGCTCCTGCGGGAGCAAGTCACCAGCCCGGGTGGCACGACAGCGGTCGCATTGCGGACGCTGGACGCGGGGGGTGTCCGGGCGGCCATGATGGAGGCGGTCGAGGCGGCGGCGCGACGAAGCGCCGAACTCGCCTAAGCGTTTCGGCGGGTGGCAGCGCCAGGACGACCGTGGTCCGAAACGCCCGAGCAGTGGCAAACGACCTGGCCGATATCCAGAACCCGAGCACGGCAGAACCACAGTCAACGCATGCGAACGATCGTCCAAGTGCCCCGGCGCACGCTGTTACGGTGGGCCAGCCGAAGTCTTGGCGACGTGCCTAGGCAAAGTGAAAGGGAAGGACCGGATGTCCGAGATCACGGTGCGAACGCTTGATCGTTTCGAATGGGAAAAGTACAAGGCATCCCGGTTGGAGGCGCTGAAAGAAGCGCCCGACGCGTTCGCCGCTGACTACGCGACCGAAGCGGAGTACGAGCAGGAGTTGTGGCAACAGCGGATGGGACGTGCGATCAGACTCATCGCCGAGAAGGCGAACGAGCCGGTGGGCATCCTGTCGCTGCGCAACAATGACGAGATCTACGAGAACGGGCTGGAGGCGTTCAGCCTGTGGGTCGCGCCGGACGAGCGCGGCTCAGGTGTGGCCAGCACGCTCATGGATTTCACCACGGAGTACGCAGCCGGTGAGGGGCATGGTTCCCTCGTCTACTGGGTCGGTGTCGACAACGGCCGAGCAGTCGCGTTCGCCAGTACGTACGGTTTCCGCCCAACCGAATACCGCCGCCCGATGGAGCACGGCGACGGTGAGGACGAGGAGGAAATCGCGATGGTCTATGCGTTGCGCCCCTGAGCAGGGATCTGAAGCCAGGGAAGTCGGCGAAAAGGAGCGCGCCCTAGCCTCCCCCGACACCGTGGGTGCCGGTACGGTGCCAATCATGTCGACACAGGCTCGCATCGTGTGGGACGAGAGCTTCACGGACTACAACTTCGGGCATGAGCACCCGATGAACCCCGTTCGTCTGGAGTTGACTGCTCGTCTGTGCCGCGATTTTGGACTGTTCGACGCACCGAACGCCCACGTGGTCGTCCCTGACGTGCCGGCGGACGACCTGCTGCTCACCGTGCACACCCCCGAGTACGTCGCCGCAGTTCGGGAGGCCTCGGCTGATCCGTCAGCCGCCAACCAGTCCTTTGGGCTCGGCACCGATGACGACCCGGCGTTTGTCGGCATCCATGAGGTGAGCGCCCGGATCGTGGCGGGCACCCTGGACGTCACCCAGTCTGTCTGGCGCGGCGAAAGCCAGCATGGGGTCAACTTCTGCGGTGGTCTGCACCACGCCATGCCCGGATACGCCAGCGGGTTCTGCATCTACAACGATGCGGGCGTGGCCATCAACTGGCTGCTGGCCAACGGGGCGCGCAGGGTCGCCTATGTCGACGTCGACGCTCACCACGGTGACGGCGTGGAGCGGATCTTCTGGAACGATCCGCGAGTGATGACGATCTCACTCCACGAGACCGGCACTGTCCTCTTCCCCGGCACGGGGTTTCCCTCCGACGTCGGCGGGCCGGATGCGTTGGGTTCGGCGATCAACCTGGCGCTGCCGCCCGGGGTTAGCGACGGCCCCTGGCTTCGGGGGCTGCACGCCATCGTCCCGGCGCTGCTGCGGGCGTTCCAGCCGGACATCATCATCAGCCAGCACGGCGCGGACTCTCACTTCACCGACCCGCTGGCCCACATGGGGTTGTCGATCGATGCGCAGCAGACCGCGATGGAGACGGTGCACGACCTCGCGCACGAGTTGTGCGGCGGGAAGTGGGTCGGACTCGGTGGCGGCGGATACGAGGTCATCGGCGTCGTGCCACGCGCGTGGACGCACTTGACCGCCCTGGCGCTGCACCAGCCGATTCCCTTCACCACCCCCGTGCCGGAGCGCTGGCTGGCGGAGGTGAAGGCGAGGTTCGGCGTGGACGCTCCCGCCACCATGGGCGACGGTGTCGCCGAACGCGGCCGGGTGTGGTTCAGGTCCTGGGAGTCCGGGTTCCGGCCGGGTGTGGTTCAGGTCCTGGGAGTCCGGGTTCGACCCGAGCAACGCCGTGGATCGTGCGGTGATGGCCACTCGCGAAGCCACCTTCCCCCAGCATGGGCTTGACGTCTTTTTTGACTGACCTTGCCGCAACAGACAGCGATCGGTCGGTGGGCGTTGGCTCGGGCACGGTTTTGGGGCAGGAGCGCGGGCGGCAGTAGGCTGTGCGAGCTATGGGCCGGCAGTGGTCCGCTGGCAGATCGCTCGTTGGAAACCCCTTGGGTCGACAACGATGAGACCAGCAGCAGCGACGAATGATTCGATGGACAACGACTGGGCCGCTCGTGACCGGGCGGCGGACGAAGGGTGGCCCATGGGCTCGGTAATCAAGAAGCGG
>CAJDWS010000002.1_pt1 | contig 59651 bp, 49 predicted proteins | sample 7391661 | NCBI WGS metagenome assembly CAJDWS01 (sample SAMEA7055725, study PRJEB34461) | soil metagenome | biome: terrestrial ecosystem; feature: Peninsula; material: soil | place: Antarctica | collected 2016 | reverse complement strand
CCGCTTTCCGGTGGCGTCTTGGTCGCCCTGAACACCCGGCTGCTTGCGCCGGAGATCGGCTACATCCTCGACCATGCCGGCGCAAAACTGCTGGTCGCTGACTCTTCCTTCTGCGGGGCAATCCCCCGCGTGCTTGATGCCGCGCCCAACGTGACCAAGGTCGTCGTCCTGGAGGACGACCAGGCTGGCCAGTCAGCATCAGCGGAGCATCTCGCCGCGCTAGGCGATCGCGCCGTCCGGTACGACGACTTTGTTGCCACCGGGGATGCGGTGACCGACGACCTGCCCTGGACGGTCGCCGACGAGTGGTCACCCATCTCGCTCAACTACACCTCTGGTACCACCGGCAAGCCCAAGGGTGTGCTCTATCACCACCGAGGCGCCTACCTGAATAGTTACGGCGAAATCATCCACTCCGCGCACACGTCCAGCAGCGTGTATCTGTGGACCCTGCCGATGTTCCACTGCAACGGTTGGTGCACTCCGTGGGCAGTCACCGCCATCGGTGGAACCCACGTCTGTCTTCGGGAAGTCCGCGGCGACGTCATTTGGGACCTCATCGCCGAACACGGTGTCACTCACCTCAATGGGGCGCCGACGGTCGTTATGGCCATCATGAACGCCGAGCGGGCCACCGACCTCGACGCTCCCGTGCTGATCACCACAGCTGGAGCACCCCCGGCGCCGGCGACGATCATGCAGATGGAGGCGATGGGCTTCGGGATCCGCCACACGTACGGCCTCACCGAGGTCTTCGGCCCATACTCGGTCTGCGAACCCCAGGATTCCTGGGCCGACCTGGAGCCGCGGGAACGAGCAGTGATCCAGGCCAGGCAGGGCGTCGGGATGATCCAGACGGACCCGATGCGCGTCGTCGACACCGACATGCAGGACGTCCCGGCCGACGGCAACACCATCGGCGAGATCGTCATGCGCGGCAATAATGTGATGCTCGGATACTACAAGGACGACGCCGGCACCGAAGCCGCCTTCGAGGGCGGTTGGTTCCACTCAGGCGACCTCGGCGTGATGCATCCGGATGGGTATGTCGAGCTACGCGACCGGGCCAAAGACGTGGTCATCTCCGGTGGCGAGAACATTTCGACGGTCGAGGTCGAACAAGCACTGATGGATCATCCCGGTGTGCTCGAGGTCGCCGTCGTCGGCGTACCTGACGACACCTGGGGCGAGCGCCCCAAAGCCTTCGTCGTCCTCAAAACCGGGCAACAGGCCACGCCAGCAGAACTCATCGAACACGTCCGGGGCAGAATTGCCCACTACAAGGCACCCAGGGATGTCGACTTCGTGGTCGAGTTGCCCAAAACCTCGACCGGCAAGATCCAGAAGTTCCACTTGCGCGAGCCGGAGTGGGCCGGTAGGGAGAAGCAGATCCAGTAGCCCGACGAAAGCAAAGCCGTGGCGCGACGTTGGCCGCTCACCCAGCGCTGCGCCACGGCAGGCCCGGGAGGACCGCGCATGGCTGAGCTACCCCCGCCCATCCCATCGGAGACCCGCGACTGGACCTTCATCCTTGAGCGGGGCTGCCCGGAGTGTAGCTACGCCCCGCACAAGCCGGTCGGCACGGCCGCCAGGCTCGCCGCAGCCAACGATCGCTGGCAGAACGCGCTGCGAGGATCGGATCTCGACCAGCGTCCCAGCCCACAGGTTTGGTCACCCATCGAGTACGCCTGCCATGCCCGGGACATGATCCGACTGCTCGGGGACCGGGTCGAGGCCATGCTCCGCGAAGAGGATCCTGTCTTCGCGGACTGGGACGGCGACGCGACTGCGGTACGACTGGGGTATCAGTCGGCGAGTCCCCTTGAGGTCGCCGCCGATTTAGACCGGTGCACGCGTCGGACCATGACCGTCCTCGCGCGGTTCCCCCCGGGAGACGAGGCTGTCTGGGCTAGGACCGGGCGCCGAAGCGACGGGGTCAGCTTCACCGTCGCCGGCCTCTGCCAGTATTTGGTGCACGACGTCGAGCATCATCTGCACGACGTTCGTGGCTGATCATCTGCCACGATGTGCGATCGATGTACACACGTCATCCGTTCTCGCCTCAATCGGGGGGATGGCCGTTGATGACGGTGGCCAGTGCTTGAGCGCGTGAGCAGGCCAGCAGTTCCGCCTGTTCCCGGAGCGTAGCCAGCGTGCGCCGGTCGAGCCTTCGCCACGGCGTGAGCTGCACCGTCAAGCCGTCTTTGCCCGACTTTGGCCGCCACGTGCCCAGGAGTTCACCGCCAGCCGCGATCGTGCCCGGTCGGCCGAGCGCTGGCCACAATTCCTTGGCCCTGGCTCGCTGGGCCACCAACAGGTGTCGGTCCTTTGCGGTGGTGAACACGTCGTACCCGCTGAGCAACTTGACCTCTCTCAGGTCCGGCTCGCCGGCTTCGCGCAAGGCAGGCTCGTCGTCGGCCAGGATCCACGCCTGCTCCCCGGCCCGGTCTACCTCAACCGTGTCCTGTGGCCAGACCGCCGTGAGCGGCGACGTCCTTGGGAGTCGCCGGACCCAGGTAATGCAGATACGCGCGGACTGGCTGCAGATGCTTCGGGGCGGCCAGCGGATCCGGCGCCGGGCCGAGACGTCGACCCCTGGGCCACTCTGGTACCCGTCGCAAGACCGGCGGGCTGGTCCCTGGTTCGAGTTCGAGGCCGGCGTACAGTGCCGCGAGGCGGAACGTCATTTCGAACGAGTGCAGGCAGCCGCACGGCCGGCAGTCGCTCTGGTACCCATGCGGCAGTGTCCGGCGCAGCGCCGCGGACAGCTCACCCTTGGTCCTGGGTACGGTCAGCGACTCACGAAGCTGCCGGCCAACCTCGGCGAGCGCGTCGAGTACGTCGACGCCGACCGCGCGAAGCGAGGGTGCCGCGGTGAACACCCGCTTGCCGGCATCGGCCTCGCTGTACGGCGATGTCGCCGTCGCGACGTGCGGCAACTCCTCCCGTCGATACAGGTGCGGTGCCCCCCGAATCGTCCAGGCCAACGCCAGGTCGTCCCCGAATCCGGCCATCAGCCCAACCGCCGCGGGCACCGAGACACCTCGGTTGATCAGCCCGAGACGCGCGGCGTCATTGGCGCCGTTCTGCACCCCCAGATCGAGAATCGCCACGTTCCTCGGCGGCTTCGTTGCGCCAGTCACCGAGTCGAGCTCTTGGACTCGCCAGCGATACGCCAGGACCTGTCCCCGGGTCACCATGACCCCAGCCTGCAACGATGTGTTCCCCTCGGACAAGGCACCCGATGCTTGCAAGCTCAGTTGGACCTCAACGCCGACCGGGCCCGCGCCGCCGCAGCGAGCTCTTCGCGGGAGCGTGGTGGCACGGTCGTTGTCAGTGCCGCCAACAGGTCCTGGCTGGCCGCCGTGATCCGTGCAACCGCGTCATTGAAGGCGGTCTGGTTCGCACGCGATGGCGTGCGGGTGCCGGCGATTTTGCGGACGTACTGCAACGCCGCGTCATGGACTTCGTCCTCGGTTGCCCCTGGCGCCAAATTGTTCAACGGCCGAATGCTTCGGCACATAGCTCCTCCTTCGCGTGCGTCATGTGGTTCGTCAAAAGCTCGCAGACAGCCAGGCCGACCGTTTCGGCACCGCTGCGAACGAATGTGGGCCGAACCCGAAGCGTTGGTAAGGTCTCGCCATGCGTCTTGGCGTCGACTTCGGCACTACTCGTACGATCGTCGCCTCGGTGGACCGCGGCAACTACCCCGTGGTGTCGTTCCTGGACCCCTCCGGTGACGCGCACGAGTTCTTCCCGACGGTGGCAGCCCTTGACGGTGACACCTTGTGCTTCGGCTTCGAGGCCCTCGCTGCAGGGGAACGCGGCGCGCCGACGATCCGCTCGTTCAAGCGGGCGCTGGCCTCCCCGGACGTCAGTCCCGAGACGACGGTCCGGATCGGCAACCAAGACGTGCGGATCCTGGACCTGATGACCCAGTTCTTCGAAGCATTGCGTGACGCTTTGGAGTCCACTTCCAGTCTGCGCGGGCGTCGACGCACTGATATCCACGCGGTCGTCGCAGTGCCCGCGCACGCCCATGGCCCTCAGCGATTCCTCACCCTCGAGGCCTACCGGCGGGCCGGCTTCGAGGTCAGCGCAATGATCAACGAGCCCTCGGCGGCCGGGTTTGAATACACCCACCGGCAGGGCCGCACCGTGACCTCCCGTCGTACCAGGGTCGTCGTGTACGACCTTGGCGGCGGCACGTTCGACGCTTCCCTGGTCAACGTCGACGGCAAGAGCCATGAGGTGCTCGACTCCCTTGGCCTGAACCACCTCGGCGGCGACGATTTCGACGTCGTCTTGGCCGAATGTGCCCTGATCCAGGCCAAGCTCTCCCGTGAAGCGCTCACCCCGAAAGCGTTTGCCGAACTGGTGGAGGAATGCCGGGCGGCCAAGGAACAGCTCGCCCCTCAGTCCAAGCGGATCGCCCTTGAGGTCAACGGGGACCCGTTGACACTGAAAGTTGATGACTTCTACACGGCTTGTGCGCCGCTGGTCGAGGCCACCGTCGAAGCGATGCGCCCACTGATCGGCTGGCTCGACGACGACGTGCCGCTGATGACCGACATCGCGGGAATCTACTTGGTCGGCGGGGCAAGTTCGCTGCCGCTGGTTCCCCGGTTGCTACGGGAGCGTTTTGGCCGCAGGGTGCACCGCTCGCCGTACCCCGCGGCGTCCACAGCGATCGGGTTGGCTATCGCGGCTGACCCCGACGCTGGCTACTCGTTGACCGATCGGCTCTCCCGCGGGTTCGGGGTATTCCGTGAGGCCCGGGATGGCCAAAGCCTGGCGTTCGATCCGATCCTGCCGCGGGAAGCCAAAATCACCGCGCGCGAGACGGTGGCTATCAGTCGGCAGTACCCGGCGTACCACAATGTCGGCTGGTTTCGATTCGTGGAATACAGCAGCGTGGATGCCGACGGTCAACCGCGTGGAGACATCGTGCCCTTCGCTGAGGTGATCTTCCCGTTCGATGCGACGCTGCAGGGTCGGCCCGCCGAGACGCTGCGTAACGTGCCGGTGTGCCGCCAGGAATCCGGCAACCAGGTCGAGGAGCGGTACGTCATCGACCCGCACGGGATTGTGGAGGTTCACTTGAGGGATCTTCACACCGGGTACACCCAGAAGCACGCGTTGGGGGCACCCGGACCCAAACCTCGGCCGGGTCGAGTCCAGGACAAGAGTCGCAGTCGCTCGTGATCCGTGGTACTGCCGGCTTCGAAGCCGACAAGCTTGAGTGTCCCCGCCTGATGCGCCCTTGATTGACGTCGATCGAGGACGAGTCCACCATGGCCACAGCGGCCTCTCACGCAGCCTGACCCACAGGTCACCTCGCCATGTAGCAGTCCCTGAAGACCTCATGCAGCGCTGCTCCCCCACTACATGTCGAATGGCCATCGCGTCGTTTCCATGGCGGCAACTCTGGGAGGGCTGCACGAAGGTGCGTTCTGCGTGAGCAGGCGCCGCGATGAAGGGAAGTGCCCGAATGGTTTCCACCATGACCCGCGCAACGACCCGCCTGACCGATCTCATCGAGCGATCCACAGCGCTCGACGCGGTGGCCAGACCACTGACCGCGGCCGTGTCCAAGCTTCTCCCGCGAGGACCGGTCAACGACACGTTGAGCGGCACTACCGCCGGCCATCCGGCGCACCCGGTGCTGGTGCTGGCGCCTCTGGGTACCTGGCTGTCCACGACAGCGTTGGACCTGTTCGGCGGTCGGGGCAGTCGCGATGCAGCGCTGCGCCTCCTGGGCATCGGCAACCTTGCCGCGCTGCCTGCTGCCCTTTCCGGAGTCAACGACTGGATGGACACCACCGGGCCGGAACAGCGAGTCGGCGTGGTGCATGGGCTGGCCAACGTCGGGGGTCTGACGTTGTTCACCGCCAGTTGGTTGGCACGTCGCCGCGGAGAACACCGCCGAGGGGTACTACTCAGCCTGAGCGGCCTGGCGGTAGCCGGCGGCGCTGGGTGGTTGGGCGGGCACCTGGCCTTTGCCAGGGGCGTCGGGGTAGACACCACCGCGTTCCAGCCCTGGGTCGGGGAATGGACGGACGTGGGTGTTGAGGACAAACTCGAGGGTGCCGTCCCGACGCTGGTGCATGCGCACGGCGTCCCGATCATGCTCGTGCGCGACCGTGGTGTCATCCTCGCGCTGGCAGACCGGTGCACCCACCGTGGCGCCCCGCTGCACGAGGGAACCGTCGAGGACGGCTGCGTGATCTGCCCCTGGCACGGCAGCCGGTTCCGGCTCGCTGACGGGGCGGTCGAGCAAGGTCCGGCCACTCGACCACAACCGCGATTCGAGGTGCGCGTCAGCGAGGGGCGGATCGAGGTCCGACAGTGCGGCACGGCCGGATCACTGAGGACGAACCCCATCTCCTGAGCCCAGGCGAACGCACTGGCTTGGCACGAACTGCGAGCCATGCTCCGTGCGCCATCGGCCTGAACCTTGTCCGTCCTGCTGATTTTCGTGCCAAGCTCGCTAGCACAGCCACCGCACCGGCCAGCCGGATGTCCCGATGGGGAAGGACCACCTATGGACCCGAATCGCACCGCACTCGTCCTCATCGAGTTCCAGAACGATTTCACCAGCGAGGGTGGCGCATTGCATGGCGCGGTGGCTGAGTCGATGGAGCACACCGGGATGCTGGCGAACGCCGTACGGACCGTGGCTGCGGCCCGCGCCGCCGGCGCTGCGGTGGTGCACTGTCCGATCAGCTTCGCGCAGGGCTACCGGGAGATCACGGACAACCCGTACGGCATCCTCAAGGGCGTCGTCGACAGCAATGCGTTCGTGCAAGGCGAATGGGGCGCGCAGATCGTGGACGACCTGCGTCCCGGCCCTGACGACATCGTCATCGAGGGCAAGCGTGGTCTGGATGCCTTCGCCAGCACCAATCTCGACTTCGTCCTGCGCAGCAAAGGCATCCAGACGATCTCGTTGGCTGGGTTTCTGACGAACTGCTGCGTCGAGTCGACGATGCGCTCGGCGTACGAACGCGGGTACGAGGTGATCACGCTCACCGACTGCTTGGCCGCGACGAGCACGAAAGAACACGACAACGCGATCGCGTACGACTACCCGATGTTCTCCAAGCCGATGACCGGCGAGGAGTTCACTCAGACGCTGGCGGGGGCCGACGCCGCCGACGCTAGCCGCGGATACTGACGCAGAGGGCGTCATGCGGATCGCTGTCATCTCCGACGTCCATGGCAACGCCGGGGCACTGGCCGTCGTCCTCGCCGAAATCGGCCGGGCGGGCGTCGACCTGGTCGTCAATTGTGGTGACATCGTCTCCGGTGCCCTCGACCCGCGCGGGACGTTGGGTCTCCTCCTGCCCCGCCCGTTCCCGACGGTCCGAGGCAACCACGAACGAAACGTGCTCTCGGGCCCACCGGACCAACTCGGGCCCAGCGACGCCCTAGCCCACCGGCAGCTGAGTGCGACCCAGCGAGACTGGCTGAGTTCGCTGCCGCCGCGGCTCGAGGTGGCGCCCGGAGTGTTGGCCTGTCATGCGACGCCGCACGATGACGCGACCTACCTTCTTGAGACCGTTGAACAGGGTCGACTGCGTCCGGCCACCGCGCAGGAGATCGAGACCCGGCTCGGCGCCGACGGGGACGGTCGATGGCAGCTGATGCTGTGCGGGCACTCGCACACCGCCCGCGCCGTGAGCAGCGCTGAGGGCACGCTCATCCTGAACCCCGGCAGCGTCGGGACACCGGCCTACGACAGCGATTGGCCGACTCCGCACGTGATGGAGTCGGGGTCTGCGATGGCGCGGTACGCCGTGGCGGAGCAAATGGCCGGCGGCGCCTGGCAGGCCGAATTGCGCTGCACGGTCTATCCCTGGGACGCGGCGGCAGACCTGGCCGACGCCAACGGCCGGCCGGACGCGGCGTACGCGTTGCGCACCGGGTACGCCGCGCCGGCCTCGTCGGCGCGGTAAGGCAGACTGCCCCCGGGAGGTCGCGCAGAACGCGCGCCGTCACGGCGAGAAAGGACGTTCCATGCGGATCGCGGTGCTGGGTTCGGGCAACGGCGGGTACGCCACGGCATTCGAGTGTGCCCAGGGCGGACACGAAGTGAGCATCTTCGGGTTCCCCCACTTCGGGATCGCCGAGAAGGCCGCGGGCATCGCCGGCAACGACGGCTTGACCAGTCACGGCGTCCTCGAGGGCCACGTCAATCTGCGGTACGTCGGAGGCGACATGGGCAGCGCGCTCGAGGGCGCCGAACTCGTGTACGTCGTGGGACCGGCGATGGCGACCGCGCCCTTGGCCCGCGAAGCCGCACCGCACTTGCATCCTGAGCAGACCGTGGTAGTGATGCCCGGGTCCTGTTTGGGGGCGGTGGCGTTCAAGCATGCCCTCGGGTTGGACCTGCGCGATGAGTCGTGGACGATCGCCGAGACCAGCACGCTGCCGTACGCCGTGCGGGTCACCGAACCAGGTGTGCTGCGCGTTTTTCACCGCCTCCGGGCTGGTGTGTACCTTGCCGCGCTCCCCCGTGATGAAGCAGCGACCAACCGAGTGCTCGCCCTGATCGGTGATGTGTACCCGGAGTTCGAGCCGGCGAGCAGCGTGCTGCAGACCGCCCTGCAAAACGGCAACCCGGTGATCCACCCGGCGGTCACGCTGCTCAACGCCGCGCTCATCGAACGCACCGGCGGCGATTTCCTGTTCTATGAGGAGGGGGTCACTCAGGCCTCCGGTCGACTCATGGAAGCGGTTGATCGGGAGCGGATGGCCATCGCGCAGCACCTCTGTGCCCCGATCCTGTCCGAGCCGGCGATCGGCGTCCGGCAGGGATACATGAGCCAGGAAAACTACACGACGGGCTATTCGCAGGCGCCGGGTTTCCTCGGGATCAGCGCACAAGACTCCCTGGACCACCGCTACCTCACCGAAGACGTGGGATTCTCATTGGTGTTCTTCGTCGAACTGGCGAAGCGGGCTGGGGTCAAGACCCCCGTGATGGACGCGGTCATCCAGATCGCTTCGGTGGTGAACGGCACCGACTATGCGTTGGAGCCGCAGCGCACCCTGGCCGGACTGGGCCTGGGCGACTGGACACTGGAGCAGTTGCGGGAGCTGTGAGCGGCCGCCAGGTATCGTCCGCTTGCATGGAGCTGACTCCTGGGGGGATCAACGAGGCCCTCGTGATCGGTGACGACGGACTGGCTCGCCCGAGCTGGGCGGCCACCGATCCGTTGCTGCGCCGCTACTACGACACCGAGTGGGGCATGCCGGTGCGCGACGAGGTCGGGATGTACGAGCGGCTCACCCTTGAGGCGTTCCAGTCCGGGCTGTCCTGGGTGACGATCCTGCGAAAACGAGAGGCGTTCCGGGCGGCTTTCCACGGCTTCGAGGCGGAGCAGGTGGCCCAGTACGACGACCGAGATATCGCCAGGCTCATGAGCGACGCGGGCATTGTTCGTAACCGGCGCAAAGTTCAGGCGACCATCACCAACGCGCGTGCAACCCTCGCGATGCGACCGGACGGGGGGCTCGCCGACTACGTGTGGTCGTTCCAGCCGGACTCGACACCGCAGCCGCGGCGGGAGGAGGATGTCGCTCCCACGTCCCCCGAATCGGTGGCACTGGCCCAAGGGCTGCACCGGCGTGGGTTCGTGTTCGTCGGACCGACCACGATGTTCGCCCTGATGAAGGCGATCGGGATTGTGGACGCTCACCTAGTCGGCTCGCACCGACGGGGTAGCTCGGGAGTGTGGCCAGGTCGCCCCTGACTCATTGCTTGGCCAACAGTTGCGCCAAATGCAGGCCGCGGCGGTCGGACAGGTCGGCGAGTTGGGTGCGGCAGGAGAAGCCGTCGGCAAGGATGACGGCGTCGTCGGGCGCCTCCCGGACGGCGGGCAATAGCCGCTGTTCGGCGACGGCCACGGACACCTCATAGTGGCCAGCCTCGACGCCGAAATTGCCGGCCAGGCCGCAACAGCCGCCAAGTCGAAGCACGTCAGCACCGGCCTGAGCAAGGAGCGCCTCGTCGGCGGACCAGGTCATGATCGCGTGGTGGTGGCAGTGCGGCTGGGCCACCACGCTCAGCCCGCTCAGATCCGGCGGTCGCCAGCCAGGCGTGGCCGTCAGGAGTTCGGCCAGCGTCATCGTGGCAGCGGCAACGCTGCGTGCCGTATCAGTGCCCAACAGTTCCAGCGCATCATGTCGCAACACTGCGGTACAAGAAGGTTCCAGCCCGACGATCGGTATCCCGTGTCGCGCGAACGGCGCCAACGTCTCGAGGGTGGCCGTCAGGTATCGCTTGGCTGCGTCGAGTTGCCCCGTGGAGATCCATGTCAGGCCGCAGCAGGTGACCTGCTTGACTGGGCGGGCGTCGTACCCCGCGTCACGCAGCACGGCCAGGGCTGCCAGGCCAACCTCCGGACAGAAGTGGTTGGTGAAGCTGTCGATGAACAGCACCGCCGGCCGTGTCTGTGATCCCGGCCCCGGCCGGCGACTGCTCGCACGAGGGGATGCGGCGTATCTGGCCCGGAAGGTCCGGTCGGCGAACACCGGCATCGACCGGCGCGGATCCACTCCCACCAGTCGCTTGGCTACTGCCGCGATACCAGGAAACGTCAGCGCTCGATTCACCAACCCCGGGGCTCTCGAGGCGATGCGAGACCACTGCGGTAACCCGCCCAACACCACGTGCCGCAACGGCCGAAGCCGACCCTTGTAGTACTGGTACAAAGCCTCGGCTTTGTAGGTCGCCATGTCGACGCCGGTCGGGCAGTCCGATGCACAGCCCTTGCATGCCAAGCACAGGTCAAGGGCGGCCATCACTTCCGGGGAACGCCACGAACCGGTGACCGCGGTTCCTTCCAGCATCTCCTGCAGGATGCGGGCACGGCCGCGGGTGGAGTCCCGTTCCTCGCGGGTGGCCAGGTATGAGGGACACATCACCCCACCAGTGCCGGTGTTGTCGGCGCGACACTTTCCAACCCCGGTGCAGCGATGCACCGCCCGGGCAAAGTCCCCGTGGTCGCCCTGGTATCCGAACGCCAGCCCAGCCCTGGCGGCCGGGGTCACCAGCCCCGGGGTGATCCGCAATGCGGCGTCCACCGGGTCCGGGTCGATGAGCACCCCCGGGTTCAGCACCGCTTCGGGGTCGAACGCCGCTTTCACAGCCGCCATCAGCGCCATCGCTGCCGGCGAGTACATCCGGGACAGCAGCTCGCTGCGGGCCCGGCCATCGCCGTGCTCCCCCGACAACGAGCCACCATAGGAGGCCACCAGGTCGGCGGCTTCGAACAGAAACGCGCGGAACCGTTCGGCTCCGCCGGGCCGGTCCAGGTCGAAGTCGAGCCGGATGTGCAGGCAACCATCGCCGAAGTGGCCGTACGGCAACCCGGTCACGTCGTGGGCAGCCAGCAGTGCGTCGAACTCCCGCAGGTAGGCGCCCATCAACGCCGGCGGCACCGCGGCATCCTCCCACCCTGCATGACCGGGCCGGTCCCGGGCGGTGCGCCCGGCGAGTCCGGCACCGTCTTCACGGATCCGCCACAGCGCTGCGATCTGTCCCGGTTCCCGGACGATCCGCGCGTCGCGGGCATCGATACCGGCGACCACGCGACGTGCAGCTGCGTCGGCTTCCTCACTACTGTCCCCAACCAGCTCGACGAACATCCACGCGCGACCGATGGGCAGGTCCGGTACGGCGTTCGGCCCGCGGCGGACGCGAACCAGGTCCACAATCCTGGCGTCGAGGGCCTCAGCCGCTGTCGCGCCGTAGTCCAGGAGCCGGTGCGCGACGTCACCGGCCTGGTAGATGTCGTCAAACCCCAGCGCCACCAGGACCCGGGCCGGCGGGTCGGTCACCAGCCGCACCGTCGCCTGGGTGAGTACGGCGAGGGTTCCCTCGCTGCCAACAAGCATCCGGCCCACGTCGAAGCCATGTTCGGGGGCGAGGTGCTCCAGGGCGTACCCGGAGACCTGCCGTCGCAGCTGTCCGAATTCGGTCCGGATCACGTCGAGGCGCCCGTGGACGGCTGCGCGCAGCGCCATCAGCTCCCGCTGCGCGCCCCGCTGGGAGGGAACGCCCTGCGCCACCCCGGTCGTCACCGTCAGCGCCGAGCCGAGCCCGGTCAGCGCCTCCATGGCGAGCACGTTATCGCTGGTCCGGCCGTAGCCCAGAGCGCGCGTGCCGCACGCGTTGTTGCCGATCATGCCGCCGACGGCACACCTGGTCCAGCTGCTCGGGTCCGGCCCGAACCGCAGCCCGACCGACGTCGCGCGCGCCTGCAGCGTGGCATGCACCGCGCCGGGTTCGACGACGGCCCGCCGCCCCTGCGGATCCACCTCGAGCACCCGGTTGAAGTGGCGGCTGGTATCCAGCACCACGCCTGCGCCGATCGCGTTGCCGGCGATCGAGGTGCCACCGCCACGCGCGGTCAGTGGCACCCGGAGCCGGCGACACACCTCCAGCGTTGCCGCCACCTCTGCCGCGTCGTGGGGCAGCACCACCGCGACCGGCAGCACACGGTAGAGCGACGCATCTGCCCCGTACATGCCACGGGTCAGCGTGTCCGAGCGCACATCGCGGATGCCGACCCGACGCAGTTCATCGGTGAGCTCGGCCGCCGGGACCGTGCCTGCTGGTTCAGTCTTCATCGCGCGTCACCGGCACCTCGGCCGTGTAGTCACCGTACGATCGGGGATCCTCAAGCGGTTCCAGGTGGCAGACCATGCTGACGTCCACCATTTCGGCGCGCACCGCAGCCTCGATATCCTCTAGAACGTCGTGGCCCTCTTGCACGGTCCACGCCCCCGGCACCAACACGTGTACTTCAGCGAACCGGTGATGCCCGGCGGTGCGGGTGCGCAACCCGTGAAAGCGCACCTCATCACGATCGAAGCGGGCGAGCAGGGCTGCCAGTTCGGCGTTTTCCTTCGAGCTCCAGGTGTGGTCCATCAGGCCGGCGATGGCGTCGCGCAGGAGCCGCCACCCGGTGAACACGATGTTGGCGCCGACGGCGATCGCGACCAGGGGGTCCAGCGGCGACCAGCCGGTGAGAGCCACCAGGATGATCCCGGCGACGACGCCCACCGACGTCCACACGTCGGTGAAGAGATGCTGCGCGTCGGCCACCAGTGCGGAAGACCGATACCGTCGGCCAGCCCGCAGCAGCACCCAGCCGACCAGACCATTGACGACCGAGGCGACGACTGAGATGACCAGTCCGAAGCCGACGTTCTCCAAGTCTCGCGGATGAATCAGACGCTCGACGGCAGGAAACATGATCAGCAGCGCCGCCACGAGGATGAGTTGACCCTCGATGGCGGCCGAGAAATACTCGGCCTTGCTGTGCCCGAAATGGTGCTTGTCATCGGCCGGGCGGGCCGCGATCGTCAGCGTCCACAACGCAACGATCGCGGCCACCAGGTTCACCAGCGACTCGGCCGCATCCGAGAGCAACCCGACCGATCCGGTCAGATACCAGGCGCCTGTCTTTAACCCGATGGTGACCAGGGCTGCGGCGATGGCCAACCAAGCGAACCGAGCCAGCCGAGACCGGTCGACCGGCGCCGAGCTCACGACGGGGTTGGCTGCCACGTCCTCAGTATCGACCAGCGAGTCCGTCAGCAGGAACCATCCCGCTTCGGTGCGGCGCGATGGCCCACCCAAGCGTCCCGGTCAGCCGCTGAACACGGTCAGTCCCGCGGCGCTCGGCCCGGCGGGCGACCAAGACACCGAGGTCCCGGCGCTACGACCAAGGTAGGTGGTGCCGCTCCCGTCAACCCCGAACATTTCGGTCCTGCCGTCGCCGTCGGTGTCGCTGACACCAGCCATTGCCCGGTAGGAGGAGAAGTTGCCGCTCAGCTGGACAGTCGACGCGATGCCGCTGGGGCCGACACCGCGTAGCAGGTGCGCCGTGCCGCTGGCGGTCACGCCGATCAGATCTGGCTTCCGGTCGCCGTCCCAGTCTCCGACCCCGACGAGCATCCGGTACGACGGCAGTGAGGATGCAATGACACGGCTGCGACCAAACCCTCCACGGCCGTTGCCCGGGTACAGCATGAGGGCACCTGAACTGTGTTGACCGATCAGGTCGGGACGTCCGTCCCCGGTGACATCGCCGGGGGACACCAGTTGACGGAACGGGGTCCAGCCGAATCCCACTACTCGCCCCCGGCCCAGACCACCGCGACTGGTGCCTGGGTAGAGGTAGAGACGTCCGGTCGGCGCGTGCCGCGCGAGTACATCCGCGACGCGGTCGGAGTCGAGGTCGCCGGCGGCCATCACTTGATCGAATGGAGCCCAGCCAGGGCCAATGGCGCGTGGCCCGGTCATCCGGCCATCCGTGCCGGCGCTGAAGCGTTGTAACACACCCGCGCGATTACGGGCGAACACGTCGGAGCCGCCCTGATGATCCACGTCCCGGGACAGCGTCAGCGCTGGGTTATACCCGGTCAACGCGGCGGCCCGGGCCCGTATCCACGGCAGCTTGGCGTACAAATGGGCACCTGGGCAGGTGGTTTGGCCCACGTCACGGTGACCGACGACCACCGGCCGGACCTTGCCGTACAAGTTCGTGGTCCCGTTCGGAGCGAACTGATGGATGCCTGATTTCCAGGCGATGATCCGCGCAACCGAGTCCAAGGCGGCGGCGGATGGCTTGGCCTGTCCGTAATCGCCCATCATCGAGATGCCCATGGTGTGGCCGTTGTGCCCAAGGGTGTGCGCACCGACGACCGCCTGCCCCAAGCCGCCCTGCCGACCTTCCCAAATCCGACCCCACTTGTCGACCAGGGCGTTGTACGCGATGTCACTCCACTTGCGGCCCGTGACATGGAAGGAGTAGATGCCGCGCATGATGGCCGGGACCTGGGCCGGGGTGTACGCGTTGGTGCCGGCAGTGTGGTGAATCACGACACCCTTGACGGCGCCGTAGCTGGGTTGGGTTTGACGTAGGCGCTCATTGGCACCCCACGCGGCGCGTGAGTTGACCGCAGGGCGCGGCGCTGCAGCCGCAGCTGACCCGGCGCTCAGGGCGCCGTCCGTGCCGCTGACGTCGTCGTACGACGACGCTCCGGGGTCGATGATTTCCAACGCCGCGTGCGCTGGCGTGGCCCCAGCCGGACCTACGACCCGAGCCTGCACAGCCGTGACAGCAGTAAGCACGATGGGGTCAGTGCCGGCACGGCTCTTGACCGCGCCGCTCCCGGTGGCCTCGGCCCGGGTCGGGTCGCTGTCGGCGACCTGCCAGGGGCTCCAGATGGACCCGGTACGGCTTCGGTACTGCACGACCGCCTTCGCGCCGGTCCCCTCGTCCCACGTCAGCCCGATCACGGTGACATCGGAGGTGACCGGCTGCGCCGTGGTAGCCCCTAACAACCGGACCGCGGACGTGGCGATCGACGCAGCGCCCCCGCTGGCGGTTCCCCGCGCGGCAGCACGGGCACCGGTTGCTTTGGCCTGGACACCCTGCCGGACATTCGCGCCGATCGCGGGATGCGTCGTTGGGAGCAGCGGCGTTCGCAGCGTCCTGGGCGTAACTGGTTTAGGTGCGGGTTTCGCCTGCACCGGCGCAGGTATTGCCACGAGTATTGGCGCGAAAGCGGCAACAGTGATCAATCGGGCCATACGGGATCGGATGCGCACACGCACGAGTTCGCTCCTGTGGTGGATACGTCGACGGGGTGATATTCCCCGGTATGTGATATGGGTCCCCCGCGTCGACACCACCCCTCCGTGGTGATCGCACGTGTAACTCTTCGGCGTGGCCAATGGTTACCTTAAGCACTTTCGCACGTAAACCTTTGTCTGCAAAGCATTTTGGCGCGTTCTTTCCCGCCCGGTGACAATGCCTTGTGGAAGAACAGACACGTTAAGGCCATGACCCAGCACTACGCGCCGGGCGGCGTGTTACCCGCCAGCGTGCTCGTCGCCGGCGGCGCAGACCGCCCAGCCGTGCGCGGGAATCGTCAGCTTCGTCGGCGTCCCGGCGCCCCGCGCAGGCTGCAGCCAACCAACGCCAGCCAACACCTCAACAGCGTCGGAAGCTTCAACGTCGACTGACTCAGTCCCGATGTTCAGTGCCACAATCAGGGCTGTTTTCGATCTCCCCACCTGCGTGTGCGCCTGATGGGCCGGCACAGACTCAATCACCAAGACCTCATGACTGACGTGCCGGGTCCGAGTGAACGCGTCGTGCAACCACGGGTGCCTGCGCCGGAGGCCAATCAGTTCGACGTAGCGATCGTGGATGCCACGGCCTAACGCTGAGAATTCGCTGGGAGACTCTGGCAGCACTGGACGAATCTGATCGTCGCCACCGAGCCGTTCTTCCTTGACCCCGTGGTACCCCTGTTCGTCACCGTAATAGACCGAGGGAGTGCCACCGACCGTGAAAAGAATAACCACCGCATGGAGGAGGTTTGCGGGATCGTCGATCTTCGAGGCAACGCGCGTGACGTCGTGGTTGCTAACGAATGTCTGCGGGACGAACGTTCGTAAGAATTCGCAATGCCTTCGCAGCGCCCATTCCAGCTCATACAGATTCCGGTCATTGATGCTGCTCCAGAGAGCTTTCCAGAGCTCGTATTGGGTGACCGAATCCATGCCTGAAGTAGTGACCATCTGCGGGTAGTCGCCGTGGATGACTTCACCCACGAGGTAGGCATTGGGGAACCGCTCTCGTACGCGCGGCAGCACAGACGCCCAAAACGTAGGCGGCACGGCGTACGCCGCGTCCAGTCGCCAACCGTCGATCCCCGCGTCAAGCCAGTGACACATCACGTCCGTGACGAGATCGGCGACCGCGGGGTTGTCATGATCGAACGCGATCAGCCCGGTGTGGCCCTCGAAGTCTGCGTAATCCGGCACCGTGCCCGGCCCCGCGTCCTTTGGCCAGGTGAGCCGAAAGTACCCCTCAGTCGGCGAGCCGGGCCCCTGCGCGACCGCGTCGGTGAACCACCGGTTGCCCCGACCCATGTGATTGAAGACACCATCGAGCATGACCCTCAGCCCGCGGGCCTGGGCTGCCGCGACCAGTGCGGCGAAATCCTGGGCATCACCGAGCCGAGGATCGACCCGGTAGTAATCAAGCGTGTCGTAGCCATGGCTGTAGGAGGCGAACAGTGGGCCCAGCGAGATGCCAGAGCAGCCAAGCTCAATCACATAGTCAAGCCAGGCCACAAGGTCACTCAGCCGGTGTCGCACCGGGGACTGCTCGACACCTTCAGGTCCCCCCGGTTGGACCGCTTCAGCGCCGCAGGCTCCAAGCGGAAACACCTGCCACCAGATGGCGTGCCGGACCCAATCCAGACGCGCCGCATCGCTCACCTGATCATCCTCACTCAGATCAGCAGGTGATGCCTAACGGGGACGCGGCTCACGGCACGCCCAGCCACTGCTGGGACCGGCTCAATGACCGCCGTCGTGCGCCTCCGGAGAACCTTGACCGATGTCGTTGAGCATGTCGATGTACCACTGCTGGCGCCAGTCGAACGCCTTATGGCCTTGGATCCGCGAGAATTCGATGGCGCGCAGCTCGTCGTTCTGTTCCTCGTCGTGGCCGATGACACCGGGCGTCCCAGCCAGCGCACAGTCGACCGCCAGGTCGGTCATCGTCTTGATCAACGCGAGGTCGCCCTTGTTGGCGGGCGCGGACCGGGCGAAATAGCCAGATTTTTGGGTGTTGACCTTCTCGGCGCCGAGCCGCTCGGCAAACTGCTGACCGAACCACGCCCCCGGGTTGATCTCGTTGAGCCGTACGTGGCCGAACGCATCGCGCGGAATGTCCTCGCCGTTCTTTTGCATCAGCTTGACGATGTCGGAGACCCCAGCGCCCTCAGAGATCCACAGGTTGACGCATCCGAGCTCGTCCATCACCTTGCGGAGACGCTCGGCCTCGCGCTCGATCGACACCTCGATCTCAGGGATGTACAGGCCATGAATGTCCCAAGCCCTGCGGTCCAGGCCGAACTCAGGCAGCCATTCCTGGCTGTCCAACCACGTGCGGTACTCGCGGGCGGTGGCGGCGGTCAGCCAGCCACAGCTACGACCCATGACCTCATGCACGCAGAGCATCCGCGAGCTCGAGTTGTGTTCGCTGATGAAGTTGGCGGCAAACCGGGCGCCCTGCTCGGCTGCGGTGTTCGCGCCCAGGGACTGGCGGATCGGGATGATGTCGTTGTCGACGGTCTTGGGCAGGCCGACAACAACCAAATGGTGGCCGGCCTCCTCCAGGTGGGCGGCAAGATCGGCGGCGGTAGTGTTGGTGTCGTCGCCGCCGATGGTGTGCAGCACGTCGATCTTGTCATCAGTCAGCCGTTTCGCGGCGTAGTCCAGCGGATCGACGCCCTCGGGCACCAGATTGCGCTTTTCGAGATCTTTGACGTTGGTCAACTTGACCCGGGAGTTCCCGATCGGAGACCCGCCAAACGCGTGGAGCAGCGACGCCTTCTCGCGTACCTTCGGCGTCACCGTGAGGTAGTCCCCCGTGAGCAGGCCCTGATAGCCGTGCTTGTAGGCGATGATCTCGACGTCTGGGGCCAGCTCGGTGTAGCGCTGGATGAGACCACCGACGGCAGAGGACAGGCAGGGAGCGAACCCGCCGGCGGTGAGCAGGGCGACGCGACGAACAGCCATGACGAACTCTCGTTCCTTCAGCCGGGACCAAGTCGTGTCTTACCCTAGCGGCCAAGGCGTTTGCGCGGTCCTGGTGTGAGCCGCTCGGGCACCGCATCCTTACCTGTCAGTCGAGGTGGGGTCAGCGAGCTGTCGTGCGGGCGCCGCAGGTCAGGGCAGTTCCCACTCGTGCACTGGCCGGTTCTCGTGCATGCCCTCGCAGTAGCGGCGCAGCATCTCGCGCAGCGCCTCCTTGCGACTGCGCCCGACCGCTTCGAGCCGGGCGACGCACTCCCGCTGCCAGGTGGCGCCGTTCTGGTGTCGCAGACAGCGGCCTTCGATGACCGACAGGTAACGGTCTCGGACCGCGCGCGACACTCCCCACCCGGCCAGACCTTCTTCCGCCATCGGTAGGAGTGTGTTCAACATGAGTTCGCCGGCTGGCACGCTGCGGTAGCCGGGCCAATACAGTTTGGCGTCCAAGCCGTCACGGGCCGCAGTGACGAAGTTGTGGTGGGCCGCCTCGAAGGTCATCTGGGTCCAGATCGGGCGATCGTCATCAGCCAGCGCCGCCACCACGCCGTAATAGAGCACGGCGTTGGCCAGGACGTCGATGATGGTGGGCCCGGCGGGCAGGATTCGGTTCTCGACCCGCAGGTGCGGCCGTTCCCCGACGGTGTCGTAGATCGGCCGGTTCCACCGCCAGATGGTGCCGTTGTGCAGCCGAAGCTCGTGCAGCGCCGGCGCTCGCCCTTCATCGAGCATCGCCACCGGATCCTCGTCGGTGAGTTCAGGCAAGAGCGAGGGGTAGTACCGGACGTTGTCCTCGAACAGGTCGAAAATCGAGGTGATCCAGCGATCGCCGAACGTCACTCTGGGCCGCACGCCCTGCGCCGCCAGCTCCTCGGCGCGCGTATCCGTCGCCTGTTCGAACAACGGGATGCGGGTCTCGTGCCAGAGTTCACGGCCGCACAAGAACGGCGAGTTCGCGGCCAACGCCACCTGCGGCCCGGCGAACACCTGGGCCGCGTTCCAGTAGGCGGCGAACCGCTGCGGGGCGACCTGCAAATGCAGTTGAACCGACGTACATGCGGACTCGGGGGCGATGGAATCGACATACGTGGCGAATCGTTCCCCTCCCGATCCGGAGATGTCGATCCGCAGACTTTCACCGCGCGCCCGCATGATCGCCTCGTTGAGCGCGGCGTAGCGGGCGCCACTGCTCATCCAGCCGCCACCAAAATGGTCGGGCATCAGCGTCGGCAAAATGCCGATCTGCACCATGCGCGCCCCGGCGTCCTCGGCCTTGGCATGCGCGGCGTTCAGGGCGCCGCGTAGGTCGGACTCGAGCTCAAAGGCGGCATCGCCAGCCAGCACCCGGGGGTTGACGTTCAGCTCGACGTTGTAGCGGGCCAGCTCGGTCTGAAACGCCTCGTGGTTGATGATCTCCAGGACACGGGCATTGCTGAAGCTGGGCTCGAGGTCGTCGTCGACGAGGAAGAGCTCCATCTCCATACCCGTGGTGAGCTGGTCAGCATCGAAGTTGGCCACGGCCAACATGCGCTCGAAAACGTCAAGATCCTGGCGGACCTTCTCCCGGTATCCCTGCTTCTGCTCATGGGACCACTCGCTCCCCGAGACCTCTGCTCCCACGGCCGCGTCCTTCCTGTGAGTCAGGCTGCCGGCCAATCGAACCACAGCCGATCGTCAGTGCAACCGGGTGTCCGCCCAGGGACTTCTAGCGGTCGGGCACTCGACGGACCACAACCTCAGGACTCGGTGAGCGTGTCCACCGGTGGGCAGGAACACATCAGGTTGCGATCGCCGTACGCGCCGTCGACGCGACGTACCGGCGGCCAGTATTTAGCGATCGGGTCGACCCCTTTCGGATAGACGGCGGTGGCCCGGTCGTAGGGGTGGTCCCAGGTACCGACGAGGGCATGCGCCGTGTGCGGCGCGTGCCGCAACGCCGAGTCCGCGACCGCCACATCGCCTGTTTCGATCTGTTCGATCTCTGCCCGGATCGCGATCATCGCGTCGCAGAACCGGTCCAGCTCGCGTCTGTGCTCACTTTCGGTGGGTTCGACCATCAGGGTGCCGGACACCGGGAAGGACACCGTCGGCGCGTGGAAGCCGTAGTCGATCAGCCGCTTGGCGACGTCCTCAACAGTGACCCCGGTCCGCTTGGTCAACTCCCTGCAGTCCAGGATGCACTCATGGGCGACAAGTCCATGTTCGCCGGCGTAGAGCACCGGGTAATGCTCGTGCAGCCGGGATGCGACGTAATTGGCGTTCAGCACGGCGACCTGCGTGGCTCTGGTCAGCCCGGCCCCGCCCATCAACCGGATATAGGCCCAGGAGATCGGGAGCACCCCGGCCGAGCCGTATGGCGCTGCAGAGATCGGACCGACCCCGGACGCGGGGCCCGCCTCCGGCGCAAGCGGGTGATTGGGCAAGTACGGCGCTAAATGCGCCCGCACTCCAACCGGACCCACGCCAGGACCACCTCCCCCGTGTGGAATGCTAAACGTCTTGTGGAGGTTGAGGTGCGACACGTCGGCACCGAAGTGTCCCGGTTTGGCCACCCCGACGAGCGCGTTCATGTTGGCGCCATCGACGTACACCTGTCCCCCGGCAGCGTGTACCTGTTCGCACAGACTCGTCATGGTGTCCTCATACACCCCGTGCGTCGACGGATAGGTGACCATGATCGCGGCGAGCCGGGCTCCGTGCTCCTCGATTTTGACGGCCAGATCGGCCAAGTCGATATCACCCTGGGGTGCGGTTTTGACGACATACACACGCAGCCCAGCCATCACCGCGCTGGCCGCGTTGGTGCCGTGCGCGCTGGCTGGAATCAGGCAGACGTCCCGCTCCCCTTCGCCGCGCGCTTCGTGATAACCACGGATCGCCATCAATCCGGCGAACTCACCTTGTGAACCTGCGTTTGGTTGCAGCGATACCGCGTCGTACCCGGTGATCTCACAGAGCCAAGCCTCCAGGTCCGCGATCACGGTGCGGATTCCCTGCGATTGGCCGGTCGGTGCGAATGGGTGCAGCCCAGCGAATTCCGGCCACGTGATCGGTTCCATCTCAGTGGTCGCGTTGAGCTTCATGGTGCATGAGCCGAGCGGGATCATCCCTCGGTCCAGGGCATAGTCGCGATCGGCCAGTTGTCTGAGGTAGCGCAGCATGGCGGTCTCGCTGCGATAGGCGTGAAAAACCGGGTGCGTCAGATATGCGGAGATGCGTCGCAACGCTTGCGGCCAGGCGGGATCGGCCGTTTCCACAAGGGTCCGTCCCGGGACACCGAAAGAGGCCCATACCCTGTGCAGATCGCTCAGGTCGGTGGTTTCGTCACAACTGATCGAAACGTGGTCGGCGTCCGGCGCCCACAGGTTCACCCCTCGACGTTCGGCCTCGACGACGACCCGCGCTGCCTTACCCGGCAGGCGGACGGTGATCGTGTCCACGTAGGTGTCAGTGACCACCTCGAGCCCACCATCAGCCAGGCCCTGCGCCAAGGTGACCGTCAGTGCATGGATACGGCGGGCGATGGCGGCCAGGCCGTGTGGACCGTGCCAGACGGCGTACATCGAAGCGATCACTGCGAGCAGGACCTGTGCGGTGCAGATATTGCTGGTCGCCTTTTCGCGGCGAATGTGCTGTTCTCGGGTCTGCAAGGCGAGCCGGTACGCTGGCGCGCCGGCGGCGTCCACACTCACTCCGACAAGCCGGCCGGGCAGGGAGCGCTCGAGCCCGACCCGCACGCTCATGAACCCGGCGTGCGGTCCACCGAAGCTCATCGGGACGCCGAATCGCTGGGTGGTCCCGACCGCCACATCGGCGCCCCACTCCCCGGGTGGGGTAACCAGGGTCAGCGCCATCAGGTCGGTAGCAGCCGTGACCAGCGCCCCGGCGTCGTGAGCCGCCTGCGCGAGCCCGGTGAAGTCACGAAGTTGCCCGTCGGCACCCGGGTACTGCACGAGGACACCGAAGACGGCCCGGCCACCGGCGGCCTCGGCGAGCCCGTCGGTGTCACCAATCGTCTCGAGCACCCCTACGCCGGCCACCACCACATCAATGTCCAGCGCCTTGGCCCGGGTCCGGATGACCGCGATCGTCTGGGGGAACGCTTGTGGGTCGACCAGCAGCACAGCGTCATCCGCGGAGCGCGCGATGCGACGCATCAGCGTCATCGCCTCAGCGGCCGCGGTGCCCTCATCAAGCAGTGATGCGTTCGAGGTGGCCAGCCCGGTCAGGTCCGAGACCATCGTTTGGAAGTTGAGCATCGCCTCCAGGCGGCCCTGCGAAATTTCCGGCTGGTACGGCGTGTACGCCGTGTACCAGCCTGGGTTCTCCAGGATCTGCCGTAGCACCACCGGCGGGGTGAGCGTGTCGTAATACCCCAAACCAATCATCGATCGGACCACCCGATTGCGGTTGGCCAGTTCGCGTAGCTCGAGGATGGCAGCGTGCTCGCTGGCTGCGGCGGCCAGATCGAGGTCGTTGCGACTACGCAGTCCTGCTGGGATCGCCGCATCGATCAGCGCTTCCAGGCTCGGCTGGCCGAGCGCGCCCAGCATGACCTCGATGTCTGCGTCGTCAGGCCCAATGTGACGGCTGACGAAATCGGGCAGTCTGGTGGTCGGCACGTCGTTGGTCACCGGAGCTCCTGTTCGCTCGAGCACCGGAGGATGATCCCGGCGCGACGCTGAACTCCCCATGTCGGTCTCGCGGGGCAGGTCACCACGGTTGCCTTCAGATTGCCCACCCGCGCGGTCCTGGCGCCTAAGACGTCGCGGTGAATTCGCCACTTGGGCACCCGAGACCACTCGGCTCAGACCTTCACCGGACGCGCGGGCTCCAACGCCGGATCGAACAGCGCCACCACGCTAACACTGGCCCGACGCACTGCACGACGCCGCTTCACGACCCGTTGACGTAGGCCTGCGTCCTGGCCAAGCGCTTGAGTCGTTCCACTCCGGTCAGGTGATCGATGAACTGTTTGGCGCTCAGCCGGTACGACGCTGCCGGCGTCGGGTGCTCAGCTCGTCCTCACCAAGCGCGATATCGCCTGACTGCTCGCCGGTCAGTCGTTCGGTGGGCAGGTGCGCCAGGTCACCCTCGACCTCCCGCCAGACCCGGCCAACAGCGATACCGAAAACTCCCTGGCCACCTTGAACCAGATCGATGACCTCGTCGGTCGAGGTGCACTCATACACGCTCGCGCCATCGCTCATCAGGGTGATCTGGGCCAGATCATCGATGCCTCGTTCACGCAGATGGGCCACCGCGATGCGGATCTGGGGCAGCGTTACGCCGGTCTCGAGCAGACGTTTGATGACCTTGAGGACCAGCACGTCCTGGAAGCTGTAGAGCCGTTGAGTGCCGGACCCGGTGGCGTTGCGGATCGAAGGTTCGACCAGTCCGGTCCGGGCCCAGTAGTCCAGTTGACGGTACGTAATCCCTACCGCTCGGCAGGCGATCGGTCCGCGGTAGCCAGCGTCTTCCTCCAGTGGAGGCATGACGTCTGGGAAGAGGACGCCTTGGGTTTGCGTGCCCGTTCGGCGACGGCCGCCGTCGCGTTCTGATGGGCTCACACCCGACCTCCCTCATCCCGCGTCACCACCGTCTGCATGCGGTGCAACCGGCCATGTTGCAGGCCCGGCTACCACAGCCTCGATGCGTTGACGAATCCGACGGTACGTGCCTGCCACTGGCCCGTCAAACACGCGGCATACCCGGTTCGGGCGTGTCGCGTATGATCATAAAGCCTAAAGCTTGAGTAGACGCTCAGTTATTTGACTGCGCCTCCGGCGGTGGGTCTGTGGTCTCAAAATCTTCGGCTGAGACGTGATCCAAGAAGGTGCGGAACTGCTCCACCTCGTCTTCTTCGTCCTCAGCTACGGCGATCGAGGCCTCGTCCATGAGGTCATCCACCGCCAGAATCGGCGAGCCGGTGCGCAACGCCAGCGCAATGGCGTCGGAGCTACGGGAACTGACTTCGATTCCCCCGTCGAAAATTAGGGACGCGTGGAAGACATTGTCCTTGAGCGCAACGATACGCACTTCGCGAAGAGTCCGCCCAAGCGCTGTGATGACATCACGGAGCAGGTCATGGGTCAGTGGTCGCGGAGGAACCACGCCCTGCTGGGCGTATGCGATCGCCGCCGCTTCCGCGGCGCCAACCCAGATCGGCAGGAATCGGTCCCCGTCCCGCTCACGAAGCAGCACAATGGGGTTGTTGGTCGGCATCTCCACCCGGACGCCAAACACGTCGAGTTCCTTCACCCCTCTACGATATACCGCCGCTGGCGAGCCGTCGCCCCCCGAAGCGGTCAACGCGAGCCGGATGTCATGGGACCTAAGGGCGGCGAGACACCAGGTGATCTGCAACGAGGTTGTCCACCGGCCTTGGCTGTGATCAGCGGTCGGCGAGCGCCGACTTGATCAGCGCGACATGCAGACCGATGCAGTGGTGCAACAGTTCCCCGCTGAGGAGTTGGACACCTTCCGCGTCCTGGCGGCCGCGGACCGGGGAGAGGACCTGATCCAGCAGTCCGAGCTCGCGATCAGCGGCCGTGCGAAAGGCACGCAAATGGCGCGGCTCGATACCGAACCCTGCCAATGCGGCAGCGGCCTGAGCGATCGGCAGCGCAGTTGCGGGAAAGTGCCCGTCCTTGCCCGTCCGCAGGAGCCCATAGGTGCAAAGCGCATCAACCGCAGTCTCCGATAGGCCCACCGACCGTGCGATCTCCGCCCTGGTCAGACGCAGGTCCCGGGTGGCGGGAGCGAGCAGGGACACAGCGGATGGGACATCAGGATCGCTTGGGGACTCTGGGACCGTCGCGCGCGATCGGGCCAGCTGTGCCTCTGGTGGTTGCAGCCCGCGATCCATGGCGTCCAAGGCCTCACGGATCACTTTCAACGGCCAGAACCGATCCCGTTGAGCCGTCAGGATGTAGGTCAGCCGCTCGACGTCACGCTCTGCAAACGTTCGATACCCGGAGGGGGTGCGGGCCGGCCTGATCAGCCCCTCGGCCTCCAAGAACCGGATCTTGGAGATGGTGAGGTCCGGGAACTCCGGTGTGAGTCGAGCAAGGACCGCGCCAATACTGACACGGCTCTCGCGCCCGGTGGTCGGCACGGTCGCGTCAGATCGAAGCGGACGACGGTTGAGCCGAGTAGAACACCAAGCGGTACTTGCCGATCTGGACCTCGTCGTTGGGCCGCAGGATGGCTGAATCGATGCGCGACCGGTTGACGTACGTGCCGTTCAGTGAGCCGACATCGCGGACCGAGAAGGTCTCCCCCTCGATCTGAAACACCGCGTGCTTGCGTGAGACCGTGACGTCATCGAGGAAGATGTCACTGTCCGGATGTCGTCCTGTCGTAGTCAGTGGCTGGTCGAGCAGGAAGCGGGCACCCGTGTTCGGTCCGCGCAGCACCAACAACAGCGCCGTACCAGGGCGAAGGGCGTCGATGGTGGCGTGGTCTTCGGTCGACAGCGTGCCGTCGGGCTCTGGGGCCGACTCCAGGTCCCCCAAGCCGGTGAACCGCATGGTTGATGGGTCCGACGACCGCGATGGTTGCGCAGCCCCTGGCGTCGAGGGCACACCGCCTTGATGGTCGGAATTTCTGAGCGGGTCTTGCTCCGCATCCGGCTGGCCCTGCGGGTCCTGGGACACCTCGGTCTCCTCTGCGCTCCTTGTGCTCGGACGTGGCTCGCGCGCCGACTAACTACGGTCCGATGCCAGCACGACCTCGTCCGGTTGTGACCCGACCTCGCACCTACCCTTGGTCAGCGTCGCGGAAAGCATGCCGCCCCAGACAACGCCCCCTCACAACGCTCACCGTAGACCAGAGGTACACGATGAGGCGAGTAAGACTCCAGATCGTTCAGCGATCGGCCGCTCCCGGCATCAAGCCGAGCCAAACAGCGAATCACCCTGTGTGTCAATCTAACTCCGCTTGGTACACCGCGCTGTCCAGTAATCCGTCGAGATCGGCCAGATCGGCGACGTTCAGCTCAAACAGCCAACCCTCACCGTAAGGGTCAGTGTTCAGCAGGTCCGGATCCGCTTCGAGCGCCGCGTTCACTGCGACGACCTCTCCGGTCAAAGGTGCGAAAACATCGCTCACGGACTTTGTGGATTCAACTTCCCCACAGGATTGTCCCTCAGCCAAACTCGCGCCCAACTCCGGCAACGAGACGTAGACCACGTCACCCAGCGCCTGTTGAGCGTACGCCGTGATCCCAACCCGGACCACGCCGGACCCCGAATCACCGGAGCCCGCCGAAGGACGCACCCACTCGTGTTCGGCCGTGTAACGCAGATCCTCAGGATATTCCAGCTCGGTCATCAGCGTTCCTCGATCTGCCGCGGGCCCGGTCGGCCGCGGGCGGTCGGTGGCCGGTCGCCGCGCGACGCGTGGCGTGTACGGGCAGAGCGTAATCACCGCAGACGACCCGTGCAAAGGTCGCGCCCTCCAACGAAGCTCACGCAGCCCAACCGGGCACCCGAACCCACGTTTTCGTTGGTTCGGGTGCTCGTGATGTGCATCGACATCGCAACCGTCGGGACGACAGGATTTGAACCTGCGACCCCTTGACCCCCAGTCAAGTGCGCTACCAAACTGCGCCACGTCCCGGTTGCCAGTTGGGCAGATGGAAGACTACCGCATCAGCCTCGACACCCGTCAGGTGCGCCCGCGACGCCGCTTCTCCCGCACCCGCACCGAGATTTCGATCGGGGAGCCGATGAATCCGAACTCCTCGCGCAGTCGGCGCTCAATGAAGCGTCGATACCCGGCCTCCAGGAAGCCGCTAGCGAAGAGCACAAAACGGGGCGGGCAGGCGCTCGCCTGGGTGGCGAACAGGATGCGGGGTTGCTTCCCACCGCGTACTGGATGCGGGTGAGCCGCGACGACCTCACCCAGAAACGCGTTCAGCCGTCCTGTGGAGACCCGAGTCGACCACCCCTGCAAGGCATGCTCCAGCGCCGGAGACAATCGCTCCTTGTGTCGTCCGGTCTGCGCGGAGATATTGACCCGCGGCGCCCAGGCCACGTGTGCGAGGTCGCGCTCGATTTCACGCTCAAGATAGTGTCGGCGTTCATCATCGAGCAGGTCCCATTTGTTGTAGGCCAGGACCAGGGCCCGCCCAGCGTCGACCACCTGCTGGGTGACCCGGACATCCTGTTCGGCCATCGGCGCCGATGCGTCGATCAGGACCACCGCGACCTCGGCCTTCTCCAATGCGGTCTGGGTGCGCAGGGATGCGTAGAAGTCCGCACCCCGGATCTGGTGAACCCGCCGGCGAATCCCGGCCGTGTCAACAAAGGTCCAGGTGCGCCCACCGAGTTCGATCTGCTCATCGACCGGATCCCGAGTTGTTCCGGCCACTGCGTCCACGACGACCCGCTCCCGCCCCGCGAGGGCATTGAGCAGGCTCGACTTGCCTACGTTGGGACGGCCGAGGAGCGCTACCCGTCGCGGGCCTCCTCGCTGATAGGCGCCGGGCACCCCCGAGACCTCCGGGAGCACCTCGAGCAAGGCGTCCAGGACGTCACCACTGCCTCGTCCGTGTAGCGCAGACACGGGCCACGGCTGCCCGAGCCCCAAGGACCACAGCATCGCCGCGTCAGGTTCGCCGCGTACGCCGTCCACCTTGTTCGCGACCAGCACCACCGGCTTGCCAGACCGGCGCAGCATCCGAACGACGTGCTCATCGGTATCGGTGGCGCCAACCGTGCCGTCGACGATGAACAACACGACGTCGGCAAGCTCGACCGCGATCTCAGCTTGTTCGGCCACCCGCAAGTGAATGCCGGTGGCATCCACTTCCCAACCGCCGGTATCGACGACAGTGAAAACGCGTCCGGCCCACTCTGCTTCGTACGCGACCCGATCTCTGGTCACCCCCGGCACGTCCTCGACAACCGCCTCGCGACGGCCGAGAATTCTATTCACCAATGTCGACTTGCCGACGTTGGGTCGCCCGATGACCGCCACGACTGGGCTCGGCCCGTCAGGCTCGGCGACGTCCAGGACCGCTGCACCGGACAACAGCGCCTGATCCTCCTCGGTCAGGTCGAACTCGGCGAGGCCCACCCGCAGCGTTTGCTCGATCCCCTCCGCCTCCCCCGTCCCATCGGTTTCCTCGATGGCATCCGATGAGGCATCTGGCAGGGCATCCGTCTGCGACAGGACGCCCTCGCTGGTGGCGACGTCAAACAGGCCTTCAAGCACCTTCAATGTCTGGTTGAAGGTGAGCTTTGTATTGTCAATGACTCGCACCCCCTTCGCCGGTGCCTGGAAGTCCGCCACGGTCGCGTCATCTGCGTCCCGGCGCAACACCTCATCACGCACCGAGTTGATGGCCTCGTCGTCATGTGCACCGAGCAGTTGATGGGCTCGACGCCCGAGCCGTGCCTCGGCGTCGGCCGACAACAGCACCCGGACCGCCGCGTCAGGTGCGACCACGGTGGTGATATCCCGTCCCTCAACAACGATGCCGGAACCGGTGGCTTGCGCATGGACAACAACGCGCTGTTGGCGAGCCACCAACTCGCGACGAACAGTCGGGATTGTGGCGACCTGAGAAACCACCGCGGACACGGCGCTCGCGCGAATCGCCCGCTCGACGTCCCGCCCGTCCAGGAGCACGGCAGGGTTGGCCGGGTCGGTGGCCATCTCCAGCGGCATCGTGGCGGCCGCTTCGCCCACGGCTGCTGTCTCGGTCAACGGGATGCCCAGCACCTGACACCAGAGCACGAGTGCGCGATACATGGCGCCGGTGTCCAGGTAGGCCAGCCCCCGGGACCTGGCCAGGGCGCGGGCGAGGCTGGACTTGCCCGAACCGGACGGGCCGTCGATGGCCACGACGAGGGACGGCATGGACGCTGGGGTGCTCACCGATCGAGCCTACGGCAGCGTTTGGACTCCCCGAGCACGCTGGTCAGTGCGATCCGGGCAGGGTCAGGATCGTCCTGTCGGTCAATGCCATCTCAGCTTTCAGTCGTAGACGGTCCAGTCCCCTGCCCGCAGGATCGTCCGCAACTCCTGGGCCGCCTGAGGGAGAACGGTGAGCTCTGCGATGCCCGCGAGCCGGCCGTACTCGTGCTCGATCTGCAAGTCCTCAATGTTCACCCCGCCTGCCCCGACCGCGTTGAACAACCTGGCTAACTCCCCCGGACTATCCGGCACGAGCACCTGCACGACGGCGTACAACGTCGCGCCGCCACCGTGTTTGCCTGGGATCCGCAGGTGCCCGGCGTTCCCGTCGGCAATCACACGGGCCAGCATCGCCCGGGCACCGACGGCTGCCGCTGGGTCGTGCTCCAACGAGCGCAACGCGTCCAAGACGACCGACAGGTCGGCGGCGACCTGCTCAAGCACCTCCCGGACCGCTCCGGCGTTGCCGGCCAAGATCTGGGTCCACAGCACCGGGTCCGAAGCGGCGATCCTGGTGACGTCGCGCAGTCCTTGGCCGGCTAACGACACTGATTCAGCCGATAGATCCCGCAGCCGGCTCGCGACCAGACTCGCGGCAACTTGAGGAACGTGTGAAACGACCGCGACCGCCTCGTCGTGGTCTTCCGCGGCCATCCGCCAGACCACCGCGTCGAGGGTTTTGGCCAGCAATTCAACAGTTCGCCGTGCCGAGGGGTCACTACGCGGCGCGGCGCTGACGACCCACGGCCGCCCTTCGAACAGGTCCGACCTGGCGCCGATGGCTCCGGACCGCTCCCGGCCCGCCATCGGGTGCGAACCGACATACCGGGACAGCTCCGCAGGACCGCAACCAGACTGTTCCAGCGCGTCGAGCACAGCGGCTTTGACTGATGCGACGTCGGTCACCACCGCATTCGGCCAGCGACGCAACTGGGCGAGCACGACCGCGGCGGCCACGTCAGGGGGCACGGCCACCACGACCAGACTCGGCTGCCAGACCTCGTGGGTAGCTATGTCGTGGGCTTCTTCGAACTGCGCTGCCAGCAGTGGTTCTCCGGCCCCGAGGTCGCGGGCCATGGCCAGCGCGGTCGGCGAGGGGTCCTCGAGGGTGACGTGCCTTCCGCGTTCCCGCAGGGCCAGACCGATGCTCGCCCCGATGAGGCCGGTTCCCACGATGTGAACGTGGCGCAGCGCCGAGTCCACGGACGGCGAGGCTTTCACATGCCCGCCGCCGTGTAGAGCTGGCCGATCTCCAGGCTGTTCAGCGGGCGGACCTTACCCGAGCTCAACTGGCCGAGCCGGATTGGTCCGACGTCGGTCCTGGTCAGCGTCTGGACCGGATGGCCTACCGCCTCCAGCAGTCGGCGGACGACGTGCTTGCTGCCCTCGTGCAGGCTCACTTCCACCATGGCCTTTCCAGGCGCCGAATCGATCAGTTGGAAGTGGTCCAGAGCGACCACCTTGTCTTCGATACGTATGCCGGCGCGCAGCGTACGACCCACCTCGCGCCCCACCGGTCCCGGCACCATCGCAACGTAGGTCTTCAAGACGCCGTAGGACGGATGTTGCAGCCGATGCGCCAACTCCCCGTCGTTGGTCAGCAAGATCAGTCCATCCGTGTCGGCATCCAGTCGTCCCACGTGAAAGAGTCGCTCGCTGCGCTTTGCCACGTAGTCCCCGATGCAGGACCGGCCAAGGTCGTCGCTCATCGTCGAGACCACACCGAGCGGCTTGTTGAACGCCAGATAGACACGGTGTTCATCGAGCTGGACCCGTACGCCATCGACGTGCACTCTCTGGCGGGCCGGGTCGATGCGGACGCCGAGTTCGCGCACCGTCTGACCATCGACACTGACCCGGCCGGCCGTGATCAGGCCTTCACAGACCCGGCGACTGCCGACGCCCGCTGCAGCCATGAGCTTCTGCAACCTCACACCACTCGGATCGTGGACGTCGACATCGGGCCGCTCCGGAGGCACCGACAGATCAGGTCGAACCGGCGCCCCAGGGCGGCGCGCGGAGGTCCGCTTGGCCTGCGAACGCTCCGAGGATCCGGCTCCATCGCGTTGGCCGCCGGACCGCCCAGTCCCCGAACCGCCGGCGCTGCCACGGGAACGCTGCTGAGCACCGCCTCCGCGGGCAGGTTTGCCCGTGCCGCGCCCGCCTGTCGAACCCGATCGTGAACCGGGGGGACGACCGCCCTGTCGCCGTGGTCGCTCAGACACTTGGAGCCTCCTGCACCGGATCAGTATCGTTCCTTGGTTGAATCAACACATCGCGTGGGTCAGCTTCACCGACCGGCTCAGGCAGGTGCGGCGCAAGCGGTGGTAGCTGTGCCCCAAGCCATCGAATTCGCAGCTGCGCGAACGCGTCCGCCTGATGCAGCATGATCACGCCGAGACTGAACAGCTCAAGTACCGCGAGAAACCGGGCCACGATCACCTGGACGCCCGCGGCGTCGGTTACCAGCTCGGAAAAACTCAACTCCCCGCTGCGATGAACCCGCGACCGCACGATTTCGGCCTGTTCGCGCACGCTCACCCGGGGAGGATGCAGATGATCCAGCGACACGGTCGGCACAGTCCGGGGGGCCATCGTTTGCGCTGCGACCCGCGCGAACTGCGTCGGCCCGATGCCCAGCACGAGCTCGGGAAGCAGCGCCGCGAAACGTGGTTCCGGGCCGGCCTGACGCGGCCAGAACCGTCCCTCCGCCGCCAACCGACCGGCGAACCAGTCGGCCACCTCCTTGAACGCGAGGTACTGCAGGAGCCGGGCGAACAGGAGGTCTCGCGCCTCCAGGAGAGCGACATCTTCTTCATCGTCCGCTGCAGATGACGTGGGCAGCAGCCGGGATGCCTTTACGTCAAGCAATGTGGCAGCCACCAGGAATTCTGTGGCCTGCGACAAGTCCCAACCCTGGCCCTGGCGACCTTCGGCTCCTGCGGCGCCCTGGCGCAGCCGCATCCTTCTTTGGGTGAGCACGCCCCCGGGCACGGCGGCACGACCATCGATCATGGCTGTCTCACCTGCCATCCTTGAGTTCATCGACGCTGTGGGTGGGACCGGCACACCACCCGGACATCTTGGCGTTAGGCTGCGCAGCCGCGAGCGACCAGCTCGCGCGCCAACCGCCGGTAGGCCTCGGCAGCACCATGCCCGGGCGCGTACGTGGTAATTGGCTCTGCTGCCAGGGTCGCGTCCGGGAACTTCACGGTGCGGCTGATCACCGTGTGAAACACCTGGTCTTGAAAGTGATCCACGACACTGCGCACGACCTCGCGGCTATGCAGCGTGCGACGGTCGTACATGGTGGCTAAGATGCCATCGACCTGCAGTCGAGGGTTCAGCCGGTCGCAAATCTTCTCGATGGTTTCCACGAGCAACGCCACCCCGCGCATCGCAAAGAACTCGCACTCCAGCGGGATCAATACGCCGTGGGCAGCGGTCAACGCGTTGACGGTGAGCAGGCCGAGCGACGGCTGACAGTCGATCAGAATCATGTCGTAATCGTCGAGCACCGGCCGCAACACTCGGGCCAGCACCATCTCCCGGGCGACCTCGCCGACCAGTTGAACCTCCGCGGCAGCGAGGTCAATGTTCGCCGGCAGCACGTCAAGGTTTTCAGTCCGGCTTGGGCGGATCACCTCGCGAATATCGTGGCCGCGCTCCAGGAGCAGGTTGTAGATACTCAGGTCGAATTCATGACTACGCAAGCCCAGTCCCACCGAGAGCGCGCCTTGCGGATCGAAGTCGACGAGCAGGACCTTGCGACCGTATTCGGCCAGCGCTGCGCCAAGATTGATCGTCGTTGTGGTCTTGCCTACCCCGCCCTTTTGATTGCACATCGCGATGACCCGTGCCGGTCCGTGTGACAACAGAGGCTGCGGGGTCGGGAAGTTCGGCATCGGCCGGCCGGTGGGGCCCAGCGTTCCCGCTTCCGGGTCGATATCGCGGACCGACAACAGAGCATCGGGCCCTTCTAGGGTCGACATGGTGCGGTCGGGCAGAGCGCCCTGAGAATCCTGCGACGAACGGGTGGTGGTCGCGTCCGGGGTCATGAAAAGCTCCCGTTGGCTCACGTTCCGTCCAGCCTCGCGCTGATCGGTGTTTCCCCGATCGTATCAGCGCCGCCGTGCCAGGCCGTCAGGCACGAAGCGGTTGTCGGCCGAGGATTCAGCGGGCGCGGGGGTGCGCGTGGGCGTAGACCTCGCGCAACCGCTGCACGGTGACCAGTGTGTAGATCTGGGTCGTGGTCACTGACGCGTGTCCGAGCAACTCTTGCACGACTCGGACATCGGCGCCGCCGTCCAGCAAATGAGTAGCAAACGAGTGTCGAAGCGTATGAGGGCTCACTGTCGCGCGCAGCCCCGCCCGTTCGGCCGCCGTCTGGATGAGCGTCCAGGCGCTCTGTCGAGACAACCGCCCACCGCGTTGATTGAGAAATACCGCAGACTCGGCGCCACGGACCGCACGGACGGACAGCACAGGACGTCCGCGGACCAGGTACGCCGACAGCGCGCTCCGCGCATAGCTGCCCAGGGGTACAAACCGCTGCTTGTCGCCCTTGCCGAGTAACCGGACCGATCCCGCCTTCAGGTCGATGTCCTCAACGTCGAGCCCCACCGCCTCGCTGATCCGGGCGCCGGTGCCGTACAGCACTTCCAACAGCGCCCGGTCACGCAGCGCAACCGGGCTGTCGCCAAGGCTGGCCGCCGCGAGCAGCCGCTCGACGTCAGTGACCGAGATCGCCTTCGGCAACCGCTGCGCCGGGCGCGGCGGCGCGACAGGAGCGGCTGGGTCGAACTGGGTTGCGCCTTCCTGGGCCAAAAACTTGTGCAGCCCGCGGACCGCGACCAGCGCCCGGGCAGCCGAGGCGGCCGACAAGGGAGGTCGATCCGCAGTGCCTTCGCGCAGATAGGCCAGAAACTCCGCGACATCGGACTCACCGACGTCAGCGAGGTCGGTGATTCCCCGGTCGCTTAGGAATCCTTCATAACGTCGCAGATCCCGGCCGTACGAGAGCAGCGTGTTGCGGGCGACTCCCCGCTCCACACGCAGATGATCCAGCCATTGGCGCATGCCGGTGCTCACCTTGCTCGTCGCCACGTCGCTGGACATTCGTCCCCCGGATGAGTCGGTCGTTCGTTCCATTGTAGGACAACCCGACAGAACGTCCACTTCGTTCCAAAGATTCTCGTGAAAGCCGCAGCCTACGACCCCTGCAGGAGTGCCCTTGCGGGCACGACAGAAGGTGTCCATCGTCTTGTCAGCCATGCCAGTTGGTGGAGACGTCAGTGAGCGACTCTAGAATCGCGCGGCGCGTGGTTGACATGTGACGGCGACACGCCGACGCCTTTCGTCAAGGTCAGCCCGTTGCCGGTCGCCGGGTGGCGAACCGGCCGGGACGTCATGCTGGGGCCATGTGGTACGCCGCCTCGCCCGGACGCCTGGCTCGTCAGGTACTCACCGATCTCGTCGTCGCGACGTGGGTGGTGCTGTGGACGCAGACCGGCCGTTGGGTTTATGACCTGGTCTGCACGCTGGTGGTGCCTGCGCAGGAGCTCCGCGACGCTGGGACCTCCATCGGCACGGGGCTACGTTCGGCTGGTGATCAGGTCAGCAACCTGCCATTGCTGGGCGAACAGCTAAGCGGAACGTTCCGTCAGCTCGCTGGAGCCGGTGACCAGGTTGGTGACGCTGGAACGTCGCTGACCGCGACCGCCTATCAGCTCGCCATGACGTTGGGATTGATCACCGCCCTCGGCCCCATCCTGTCGGTGGTGATCCCCTGGCTCATCCTGCGGACCAGGTTCGCACGACGCAACCGCGCCGCCCGGCTGCTTGCCCACGGCCCGAGCGGCGACATCCGCCGATATGACGTCCCGAACCTCGAGCTGTTCGCGCTGCGGGCGCTGGCTCACCAGCCGTTGACCGCCTTGGTGCGGATCCACCCCGACCCGGTCGGCGCCTGGCGCCAGGGGGACCCAGTGGTGACCGAGGATCTGGCCCGCCTGGAGTTGCGTTCGGCCGGGCTGGGCCTCCCGCGGCGGCTTCCCCCACGGGTCAATCGCGGGTGATCACCGTCGGCCAGAGGTCGGCTTGTGGTGGCAGCCACGTCGTGCGGTCGGCATCCATCTGTTCTCCGCTGCGAATATCCTTGACCTGGTCGCTGATTCCAGTCCCATCCGGCTCCACGCGCGCCGGGAACCAGACGTAGGGGATGCCGCGCCGGTCGGCGTACCGGATCTGCTTGCCGAACTTGGCCGCCGTCGCCGCGACCTCGGCCGGGATCCCACGCCTGCGCAGCGCCGTCGCAATCCGCATCGACTCCGCACGGTCATCCTCGTTGGCGAGGCTCACCAGCACGGCCGTCGGTGTGGATCGGGTGGCGTCGAGACCGGGCATGAGCCGGGCCAGCAACCGGGACACCCCGATCGAGATGCCAACCCCTGGGTAGGTGACCTTGCCATCGCTGGCCAGGGCGTCGTATCGGCCTCCGGAGCAGACGGATCCGTAGGCTTCATGCCCCACAAGCTGGGTCTCGTACACGGTGCCCGTGTAGTAGTCGAGACCGCGGGCGACTTTCAGGTCAGCGACCAGGAGCCCCGGGGCGTGCTCCGCGGCCGCGTCGACGACTGCCGACAGCTGGGCCAGACCATCCTCGAGTACTGGGTCGCGAACGCCGAGGGCCTGCACTCGATCCACGAAGGAGGAGTCCTGGGCGCTGATCTGGGCAAGCTCTAGACAGGCGCGTGCCTGCCCAGCCGAGCACCCAGCCTCCAGGAGCATCTCGGTGACCGCAGCCGGGCCGACCTTGTCCAGCTTGTCGACGATCCTTAGTGTCCCGTTGACGTCGTCCAGCCCGAGTCCTCGGTAGAAACCCTCCGGGATGCGCCGGTTGTTGACCTGAATCCGGAACTCGCCCACGGGCAGCTTGCCGAACACGTCGGCAAGTACCAACGGCAGTTCGACCTCGTAATGGAACGGCAACGTCTGCGCGTCGATGATGTCGATGTCGGCCTGGGTGAACTCGCGGAACCGGCCGTCCTGGGGTCGTTCCCCGCGCCACACTTTCTGAATTTGGTAGCGGCGCAGAGGGAACGTGAGTCTGCCGGCGTGCTCCAAGGTGTAGCGAGCGAACGGCACGGTGAGGTCGAAGTGCAGACCGAGCTCGGCCTCGGTCTGCGGATCGCCAACGGCAGCCAGGCGGGTGACGCCGTAGATCTCCTTGTCGGTGTCCCCGCCCTTGCCCAGAAGCCGATCCACCGGTTCCACGGCGCGGGTCTCAATGCTGGCGAACCCGTGGAGCTCGAAGGTGGCTCGAATGACATCAAGAAAATGCTGCTCAATGATGCGCTGGCGGGGCAACCACTCGGGAAACCCGGACAGCGCAGCGATTCTGGCCATCTTCACGCCCCGATTCAGAGCCCAGCAAGGAACGGGTTGGTGGCGCGTTCACGGCCGATGGTGCTCGCGGGTCCATGACCGGGCAGGACAAGCGCGTCGTCTGGTTGGTTCAACACGACGTCGCGCAGACTGGCACGCATTGCCGCGTCGTCGCCACCTGGTAGGTCCGTGCGACCGATTCCACCCGCGAAGAGCACGTCGCCGGCGAACAGACTCCGCGTCAGTCCGGAGTCCGGTCCGACTTGGGTGGGCAGGTCCTCGACCCGAAACATCACCGAGCCCTCGGTGTGCCCGGGGGCATGCAGCACGGAGAGCTCGATGCCGGCCAAGTCCAGCCGCTCGCCGTCGACGATCGTCCGGACATCCTCCGGCTCCTTCCAGCTCGCCAGCTTGCCAAACTGCGTCTGCAGCATGCTCATCAGTTCCCGATCCACCAACTCCAGCGGATTCTTCAGCCGATATTCGTCGTCGGTGTGGATGTACGCCGGCATCGTCTCGTCGTCAGCGGTGGTGCATACCGGCGTCACGGAGTACACGTGGTCCAAATGGCCGTGAGTCAACAGCACCGCGGCCGGCTTGAGTCGGTACTCCGCGAGCACGGACTCCAGTCGATCCACGACCCCGATCCCTGGGTCGATGATGAGACACCGCTCCCCCTCAGCGGGGGCGACTACGAAACAATTGGTGGCAAAGGCCGCAGCAGGAAAGCCGATCATGAACACGGAGCGAGCCTACCTGCGCCGTCGGCACGTGCTGGAAGCTGTGCCCGGGCCGAGTGGAGCCACGTCAAGGAGCCCGCCGGGTCCGGGGCGCCGCGCCGCTTAGCGGGGTGACGCAGACCACCCACGCCGGGCTATCGTGTGCAGGACGTCAAGATTCCGAGCCGCTCCGCAACTGGTGCGGTGTCCACGAGCAGAAGGCCAGCCCTGTGTCCGATGCCACCGCCCCCGCGAACCAGCCGCAGCCCGAGTCGGAGCCGGCAGTGACCCAGGACCCGGTGGCCGAGCCACACGACGACGTCGTTGCCGGCCCGAATGCCACTGCAGATGCTCTGCCTCCATTGGCGCCCGCCACCGACGACGAACCGACCGACGCGCAAGCAGCTCACCCGGACGAGACGGTTTCTCGCACGCTGGACACGCCAAACACGTTGGACCCGCCTGAACAGGAGGAGTCCAGCCCAGCGAGAGCCCCGGAACCGACCTCGGCTCCAACACCGGAACCGACGCCTGCTCCAACACCGGAACCGACGCCTGCTCGCAGGCCGAGCCCGGCCGCTTTAGCGGGTCGATTGGCCACTCAGACCGCACCCAGCCCCTCCACCGCCTTTGGCCGAGTCGCCGAGGACGGCACCGTGTACGTCCGCACTCCCGAGGGAGAGCGAGAAGTCGGCTCCTACCCCGGGGCCACCCCCACCGAAGCGCTGACCTACTTCGCCCGCAAATACGACGAGGCCAACGCCCAGGCCGACCTGCTTCTGCAGCGGGTCACCCAGACCGACCTATCGACCCGGGACGCCACCGAGGCGTTGGCCAGGCTACGTGAGCAGACCTCCGACGTTCGTGCCGTCGGCGATCTGGTCGCCTTAGCCGCCAAAGTCGAGAACATCGCGACCGCACTGGATGCCCGCAAGGTGGTGGAAAGCGCTGAGCGATTGGCCGTGCGCGAGGCTGCCAGAAAGCGCCGCGAGAAGATCGTCACCGAGGCCGAGGAGCTGGCCGGTCAGCCAGAGCAGAAGATTCAGTGGAAGTCTTCCAGCGCGCGGATGCGCGAGCTCTTAGAGGAATGGAAAGAAGCGCAGCGGCATGGCCCGAAGCTTGACCGAGAAAGCGAGCAGTCGTTGTGGCAACGGTTGTCGTCCTCGCGAAACTCATTCGATAAACTCCGTCGGGTGCATTTCGCCCAGCTCTCGAGTACCCAAGGGCAGGCGAGGGCGGCCAAGGAAGAACTCGTCGAGCAGGCGCAGGAGTTGGCCAGAAGCACTGACTGGGGGTCGACGGCGGGCGCGTTCAAGCGGCTCATGGACCGTTGGCGCCAAGCCGGACGCGCATCCCGGGGCGACGACGACGCGCTGTGGCGGCAGTTCAAGACGGCGCAGGACGCCTTCTTCGCGGCCAAAGACGCGGTCGCCGCTGCCGAGAACGAGGAGTACGCCGCCAATCTGGCCGTGAAGGAACAACTGCTGGCTCAGGCCAAAGCGCTGTTGCCGGTCAAGAATCTCGACACGACGAAGGCCTCCCTACGCGCTCTTCAAGACAAATGGGACGCCGCTGGGAAGATCCCACGCGCCGATATCGACCGCGTCGAGAAGGCCATGCGGCGGGTCGAGGCCCAGGTCCGCGAGGCTGACGATCGCAAGTGGTCAACGAGCAACCCGGAGGTCACCGCGCGAGCGCAAAGCATGGTTGCTCAACTCGAAGCGTCGATCGCCGGACTGCAACACGCCTTGGCCAAGGCCGATGCCTCGGGCGATCGGGCACAGATCGCAAAAGCCACAGACGCCCTCGCAGCGCGAGAGGCGTGGCTGGAGCAGGCTCGACGCGGGCTTGGTTAATCACCGCTGAACCAAGCAGACCGGTATGGCCCAACGCGCAGATCGCGAAGCGGCAGCTTCGCAGGCGTCCCGCCGACTGCGGTGCCAGAGGCGCGTAACCGGGCGCTCGGCTACTTGCCGTTGTCCCGGTCGGCTTGATTTCCGGTAACCCGGTACACGTCGTACACCCCGTCAACCGTGCGGACCGCGCGCATCACGTGGTCGAGATGCCCGGGTTCGCCCATCTCAAAGGTGAACCTCGACTCGGCCAGCCGGTCAGTCTTGGTCCGCACGCTCGCCGACAGGATATTGACGTGCTGGTCGGCGATGACTGAGGTAATGTCCGCCAGGAGCCTGGCCCGGTCCAACGCCTCGACCTGGAGCTGCACGAGGAATTGGGTGCCGCTGGAGGGCCCCCACTCCACCGCGACGATGCGTTCGGGGTGGTCCTTCAGCGAGTGAGCGTTCACGCAGTCGGCGCGGTGGACCGAGATGCCCTTGCCCCGGGTGACGAAGCCCATGATCTGATCACCGGGCACCGGCGTACAACACTTGGCCAGCTTGGTCCACAACCCGGTCTGTCCGTCGACCACGACAACGCCGGTGTCGACCTGCTGCGTCCGTCGCACCGCCTGGCCAGGAACCGTCGCCTCGGCGAAGTCCTCCAGGGCACGGTCGGGGCCGCCGTGCAGCATCAAGGCCTTCTCGACGACGCTTTGTGCCGACAGGTGACCATCGCCAACGGCTGCGTAGATCGAGTCGATGTCAGCGAAGCGGAGCTCGTTGGCGACGCTGGTGAGCAAGTCAGCGCTCATGATCCGCTTGAGCGGCAGGCTCTGCTTGCGCATCGCCTTGGCAATCATGTCGCGGCCGATGTCGATGGTCTCCTCGCGACGTTCTTTGGAGAACCATTGGCGAATTTTGTTCCGGGCGCGTGGGCTCTTGACGAACGTCAGCCAGTCCCGCGACGGCCCCGCTCCGTCCGCCTTGGAGGTGAGGATCTGGACGACGTCACCGTTCTCCAGCTGCGACTCCAAGGGCACGAGCCGACCGTTCACCCGTCCGCCGATGCAGTGATGGCCGACCTCGGTGTGCACCGCGTAGGCGAAGTCGACTGGGGTTGACCCGACCGGCAAGGCCAGCACCTCGCCCTTTGGGGTGAAAGCGAACACCTCCTGGGTGCCCATCTCGAACCGCAGCGACTCGAGGAACTCTCCGGGGTCGGCAGTCTCCCGCTGCCAGTCGACGAGCTGCCGCAACCAGGGCATATCGGACAACGAGACGTTCCGTCCGCTGTCGCCGCTGCGTGGTGACCCCGTGTAGCCGCCCTTGTACTTCCAGTGCGCCGCAACACCGTACTCGGCCTGCTGGTGCATCCGGTTGGTACGGATTTGGATCTCGACCGGGTTGCCGTCCAGGCCGATGACGGTCGTATGGAGCGATTGATACATGTTGAATTTCGGCATCGCGATGAAGTCCTTGAAACGCCCGGGCATGGGCTTCCATCGCGAGTGCATTGTGCCCAGCGCCGCATAACAGTCCCGCACCGAGTCGACCAGGACCCGTACCGCCACGAGATCATAAATATCTTCGAAGTCGCGACCCCGGACTATCATCTTTTGATATACGGAGTAATAGTGTTTGGGTCGGCCCGTGACCGTGGCATTGATCCGCGCTTCGCGCAGGTCTTCGGCGACCTGCGTCCGTACTGCGGTGAGGTAGTCCTCACGAGCCGGTGCGCGCTCCGCGACCATTCGGACAATCTCGTCGTACACCTTCGGGTACAACGCAGCGAACGACAGGTCTTCCAGTTCCCATTTGATCGTGTTCATGCCGAGCCGGTGGGCCAGCGGAGCGTAGATCTCCAGGGTCTCTTTGGCTTTTCGGGCCGCGGATTCAGGACTGACGTGCCGCCAGGTGCGCGCGTTGTGCAGCCGATCAGCCAGCTTGATGACCAGTACCCGGATGTCCTTGCTCATCGCGATGACCATCTTGCGGACGGTTTCAGCTTGCGCGGCGTCGCCGTAGGTGACCTTCTCCAGCTTGGTGACCCCGTCGACGAGCATCGCGATGTCCGGTCCGAATTCTTGGCGCAGCGCCTCGATCGTGTACGGCGTGTCCTCAACCGTGTCATGCAACAGCGCCGCCGCCAGCGTGTCCGGCGGCATACCGAGTTCGGCCAGGATCGTCGTGACCGCGAGCGGGTGCGTGATGTACGGATCGCCGCTCTTGCGGAACTGCCCAAGGTGGGCCTGTTCAGCCACTTGGTAGGCCCGCTCAATGACCCCGGTGTCCTCCCTGGGGTGGGTTGTCTTCACCGTGCGCAGCAGCGGCTCGATCGCTGGATTGATCGGATGCCGGGCGACTCCCAGCCTGGCCAGACGAGCGCGCACCCGCTGCGTCGTTGGCATCAATGGCGGGTGCCCAGCCTCAGCCCGCGGCGCCGCCGACCGGCCGGTGAGCGGCTCGGGCATCACGCTGGGTGGATCAACCGTTGCGTCGGTGGCCAGTGGATCGGTGTCCCCAGGCTCGCTTGACTCCAGGACCTCTGGCTCGACAGGCCCGGCGGGAGCCATCGTTCTTCCAGCGTTGCCGTCCGAACGACGATCTCGGGGCACGCGTGCGGAGGGCCGCGGCGTGGATGCCGCCGACCTGACGCCACCGCTCGTCCCCGCTTCGGGGGCGGTCGTCGGGGACTGCTCCTCCATGACGCCATGGTAATCGCACTGCGCCACTGCCCGACGGTGGGGCGACTGGTGCCCGATACCTTCCAGCCCACTGCCGGGCGAAGCATCAACGCTCGGGAACGGAATGAATGGGCAGGCTACAGTCGCACGACGGACATCACGTCGTAGCCGGCCAACTTGTCTCTACCGTTCAAAAAGCCCAATTCGACAACGACGTCAACGCCGCTCACCGTGCCGCCGGCCCGTTCTACCAGCTTGCAGGCCGCTTGCGCGGTCCCACCGGTGGCCAGCACATCGTCCATGATCAGCACCCGGCTTCCAGTGGCGAACGCGTCGACGTGGATCTCGATACAGGCCCGCCCGTATTCCAGTTGATAGCAGGCCTGGTGGGTAGCTCGCGGCAACTTGCCCGACTTGCGGATCGGCACGAAGCCGACACCCATCGCGTATGCCGTCGCGGCGCCGATCATGAACCCCCTCGCCTCGATCCCAACGACCACGTCGACCTGGCCCTCAAACCGGGCCATCGCGTCGGCCACGACCGCTGCCATCGCGGTCGGATCCGCAAGCAACGGGGTGAAGTCCTTGAACACCACGCCGGGGTCAGGGAAGTCCGGCACGTCACGAAGCCGGCTGCGGACCAATTCGGCGAGCACAGTGCGGTCCATCTTCGCCTCCTACGTCGTGGGCGATCGGTCATTGTGGACGCAGTGCCCATCGCAGCTTCCCGAGCCGGCGTCAGACTACTGCGAACAGAGCTCTCACGAGGGCCGGTTACCGCTTGCTTCGCGGAGGCTTTTTCGGCTGGTTTCGTGGGCCCCGCTTTGCGTAGGGGTGCACCAGCCGCCCGGTCACAGTCCGTTCGATGCCGTCCTGGTCGGTGTACGTCGAGTCGCCAGTGGGCAGCCGATCCGCATTCGACACCGGGATTGCCGTGGCGTCGGTGGCGTCGGTCGACGACGCGGCACCGGTAGGGGTATCCCCTGCCAGGGTGGTCTCGACCCCGGGCGGGTACCCTGCGCCAGAACTCGTTGAGCCGGTGCCCACCCCGACGGAGGCACGATCCATGGCGGAAGCTGCCTTAGCGCGCGACTTTTCGACGCGCTTGCGCAACGAGCGCATCTCCGGTTCGCGTTCGCGCAGATAGGCGTACAACGGCGTGGCCACAAAGATCGAAGAGTACGCGCCGACAGCGATCCCGATGAACAACGCGACCGACAGGTCGAGCAGTGTCCCCGGGCCGAGCACCAGGAGTCCGACGAGCAGCAGCGAGCCCACGGGCAGCAGCGCGACGACGGTGGTGTTGATCGAGCGCACCAGTGTCTGGTTCACGGCCAGGTTGGCCGCCTCGGAGAATGTCGTGCGACCAGTCTGGCGAGCTTCTTCGGTGTTCTCCCGGACCTTGTCGAACACCACGACGGTGTCGTACAGCGAGTATCCCAAAATGGTCAGGAAGCCGATCATCGACGCCGGGGTCACCTCGAGGCCCGCCAGGGAGTAAATGCCGACCGTGATGAAGATGTCGTGAAGCAGGGCGACCAATGCGGCCAGCGACATCTTCCAGGACCTGAAGTACAAAGCCAAAAGGAGTGCCACCAAGGCCAGGAACCAGATCAGCGCCTGCAGCGCCTTTTGGCTGACCGAGGCACCCCAGGATGGGCCGATCACCGAGAACTGCACCTCGTCAGCGGAGACCTTGAACTCTTTCGCGAGCGCCGTTCGCACGCTTTGGGCTTTAGCGTCATCAAACCGCTCGGTGGTGATCCGCACCGCGTCACCGCCGACCTTGGTGACCGATGCCGTGCTCACCTCGCCGGTCTGAGTGACCACGGACTTGGCGCGGGCTTCGTAGTTGGCCATGTCGTTGACTCGGGCGACCCGGTAGTCCGATCCGCCGGTGAACTCGATACCCAAGTTGAGTTGGCGAAGCGACAAACCGCTGACCGCGATCGCGAACAGGACCGCGCTGATCACCAACCAGGTGCGCAGCCGGCCGACGAAGTTGATCGACCGGCGACCCGAGTACAGGTCGTTGCCAAGGTCACTGAACCGACTCATACCTGGCTCCCCCCGGCCGTCGTGGCGGCCGGTTTGGCAGCGCCGCCTGTGACGCCACCGCCAGCGCGTTTGCGGTCGGGCGTGCTGAACCGCCCGGCGCCGACGTACCGGAACCGGTCGACCCCGAGCCGCTCGGGGTCGAAGCCCGACCACTTGTGCCCGCTGCCGAAGAATTCCGTGCTCGCCAAGATCGTCAGCAGTGGATGAGTGAACAAGAACGTGACGACCACGTCGAGGATCGTGGTGAGGATGAGCATGAACGCGAAGCCTCGAACGTTGCTCGTCGCCAAAACATAAAGGACCACGGCCGCGAGCAGGTTCACCGCGTCGGAGATCAGAATGGTGCGCCGGGCGCGGGCCCAACCGGTCTCGACCGCTGCCCGCAGCGTCCGTCCCTCGCGGACCTCATCACGCACCCGTTCGAAGTAGACGATGAAGCTGTCGGCTGTCGTCCCGATCGCGACAATGGCGCCGGTGATCCCCGCCATGGTCAATCGCAGGTTGTTGGACCAGCCAAAAATCGTCAGGAAGAGGTAGGTCAGCAGCGCCACCAGGATCAGCGAGGCGATCGTGACCAAACCGAGCGCGCGATACTGAATCAGCGAGTACACGACGACGAGCAGCAACCCGATCAAGCCCGCGAACAAGCCGTTTCGCAGCTGGTCACCACCGAGGGTCGGGCTGATGTCCAGGCTCGACTCGGGGACGAAGCTGATCGGCAGTGCCCCGAACTTCAGTTGGTCGGACAGCAACTTGGCGGACTCGGCGGTGAAGTTGCCCGAGATGGCAGCCCGCCCATCCGGAATCACGCCCTGGAAATACGGCGCGGAGATCACCTGACCATCAAGCACCGAGGCCAACTGATTGCGTGGCTCCTGCAGTTCCAGCATGAACCGGCTGACCTCGGCGTACTTGGCCTTCGCCTCGCCGCTGACGACCAGGTTGACCTGGAAGGTGCCATCGGGCTGACCTTGGGTGTTGGTGTGCGGTCCGGCGCTCGCATCGGCGATCTCGCCACCACCCATCACCGACGGGCCGAGCAAGTACTTGGCTTGCCGGTCCTCGCTGCAGGCCACGGTCGGCTTGGTCAAATCCTCGGTCTTGGGGTCGTACGGCGGCTGCTTGGTGCAGTCAAGGGTGGTCAGTTGCTGCAACCAGGCGGGGGTTGCCCAGGCTTGGTTGGTGGCGTAGGCGACCAGGGCCTTCGGGTCCTGCGCCAAAGCATCGGAGAACGCCGGGGTTTGGCCCGGCTTGAGCGCGGGCGCGGGCTGCGTGGTCAGCAGGGACCCGGGAGGCGTGGCAGCCGCCGGTGCTGGCGCAGGGGCTGGCGTCGCTGTGGCAGCAGGGCTCGCCTTCGCCGCGGCCTGCGCGCCTCCGGACGCGCCTGCAGACGGCTTGGCCCTGGCGCTTGGGGTGCGGCTTGCGGTCGGCTTCCCCGCGGTCGCGCCTCCCTGCGAACCAGGCGCTGTGCTCTGGCCTGGCTGAGGTTCGATCGCGAGCTTCGCCGGCTGGAACTCCAATACCGGGCGGAACCGCATCTGCGAGGACCGGCGCAAGGCGACTTGCTGAGCCTGGCTCAATCGGCCCGGCACGGTGACCGTGATTCGCTGACCGAGCGTGGCAACCTCCGCCTCGGAGACCCCCTGACCATCGACCCGGTTGCGAATGATATCGACCGCGCGGGCGAGCTCCTCTGCGCTGACTTCTTGTCCCTCCCGCACCTGGGGCTGCAAGATCACCTGTTGCCCGCCCTCGAGGTCCAGTCCGAGCTTCGGGGAGAATTGAGCCGTGCTCCAGGTGTGGGCGCCAAACAGCGTGGCGATCAGGCCAAGAACAAGGCCAAGCATCGTCAGCAGCATCCGCAGCGGCTTGCGGTTGACCGGTTTGATCGCCATGCGTCGAAATGCCTTCGTCCTGCGTGCGCCAGCGGTCCGGTGGCCGCAACGGTGGCGGACCTGTGAACCGAACCCCGAATGGGGACCCGTGCGAGTCTAAGTGACATCCCTCCGCTGAGGCGAACGAGCCACGCCGAGGCCAACCTTGTTGTCAGTCAACGGTGCTCGCAGGTGAAAGACCTTCCTGCGATCGCGACGGTACCAAATGTGCGGCGACGGGCTGCTCAACTGCCGAGCCGCCCTGCTCCGCGCAAGGACTGATCGTGCTCGAGCGGCAGCGTCGGCTGGGCGGCTGCGATGGACCCCGGCGGGACGACCAGACCCAGATGCTGCCAGGCCAACGCCGTCGCCGCCCGCCCACGCGGAGTGCGGGCCAGATACCCCTCCCGAACCAGATACGGCTCGGCCACCGTTTCGACGGTCTCCGGCTCCTCCCCCACGGCGACCGCCAGGGTGGTCACCCCGACCGGACCGCCGCCGAACCGCCGGCACAGCGCCTCCAAGACCGCCCGGTCCAGCCGGTCCAGCCCATGGGCGTCAACGTCGAACAGCGCCAAGGCAGCATGCGCGGCCGCGAGGTCGACGACCTGTTCGCCGTGAACCTGCGCCCAATCCCGGACCCGGCGAAGCAGCCGGTTCGCGATGCGAGGGGTGCCTCGTGACCGCCGCGCGATCTCCCAGATGCCTGCCTCATCCGCTTGGACTCGCAGCAGCCGGGCGGACCTGCGCACGATCGTTACCAGGTCCTCAACGGCGTAGTAGTCCAGGTGACCGGTAAACCCGAAGCGGTCCCGCAACGGCGCCGGCAGCAAACCTGATCGGGTGGTCGCACCGACCACCGTGAAGGGTGCGAGCTCCAGCGGAATCGCTGTCGCGCCGGGGCCCTTGCCGACCACGATGTCGACCCGGAAATCCTCCATCGCCAGGTAGAGCATTTCTTCGGCGGGCCGGGACATCCGGTGGATCTCGTCGAGGAACAGTACTTCTCCCTCGGCCAACGAGGACAGGATCGAGACGAGGTCCCCGGCGTGTTGGATGGCCGGCCCGCTGGTCACCCGGAGCGGCGCCTCGATTTCGGCGGCCACGATCATCGCCAGCGTCGTCTTGCCCAGGCCCGGCGGCCCGGACAACAGCACATGGTCGGGTGGGCTGCCGCGTCGACGGGCCGCCTCCAACACCAAGCCGAGTTGATCGCGCACCCGCGTCTGCCCAGGGAACTCGCTCAAACGACGCGGTCGCAGTGCGGCCTCCACGCGGCGCTCGTCATCGTCGCCAGGGTCGAGGCGAGTGTCCACGACTCGGGCGGTGGCGTCGTACGAACCGTCGTCCTGGGCGACCGGCGGCTGATCGTGGTCGCTCATCGACCGAGTATCCGCAATGCCGCACGTAAAGCGGCCGAGACGTCGGGGGCCTCACCGAGTTCGGCGGCCACCGCCGTCAAGGCAGAGTCAGCCTGTTTGGCGTTCCATCCGAGGCCGACCAATGCCTGCGTGACCTGGGCACGCCATGGCGCTGCAGTGGAGGAGAGCGGTGTCGTGCCGGTGTCGGGGGTCTCTGACCAGCCGATTTTGTCACGAAGCTCCAACACAAGCCGCTCAGCACTCTTCTTGCCGACACCCGGAATTTTCGTCAGCGCGGCCAGATCACCGGCACCGATCGCCAGCCGAAAGGCATTCGGAGAATGCACTGCGAGCACGGCCAATGCGAGCCGCGGACCGACTCCCGTAACTGTCTGCACCAGCTCGAACAACCCGCGCTCATCATCATCGGCGAACCCGAAAAGGGTCAGTGAATCCTCCCGAACCACCAGCGACGTCGCCAGCCGAGCCGGGGTGCCGCTGCGCAGCGACCCCGCCGTCCCCGGGGTGACGTGCACCCTCAAACCGATCCCACCGACGTCGACCACCACCGAGTCCAGTGCGACCGCTTCCACCGTGCCCGCGACTGAGGCGATCACCGAAGGCTCCCTCGGGCCGGTTGACCAGGAGCGCCCGATACGCCGGTCCGCCCAGCGGTGTCCCGGGCCAGTGCCTCGGCGATGCGCGTCTGAGCACTGCCACGCCACATCTGACACACCGCCAGGGCCAACGCATCGGCCGCGTCCGCAGGTCGGGGCGGCGATGGCAATCGTAGGATCCGCGTGATCATCGACGTCACCTGGGCCTTATCGGCACGCCCGTTGCCGGTGACCGCAGCCTTCACCTCACTCGGGGTGTGCAGCGCCACCGGGCCTGTGCGGTCCCCATGATGGTGGACACGTTGCTGCGGGCAAACACCCGCTCGACCGCGACAGCATCGGGTGTGTACTGCTCAAACCATGCGTCGAGTTCATCGACGAGCTGGAGCAGCCGCTCGGCGGTGGGCATGCCTGCGGGTGTGCGCAGCACCCCGACGGAAACCATGCGCACTGGCCGACCCAGCGCTGCCTCGACGACGCCCAACCCGCAACGGGTCAACCCCGGGTCCACCCCCAACACCCGCACCCGGTCACCCCCTCGGGAATCACGCCACCCTCGCAGGGCAGCCGCACACATGTTCGAGTGAGACTGACCCTACCTGGCTGTTGCACCCCGGCCAGGCGGCGCGCCGCAGACAACCGCCACGGCACGCACGTCAATGTGCTCGATTTCGCTCCGATCGGCTGGGTCGTTACTCCAGCGAGTCCAGCTCCGCCAGGACCTCATCCGAGACGTCCCCGTTGACGTACACGTTCTGCACGTCGTCGCAGTCCTCCAAGGCGTCGACCACCCGCATCATCTTCTGGGCGCCCGAAACATCCAACTCGACCTGCAAGTTCGGCACGAATTCGGCCTCGGCCGACTCGTAGTCCAGCCCCGCCTCTTGCACGCCCTGGCGGATCGCCACGACGTCCGAGGCCTCGCTGATCACCTCGAAGGCTTCACCCAGATCGTTGACCTCCTCAGCCCCGAGGTCGAGCACCACCTCGAGCAGCGCATCCTCACTGGGGTCTGGCATTTCCGCCTTCGGCACGATGACGATGCCCTTGCGGTCGAAGACGTACGCTACCGATCCCGGATCGGCCAAACTGCCGCCGTTGCGGGTCAGCGCGGTCCGGACGTCGGCCGCCGCCCGGTTCCGGTTGTCTGTCAGGCATTCGATCAGCACGGCCACGCCGCCGGGCGCATACCCCTCGTAGGTAATCGTCTGCCAGTCCGCTCCGCCCGCTTCGGCGCCGGAACCTCGCTTGACCGCGCGATCGATGTTGTCGTTCGGGACCGACGACTTCTTCGCCTTCTGGATGGCGTCGTACAGGGTCGGGTTTCCGGTCGGGTCACCACCGCCAGTACGTGCGGCGACCTCGATGTTCTTGATCAGCTTCGCGAAGAGCTGGCCCCGCTTGGCGTCGATCGCAGCCTTCTTGTGCTTGGTCGTCGCCCACTTGGAGTGTCCGCTCATGCCCAGCTTTCTTTCTCGTCGGTGGAGCGCTAGCCCCAAATAGACATCGCCACGATCCTACTGACCACCCGCAGCAGCGCAGTCGCGTCCGCGTGCGCTGCACGCGATGTCTAGAAAAAACCGATGCACCCGGTGGTCCCCGGTCACCTCGGGGTGGAACGCCGTGGCCAGCACGACCCCCTGCCGGACCGCCACCACCCGGGCGTCAGGGCCAGGAGCCCTGGCCAGTACTTGCACATCCGGTCCGACTGCTTCCACCCAAGGAGCCCGGATGAACACCGCTCGCATCAATCGCTGCGGCTCGGCCAGCATCGGCATCGCCAGTTCTGTCTCGAACGATTCCACCTGCCTCCCAAAGGCGTTGCGCCGCACCGTGATATCGAGCCCGCCAAGGGTCTGCTGATCCTTGGTGCCATCAAGCACCCGTCGGGCCAGCAGGATCATGCCAGCGCACGAACCGTACGCCGGCAGTCCGGCCGCGATCGCGCGGCGCAGCGGATCGAACAGGCCGAACGCGCGCAGGAGCTTGTCCATCGTTGTCGACTCGCCGCCGGGGATCACCACGCCGTCGAGTCCTGTCAAGTCCTGCGGACGGCGTACTTCGACGGTGTCTGCGGCCAGCACTTGGTACGTCGATCCGCTGCTGCCTGGCAGGAACGCGTCGGGGAAGCGGGCGGCCATCGCGTGCTGAGCCTTCCAACCAGTGCAATGGCCGGGCACCAGCAGAGCGGGCAGCCAGTCACCCAGCGCCGTCAAGGTCGGGGCGATCACCGGTTCGAACGCGGGTCCGCCCAGATGAAAACCTCCGATCACCGCGGCCAACCGATCCACACCCGTCAAGCGCATGGCATGGCGCACGATGTTCACCACCCCTGCGTGCCCGCACCCGGTGAGGACCACGAGGCCTCGACCGCGGACGTGCACGACGAGCGCCTGGTCGTCGATCACCTCCGGGTCGTGCTCCCACCCACTGCCTGTCCAGGCTTGATGGGCTGGTGGCATCCCGCGTTCGAACTCGGTGGTCCGGTCGACCTCGCCGGTGATCAGCACCTGCTCCTCGAGCAGCAGCGATGGCACCCGCCGTTCGATCACCGCGAAGCCCTCCGTGCTCAATGCCGAACGACTCAGCGTTGGGAAGACGAATTGTTCCCCAGACAACTCCAACCGCCGGCGAGTCCACGCGTGTGGGTGGATGACCAGCGGCAGAGTCGCCCGACGGCTCCGACGCGCCATCCCGATCAGCCCACCGGTGTGATCGAAGTGCCCATGCGAGACGACGACCGCGCGCACCTCGCCCAAGTCGACCTGTAACCGGTCGGCATTGTCCAGCATGGCCTGCGGGGTCAGCCCCGTGTCGAACAGCAGCGTCGAGGTTTGCTGGCCGCAGCGCACGGTGATCAGCGCGGCAAACCCGTGCTCGGCCCGCAGACCCGACACCGTCTCGCCATCTTCAAACTGCTCGGACGGCACCCGGCCGAGCGAAAGTGCCGCACGGTCGACGCGGCCCAGGCGATGCGGGGCGCCGCTGAGCAGGCCGTCGTACACGTTGTCAACCAGCGTGGTGACCGTGACCTCGTCGACCTCGATCAGCTGGACCGGGTCCACCGCTGAACCCAGGGCTTCGCGTGGCATCGCCGCTGCCACGTTTGCGGCATCATCAGGTGCGCACATGCAGCGACGTTAGCGCCGACACGAACACGTAGCCAGGGTCACCAGCCGCGCTGAGCCAGGCGGTGCGGCACCGGGATGTCGTCGACGTTGATGCCCACCATGGCCTCGCCGAGCCCACGACTGACTTGGGCGATCACGCCAGGGTCGTGGTAGAACGTGGTCGCCTTGACGATTGCGGCGGCCCGCTCGGCGGGATTGCCCGACTTGAAGATACCCGAACCCACGAAAACGCCCTCGGCGCCGAGCTGCATCATCATCGCGGCATCCGCCGGGGTGGCGATCCCGCCGGCGGTGAACACCACGACCGGCAACCTGCCGGCCTCGGCAACCTCTTTGACCAGTTCGTACGGCGCCGTCAACTCTTTGGCCGCGACGTACAGTTCGTCCGGACTCATCGACCGCAGCCGATTGATCTCGGCGCGGATCGTCCTCATGTGGGTGACCGCGTTGGAGACGTCGCCGGTGCCCGCCTCGCCCTTGGAGCGGATCATCGCGGCGCCCTCGGTGATCCGGCGCAGCGCCTCACCCAGATTCGTCGCACCACAAACGAACGGCACGGTGAAGGCCCATTTGTCGATGTGGTTGGCGTAGTCAGCCGGGGTCAGCACCTCGGATTCATCGATGAAGTCCACACCGAGCGACTGCAGCACCTGGGCTTCAACGAAATGCCCGATCCGGGCTTTAGCCATCACCGGGATCGAGACCGTCTCGATGATCTTGTCGATCATGTCCGGATCGCTCATCCGGGAAACCCCGCCCTGCGCACGAATGTCGGCGGGCACCCGCTCCAGCGCCATCACCGCGACGGCACCGGCGTCCTCGGCGATCTTGGCCTGCTCGGAAGTGACAACGTCCATGATCACCCCACCCTTGAGCATCTCGGCCATGCCGCGCTTGACCCGGACCGTGCCGACCCGGTGCTCCTGTCCTGCTGTGCTGGGGGAGGTCAACGAGGTGCCTTTCGAAGATTGCTGCCATGGCCTGGCCATGTCGATGTCGATGTCTATTCACCTGGCCCGGCGCAAGCCGTCCGCACGAACCGACATCGCTGTAGACGAAGAGTCTACTGCGCCGTACGGCGGCAACCCACCGCCTGCTCAGCCGGTCGGCAGGTCGACGTTGTCGTCCATCTCGACGGTTCGCGGCGTCTCCGTATGACCGGCCAGGCGAAACAGCCGCACCGCCGTCTTGTCGTGCACCCTGGCAGCGTCGGTCACCGCGTCGTTGTGGAACCGCCGCGCCAACCGAACGCGCTGGTGCGCATCGGCGATGCGGGCCAGCGCGTCTGCGCCGATCCCGTCAGGCCCGTCTGCATCGGTGGCAAGCTCGATCAGCGCCTCCGGCGCAAGCACCAGGCGCAACGCTTCGGTCAGGTCGCTCTCCACCAGCCCGCGCCGGTCGTCGCCTTGCAATCCCTCCTCCAGGGGCCCAACGGCTTCCTCGAGACTGTCCGATGCTGCGCTGGCCAGATACAACGCCGAGGCCGGGTCGAGCGCTCCGGAGTTGGCAAGTTCCAGGGCAGCCTCCGCGCGGCGCACCAGGCGGGCGTCCAGGGCGGCAAACGATCCCTCAACACGGGTGTGCAGCCGATGCAGCCGAGCCGCCGTATACGTCAAGTACCATCCGAGTGCGACGACGGCGAGCGCCATCAGCATGATGATCTCCAGCCAGGCCACGCTTCAATCCTCCAGCTGGGCCGCTGGCGGCCCTACCCGTCGCGGATGATACGGGGGGTCGGCCGCATCTAGGTCCCCGTCCCGGTCCTTGCGCCGCAGCAGCCGGGTCAAGGGCCGCGACCCTGGCGTTGCCCATCCGGCGGGCACCAGCTGCGCGTACGCCTGGCCGGCCATGGTCGCCTCGATGACGGTCTCGTAGACGGTCAAGATGTCTTCGGCCACCGTCGACCAGTCGTAGCGGCGGGCGATCTGTTGCCCGATCCGGGCCAGCTCACGTCGTCGCACGTCGTCGCGGAGCAGCGCGATCAACTGCTCGGCCAGGTCGGCCGCGTCCTCGTTGCGGAAGGTGGCCCCAGCCCGACCGTCCTCCAGCACCCGTAAGAACGCCGTCAGGTCGCTGGCCAGCACCGTCGTACCAGCGCTCATAGCCTCGACCAGCACAATGCCGAAGCTCTCCCCGCCGGTGTGTGGAGCGACGTACACGTCAACCGAGGCCAGCAAACGGGCCTTGGCTTCCTCAGTGATCGCCCCGAGATAGCTCACGCATCCCCGCAGTCGCGGGTCGGTCCGCTCTCGCGCGGCGTCGATATCGCCAAATCCGGCGACGTAGACCCGCAGCCCGGGAACTGCCTCGAGCACCGCTGGCAGCGCGCTCATCAGGACGGGCAACCCCTTCCGTGGCTCATCGATCCGGCCCAGGAACGCCACCGCTGGTTCTTGTGGTCTGCCCTGCCACTGCGGGTCGGGCGCGGTCGTCGCGAATCGGTCGACGTACACCCCGTTCGGAATCACCACGGCGTCCCCGCCGATATGCGTGATCAGCGTCTGCCGGGCGGCCTCGGAGACCGCGATCCGGCCGTGAATCTTCTCAAGCGAGGTACGCACCAGCGGGTAAGCCGCCTGCATGGCCCGGGACCGGACGAAGCTGGTGTGGAAGGTTGCGGTGATCGGGCCCTGCGCCGCGAACAACGCCAACACGGAGACGCTTGGCGCAATCGGCTCGTGGATGTGAATGACATCGAACTGGCCGGTCTCCAACCAGCGCACTGCCCTCATCGGCCGGTGCCATGACGCTGACCTCGTGACCGGCGGTGATCAGATGTTCGGCCAGGTCGCGAACGTGAAATTGGACGCCACCGGGGACGTCGAAGGAGTACGGGCAGACAATGCCGATCCGCACGGTGTCCTCACCCCCCAGCCGGCACGTCGGGTTGCCTGCGCCGGCTCTTCGGCTCGTCGGCCCTGGCTTGTCCGGGCGTCCTTGCGTTGTCGTCAAGGTCACGCACGAAGATCCGCTGCATCATGTGCCACTGCGCGGTGTGCTCGACGATGACCGTTCCCAGCACATCCGCGCAGTCCTGGGTCATGGCGGCGACCCGTTCGATCGGCGAACCCAGACCTGGGTCGGTGACTCGGTCGTGAAAAGTGATGAGCAATCGGGAACCCTGCGTGCTGGCCGGATCGTCGACGTACCGCGTCGATACGGGATACAGGCCGCACCCCGTGGCTACCGCGAGGGAGGCCGGGCCGACGGCCACCCGCGCCCGGTGACCGGCGAGATCGACCTCGAGGCCGCGGCTGGTCAGATCCCGATCGGCGAGCAGCGGCACAAACGCACCCCCGCGGGCCGCCGCTTCCAGACGCTCAAACACCGATCCCCCACTGGTCAAGGGGATAATCGTCATACCCAGGCGCTCCCGGAAGGCCAGGAACGCGGTGAAGACCGCTTCAGGTTCGAGTCGCTCCGCGACCGTGGTCACCGGCGAGAGATACATCGTGGACCAAGCGCCGGCCAGATCCCAGTTGCCCAGGTGCCCGAGAAAGCACACCACCCCCCGTCCCGCCGCCAAGTCTTCCCGGACCCGCTCATCGCCCTGCACCTCGACCATCGCGCCAAGCCGTTGGGGACTCAGATCGGGCAGCCGAAACGCTTCGCACCAGTACCGGAAGTAGGATCGCAGACCGTCCCGGACCAACTCCTCCAGTCCGGTACCGGACAGTTCAGGGCGCACCGTCGCATAATTTGCGCGCATCCGCCGCACGCTCTTGCCGTCGCGCCGATAGGCGACCCGCGCGATGGCATCAAACAACCGGTAGGCCGCCCGCTCGGGCAATCGTCGTACGCCAGACCAGCCAAGCCGGTAGGCGATGACGGCCACGCGACGCGACAGCGCCGGACTCGCTGCCGGGTTGCGGTTGGGGGCATCGCCCCGGGTGAGGCCGGACACCAGTTCAGCAACCCGTGACGAGTTCGCGGCGAACGGCCACCATCCGCTGGACGACGGTGACTCCTGAAAGCACCGCGAGCACCCCCAGGACGGCGACCAGCACCGTGTCCGGCCATCCGAACAGACCAGTCAGGCCGGTGGCGGCAAGGGTGAGCAGCAGCCGGTCGGCGCGCTCGGCGACCCCCACGTTGGCCTTGGTGACCCCCAACCCTTCTGCCCGTGCCCGTGCATAGCTGGTCACAAACGCGAACGTGAGGCAGGCGAGGGCAAACCAGGTGCCCAAGCCGCCGTTCGGGTCATGGGCGAAGTAGAGCAGCAGCCCGCCGAAGACGGCCGCATCGCCGAAGCGATCCAGGGTCGAATCTAAGAACGCCCCCCATTGACTGGTCCGGCCGGAAAGCCGAGCCATCGTGCCGTCAAGGGTGTCGGAGAAGACAAAGACCGTGATGAACACCGTCCCCCACCAGAATTCGTGGCGAGGGTAGAAGAACAGCGCACCGAAGCAGACGCCAAAGGTGCCGATGAACGTCACCACGTCGGGACTCAGACCCAAGGACAGCAACGCCCGGGCCACTGGAGTCAGCAGCCGGGTCACAAAAGCCCGAGCGAAGCGGTTCAACATGGTGCCCCCACCCTACTGAACCGCGGCGATCGGCCCAGACACCCTCGCCGCAGTGGTCTGACATTGGTCGCCGTCGGGCGACATCCGCAAACATTGGCCGGAAGGGCGAGTCGCCGCGCGAAGCTGTGGCAGATTGCTGAACCAGACGACTTGTCTCCAGCCCTTTGAGGGGATGAAGGTATGGCCATGAGCGGCAGACAATCTTCCACCACCTCGGCTCCGGCTGTCACCAAGAGTGACGAGCTTCGAAACGTGGTCCTTGTCGGACCCAGCGGGTCGGGTAAGACGCGGCTGTTCGAGCACCTGCTGGCGACGACCACCCCGGGATATCGAGTGGCGGCTCGCGTGGAGGAACGATCGACGCAGCTGACCGTCGCGGCGGTGGCCAGCGGCGATGTCGTCATCAACCTCATTGACGCCCCCGGATACCCCGACTTCGTCGGAGAACTGCGAGCCGGGCTGAGGGCGGCCGACGCTGCCCTGTTCGTTGTCTCCGCCGCTGACGGGGTCGACACGTCCACCCGCCGACTGTGGCAAGAGTGTGCTGAAGTCAGCATGCCCCGAGCGGTCGCGGTGACCAAGCTGGACGCCGGCCGAGCCGACTATGCGGCGGTGCTGGCCGACTGTCAGGCCGCGTTCGGCGATGGGGTGGCGCCGCTGGGTATCCCTTTGCTCGGTTCCGGCGGCACGTTGGACGGCATCGTCGACCTGGTCATCGGTGAGGTCCACGAATACGCCGAAGGGACCCGCAGCATCAAGCCGACCGGCCCAGAGCACGCCGAGTTCTTCGACACCTACCAGGGTCCGCTCATCGAAGGTGTCATTCAGGAGGCTGAGGACGACTCCTTGTTGGACCGCTACCTCGAAGGCGAAGAACTCGGGTTCGAGACGATCGAGACGGCGCTGCTCACGGCAGTGGCCAACGGCTCGTTCCACCCGGTCATTCCTTTGTCGGCGGACAACGGCGCCGGCGTCGACGTGCTGCTACACCTCATTGAGGCTGCATTTCCCCCGCCCACCCGACGCCCGCTGCCAAAAGTGTTCACCATCCGTGGTGGCGAGGGGCCGCAGATCAGCACTGACCCGAACGGCCCGCTGGTCGCCCAGGTCGTCAAGACCACCACCGATGCGTACGTCGGTGCCGTGGCCTTGGTGCGCTTGTTCAGCGGCACCCTCAAGCAGGATCAGACGGTGCACGTGTCAGGCCACCTCGAACAGTTCACCGGTCGTGAGTTGGAAGGCCACCGCGACCACGACGAAGACGTCCGGATCGGCCCGTTGTCGTCCCCGCTCGGGGACGCGCTGCGGCCCAAGGACGCGGCGATCGCCGGCGACCTGGTCGTGGTCGCCAAGCTGCCTACCGCGCAAACCTCCGACACGCTCTCCGACAAGGACGACCCCGTCGTCATCGAGCCATGGGACATGCCCGAGGCGCTGCTGCCGGCCGCCATCAAAGCAGCCACCCGCGGCGACGAGGACAAATTGCCGAATGCCCTGCAGCGACTGGCAGCGGGAGACCCGGCATTGCGGGTCGAGCACAATGCCGAAACCTCTCAAGTGGTGCTCTGGACCATGGGCCAGACCCACCTTGACCTGGTGATGTCCCGGCTCAAGGAGAAGCTCAACGTCAACGTCGAGGTCGAAGACCTGCGGATCGCATTGCGCGAGACGTTTGTCGGTGCCTCGGGTGCCAAGGGCCGGCACGTCAAACAGTCCGGCGGCCACGGCCAGTACGCCGTCTGCGACATCACCGTCGGACCGAATGAACGTGGTGCGGGGGTTGAGTTCATCGACAAGGTCGTCGGCGGCTCGGTGCCGCGCCAATTCATCCCGTCGGTGGAAAAAGGGGTACGCGCCCAGTTGGAAAAGGGTTGCCTCGCCGGATACCCGATGGTCGACGTCAAGGTGACACTGTTCGACGGCAAAGCTCACTCGGTCGACTCCTCCGATGCGGCGTTCCAAATGGCCGGTTCGCTGGCGATGAAGGAAGCCGCCGCCAAACCGGGCGCGGCGACCTTGTTGGAGCCCGTGGATCTGCTCACCGTCACGGTGGCCGACGATCACGTCGGTGCCGTGATGACCGACGTCCAGGGCCGACGCGGGCGAATCCTGGGTTCGGAGCCGGCTGGTCAGGACGGCATGTCGGTCATCCGCGCCGAAGTCCCCCAGTTGGAGCTGTCCCGGTATGCCGTCGATCTTCGATCGTTGTCACACGGTTCGGGCACATTCACTCGCTCGATGATCGGGTATGAGCAGATGCCACAACGGCTGGTCGCCGACTTCATGAAGAAGGACTGACACCCCCAGTCAGCTCGCGAAGTCTGCTCGGCGCCGGTCTCTGCTCGTGTGGCGGTGACCGGCTTCCCAGTGACCGCCACGACTCACGACGGCCAGGCGTTGACAATGCGTTGTCGGGTGTCCTCCAGGAGCACTGGTAGAGCCTTGGTCTGGGCGACGATCGGCAGGAAGTTCATGTCGCCTCCCCACCGTGGGACGACGTGCTGGTGCAGATGCGCCGCGACCCCGGCGCCGGCGACCGCTCCCAGGTTGATTCCCAGGTTGAATCCCATCGGACCGGAAGCGTGGGCCAACGCCCGCAGTGCTGCCTTGGTGAGTTCGGTGAATTCGGCAGTCTCCTGCGCGGTCAGGTCGAGATACGAGGGCACGTGCCGGTACGGGCAGATCAACAGGTGGCCCGGGTTGTACGGGAACAGGTTCAGCACGACGTAGCACAGCGCACCACGGCGCACGATCAGGGCAGTGGCGTCGTCCTTGCCCGGCGCGGCGCAGAACGGGCATCCCGATCCGCTTTCGTCGGTGGGTTTTTCACCGGTGAGGTAGGCCATCCGATGGGGTGTCCAAAGCCGCTCGAAGCCATCGGTGACTCCGACGAAGTCCTGCGCCGACTCGCTCTGGATGGGCTCCGGCGGCCTATTCACCGTCATGACCCGATTCTAAGGTCGGCTTGCCGCCAGTGTTCCAGTGGGGACTTGTCCGTATCCCGCCCCTGCGGTTTGCTGTCCTTGTGCCATTGCATGGGAAAGTCGCGGCCCCCAAGGTCGGCTGGGTCGCCAAGCAGCTCGCGTCAATCGAGGAGACCGGGGATACCAGTTCGGTCAGTATCATGGACCGGCCGGTGGTCGTGTTCACGGTCCGGGGAGCCAAATCCGGCGAGTTGCGCCGGGTGCCGCTGATGCGGGTCGAATACGAGGGCCGGTACGCAGCGGTGGCCAGCAAGGGCGGCGATCCCCAGCATCCGCAGTGGTATCACTCGATGCTGGCGAACCCCAACATCGAGTTGCAGGACGGGACGACCCACGCGGACTACGTCGCGCATCTGGCAGATGACGCTGAGCGCGCCGCATGGTGGCCGCGCTGCGTCGATGCGTTCCCGTCGTATGCCGAGTATCAGCAGAAAGCGGACGCCACCACTGGCCGGCAGATCCCGGTGTTCATCTGCGAACCGGCGGACCATCCGCACGACGGCTGAACGGCGCTCGCAGTGATCGGGGCCGCCGCCCGGTGCCACTGGTCACTGGGCGCCGGGTTAGCTGCGTTCTGAGGTGGCCGGCCAAGCGGTTGGGTGTGCGAACATTTTCTGGCACTACAACGGCGCTGGTCTCATCAGCGTGGCGAGTCAATGATGAGCCACAGGATCGGCAGAAGCTGCCCGGTTCTTCACTCCCACACTGGGGGCCATGGTAGGCATTGAAGCCTGCCGGCTGGTGAGTCTTGGCACAGCGGCGTTGCGGACCACGAAGCCTGCGCTGCAATCAGGTGGACCCGTCCAGTCCGCGAAAGTGATACACCCGGTCTGCGGCAGCCGTAAAGCCGGCTTTTCGCCAGAACCCGTGCGAGTCGGCGATGGCTTTCCCGTCCACCTGCACCCATACGGCA
>CAJDWS010000022.1_pt1 | contig 63165 bp, 59 predicted proteins | sample 7391661 | NCBI WGS metagenome assembly CAJDWS01 (sample SAMEA7055725, study PRJEB34461) | soil metagenome | biome: terrestrial ecosystem; feature: Peninsula; material: soil | place: Antarctica | collected 2016 | reverse complement strand
AGCGACCAGCAGTTTTGCGCCGGCATGGTCGAGGATGTAGCCGATCTCCGGCGCAAGCAGCCGGGTGTTCAGGGCGACCAAGACGCCACCGGAAAGCGGCACGGCGAAGTGGGCCACCAGCATCTCCGGCAGGTTCGGCATGAGATAGCCGACGCGGTCACCCGGCTGCACCCCGTTTGCGCGCAGGGCACGCGCCATCCGGGTCACCTCGGTGGCCAATTCAGCATAGGTCATCCGCCGGTCGCCGTAGATCACGGCGGTCTTGTTCGTGAAGACGCGAGCGGAACGGTCGAGGAATGACAGTGGAGTCAGTTGCGTGACGTAGACGGGGTCCATTCAGGAGGCCTTTCTTGCCGAACCCAAGGCTTGCGCCGGTTGAGCTCTGGCTACCGTACGAAGACGCGGGGGCGCAAGGGACGAATCGCTCATCGGTCGGTGCGGATCCTCGGGGGAGCCGACCGTTCGGTCAGCTGCCTTCTCCCAGGCCAGACGGTCCAGGGACGTTCCAGCCCGATCCCGGCGCGATAGCTCAAACCATTGCGAGTCGATGCCTGTTTTGACCCTGCGGAGCGCCAAGTGGTGCGGTCGATATCCGGCCTTCGCGGTGGGCTATGGCGGAGGCTAGTCAAGGCCAGCCAGGTGGTGCAGGACGTCAGTGCGGGCACCCACCACTCGCCACGATCCGGAACCACCCGCGCAGCCTGTTCACTGACACTTCACCGCATTCATTCGAAACCAGACTGAACAAGCCCGTGCCAGGAGCATCTTGCGAAACCCCTGGCGAGCGAGCAATGTGGAAGTACAAGGCTTCCGACACCGTCACTTATTCACGAGCATGCTCACGTCGTTAACAACCTCGGCCGGATCGCTGACGACGGACGCCTCTTGCCGCACCGTACGTGACTGACTCTGCGCGATGACCGGGCTGACCTCGACGTCGCGACGCCGCAGCTCGACGAGCTGCTCGCCGCCGGGCAGGCACTTGCCACCGCGCTCGACCAAGCATCCGGCACGCTCTCCGCCGCCAGTTGGGCCGACCTCTGGGATCGCTGGATCGCCGCCCGCCTAGCGATCGCCGAACAGCTCGGCGAGGTCTTGCTGTGCGTCGTTGCGCAGGTGCCCGGAGTGGCCGACCTCCGCCCAGTCTTGCGCGGCACCAGACATAGGCGCCTAGAGGTCGATGGTGTTGTCGGTTCCCTGTCAGTTAACGGTGGGCCCGCTTGGGCCGGGAGGAGTGCTCGATGGATCCGGTCCAAGGCGCCCGCACGTTCCAGACCACGGGGGAGGCCTACGACGCGTTCATGGGGCGGTACTCATACCCGCTAGCCGTTCTTTTCGCGGACGCAGCCGACGTCACCGAGGGCCTGATGACGCTCGACATCGGATGCGGTCCTGGGGCTCTGACTGGCGTCCTGGTCGACGTACTCGGGTCAGGTTCTGTCGGAGCTTTGGACCCCTCACCGGCCTTTGTGAGCGAGTGCGCCACACGCCATCCGGGCGTTGCGGTACGACTGGGACGAGCCGAGGCCATTCCTTTCGAAGACGACACGTTTGACCGCGTCCTCGCTCAACTCGTCTTGCACTTCGTGAGCGACCCGACCCAGGCTGCTCGAGAGTTTCGTCGTGTACTTCGCCCCGCAGGGCTGGTCTCAGCGTGCGCTTGGGACTCCTCCCAAGGCATGGAGATGCTGACGTGTTTTTGGGACGCCGCCCTCGCGCTCGATCCACAGGCTCCCACTGAGGCACAAATCCTGCGCTTCGGTCGGCCGGACGAGATTGCGCAGCTTCTCGATGCCGCCGGATTTGAGGACCCGCACGAAACGACGCTGAGCGTTACCTCGTCGTACGCGGACTTCGACGAACTGTGGTCGGGATTTCTGGCCGGGATCGGACCAGCGGGTGCTTACTGCTTGCACCTGCCCGTGGACGCTCGGGCGGAACTGCGCTCAGCGATGTTCGATCGTCTCGGGTCGCCTTCGGGGCCCCTCTTCCTCGCGGCAACGGCCCGGTCTGTCTCCGCACGAGCGCCGGGGTAGCCGCTGCGATCGGACCATCCTTGGATGTCGGCGAGGGATAGCGGCGGGGATGGCGACAGGCGTCATTGAGGAAGCGCGACAGGCTGCCCTGCCTCGGTGCTGGGTGTCGTCCCGCATCGCCCAGCGCGTCGAGACTCACCACGGGCCGTTTCCCGATGAGCACCTGAAGGTTGTCACAAGCGATCTGTTCATAAAGTGACATAATGTAGATTATCGGCACTTTGCAGGATCGCGGTCCAACCCGCGCTGGCTGTCTTTCTATGCATGCGTACCACCGCACAGCCGAAGTTGCACCGAAGCGGTGGCTCGCCACCACTTCAGCGAGTCGCGCGAGCGATTGACGCTTGAATCGATGGAACAACTCGAATGGCCTCTTTGTGCTGAAGATCAGGTTTCGCTCGCGTTTCCTTGGTTGTGAGCGTTGCACGATAGTCCAGTCAGGTTTCGGAATGCGATGAGATGGAATTCAGTATGGCGTCTTGCCCTTGCTCGTATCTAAAAGTTTCATCTGACTGCTTTGTGATACCAACTCCTGGCGCCAGCACCGTACCGACAAGTCCCAATACAGGCATCATGTCGCGGATAGCTTGGTCCGAGGCCAAGCACTGATAGACATCACGCTGTCACACACATCGTCACAGTGTTTGCGCACGTGGGCCGATGGTCAAGAAGGTTCGGCGCGAGCGTCACCGGGAGCCAGTTGATTTTTTAGACAGCCGCCTTGTCGCCCCTGGATTCATCGCGTTAGCGTCGGCGCTTCTTTCCCCGCCCGCCTTGGCCCTTCGGGTGCCGAACGCGGGTCATTTCACGGGTCCAAATGCGAGCTGATGTAGTGGTCAGCGAATACATGATGCCTAAACCGATGCCGATGTCCATCAGGGTGGCCGCATTGGTTTCGCCAATACCTACGTGGCTTGCCAGCGACACGGCAGCAAGCCCAAGCATCGCCACTCGCGCCCACGTTCGGCCACGGTAGGTTTGATACGCCAGAGCAAGTAGACTCACCGCGAGTACGACGACCAAGGTGATTGTCCATAGCCATACGGTGTGGGCCGCACCGGCATCTGGGATGTCTAAGACAACGCGAGGGTCTGTCGTGGTGAGCTCGTAGACCCCCCCGCCCGATGACACGATGGTGGACAGCAGGGACAAGACGACGGCCATGAGCACGGCAATCGGTCGCGAGGACACATCGGTTCGGCCGACGTGTTCCACCGTGTCGGTGTTCGCAGCAGCCGCGACATGCCCGAGTTGCAGGACGGGCAGGTCCCCATCTGTGCTGATCAGGTCACCGCCACCGTTGCGGGAGTGGTAGCCGGTGGAGAAATCCCGAATCACCTCCACGCAGGCTTGCGGCACCGCGTGTTGCACGGTGTCGATGATGTAGTCACGCTCGACGTCGATGTTGGCGTCGATCTTGTGCGTGACCTGGAGGGTAAACAGCGACAGGCCAACGGCGCGGTCATAACTACCTGACGCGAGCCAGTCCACCCGGTGTCCTCCCGGCAGGATCCATCCTGGCGGGCACCGGAAGAACCGCACGTGGTGACGCTGCGATGCGTTTCCATCGACCTCCTGCTGATAGGCAAAGTCTTGCATCGCCCCAAAGAGAAACAATGGGCTCACCGGCGCCGTCGGGTAACTGCGACGCGTCAGCGAGCTGATGACGATCCCCCAGCTTGACCGAAGCGTGACAGGATCAGCCAACATCCAGCCCGCGCGCTGCATGACGGTATGGATCTGATCGGCCGAGCCGCGGACCGCGAGATTGACGGGATCGCCCAGAACGCCGTCTGCGACCCGAGTGCGACCCATGAAGTAGTCCGGCACGTAGATGGTCGTCAGGATCTGGTTCAGCCGGGGCATCGCCAAGTAGGCGATGACCGCCCAAAATACGACCGACCAGACGATTTTTTGGGGCAGGTTGTCACCCTGTTGCACGATGACGAACGCGTAATAGAAACAAAAGCCGGTCGCGGCCACAAAGAAGACGTTCTCGGCGTACCTCAGGCTGAGCATTCGCCGCCAGTTGCCCGAAGACACCTTCTCCGGCGGACGACGATAGACCGGCGAACTCATGTGCACACCGTCGGCCGGCCTGGCGAGTCGGAAGCGCTGCTGAACACCCAATGAGCCAACCACAGACCACGACAAGATGCTGCTGGACGCTGCTTGCCCACCGTGCGGGCAACGGGCGTCAGTGGGTCAACACTGCGAGGGTGGCCACCGGTAATGCCTGGCTGCCTCAATCGGTGAGTATGACGGCGGCGTCGTCTTCCACGCAGCGGAAGGTGAAGCTCTCCTCCAGATACAACTCAACGGAGTCTGCATCGTGCGCGAGGTAACCGACAGCGAGGTCTTGGCCGCACTCGAACAGGAAGTCGCCACCACGCTGGCTAAGGACAAGGGCGCCGTCTACCCCCGGAGCCCACACCACCGGCCCGTGCAGGATCTGGCCAAGGTGCTCGACCAACGGCAATCCCCCGTTCTCGGCCGTCTGCACGATCCGGGTGTATCCGGCCGGCCCGACCACCAGCGCATAGGGGCCGCCGACACCGGCCCGCTCCAACGTATTCACCGCGCGAGCGATGGTCGAAGGATAGGTCTCGGTCTCCTCACCGAGCGGCATCGACGGATGGGTGCTGATCACGCCCTCGATACCTGCCGCTGACCAACCGTGGAATACCGCCCGGTTCTCGATCTCGGCGATCCGCTGTGCAGCTTGGTCAAGCGTGTCCAGGTCGACGTCGATTGCGCCGCGGCAGACGTCATCGAGGTCGGCTCGTGCCAGTGTGAAGCGCACCCGCACTTCGGTAGCCGGCAAGACTCGGCGTCGGCGCAGCCGCACAGCATCTCGCGTCTCCCCCGCGCCTGAGGTGGCGCCGGCGAGCGGTTCGGTGAGCGCTTCGATCCGGCCGAGCGGGGTCGCTGACCAGGTCCACCCGTGCGGGCCTTCCCAGTCCACGACCCGGCGCGCGGCAAGCAACGGGGTGAGCCGCTCGCGTGCTTCCTCGTCGATCTCCCGCCAGGTCGCATCCGTGATGGGCGCTTGTCGGCGAAGCAGATGGTCCATGGTCACCGCCCCTTCAGGCTGCCGATCCCCACTGATCCAGGGGACGTCTCGTCGTCGGTTTGCGCGCGCCGGTCTGGTTGGCCAAGCTCCCGCTCGACCTCCGCGATGTAGCCTTCCGGATCCTTGTCCACAACCGGTACTCCGGCAAAGTGACGCGCCTCGTACGCGGCGAAGGCTTGCGCCAGCTCGTGTCGTCGCTCGAGGGTGGCGTTGCGACGGATGTCTGTCAACCCCTCGCGCTCCTCTTCGGCCATGTGATCACCGTTGGCTTTGTTGGCGCTCGCCACAGCTTCGAACCAGCCCTGAGAGCCCACGCTGTGGTTGCCGACCTCACGGACGGCGTCCCTGATCTCGTTGTGGTCCTCGATGGCGTCCTGGGTCTCCGCCTCTGGCGTTCCGACCCCACCCGCACCCCGACCCACCGCCAGCAGCTCTGGATAAAAGAGCTCCTCCTCGGCTTGAGCATGGACCTCCAGGAGCGTTGCGAGCCGCCCCCAAACAGCACTCAATCGGTCGGTGTCCGAGGGGTCCAGCTGCTCAAGCATCGCGAAGCGACGTCGCTGTTCATGGTGATCGTCGAGGATCAGCTGTGTTATATCCACAAAACCATTCCCTTCGCCTTCGCCGCTGGTTTGCGTGCTTCTCCCGTGACCACTACCCGATCTTGGCGGACGTATTCTCCCTCCCGCGCGGCTGCCGCCAACGCCTGGACCAGGCATCGCAGAGATCGAAACGACGGCAGAATGACCAGGGTCCGACTGGGCAAGGACGAAGCCACACGGGAGGAAACGATGGCGATCGAACGGGCTCGGACGCACCTGGCGCGGTTCGGGTTGGACGGCCAGGTGCGCGAGTTGGACAGCTCCAGTGCGACCGTCACACTGGCGGCAGCGGCCTTGGGAACCCAGGCTGAACGGATCGCCAAGACCCTATCGTTCCTGGTCGACGGCATCCCCTTGATTGTGGTGACGGCCGGTGACGCGAAGGTGTCAAACGCGGCCTTCAAACAGCGGTTCGGCGTGAAGCCACGGATGATCCCAAGCGACTCGGTTGAGGAGCTCATCGGGCATGCCGTCGGCGGGGTGTGTCCGTTCGGCGTCAACGACGGCGTCCGGATGTATCTGGACGAGTCGCTGCAGCGGTTCACCACCGTGTTCCCAGCCTGCGGGTCCGGCAACAGCGCCATCGAATTGACGATCCCGCAACTCGTGATGGTCTGCAGTGACGCGCAATGGGTGGCGGTGTGTACGACGCCCTGACGAGTCTTGAGCCAAGGGCGCGTCCGAGCCGCCGTGTCAGCGGGCCGCATCGTCGTTCCCGACCCTCGACTCCATCGTTGCGTGCCAGTGTGATGGGCGGGCCAGGCCAGGGGGCAGAATCGTCGCAGCATCACCTCGGGCCGCAGCGAGCTGCGGCGGCGAGACGAACAGGGCATGGCTGATGGTGGCCCCCCGCAGGTCGGTGTCCCGCAGGTCCGCGCCGAGCAGGTCGGTCCAGCTCAGATCGGCGCCGCTCAGATCAGCGGCGATGAGGAGCGTGCCGCGAAGGTCTAGGGTCCGCAGGTCTCGCCCAGCCAGCCGGCGACCCATCAAGTCAGCGCCAGGAGGCACATCAGGAGGGCTCATTCCGGCCCACTCCCCCGCGGCCCGCTGGGCTCGGCGCAGGTGCTCACCGGCTGCGGCCAGGTGTGCCGCGGTTTCGGCTCGAAGGTCGCCAGGGTTGAAGTCGGCCAGCACCCCATTCGGCTGAGCGATCGCTGCGGCGACTCGCTCCAGCGTGCCGACCAGTGGCTGACGCCGGTCGGTCGGCAGTCGCGCTCCAGTCGTTTGCAGCGTGGTCAACAGGTGGTATGCCGCCTCGTGCAGCCATCGCAACGTTCCAAACGCCGCGAAGAGCTCCGCTGTGCCAGGGGTTGCTAGGTGGCCGCGCCACGACAGGCCGCCGGCCCCGCGGGTTGCTTGGGGGCCCGCGCCGAAGCAGTCGAACGCAACGCAGCCGCGCCACCCACGCTCGATGAGTACGGGGTGGATCGTGCATCGGTCATCTCCGCGCAAGTGACGGCACGGGATCCCGGCGGGCTTGTCCGCGCCGAAGTCGACCGAAACGCTCGTGGGCAGCGCCACGCAGCACAGTGCCGCGCAGGAGGAGCAGACCGCGTGCAACGGCGGTAGAACGGGCGCCGGGGCCGCGCTGGGAAAGGGCTCGTCGTCAGGCGACAACGCGTTGCAATGGGGGGTGGATGACATCACTGGTCACTGTGCCACCCACGGGTTGTACGGGTTGTCAGGCGCCGAGCGCAGACCGCAATCCGTCGAGGGCTCGAAGTGAGCGAGAGCATGAATGGCAAGAGAGCTGGCCTGCAGCTCGAGCTGCGGACCGTCGTGGCTGGGCCACACAGACAACGGGAGGGGCGCCGTTTGCGCAACGGCGCCCCTCCCGCAAATGGTGCTGATCGGCTCAGTTGAAGGCGTCCTTGACGTGCTCCCCCGCCTGCTTCAGGTCGGACTTGCTCTGATCCGTCTTGCCTTCGGCCTCAGTGTCGCGGTCGCCGGTCACCTTGCCCATAGCTTCCTTGGCCTTCCCGCTGACTTCTTCAGCGGCATTCTTGATCTTGTCTTCCAAACCCATGTGTACCTCCCGGTGCTCAAACTGCTCGATGCCGCCGCGGCGTTGTTTCCCATCGCCTCGAAGGCAGCGGTGCCCCGCAGCGTCGCGCAGTGGCGTGCAAAGCGCGGCCGACACATCGTCAGCCACAACTTCATGTATACCCCCCTGGACGCTTCTGAAACACACAGCAGGCTTCCCGCGATGAAAGCCATCGACGCGCGGGCATTCCCGTGTGTCTGACCACGCAGGTGCGGGTACGATCTGGAATCGCTGCGGGTCTGGCCGATGGGGGTTGTGTGAAGAGGGGTCTGCTCGACGTGCTCAGAAATCGTACGAGGCTGATAGGGGTGGCTCTGCTCGCCGCAACCATCGGCATCGCCGCCGCACCTTCAGCTGAGGCTGATGCGGTGCGATCCGGCGACGACCTACCGCGAATCATGTCCAGCGATCGGTCGTCGCAGCACCCGCGTGACCCATCCGCCAACACCACCACGTCCAACAGCGTCGGGAGTGCTCCCGACGACAAGGACAAGACCCCCCTGACCAAGGTTCAAGTGGCGGATCAGTTGCGCCAGGCCGCCAAGCTGCAGGCCGACCTGAGTGCATCCAACGTGAAGTATGCCCAGGCAAGTGCCCAGCTCGAGGCCCTGTCGGCGCAGTCGCAGGTCGCGATGAACGAGATCGCCACGGCCCGCGCGCTGGAGGCAACCGCCCGTGCCAAGGAAGCTCACCAGCTCGCCGTCCTGCGGGCGTTGAGCGCCCAGGCACAAGAAGCCCAAGACGATGTCCACCAGATGGCGTATGAGGCCTACGTGAACGGTCCCGGTGTGCTCACCGACCTGGCAGCCCTGATGGACCTGGTGACCCGGGGCGCCGAGGAAAGCAAAAGCGCTGAGACGCTCAACTACTTGGCCAAAGGACGTGCCGCCGACGAAGTGAAGTTCCGTGCCCTGGCCAAACGGCAGCAGGCAGCCGCCCAGCAAGCCGTTACTGCCCGACTGGCCCGCGAGGCGGCTACCGAGCGCGCCGAAGCCGCCCAGGCCAAGGTCGCTGCCGCTCTGCTCGCGCAGCGGGCCGCCATGGAGACGCTGCAGAAGGTCCGAGAAGCCACCGCGGACCAATTGGGCGAGCTCGGGTATGACGTCAAGCTGTCCACGACCCCCTTGGATCTGGGCGCGATCAACGAACTGGTGAAGACGCCGCTGTGCACCGAGGACAACGGAAACTATCCAAATGGGCATTTCCCGGCCTCGGCCTTGTGCGCCATCAATGGTCACGCCGGTGACATGATGCGTCCCGCCGCTGCCCGCGGCCTGAACGCCCTCAAAACGGCATACGAGCAGGACCTCGGTGAGCCTGTCTGTATCACTGACACGTACCGCCCGTATCACGAGCAGATTATCGTGGCGCGGCAAAGCCCCGGCTTGGCCGCCCGCCCGGGCCGCAGCAAGCACGGGCTAGGGCTCGCCGTCGACCTCTGCGGGGGCGTTGAAGACTTCGGCACCCGGCAGCACCTATGGATGAAGCAGCACGCACCACTGTTCGGGTTCTTCCATCCGGCCTGGGCTGAGCCCACGGGGTCGATGCCCGAACCATGGCACTGGGAATACGCGAACTGAACAAGCTGTTGTCGCAATCGCGTCGGCATCAGGGGGGTTCCGACCGGCACCGGGGGGAACCGATCGCCGGCGCCGTGCGTTGCAGCACCGTCATCCGCGCAGTTTGCGCGGTCTGCGCTGAGGAGAGTCGAGACATGGCCGAGCGATCACTGCGGGGCACAAACCTCAGTGCCTTGAGCATGGAGACCGACGAGAACGTCGTTTTGAGCGAACGCCAAATTACCCAATATGTCTGTCCGAACCAACACGTCAGTGAGCTGCCGTTCTCTATCGAGGCCGACATCCCGCCGGTGTGGGAGTGTCGGTGCGGGCAAGAGGCCAAGCTGGTCGACGGCCCCGAGCCGGTCGACAAGCCGGGCAAAGCCGCCCGCACCCACTGGGACATGTTGCTGGAGCGGCGGTCCATTGAGGAGCTTGAGGAACTGCTCGAGGAACGGTTGGTTTTGCTCCGCACGTCGCGCGGGGAGAAGCCGGACCGCAAGCGGTCTGCCTAGTCGCTGAACGAACAACGTTGAAACGTCCCCGGGTCAGTTGACCCGGGGACGTTTGCGTTGATGGGGACCCGGACGGAAAAAGTGGCATCCCGCACAGGACTGAATCGCCGGACTTAACGGACCTGACCTGGCACGATGCCGACTTTGTAGATCAACCGCCGTTCAACGATTGTTTGCAGCCATCGGCGGGTGATCGGTCGAAGCATCGGCAACAACATCAAGAAACCCATGAGGTCCGTCACGAACCCAGGGGTGAGCAGAAGGACCCCGCCGATCAACACCAGCGCGGCATCGGTCAGCTCGCGAGCCGGCATCCGACCGGTCTGCAACGCCAACTGCAGCGCACGCCAGGCGGTAGCGCCTTCGCGGCGTACCAACCAGGCTCCAAGCGCAGATTCCAGCACCAACAGCGCAATGGTTTGCCAGCCGCCGATGACTCTGCCGATCGTGATGATCACAGCTAGCTCTGCCATCGGCATGGCCAGGAATAAGATCATGATGACCGTAAAAAGCGCCGGGCGGGATCGACGGGGGCCGGGGCCAGAAGAAATGGGACCTGGGCCGGCGGCGGGTCCGGGCGGTCCGGCGGACAAGCTCATCATCGACTCACTGGCCTTCCGGGTCTGCGCACCTATTTCGCATGAACGAGTTCGTGCATGTCAACGCCAGGAGTCTGCCGGGCGTTCCCACAGCGCCAGGGCCCGCTTGCCGGCCGTGCCGCTCCTCGATCACTCTGCGGTTAGCCGGGCCGTCCGCCCTGGCGACGGAGTTTGGTCGCGACCGCGGCCAACTGCCCCGCACGGTGCTTGGCCCCCCACTGGGCCACCTTGACCAAGGCCTCGGAGAACACTTCCTTGTCCATCTTGGAGTGACCGACCTCGCGTTCAACGAAGGAGATCGGGACTTCCACGACGCGCAGCCCGGCACGGACCGCCTTCCAGGTCAGGTCGGTCTGAAAGCAATACCCGTGCGACTCGACGTCGTCCAGGCCGATCGTGCGCAGCGCGTCGGCCCGATAGATGCGGAAGCCTGCGGTGGCATCGTGCACGTGCATCCCGAGCATGATTCGAATGTAGGCGTTCGCCCCGACAGAGAGGAGCTTGCGCCGCAGCGGCCAGTTGACCACCTCTCCCCCGGGAATCCACCGCGATCCGATCACGACGTCTGCGTCGGCCAGCGCTGCCAGCATCGCCGGGAGATGCTCCGGGCGATGCGAGCCGTCCGCGTCGATCTCAACAAGGGCGTCGTACCCGTGTTCCAGTCCCCAGGTGAAACCCGCGAGATAAGCCTTCCCCAAGCCCTCCTTGCTGGGCCGGTGCAGCACCTGGACCTGTTCGTGGGAGGTCGCGAGATCGTCCGCGACCTGCCCGGTGCCGTCCGGGGAGTTGTCGTCCAGAATCAGCAGATCGGCCTGCGGCACGGTCTCTCGGACCCGGCGGACGACGATAGGCAGGTTGTCGCGCTCGTTGTAGGTGGGGATCAGCACCAGGACACGCCGGACGGGTGCTCGCAATGGCTCGAGGGGAAGACCCACCTGCTGACTCGGGGCCCGCCGAGGGGCTACCTGGCGACCACGACCACGAAGGCTGGTAGGCATCACGGCTCCAAGCTGGAAGTGCTGGCGGTTCGAGGGTGACCGGGCGTCAGTCTACGCACGCCGGCGAGCCAGTCCTCCAACGGCACCGCCCAGCGCGGCGAGGGTGATCAGCAACTCAGGCCATTGCCCGACCCGAGTTGCCGGGGTCAGGTCAGTGCGCTGCGGCAGTTCGAGGCTGACCAACGCCGGGGTGAAGAGTTCGGTGCGACCATGAGCCACCCCATCTGGGGTGATCAGCGCCGATACTCCCACGTTGGAGTTATGGATCACGCTGCGTCCGTGTTCGATGGCCCGTAACCGGGAGATCGCCAACTGCTGCACCGACTCATCGCTACGTCCAAAGGTCGCGTTGTTCGTTTGCACGACGATCATCGACGCACCTGCCACGACACCGTCCCGGACCAGGTCGTCGTACGCGACTTCGAAGCAGATGTTCGGTCCGAGCAGTACATCTCCGTCTCCGGCCGTCGCAACCGCGAAGAGTTCCAGAGCGTCGCCACCGACAAAGTCCCTGGTGACACGGTCGACTTTGTCGGAAAAAAGCCTGAAGAACGAACGCCAGGGAATGTACTCAGCAAACGGTACAGGATGACGTTTGTCATAGCGCTGAATGACATTTCCTTCGACGTCGTAGAGCAGCGAGGCATTCGTGACATGGTCCGCCGGCTCATCGAGCACCGCGCCCAGGAGCACCGGTACGCCGATCGCTCGGGTGGCACGGCGGATCTGCGCCGCAGCGTCGGGCTCGCGCAACGGGTCGATGTCGGAAGCGTTCTCAGGCCAGATGACGACGTCGGGCTGTGCCCTGGCGCCGGCCTCAATCTCGGCGGCAGCCCGTAAGGTCACTCGGACGTGATTGTCCAGCACGGCGCGACGCTGGGCGTTGAAGTCCAGGCCGGCCTGGGGTACGTCGCCTTGGACCAGAAGCACCCGCACTGGCGGCCCGTCGGTGGGCCGCGGCACGAGCAGCGCGACCACGACCGGCATGGCCGCCAGGGTCAACGCGCCGAACGCCACGCCGCCCAGACGACGGCCACCTGATCGGCCAGGGGGTCCCGCACCCTGTCCGCGACGGTCTGCGACGCTCTCGCGGCGTGTTCCCGGTGTGCGATACGGCACGGTCGTCAGCGTCACCGCGCTGCCGACCAAGACCACGGCGAACCCGACGATCGGTGCCCCGCCGAGCGCGGCGAGCCCAGCCAGCGGGCTGTCCGCTTGAGAAAATGCCAGCCGAGCCCACGGGAAACCGCCCCACGGTGTGGTTGATCGAGCCAATTCAGCGGCGACCCACGCCGATGCCGCCCACAGCGGATGGGACCACGTCCGCGTCCGAACGGTTCGTTCGGACGAGCCGACGGCAAGGGCGAACATGACGGCAGCGGCGCCGACGTACAGGCTTTCGAAGATGGCTAAGGCAAACCACGGGAGGGCTCCGACATAGATGCCGCTCCAAGACAGGAGGGGAAGGAAGCAGGCCACACCGGTGGCCGTCCCGATCAAGAAGGCCCGCCCCGGGGTGGCGCCGCGCACCGCGAGCGCCCACAACCCCCCGCCCAGCCAAGCAAGGGGCCAGATGCCGACCGCAGGGAACGACGCCCACAGACACAGGCCCGCGATCAGGGCGATCAGAAAGCGCAGCGGCACTCGGTCAGGCTAGATGATGCCGTGAGTCGGCTGGGCCCTCGCCCTGGCTGCCACGTCAGGGCATGACAAGACCCGTACGCCGTTGGGGCCAGAACTCGCGACAGGCGGGTCGACAATGTCTGTTTTCTACTAGGCGTACGGGCCTTGGTCGGTGCCGCCACGTCTTACACGATGTGATGGCCGAAAGGGTCGTGCCGACACGAAATAGTCGACGCCTTCGCGTCGATCCCCGTAATGTCGGTCTTCCCCTCCAGCCGCCCGGATTCGTGTCCGTCGTGGCAACTGAAATGAGCTTATCCCCGGCCGCCGGGGTGTCAAGAAACGATCTGACCTGCTTTGATGCCCGAACCGGCCAGGTCAGCGACGTGGGTCCTCCCGCTGCCAGATAGCCCCCGATCTCTTAAACTGCGGCGTGTCACGCGGGACACGCCGAGTGAGTTCCGTTTTTTCCGACGGTTCCTCGGCCCGTCCGGTTGAAGTCAAACGTCCAATTGTAAACAGTTATCGAATCAGGGCCGCCGCGGCTTGCGGAACCGCGACTCGATACCGTCGCGCGCCCGAGCAGGGACGGCTCGTGAGGAGCCGACCGAGGACCCCGTGACAGTGAGCCCTCCGGGCGATCCGACGTACCGTCAAGTGGTGAGTGAGCGCTCCTTGATGCTGCTTGACGCGGCCAGCCTGTACTTCCGAGCGTTCTTCGGAGTGCCAGACCAGCGCCGTACCCCCGAAGACCCCCCCAGCAACGCGGTTCGCGGCTTCCTGGACATGATCGCGACCCTGATCAATGCCCACCATCCGGCAGCGCTGGTGGCCTGCTGGGATGACGACTGGCGGCCGGCGTTCCGGGTGGCCGCCATCCCGACGTACAAGACGCACCGGCTGACCGGACCTGACGCTGACCAGGAGGAGGTGCCCGATGCACTGACGCCGCAGGTCCCGGTCATCGCCGCAGCCTTGGCCGCCCTCGGGATCGAGCGGGTCGGCTGCCCCGGTTTCGAGGCGGACGACGTGATCGGCACGCTGACCACGCGGTCCCGCGGACGACGGCCGGTGCAGATCGTCACTGGAGATCGGGATCTGTTTCAGCTCGTCGACGACGCGGCGCAGATTCGAGTGCTTTATACCGCCAAAGGAGGGGTCAAAGACGCCACCGTGGTCGACCAGACCTATCTGCACAGCGTGTACGGCGTCCCGACCGGTGACGCGTACGCCGACCTCGCGACGCTGCGCGGGGACAGCTCTGATGGGTTGCCCGGGGTCCGCGGCATTGGCGAGAAGACTGCTGCCACGTTGATCGGACGCTACGGCACGCTGACGGCCTTGCAAGAGGCGCTGGCGGCCGGCGACCCTCGGCTCAAGGGGGCGCAACGCACGCGATTGCTGGAGGCTGCTGACTACCTACGGGTGGCACCGATGGTGGTGCGAGTGGCTCGAGACGCCCCAGTGCCCGACGTGAGCGGCACGCTGCCGAGCACCGTCGCCGACCTTCGAGCGTTGTCGGAGCTGGCGGTGAGTCACAACCTCGCGGGCCCGTTCACGCGGCTGCTGACCGCCCTCGGGCTGGCTTGACGGCTTGCCCAGGGGTTTTACGGGCCGTCAGTTGAGCCGGTCGGCCGCCACAACGCCGCGGAGGACGCCCCGCACCGCCTCCCGGGCGGTCCGGGCCAGCACAACGCCGCCGGAGGACGCTCCCGCGACACCGGCGATCTGGTCGAGGACATCGACGACCTGCTTGCATCGGCGTACGAAGTCCCCGGCCGCCAGGTCGCTGTCCCGCAGGACGTCGTCCAGGCGCCGGCCGGAGGCCCAGCGGTGCACCATGGTGGCCAAGCCGGCGTCGGGCGCTCCGGTGACGCTCAGGAGCAGCCGGGTCTCGGCATCTTCAAGCCGGTCCCAGATACGCAGCATCTCCTGGTAGGCCCCAGCCACGGCCTCGTTCGGCATCCGGTGGGTGGATTGGGTTTCCTCGCCGCGTGGCTCATAGATCAAGCAAGAGACGATCGCAGCCAACGATGGGGCGTCCATGGCTGCCCAGTCACCCCGCCGCAAGCACTCCGCCGCGAGCAGGTCCTTCTCCAGATACAACCGACGTAGGGTGCGACCGTTCGAGGTCACTTGAAGGTGACCATCCCCCGCGTCGGCCAAGTACTCGAGGTCAATGAGCAATTCGGTGATGCGTTCGAATGAGCGGGCCACCGAACTGGTCCGCCCCTTGACGCGGCGGCGTAAGGCCTGCGTTTCACGCTGCAGCCGGTGCCACCGTTCGGCCCACCGCGCGTGGTGCTCCCGATCTGGGCAGCTGTGGCACGGGTGGGCTCGGATCGCCCGCCGCAACCGTTCCATCTCGGCATCGTTGGCCGCTTCCCCCGCTCCCCCCACATCCGCGTCAGGATCTGCGTCCGCGTGATCCTGGGGCGGCCAAGGGTCGGGCCGACCGCTGGCCACCGACGGCCTGATCCGCAGCGAGGAGGCAAGATCTCGCCGGGCCGCCGGGTTGCCCGCCGTGAACCTGGGCGGCACCGGCATCCGGTCGAACACTCGCAGCGGTGCGGACAGCTCTTCGACCTCGACGCGGCGCAACCGGCCGTCGAGGGTGACCAGGGCCGGCGCTTTGGCCGCGCCACGTCCTGGCCGAGCTGTAGCCACCACGACGGCGGGTCCCTCGCGGCGACCCGAGAGCCACGTCACGTCGCCGACCCGCATCGTCTGCAGTGAGAGCGCCACCCGCGCTGCGCGCCCGGCGCTCCGGTCCCTCGCAGCGGACTTCTCGATGCGGCTGAGCTCAGCCCGCAGCGCCGCGTATCCGGTGAAATCGCCAAGCCGACAGGTCATCGACTCGGCATAGCCAGCCAGTGCTTCTTCGTTCCGTCGGATCGACGTGGTCAACCCGACGACGGCGCGGTCGGCCTGAAATTGGGCGAACGAGGTCTCCAACACCGCCAAGGCCCGGCGTAAACCCACCTGCGCGACCAGGTTGACGGCCATGTTGTACGTCGGGCGGAAGCTTGAGCGTAAGGCGTACGTTCGAGTGGCGGCCAATCCACCGACCGCTTCGGGATCGATCCGCGGGTCCCACAACACCACCCCATGGCCCTCGACGTCGATGCCGCGTCGCCCGGCACGGCCGGTGAGCTGCGTGTACTCAGCGGGGGTGATCTCAACGTGAGGTCGCGAAGACCGCCCTGATCCGGCCGGCAGTGAACAGTCGCTCGACGGTCTCCCGAAAGGTCGGCACCATGCCGGCATGGTGGGCGGCGTATCCGCGGGTCAGCCCCTCCAGGAACGTCCAGTACCCCAGGACCTCGAGCTCCTCAGGAGCGAGGTCGGCGACCCGCTCGTGCACCTCGCGGGCGATTGCTCGCCCTTGGTCCTCGGGGATCAATCGAACCCCCGCGTGCAGGAGTTGCTCGACCGCACCTGTGCATCCGGCGCGACTGAAGATAAATGTGATCGCCGGCAGAAGCCCCTCTCGATCCAACCGTGCGATCACCTGAGCCCGGCCGATTCGGCCCCGCCTTCCTTGCGGGTATGGCGCCGACAGCGGTCCGCCGCGCTCCCGGTCAGTCCCCGCAGGGATGGCGTGACCCCGGCGCGGTCGGCCACGGCGTCCTCGGGGAGCGCCGGCGTCCTCACGCCGGCCGTACCGGCCAAAGCCTTGATCCTGGCTCCCGTCGCGGCGCCGCGCGGCCACGGCCGCGAGCAGGTCCGGGTTCACCACAACACCGCCGGGCAGTTTGGGGGCCGACACGTGGCGGCGCCCGCGACCCGATGGGACCACCGCATCGCCGCTGGGATCCTCGTCCTGGACGAACAGGTCGAACAGGGTGTCCCCGACCATCATGTGTTGCCACAAAGGCACCGGCCGGTGTTCCTCGACGATCACCTCGGTGTCCCCGCGCACGGTGGCCAGCCAGGCGCCGAACTCCTCGGCGTTGCTCACCGTCGCCGACAACGAAATCACCTGCACCGACTCCGGCAGGTGAATGATGACCTCCTCCCAGACCGCCCCACGGAACCGGTCCGCCAAGTAGTGGACCTCGTCCATGACGACATAGCCCAACCCGCCGATCGTCTGCGAACCCGCGTAGAGCATGTTGCGCAGAACTTCGGTCGTCATCACGACCACCGGCGCCTCGCCGTTGATCGAAGCGTCTCCGGTGAGCAGGCCGACGCGCTCGGAGCCATACGCCCGGCACAGGTCGGCGTACTTCTGATTCGACAATGCCTTGATCGGCGTGGTGTAGAACGCCTTGCGGCCGCTCGTGAGCGCTAAGTGAACGGCGAACTCCCCCACCACGGTCTTGCCGGACCCGGTCGGCGCCGCGACCAGCGCGCCCCGGCCGGCCTCGACGGCGGCGCAGGCCTGGAGTTGGAACCCGTCCAGCGCGAATGGCAAACCCGCCGCGAACCGACCGAGTTCGGTGCGGTCAGTGGCAGCCCGGCGCCGGTCAGCGGCATACCGCTGCGCCGGGGAGGGCTCGGCGGTCGGACGTGGGCGTTTCCTGGTCATAGGTGACTGGCCTGGTCATCGGGGGTAGCCACCCAGTCAGGTCGGCGTTTAGCGCGGCGGCGCTCCACGAATCGCGCGACGCCGTACGCCGCGAAGTAGAGGCCAACCATGGGCATGGCCATGCCGAGCATCGTGTAGGGATCCGGGGTCGGGGTCATCACCGCGGCAAAGACGAAGATCACGATGACCGCGACCCGCCACCCGCGCAACATGAAGCGGGCGGGCAGCACACCGGCCAGGTTGAGCGCGACGAGGAATACAGGCAGGAGGAAGGCGAGGCCAAAGGCGAGGATAAACTTGGTGACCCAGCCGAAGTAGTCCGAGGCGGGGATCAATGCCCGGCCCCCTGGGAAAGTGAACGACAGCAGGATCTCGATGGCCTTGGGCAGCGTACGGAACGCCAGGTAACAGCCCGCCGCGAACAGCGGGACGGCGACCGCCACGAACCCAACGGCGCCGCGCCTCTCCTTCTTGGTCAGCCCAGGCACGACGAAGGCCCAGATTTGGTAGAGCCAGACCGGCGAGGAGGCGAGGAGCGAAAGAAACAGAGAGACCTGCAGTTGGGTGGAGAAAGCGCTCGTCATGTCGGTGAAGATGACCTCGCCGCTTTGATCACGCAGCGGTTCGATCAACACGCCGAGCACCGGCTCGTACACCATCCATGCAGGAATGGTGGCCAGGAAGATGACGCCGGCCGCGATCAAAAACCGGTTGCGCAGTTCACGCAGGTGCCCGGCCAACGGCATGCGGCCTTCGGGATCGCGCCGCCGACGGAACACCCGACGCTGGCTCGCGGGCAAAGGGAAACGGGGCATGAGTTCGTCGTGTCCAGCGGGTTGGTGGGTTCGAGGGGGCGTTCGGCGACCTCAGTTACCCGGCGGCTCAGTCGGGTCGGCAGGAGGCGTAGGGGCAGGTGGGGGTGGTTGCGAGGCTTGGTAGGCCGATGACGCGGGCTGTTGGGGGTTCGTCGGCTGCTGGTACATCGGTTGCCCGGGTGGCGTTGCCTGTTGTTCGGAGTGGGAGCCCTGATAGGTCGGCTGCGGCGGCGGGACCGTGCTCCCGGGCACCGTGTCCCGGCTCGCTGCGCTCGGCTTGTCCTTCTTCATCTCCTCCACCTCGGATTTGAAGATCCGCATCGAGCGACCGAGGCTCCGGGCGGCGTCGGGCATCTTGTTCCACCCAAAGAGGATCGCGATCACCAGGATGATCAACACGATTTCCATCGGACCCAGGGACGGCATGAACAGCCTTTCCATGACAAAGGTGGCGGAACCCGGACGGGTGTCGTCGTCGTCAGTCTACGGGTGGAACCCGAGTCTGACCTGAGCGCGTTTGCACAGGTGCCGCAGTGGGTGCGGCCTCGCGGTCATACCAGGCCAACGCCTGGTCGGCACCATCGAGGACCCACTGGGCCAGGTCTGCAGGAGCCAGCACGACGGCCCCGCCGCCGTGTTGCCAAACCAGCCGTCCCAGCCAGTCCACCTGGGCCGTGCGGATGCCGACGACCGCTGATCCGTCCTGCGCATCCCGTAGCCACTCGTTCGGGTAGTAATCCCCGACCCAACGGGACGGCGCGGCCAGGCTCAGCTCGACAACCGGATCTACCGGACGTCCTTGAAACATCCCGGCGTCCAAGTCACGCGGACGGGCCTGCGCCGGCGGGGTGCCGTCTTTGTCGAGCGTGGTGAGCTCCAGAACTCGATCCAGGCGGAACAATCGGACATCGCCCGAGCGGTGACACCAGCCCTCGAGGTACCAGTGCCCATCCAGGGTGGTGACCCGCATCGGGTCCACCTCTCGCTCGGTGCTCTCGTCGCGCGAGGGGACCAGATAGCGCAGGTGCAGTCGGCGGTGCCCGGCCAGCGCGTCGCGGACCTGCGTGAGCAGTCGCCCTTCCGATTCCGGGGCGATGTCCACGTGGATGCGTGCGGTTGCCGCGTCGACGTCGCCGGCCGAGGCAGTGCCGGTGGCCTGCTCGAGTTTGGCCAGAGCCTGCTCCACGACGTGCCGGTCCGAGAGTCCCGGCACGTCGGCGAGCGTCCGAAGGCCCACGATCAGCGTGATTGCCTCGTCCAACCCCAGCCGCAGCGGTCGGGCGATGGTATCCGCATTGCCCAGGTAGACCTTGCCGCCTTCCCATTCGGCCTCGATGAGATCGTCGGGCATCCCACCGGGAGTGCCACATAGGAAGATCAAGGCGAGGTCTGCCTCAATCTGATCGGTTGACACACCGAACTCAGCGGCTGCGTCGGCGATGTCGACGCCGGGGCGGCGCAGCAGCCATGGAACCATGGTCAGCAGCCGGTCGAGCCGAGCGGTCGCCGATTCCGTTGGTTGGCGACGACCGGAGCGGGCCGTCCTGGCCGTCATCGCGCAACATTCCCGCGTGGCGCGGCGCGCTGCGCGAGCACGGCGGCACGCAGATGGTCGACCACAGCCGCCACCAGCTGCACCGGCCCAAGGACGCGCACATCGGGACCATATCCGGCAAGTTCGCGTACGGCGACCTCCGGGCTGGGGAAGCTCACCTCCAGAGCGGTCCAGCCCGGTTCCTGGTCCGGCTCCGGGGTCAGCGGCGAGGCGCGCCGCCGCAGCTGTTGACCCCTGCCGTCGCGGATCAACACCTGGCCGGCCAGCGGTACCGGATCGGACGAAGACTCGGCAATCATCGCGATCGGGTCGATCCCGGGCGGGATCTGATAGGAGCCTGGCGCACCGTCGCGGCTGACGGCGCCGCGCATCCGGCCGAGCCGGAACACCCGCGGAGCCTGCCGGTCAAGGTCATAGCCGGAGAGGTACCACCGCCCGTGACGCGTGGTTCCAGGCCGATGATCGAGGCGTCGTCGCGCTGGACACCGGTAGCCGCGAGCTTGCGCATCGCTGCTGCCGCGGGGCCGGCCAGCGACGCCTGCTCCCACGCCTTGGCCGCCAGGCCGAGCACGGTCAGCTCTTCGCGGGTGAACTCGATCTGCGGCAGAGCGTACTCACGTCGATCGATCCGGTAGCCGATCTCGTCCTCGAAGAACCGGTCCAGCGGGGAGGCGACCAGCGGGATCCCAAGCTCGCGGAGCTCATCCTTGTCTCGCTCGAACATCCGGTCGAATGCCTCATCCGAACTAGTGCCCGCGTACTGCGCAACCGAGGCCCGGATCTGTTCCTTGGTCAGCGGGCGACGGGTGTACAGCAGGCAGATCACCAGGTTCAGCAACCGTTCGGTCTTGGCCGCGACCATCGGCTGCCCCCTCACACCCCCACGTCCCGCTGGTGCGTGATCTGATTCGGCTGGCCAGAACCGTTGCCGGGTCGCCGCGCGCCGACCACTGGGCGCAACGCGAGCCCCAGGACCACGACCGCCAGCGACCATCCCAGCAGGTGCGCCCAGGTCGGTTCGGCAATGAACACCAGCATCATCGCGACCAGGGTCGGCACCAGGTACCGCAAGCTCCACAGGACGTATCCACCGAAGGAAGGCATGCTGACCCCGCCGTGCTCGGCGACGGCCTTGACCATGAAGTTCGGGCCATTGCCGATGTAGGTGATCGCACCACCGAAGACCGATCCGAGGCTGATCGCCACGAGGTAGGCCTCGGGGACCCCGGCGACCCGCAGGTCGCCAGGCAACTCGCGGGCCATCTCAAAGAAGGTGACATACGTCGGCGCGTTGTCCAGCACCGACGACAGGCCACCTGAAAAGGCAAAGAACGTGATCTGGTTCAACGGCAGGTCTGGCGCGACCTGGGCCAGGTAACGCAGCGCCGGGATCATCGTCAGGAAGATCCCGATGAACAGTGCGGCAACCTCGCGGATGGGTCCCCAGGTGAATCCGTTGCTCTGGTATCTGGCCACCGAGTCGCCGGTCTTCAGCGACAGCGCGCTGGCGGTCAGCATGACCAGTTCACGCCACGGGATCCAATCTCCGAGTCCGGTGTGACCGGACTCGATCGCGTGCAGGTCCAGTGATGGCAAGAAAGCGACGGCGAGCACGATCATCGCGAGGTACGCGAAGTGGATTCGGCCTTCCAGGCGCAGCCGGGTGACGCGTGCCTCGTCGGTCGCGATCGACTCGGGTGACTCCTGCGCGTACTTGCGCAGATCCACCAGGTAGTACACGGCCAGCAACATCCCGTTGACGAAAAGCCACTCCGGCAGCAAGTGCAAGGTCCAGGTGAACGGCACGCCGCGCAGGAAGCCCAGGAACAACGGCGGGTCGCCGAGCGGGGTGAGCAGTCCCCCGCAGTTCGCGACGATGAAGATCGCGAAGATCACGGTGTGCACCCGATGTCGCCGCTGGGCATTGGTGTTCAGCAGCGGCCGAATGAGCAGCATCGCCGCGCCGGTGGTACCGATGAAGGAGGCCAGTACTGCACCGACGGCCAGGAACGTCGTGTTGGTACGCGGGTGCGCGGGCAGGTCTCCGGCCAGGAAGACACCGCCGGAGACGATGAACAAGCTCAGCAGCAACAGAATGAACTGGCTGTATTCCACCAACGCGTGCGCCACCGCACCTGGTTCGCCGCTGAGCAGCACCCACAACGCGACCGGCACGCCGAGGACCAACGCGATGCCCAGCTGAACAGTTTGACGTTCCCAGAGCCTGGCCGTGGCTGGCACGAGCGGGAAGACGGCGATGCTTGCGAGCATCGTGACAAACGGCAGCAGACCCCACCATGGGACATCCACGGTGCTCACCTCCCCAGCTGTGTTGCAGGCCACTGTAGTGAGCGCGCCTGCGTAGGCCGAGGGGGTCCGTGCGGATCAGCCGGCGTCGAGAATGTCCAGGACAAAGACCAGCGTGTCGTTCGCCTTGATCTCACCCTGCCCCTGCGCGCCGTACCCCTTGGCTGGTGGGACGACCAGCAGCAGGCGCGACCCGACCGGCTGCCCGACCAAGCCCTCGTCCCAGCCCTTGATCAGTTTGCCGGCGCCGATTTGAAAGTCGGCGTACCCGCTCTCGGACCGACCGGAGTAGTCGAACGGGGTCCCCGGATTCGCCCAGGTCACGCCGGTGTAGGTGACTCGCAGGAGCTGACCCTTTTGAACCTTGGGGCCGGTGCCCACGATCAGCGGCTGGACGATCAGCTTCGTCGGCGGGGCCGTCTTCGGGACCGTGATCTTGGCTGCGTCTTTGCCGGTGGCGCCCATCTCGACGGTCGGCAAGCCCGCTTTCGGAGCAACGACCGTTCCAGAAGCGACCCGCGGGGGCGTCCGGGCAGACAGGACGTCGAAGTAGAAGACCACCGTGTCGGTGGGTGCAACGCTCTTGGTCTGGTCACCCTCGGCGCCGAACAGATCCGACCCTGGCAGCGCGATCAGCACCTTGGCGCCGGTCTTCTGCTGCACCATGGTCTCCCGGATGCCGGCGAGCAGGCTTGCCTCGTTCAGGCGCAAGGAGGTCGCGTCAGCCTTGCTGGCTTCCAACGTCGCGCCCGTCTTGCCAGAGACCAGTGCGTACTGGACCGTCAAGATGGAGTCCTTGGTCAGCTGCGCGCCCGTTCCCGGGGTGATTACTCGGAAGCCGCGCTCGGCCGTGAACGGCGTCTTCGGCATCTTCACGACCGGTGCCGCACCCTTGGCCGCTGTCACCGTGATGCCATCGAGTTCCTTGCTCGCAGCGATGGAGCCCTCGTCCTTCGTGGTGCCATTGGAGCCGGCTGAGCCATCTGAGGCGGACGTGGAAGGACCGCTTTGGTCCCCTGACCCGCCACACCCGGCTGCCAACAGCGCGACGGAGAGCACTGCGGGAACAAGCAGGTGCAGTCGAACGGATCGGACGGACATCAGCCTTCGATTCGGGTCGCGGATGAGACAACCTGCTCACCATAACCCGCGATCCAAAGCCGCACGGACCACTGCGATCCGGCTGCGCCCATCAACTGGCTCCAGATGGCGGGAAGCATTGTAATTGTGAGGAATCCGTGACCTCACGGGGTTCTCGGATGGCCCGCAAAAGTCGTTCGACGCGCGGGTCGTCGGCCACGAACGGGTCCTTACACAGCACCGTTCGTACCGCCTCGTCGTTGAGCCGTAGGTGACTCCAGTCGACGGTGTAATCCCTGCCGTGCTTGCTCGCCGCGGCCACGAAGCGGCCCCGCATCCAGGCCCGAGTAGTGGCTGGTGGCGTCGTCACCGCGGCAGCCACGGCGTCGTCGTCGACGATGACGCGGACCTTCCCAGCTCGCCGTAACAGATCTGCCAGCCCACGACCGGGCTGAATGTCGTGGTAGGCCAGGTCGAGTTGAGCCAGCCGGGCGTGGCCCAGACTCAGGTCATGCCGGTCGCCGTACCCAGTGATCAGGCGGTGCTTGGCCACCCAGTCGACCTCCGTGGCCACGTCCTGGGGTCGTCCTGCCTCGATGGCATCCAGGACCCGGGTCCACAGGTCGAGCACCTCGGTATCGAGCGGGCGCGCTGGACCCCGTTGGGCCAGGAACGCGGCTGCGGCTGCGTGGTAGGCCCGCTGCAGTTCGAGGGCACTGGTGTTGCGACCGCGCATGGTCTTGACCTGCGCCCGGCCGGTGAGGTCACGGGACATGGCCCGGATGGCCGCCGGCTTCTGCGCCGGGACCAGGTCAGGCATGGGGATGCCGGCCTCGATCATGCGCAGCACGAGGTCTGTGGCCCCCACTTTGAGCATGGTGGCGGCCTGCAGCATGTTCGAGTCGCCAACGATGATGTGGAGTCGTCGATAGCGATCGGCGTCCGCGTGCGGCTCGTCACGGGTATTGATCATGGGACGAGCCCGAGTGGTCGCGGAGGAGGCACCCTCCCACATGACGTCGGCGCGTTGCGAGAGGCAGTACGTCGGCTTTCCGTCCCCTCCCGGCTCGGGGACGACGATCCGCCCGGCTCCACAGATGAGCTGACGTGACATCAGGAACGGCAACAACTTGTCGGTCAAGGCGGTGAGGTCACCGCTGCGCTCAATGAGGTAGTTCTCGTGGCAACCGTAGGAGTTGCCGGCTGAGTCGACGTTGTTCTTGAACACGTAGATGTCGGCCTCGATGTGCTCCTCGATCAACTGGGCCTGGGCCTGTGACACCAGGTCGAGCATCACCGCGTCCCCGGCCTGCTCTTGGGCCAGCAAGTCGGGCAAGGTGTCGCACTCGGCCGTCGCATATTCCGGATGGTTGCCAACATCGAGGTACAACCGAGACCCGTTTTCCAGGAACACGTTCGAAGACCGAGCCCGGACCACCACTGAGCGGAACATGTACCGGGCCACGTCGTCCGGGCCGAGTTTGCGGCTGCCTTGATGGGTGCAGGCCAGGCCGTACTCGGTCTCGATGCCGTAGATGCGCCGGTCCATGCGGTGACTCTACGCAGCCAGCAGAGCCACGCCGCGCGGCGCGTCGATCCGCATGCCCCCCGCGCACTTACTGCTTCCCGGGCGGTGCCGCCTGAGCGTTGACTCCCGGATGGACACCGCTCGATTCAGTCACTGCCCGCCCTTTTGGATGAACCCGCGGACAAACTCCTCGGCGTTGCCCTCCAGGACCGCGTCGATCTCGTCCAGGACCGCGTCAAGATCATGGTCGAGTTCGGCCTTTCGCGCCGTCAGTCCCGCAGCTGGGAGCGGTTCAGCTTGATGATCGGGCTCGGGGCGCGACCGCTCGGTGCGGGACTGCTCCTGACCAGCCATGGTTCCTCCTCCGGACGCCCAGCGGGCGTCCCTTAACTCTAATCGTCAGCGGGCAGGGCGACGGTCGGCGCTCGGGGCTTCTCCCGGATCAGGGCCGGACAGGTGGCGCAGCAGGGTGGCGGCGTCGGGGCTGCGATCGAGCAGGTCACCGACCAGTTCGCGGGTGCCGCGCAGCGGTTCCAGCGTGGCGATGCGTTGCAGCACCGACTCGCCGGGTACCTCCAGGATGACCGAGTCCCATGACGCTGCGGCCAAGGCGTCCGAGTACCGCCGAACGCATTCCCCTCGAAAATAGGCACGGGTGTCCTGCGGCGGGTTGTGGACAGCATCCGCAACCGCCGTCGGTTCGGTCAGCCGTTCGATGCGGCCCCCCGCTTCGAGTGTTCGGGCCAAGCCCTTGTCGGTGCGCACATCGGACCACTGGATGTCGATGGCGGCGAGCCGCGGGTGGGTCCATGGCAGGTCATCCCGGTCCCGAAAGCCTTGCAGGAGTGCGAGCTTGGCCACCCAGTCGAGTTGGGAGCGGGCGGAGTGCACGTCAATCTCAAGCCGACGCAACACGTCCTCCCAGCGGGTCAGCACCTCCGCGGTGTCGGCGTCGACTTCCCCCCCGTCCCGGACCGCAAGGAACGACTGCACCCGTTCGTAAAAGCTCCACAGCAGTTGGAGTCCGGTCATCCGGCGACCGTCGGCCAACGTGACCAAGGCGGTCAGGGTCGGGTCATGGGAGATGTCGCGCAGCGCTTGGATCGGTTCGGCCAGGCCAAGCTCGGCCAGTCCCCCGGCGACCCCGGCGCCGGGACCAAGCACCTTGGCCCCTTCCTCGATGACGGCCAAGACCAAGGCCGTTGTCCCGAGCTTGAGCAGGCCCGCCACCTCGCACAGATTGGCGTCGCCGATGATCACGTGCAACCGTCGGTACCGCTGCGGAGTCGCGTGCGGTTCGTCGCGGGTGTTGATGATCGGTCGCCGGAAGGTCGTCTCCAGCCCAACCTCGGCCTCGATGAAGTCCGCTCGGCTGGACAGTTGAAATCCCGGCGTCCCCGAGTGCTGTCCGATCCCGACCCGGCCCGCGCCGCAGAGGATCTGCCTGGCGACAAAGAACGGGGTCAGCCCGGCCACGATGTCGCCGAACGGGGTGGTCCGGGACAGCAGGTAGTTTTCATGGGTCCCGTACGACGATCCCTTGCCGTCGGTGTTGTTCTTGTACAGGTTCACCGGGTCACCACGACCCTCCCGGGCGGCCTCCGCGAGCAGGTCAACCGCGCGGGCCATCACGAGTTCGCCGGCGCGATCCCAGGTCAAGGCGTCACGAGGAGTGGTCACCTCTGGTGCGCTGTACTCGGGGTGGGCGTGGTCGACGTACAGGCGGGCACCATTGGTGAGCACAATGTTGGCCATTGTGGGGTCGTCCGCCATCTCGTCGGTGAGCTGGCTGGGGTGGGCCCGAGTGCGGCTCAGTTCGAAGCCGCGGGCATCGGACAATGGCGATTCCCCCGTGTAGTCCCAGATCGCCCGCCGGCTGCGGTGACCGAGCGCTCCGGCGTACGCGAGGACCACCTGGCCGGAGGCCACCATCGGGTTGGCCGTGGCGTGGTTGGGGATGCTGATGCCGTACTCCGTCTCGATCCCCATCACCCGACGTACGCTCATGTGCCCAAGCCTGTCATGGCAGCGAGCGGGCCCCATCGGTCAGCGGCACCGGGCAGACTGGTGAACGTGGGCACAATTCCGCTGCGAACCAAGGTCATGGATGTGTTGTCCCAATTGGGGCGGGCCGCCATCGGCGACCTCGATCAGTGGCAGTTGGAGGCGGTTCGGAATCGGCCGGTGCGGTACGTCCCGCCGATCACCTGGTTCACCGGGCCGGTGTTGCCATCGGTGCGGATCAGCACCAGCGAGATCGAGGTCCGCGACGGCGCCAGCATCGGGGTGCGCTGGTATCACCCGACCCGGTGCCGTCGGCAGCAGGGCCAAGGGTGCCAGCAGGAGCCAAAGGGCCACGCTCTGCACGGTCGCCAGACATTGCCGCTGGTGGTGTACCTGCACGGCGGCGGTTGGGTCGTGGGAAGTCCGGCGAACTACGACCCGCTGTGCACGTTCCTTGCCGAAGCCGCGGAAGTCGTGGTGGCGAGTATCCACTATCGGTTGGCGCCCGAGCATCCGGCGCCGGCCGGCTTGCAAGACTGCATCGACGCAATCGAATGGCTGAGCCGGGAGGGGAAACGGGTGGGCGCCGACTCCGATCGGATGGGCGTCGCCGGCGATTCGGCGGGCGGGAACCTAGCGGCTGCCGCCGTGCAGCATTTCGCCGCGACCGCACGCGAGTCTGGGCGCGCCAATGTGTTGAAGCATCAGGCGTTGCTCTACCCCAGCCTCGATTCGACCTGCCTGTACAAGTCCAAGATCGACCGCGCCAACGGGCCCATGCTGCGCCGATACCAGACGGATGCCTACCTGGCGCTGTACCTCGGTACCGGCCCGGACGCGTTGAGCACCCACGATCCGCGGATCTCACCGATGCTCGGCAGCCTCGCGGGACTGCCGCCGACGCTGATCCAAACCGCCGGTCTCGACCCGTTGCGTGATGAAGGGCTCCGGTACGCCGGCCGGCTCCGCGCCGCCGGGATCGAGGTCGTGGCGACGGACTACTCCCTGTGCCCGCACGGATTCGCGAACTACCCGGGGGCCGGGCGCGGCGGTTGGGCGCACCGCGCGGAACTGGCCCACGAAGTGCGCCAACACCTGCACGCTGGACTGCCCACGTCGGTTCCCCTCGATTGAGCGCAGGGCAATCGGCTGCTCGGTGCGGCGCCGCCGCCCAAGTGCGGATTGGGTCCAGCCCACCGTTATGCTGCCCGTGTGCGTGAGGTCATCGTCTTTTCGGGTTCGGCCCACGAAGCGTTCGCCAGGCGCATTTGTCGCCACCTGCAGTTAGAACTGTCCGAGGTGGACATCAAGCGTTTCAGCAACGACTGCATGCAGGCTCAGCTTCTTGAAAACTGTCGTCAGCGTGATGTGTACATCATCCAACCGCTGGTGCCCCCGACCCAGGATCATTTATTCGAGCTGTTGCTCATGATCGATGCGGCGCGCGGTGCCTCGGCGGCGCAGATCACCGCGGTGATGCCGCACTACGCGTACGCGCGGTCGGACAAGAAGGACGCCTCGCGCATCTCGCTCGGGGGCCGCCTGGTAGCGGACATGCTGGTCACCGCAGGGGTGAACCGAGTGCTCACGATGGCCCTTCATGCCCCCCAGGTGCACGGCTTCTTCTCGGTGCCGGTCGACCACCTGACCGCTATCGGGGTCCTGGCGGATCACTTCCGCGACGGTCGCGACCTGCGTGGGCACGTCGTGGTCTCCCCAGACCTCGGCAACGCCAAGACGGCGACCCAGTTCGCCCGGCTGCTCAAGCTGCCGGTGGCCGCAGGCAGCAAGCAGCGGCTGGCCGATGACAAGGTCGTCATCGACTCCATCGTCGGAGACGTAGCCGGTAAGCCGGCGATCATCCTGGACGACGAGATCGCTACCGGTGGGTCGATGATCGAACTGCTCGACCAACTGGCACGTCGCGGGTGCCCGGGTGCAGCGGTCGCGTGCACGCACGGGCTGTTCGCCGGCAGCGCCGTGGATCGACTCCGTGCACACCCGTTGGTCACCGAGGTGGTCACCACCGATACGGTGCCGTCGCCCAAGGACTGGCCGCAGTTGCAGGTTCGCTCGGTGGCCCAACTGTTCGCAGAGGCGATCGCCCGGATCCATGCCGGCGAGTCGGTCAGTAGCCTCTTCGATGGCGTGGACCCTACGCACGCTCCCCCGCAACAACGCCTGCCCTTCAACCCGTACGTGGGAGCCCCCTGATGGACCCGATCACCAAAGGACGGAGCACCCAGAAGACCCAGTTCGCGCTACCTCCCGTCGCCGCTTTCGCGCTGGACGTAGGTTTGGTCCTCGTCTTCGCCGCCGTGGGCGCGAAGAGTCACGATCAGGCGCTCGACGCGGTCGGCATCCTTGTCATCGGGTGGCCCTTCCTCGTCGGCACGACGATCGGGTGGGCGCTGGCCTGGAAGGTACGCAAGGTCCCACCGATCAGCGCCCACGACGGCGTGTTGGTCTGGCTTGCCACGTTCTCGATCGGGCTTTTGCTGCGCGCCCTGTCCGGCGCCGGGACCGCTGTCACATTCATGGTCGTCACCATGGTCGCCACCGCGGTGCTGTTGCTGGGCTGGCGATTCGTCGCGGATCAGGTGGTCTCCCGCCGCCGCTGAAGCTGGCCGAAACCCTGGGGCGAACTCCCGGCTACCATGACGCCCATGGCCGAACGCGTTCGTTGGGGTATCGCCGGACCTGGCCGTATGGCGGCCGAGATGGCGGCGTCGTTCACGGCTGTCCCGAACGGCGAATTGGTCGCCGTGGGGTCACGCTCCGCCGCTCGGGCCAGGACCTTCGCAGACGCGCACGGCATACCCCGCGCGCACGGGTCGTATGAAGCGCTGGTGGCCGACCCGGACGTCGACGCCATCTATGTGGCCACCCCGCACCCGCAGCACACATCGATAGCCCTCGCAGCGATCGAAGCGGGCAAGGCGCTGTTGGTGGAGAAGTCCTTCACCGCCTCGGTCCAGGACACCACGCGCATCATCGACGCGGCCCGCGCCAAGGGAACCTTCGTCATGGAAGCGATGTGGACCAGGTTCAACCCTGGGGTGGCGGCCATCCGTGAGGCGATCGCCGCTGGGCACATTGGGAAGCTGCGTGCGGTGCATGGTGACCTGACGGCGTTCCGTCCCTTCGACCCCCAGGACAGGTTGTTCGATCCGGCAACGGGTGGCGGCGCGGTCCTGGACCTCGGGGTATACGTCATCTCCTTCACCCAGCACTTCCTGGGCGTACCGGACGTCGTCCACGCTGTAGGCACGGATCTGCCGAACGGCGTGGACGGTGAGTTTGCGTTGCTCTTTGGATACAACGACGGGCGTGCCGCGACGCTGTCGGGATCGTTTGCGTCGTACGGTCCTGGTCGGGTCATGTTGCTGGGCACCGAGGGCTGGATCGACGTTCACCCACGCTTCCACCGCATGTCCTCGATCACGATCTGGCGGGGCAAGACTCCGCAGGAATTGACGTTCGAGTCGGGCTACCACTTCGAGGTGATTCATGCCAGCGAATGCATCGCGGCTGGGCTCACCGAGTCCGACATCATGCCATTGCGGGACACGCTGGCCGTTCAGGAACTGATGGCGCAGGTGCTGGCCCAGCTTCACCCAAACGTCTAACGCCTTACGGTTCGCCAGACGGTCAGAGCCCGCAGCCTGGTCGTTACCACCATGCGCGGGCGCTTTCGGTGGGGCCATCGACCTCGGTCAGCCCCGCGTCGATGACCCGGATCGGTGCGCCGGTCGAGCGACGCCAGTCCCGGGCGTCGGGTTCGATGACCCGCACCCGGGCGTCGTCGGCAAGCCATCTGGCCGCAACCGCCGGGTCCACCCGGACCAACGCCTCCCAGGCCAGTTGGGCGGCGTGCCCGCACTGGGCAGCAGCCTTGCCAGTGCTCAGCTCGGCCAACGGACTGAGCGCAATCGTGACGACGCGCGGCTGCGGAACTTCGTCGAGCGCTGGCATCTCGCCAGGTGCCGATCGCGGAAATTGAGTCCCGCTGACCTGCAGTTTGGCCAGCTCCGGAGGCAGTGGTCGGACCGGGGCGGGCACGAAGGCGCGAATCTGCGCCCGATCGCCTGGACCCTCCCTGACAGTTACCCCGGGCAGCGCCTGGACCTCCTCCCAGCGGATCCCACGGGCTCGGCGGACCAGCTTGCGGATTCTGCCGTTTCGCCAATGACGCAGATAGTCCGCCCACTGCCCCGTACCGACGCTGCGCGGGTCCGTGAGCAAGCACACGACCGCCCGTGCCGCGCTCTGGCAGACCTCCACGTGTGTCGCCAGGTGCTGCTTGTCGTAGCGGACCGCAAGCTGCATCCCCCATTCGATATCGGTGGGGAAGCCGAGGCTAGCCGGCCAGCTCAGCGAAACGGGCTGGTCCGACGCAGGCTCGGCAGGCTGAGTTTCTTCCTCGCCGATGACCCGATCGCCCGCTCCCCCGATCACGCTGATCACAGGTACCTGGGGGAGGCTGCGACCTCCTGTACCGGTTGGGCCTGCTGAACCGGTTGGGCTTGCGGCACCTCCGCGCTCCCATCGGCCCGCTCCTGTGCGGCAATTCGGCGTACCTCGATCACCCGCTCGCCGCGGCGCCCCGACACCCGCAGCCAATCCTCCGGGTTGGAGGTGTTCGGCAGATCCTCGTTCTCGATGAACTCGGCACGGCACGCGTCCAGCAGTTGGCCCGTGGTGATTCCCCGCTCGCCGCTGGACAGGAGCGCCTTGATGGCGGCCCGCTTGGCCCGGTCGACAATGTTCTGGATCATCGCACCGCTGGCGAAGTCACCGAAGTAGAGCACTTCACGCTCACCAGTCGCGAGGGCCACTTCCAGGTAGCGGTTGTCCGGTGTCCGCCCGTACATCCGAGCCACCACCGTCTCGATCATCGCCTCGACGGTGGCCTGCGCGGAGCCGTCGTGCGCGGCCAACTCATCCGCGTGCAGTGGCAGTTCCGCCGTCAGGTATTTGCCGAAGATGTCCCGCGCCGATGGTGAGTCGGGCCGTTCGATCTTGATTTTGGCATCGAGCCGGCCGGGGCGAAGGATCGCCGGGTCGATCATGTCTTCGCGGTTGGACGCGCCGATCACGATCACGTTGTCCAGCCGTTCCACACCGTCGATCTCGGCGAGCAGTTGCGGCACGATCGTCGTCTCGACGTCGGAGGACAGACCCGACCCTCGGGTGCGGAACATCGAGTCCATCTCGTCGAAGAACACCACGACCGGAGCCCCACCGGAGGCGTGTTCCCTGGCCCGCTGGAAGATCAGTCGGATCTGTCGTTCGGTCTCACCGACATACTTGTTCAACAGCTCCGGACCTTTGACGTTCAGGAAGTAGGCCGCGGTGTTCTCGGGGTCGGTTGACTGGTCGATGCCGCGCAGCTGCGCGCTCTGCCGGGCCAGCGATGCCGCGACCGCCTTGGCGATCAAGGTCTTGCCACAGCCGGGCGGTCCGTACAGAAGCACCCCCTTCGGCGGGCGAAGGTGGTGCTCCCGGAACAACTCCGGGTGCAGGTAGGGCAGCTCGACGGCATCCCGGATCGCCTCGATCTGGGATGCTAGCCCGCCGATGTCCTCGTAGCTGACGTCGGGCACCTCTTCGAGGATCATGTCCTCGACCTCCGCCTTCGGGATCACTTCATAGGCGAAACCGCTGCGCAGATCGAGCAGCACAAGGTCGCCTTGGCGCAACCGCTCACCGTGCAGGCTTGCGGCCCGGCGGACCACCCGGTGCTCCTCGCCGTGCAGCACGACGACAACCCGGTCGTGCCCGAGCGTCTCGTGCACCGTGACCACCTGGCCAAGATCCTCAAAGCGCAGCGTCTCGACGACCGCCATTGCATCGTTCATCCGAACTTCCACACCCGGGCGCAGGGTTTCCAGCGGCACCTCGGGACTCATGGTGACCCGCATCTTGCGCCCAGCGGTCATCACATCGACGGTGCCGTCTTCGTGCGGGTGCACCACCTGCCCGTAGGACGATGGCGGCGTCGCGAGCATCTCCACCTGATGCTTGAGGTTCACCAGCTCGTCGCGCGCCTGCTTCAAGGCGATCACGAGCATTTGGTTCTTGCGGCCCAGGTCGGCATTGGACGTTTCCATCCGTGGGCCGACCGCTCTGATCGCGGCAGGGTCTTGGCTCATCCCTTCACCTCCTGCACGAGGTCCTCCGGGCCGTCGTGGCCGGTCTCCTCGTCTGGGTGCTGATCATCATCGGTGTCGTTGACGGACAGATCCAGGCCGGCGGATCGTGTCAGGCGACGCAGTTTGCGCTCTGAGACGGGCCGCTCCCCCATGCTCTCCGGCTCCCAAGCGTCCGGCGGCACGGCGTCCCAAGCGCCCGCGCGCAGCCGGCCCTGGTCGTCGTAGGCGCTGGCGGCCGGGCGCCGCTTGCGCCGTGGCGCGCTCACTCCGGGGGCCAGCCGACGGGTGGTGATCAGGAAGCCGGTGTGAGCGTGCATGCGGTGCTCTGGACGGACGGCCAGCCCCTCCAGGTGCCACCCTCGGACCAGCGACTCCCAGGCCGAGGGTTCGGTGAATCCCCCACGGTCCCGGGCTGCCTCAGCCAGCCGCGAGAGCTGGGTGACGGTTGCGACGTAGCAGATCAACACGCCTCCAGGGACCAACGCTTGTGCCACGACATCGAGACATTCCCACGGCGCCAGCATGTCCAAGACGACCCGGTCGACGGTGCCCGGCTGCACCGACCTGGGCAGTTCCTGCGCCAGGTCGCCGACCGACACCTCCCAGGCCGGGTGCCGGCCGCCGAAGAACGCTTCGACATTGGCTTGTGCGATCTGGGCGAACTCGGCCCGTCGCTCGAAAGAGTGCACTCGGCCACCGTCACCAACCGCACGCAGCAAGGACATGGTCAGGGCGCCCGAACCGACTCCGGCCTCGACGACGTGGGCCCCTGGGAATATGTCGCCCATCATGACGATCTGCCCTGCATCTTTGGGGTAGATGACCTGGGCGCCACGCGGCATCGACATCACGTAGTCGGTCAGCAATGGGCGCAGCGCAAGGTACTCCACCCCGGCGGTGTTGGTGATGGTGGAGCCGTCCGGCGCACCGATCAACGCGTCGTGATCCAACGATCCGCGGTGGGTGAAAAACTGCTTTCCGGGCAGCAGCGTGATGGTGTGCATCCGGCCCTTGGCATCGGTGAGTTGCACCCGCTCGCCGGGACGCATCGCGCCACGCCGGGAGGCGGAGCCAGTTGGCGCGGGCGAAGCCGTCGGGTCCATCATGATGCCCCAGTCTAGGTCGGGGCCTTGGATTGGTTCGCGCAGGTTTCCTGGGGTGGACCGCTGATCCTGCCCGCTGAACTGGTCAGCTCAGCGCGCGGTCGATGTCGTCGGCCAGGACGACCCCCGTGATCTGTCCGGACGGCGCCCGCAAGGCGATGAACGTCGCCGGAGCCTGGGACATCCGGGCTACGACGGCGGCCAGGTCAAGCGGTCGCGATGGGTCGATGTCCAGGATCCATCCTGCCGGCTGGGCCAGGACGAAAGCGCTGGTGGGGACCGACCACAGTTGCTCGAGGCTCAAGCCTTGAGCCGGCCTGGTGTCCAGGATTCCCTGCGGCGCCCCGGTGTGGTCGAGCACCACCACGACCGCACTCCCACCGAACTCGGCGCCAAGGCGGACCGCTTCGGCCAACGGCATGGTGTCGGCCACGAGCATCACGGGCCGGGCCAGGTCACGGACCTGCACGGTGGCAAGCCGGTCGGAGGCGTGCCCTGAACGGATCGCCTGGGAGGCCCCGAACCACAGGAAGGCACCGATCAATGCCATCCAGATCAGCGCGAACATCGACGGCGGTTCGCCATCAAGCATGGGCTTGACCAAAAACCACAGCACCAGCGCGATGGTCAACACGCGGCCCGACCAGCCGGCCGCGATCATCCCGGAGGATCGGCGCCCGGTCAGCTTCCAGACCACGGCGTCGACCAGGAAGCCACCGTCCAGCGGCAGCCCCGGCAGCAAGTTGAATGCTCCGACCAGGAGGTTGGCGTACGCCGCCGCCCAGAGCAGCCCGTACGCGGCCGGCTGGTGTACCTGCGGCAGCAGCAACCAGCAGGCTCCGCCAACCGCCAGATTCGCCAACGGTCCGACGACCGCGACCAGGGCGCTGCGCCCCGGGGTCGCGCTGGAGGGGTTGTACGCCGTGTGCCCGCCCCACAGGTTGGCGACCACCCGGTCGACCGGGTAGCCGCAGCGCTGGGCGGCGACCGCGTGCGCCGCCTCGTGCACGAGCACAGAGGCAAGCAAGATCACCGCACCGGCCGCAGCCACGAGGTAGGCCAAGACGCCGAGCTGTGGTGCCCCCGCGCGAATCTGCGAGCCGTACCAGGCGATCAACACCAGTGCGATCAGGCCCCACCCCTTGCCGAGGTAGACCGGCACGCCGCCGACGGTCGCGATCCGCAGGCCGTGCTCCGCTGATCGCCGGTGCGGCTGCTCCTGCGACATGCCATGACCCTATGTCACGCTGTTGTCGGCGCTTGGGTGGGCCAACCCGCTCAGGGCACTGGGGTGAGCGCTCGGGAATGTCGGTGCGTGCGCATAGCCTGAGCGGTATGGTGCAGGCTTCCGTGAACCGTGCGGCGATATCACCCAGTCGGGCGGCGGATTTCATGCAGTGTCCGCTGCTCTACCGGTTCCGGGTGATCGACCGGCTGCCGGAGGCGCCTTCGCCGGCTGCTGCGCGGGGGACGTTGGTGCATGCGGCGCTGGAACGGCTCTTCGACCTGCCCGCCCAGGAGCGGACTCGGGAGTCGGCGGCGGCCCTGCTCGGACCCTGTTGGTCTGAGGTGCTCCAGGAGCGGGCCGAGTACGCGGAACTGGTCAACGGCTCCGATGAGGTCGCCCTGGCCGCCTGGCTCGAAGACGCGCTGCGCCTGATCGATCGGTGGTTCACCCTGGAGGATCCCACCCGTCTCGAGCCGGCCGAACGCGAGCTGTACGTCGAGACCGAGATCGACGGCCTGGTCTTGCGAGGGTACGTCGACCGGCTGGACGTGGCACCGGATGGACGGATGCGCATCGTGGACTACAAGACCGGCCGATCGCCCTCGCTGCTGTTCGAGGCCAAGGCGCTGTTCCAGATCAAGTTCTACGCGCTGGTGCTCTGGCGGTTGCGCGGCCGGGTGCCGACGCTGTTGCAGTTGGTGTACCTGGTGCTGCGTTACGCCCCCGACGAAGACGATCTGCTTGCCGTGCAGCGCAAGGTGCAGTCGTTGTGGGCCGCCATCGCCCGGGCCGTGGCTACCGGTGACTTCCGGGCCTCACCCGGACGGCTTTGCGGATGGTGCGACCACCGGGCGCTCTGCCCGGCGTGGGGTGGCACACCTCCGCCATGGCCCGAGCGTGCTGTGGAGTCAGCCCTCGACCCAGCCGGCGCAGACGACGCGGGCCCAGCTGAGGAATGAGCCCACCTGAGGCAACGCCGGGCACCTCAGCTCCGTCCCGTCGCGTCATCCAGCGCCGGCGAACCCGTGGTCAATTGCGCTCCTGGGGGACGAACTCGTCCTTCAGACCGCGAGCGCGGTGAGGTCGGTCACGCGCATCCCCTCCAGCGTCGGCACGACGACGACGCCCGGCAGCGGCTGGGGATCGACGACGTTGGGAACCACGATGGTCCGCGCCCCGGCGGCGTAGGCCGAGTGCATTCCGTTCATCGAGTCCTCGATCGCAAGACACCGATCGATCGGCACGGCCAGGCGCGCAGCAGCGGTGAGGTAGGGCTCCGGGTGCGGCTTGCCGTTGGTGACCTGATCGCCGGTGACCACCACGTCGAACATGTCGGCGGGCAAGGCCTCCAACACCGCGTCCGCCAAGCTGGACCAGGACATGGTGACCAGCGCCATCGGTACACGGAGGCTGCGCAATTCGGTGAGCAGCTCAGGCACCCCCGCTCGGAACGGCAGATGCTCGCGAACCCGACGGGTCACACCCACCAGCAGGGCGTCCACGATCTGCAGGTCCGTGAGCGGCAGCCCAGCCTTGGTGCGGATCGCGGCGGCGGACACCAGCAGCGCGGATCCGACCTGCTCCCGCGCGTCCGCGTCAGTCCATTGACCACCGTAGGAGGCAACCAGTTCTTGCTCTGCCTCCCACCAGTAGTGCTCGGTGTCGACCAGGGTGCCGTCGAGGTCCCACAGAACGGCTGCCGGAAGTTCCCCGACGACACCAGAAGGCACCGACTCACGTGGCATTGAAGTACTTCGCCTCCGGATGATGCACGATCAGGGCATCGGTGGACTGCTCGGGGTGCAACTGCAGTTCTTGCGACAACGTCACGCCGATCTGCTCCGGGCGCAGCAATGCAACGAGCTGACGACGGTGCTCCAGATCCGGACAGGCCGGGTAGCCGAACGAGTACCGCGATCCCCGATACCCCTGGTGCAGGATCGCCTCAAGGGCGGGGTCGTCCTCGCCGGCCAGGCCGAGTTCGCTGCGCACCCGCGCGTGCCAGCATTCCGCCAGCGCTTCGGTCAGCTGCACCGACAGACCGTGCAACTCCAAATAGTCGCGATAGGCATTCGAACTGAACAGCTCGCCGGTCGCCACCGCGAGGCGGTCTCCCATCGTGACCAACTGGAACGCGATCACATCCGGTTGACCGTCGAGTTCGAACTCGGCGCGGTCCCGAAAAAAGTCGGCCAGGCAGAGCCGCCGGTCCCGACGCTGCCGAGGGAAACCGAACCGCTGCGGCTCCCAGGTCTGCCCCACCGGCGCGTCAACGGACTGTGGGCCCAGGACGACGAGGTCGTTGCCCTCGGAGACGCACGGGAAGTAGCCGTAGACGACGGCCGCTCGGGCCAAATCGTCGGTGCGCAGCCGCTCAAGCCACATCCGTAGTCGTGGCCGTCCCTCGGTCGCGACCAGTTCGTCGTACGATCGGCCAAGGAAGGTCGCCCGCTCGTCGAGGTAGGCCGCATAGTCAGCGAGCGCGATCCCCTTGACCACTCGAGTCCCCCAAAACGGCGGGGTCGGTAGCTCGATGTTTCGCGCCACGTCGGAGCGGGTGGTGTCGAACAGTTCGCCGTCTTCGCCGAGGCGGCCTCCCCGTGGCGCCGCAGGCCGAGTGCGCACCCGGCGACCGCGCAGGGCCGGCAGCGTCTGCGAGACATCGACCCCCCGCTCCTTGGCCTGGGCGATGGCGTCCATCAATCGCAAGCCCTCGAATGCGTCCCGCGCGTACCGGACCTCCCCGGGATGCATCGCGGCCAAGTCTTCTTCGACGTACGCCCTGGTCAGAGCGGCTCCACCGAGCAGCACGGGCCAACGCCGCGCCAGGCCCCGTGCGTCCAGTTCAGCCAGGTTTTCCAGTTCAGCCAGGTTTTCCTTCATCACCACCGTCGACTTGACCAGGAGGCCGCTCATCCCCAGGGCATCCACCTCGGCTTCCTGCGCGGCGGTGACGATTTCGGAGATAGTTCGCTTGATGCCGATGTTCACCACGCGGTAGCCGTTGTTCGACAAGATGATGTCAACGAGGTTCTTGCCGATGTCGTGGACGTCGCCTTTGACCGTGGCCAGCAGGATGGACCCGCGCGCCAGACGCGGACCGCCCCCGGAGGTCGCCTCGATGTGCGGCTCCAGGTGAGCCACGGCCGCTTTCATCGTTTCAGCCGACTGCAGCACGAACGGCAACTGCATGGCGCCGGACCCGAACAATTCCCCGACTGTCTGCATCCCGGGCAGCAGGTGGTCGTTGATGATCGCCAAGGGATCGGTCCCCTGCGCCAACGCCGCGTCCAGGTCGGTGTCCAGACCATTGCGTTCACCGTCGACGATTCGCTGGGCCAGTCGCTGTTCCAACGGCAGCCCAGCCAACGCATCGGCCCGCGATGCGCGCAACGAGGCCGCGTCGACGCCCTCGAAGAGCTCAAGCATCCGCGCCAGCGGGTCGTAGTCATCCCGACGCCGGTCATAGACCAGATCCAGCGCGGTCTCTCGCTGCTCTTGCGGGATTCGAGCCATCGGCACGATCTTCGCCGAGTTCACGATCGCGCTGCTCAGGCCAGCCTTGACGCATTCAGCGAGGAACACCGAGTTCAGGACCAACCGGGCGGCCGGCTTCAGACCGAACGACACGTTGGACACGCCAAGGGTGGTCTGCACTCCCGGGTAGGCCGACGTGATCGCTGAGATCGCCTTGATCGTCTCGATGGCGTCTCGGCGAGTCTCTTCCTGTCCGGTGGAGATCGGGAAGGTCAGTGAGTCGACGATGATGTCTTCGACCCGCATCCCCCACGTGCTGGTGAGCTCGTCGATCAACCGGCTGGCCACGGCGGTCTTGTGCTCGGCGGTTCGGGCCTGTCCGGTCTCATCGATGGTGAGTGCGACCACCGCAGCCCCGTGCTCGGCAGCGACCCGCATGGTCCGTACGAAGCGGGAATCCGGTCCGTCACCATCCTCGTAGTTCACCGAGTTGATCACCGCGCGACCACCAAGCCGTTCCAGGCCAGCCTCCAGAACGGCTGGTTCGGTGGAGTCCAGGACCAGCGGCAGGGTGCTCGCGGTGGCCAGCCGACGGGCCAACTCGGACATGTCGGCTGCCCCGTCCCGGCCGACGTAGTCGACGCACACGTCGAGCAAATGGGCGCCGTCCCGGGTTTGATCGCGGGCGATCTCGATGCAATCGTCCCAGCGTTGCTCGAGCATCGCTTCCCGGAACGCCTTGGACCCATTCGCATTCGTCCGCTCCCCGATCGAAAGGAACGAGGCGTCCTGGCGGAACGGAACCGCACTGTACAACGACGCCACCGACGGCTCGGGTTGCGGATTCCGGACCGGCACCTGCTGTCCGCGCACCGCCTGGACGACCGCCGCCAGATGCTCGGGGGTGGTTCCGCAGCATCCGCCGACCATCGCGACGCCGTACTCGGCAATGAAACGGCTGTGTGCCTCGGCGAGCTCGGCCGGCGACAAGGGGTAGCGCGCCCCGTCGGCGGTGAGTTGTGGGAGACCGGCATTGGGCAGGCAGCTGATCGGGATACCCGCGTGCCGGGACAGGTGTCGGAGGTGTTCGCTCATCTCAGCCGGGCCAGTCGCGCAGTTCAACCCGATGGCGTCGATCCCCAGTGCCTCCAGTGCGGTGAGTGCGGCGCCGATCTCGGATCCGACCAGCATCGTGCCGGTGGTTTCGACGGTGACCTGCACCAGCACCGGCAGGTCCGATCCGGCCACGGACAGGGCCCGTTTCGACCCGATCACGGCGGCTTTGGCCTGCAGCAGGTCCTGGCACGTCTCCACCAGCAACGCGTCCGATCCACCCTCGATCAGTCCGGCGGCACACTGCTGGTAGGCATCGCGCAGGTCGGCGTATGACGCGTGGCCCAGCGATGGGAGTTTGGTGCCTGGCCCGATCGAACCGATGACGAACCGCGGATGCTGCGGTGTGGACCACTGCGCCACTGTCTGCGCGGCGATCCGGGCGCCGGCCAGGGCGAGTTCGTAGGTCCGTTCCGAGATGTCGTACTCGCCGAGGTTGGCCAGGTTGGCCCCGAACGTGTTGGTCTCGATGGCGTCGACGCCGACGGCCAGGTACGCCTCATGGACCGTGCGGACGATGTCCGGCCGGGTCACATTCAGGATCTCGTTGCAGCCCTCGAGGCCCTGGAAGTCCTCAAGGCTCGGATCGGCGTCCTGGAGCATCGTGCCCATGGCGCCGTCAACCACCAGCACCCGCGAGCCGAGCCTTTCGCGGAACCTCGCGGCGCCCGAAGGGGCAGGGCTGCTAGGCGTTTCCATTCGGACCATGGTACCGGGGCCAACGGTCTCCACCGATTCGGTCCCGGGTGTCCAGCCTGGTACCGAGCAACACACCAGGGGCGTCGGGTCGTAGGCTGAGTGTTCCCGGGTCGTCCCCAGCAGACGGCCTGAGCGCGCGCCTCGCCAACCGGCGTGCGTCCGATGAGGGGGGCGATGAGGGGTGAGCCAGATGCGCGACGTTCCGCGGCCGCTGCGTGACCCGATCGTCATCGCGGCTTTCGAAGGCTGGAATGATGCCGGCGAAGGCGCTACGTCGGTCATCGAGCATCTCCGCCAAGTGTGGGATGCGCAGATCGTGGCCGAGATCGACCCCGAGGAGTATTACGACTTCCAGGTCAACCGGCCGCGGGTGCACCGCAGTGAATCTGGTCGGCAGATCTCTTGGCCCTCCACGCGGGTCCTGCTGACCCAGGATCCGCACTCGTCCCGCGATGTGCTGCTGGTCGCCGGGATCGAACCTTCGCTGCGTTGGCGTGCCTTCGTCGTCGAACTACTCGACCTCCTGCGATCCGTGAACGCGTCCACGCTGGTCTGCCTTGGCGCGCTGCTCGCCGATGTGCCGCACAGCCGTCCGATCCCGGTGACTGTGACCTCGGACGACCCGGCCCTGGTTCGTCGGCACGACTTGGAACCCAGCAGTTACGAGGGACCGACCGGCATCGTCGGGGTGCTCGCCGACGCGGCCACCAAGGCGAACCTTCCGGCGATGTCCTGTTGGGCAGCCGTCCCGCATTATGCGGCCGGGGCTGCTTGCCCGAAAGCCGTGCTTGCACTCCTGGACCGGCTCGAGGACCTGCTCGACGTGAGCGTGCCCCGCCTGGATTTGGAAGAGAAGGCCCGCGCCTGGGAGCGGGGGGTGGACGAGTTGGCCGCCTCCGATGAGGAGGTCGCAGAGTACGTGCAGGTGTTGGAGCAGGCTCAGGACACCGCCGACCACCCGGAGGCCAGTGGTGACGCAATCGCTCGGGAGTTCGAGCGGTACCTGCGTCGCCGCCGTGGGGACCCCGGCTCCTAGGCCAGCGCGCAGGAGCTCGCCGGCCTCAGAGCCTGATACCAAGCAGCGCGTCTACCGCGCGGGCAACCGGGTGGTCGAGGCTACCGATATCTATGGAGCCTCGATGGACGGGCGTGGGCTCGCGGCTCAGGACCGCTGTAGCCCATGCATCGACCGTGGTCAGTGCGGCTGGGGCGTTCAGATCATCCCGCAGCTGTTCGCGCAGCGTCGCAATGACCGGCAGACCGTCCCCGGCACCGGACCGGCAGGCGCGCCGCCACAGGTCCAGACGTTGTCTCGCGGCGGCGACCAGCTCCTCGTCCCAATCCCAAGGGCGGCGGTAGTGCTGGGCCAAGAGGACCAACCGGACCACCATCGGGTCCTCGCCTTGCTCAAGCAGTTTCGAGACGAGCACGAGGTTACCCCGCGACTTGCTCATCTTCGCCCCGTCCAGACCCACCATGGCTTGATGCACATAGGCCTGCGCGAAGGTCGGGCACCGGCACAGTGCGGTGGCTTGGACGGCGCTCATCTCGTGATGCGGGAAAATGAGGTCATCGCCACCGCCTTGGATGTCGAACGGGATGCCGAGTTGGTCTGAGGCGATCGCGGTGCACTCGATGTGCCAACCAGGACGGCCGGCGCCAAGCACGTCGCTGGGCCAGCTCGGTTCATCGGGTCGAGCGGCCCGCCACAGCAGCGGGTCGAGGGGATCCCGTTTACCGGGTCGTTCCGGGTCACCGCCGCGGTCGGCGAAGACGGACAGCATCCGCTCGCGGCTCCAGCCCGACACCCTTCCGAAGTCTGGTCGTTGGGTCAGGTCGAGGTAGACGTCGCCAGCGTCTGCCGCATCCGCCTGGCCAGGGTGAACCGGCAGCCGGTAGGTCGCCCCATCGGCCACCAGCGTGCTGACCGCTGCTTCGATGATGTCCATGGACTCGACAACGCCCAGAAAGCAGGTGGGTGGGAGCACTCGCAGGGCAGCCATGTCGTCGCGGAACAGCTGGATCTCGCGCTCGGCCAAGTCACGCCAGTCGATGCCGTCCCGATGTGCCCGCTCAAAGAGCGGGTCGTCGACGTCAGTGACGTTCTGCACGTAGCTGACGTCGCGGCCGGTATCGCGCAACACCCGACCCAACAGATCAAACGTCACGTACGTGGCCGCGTGGCCCAGGTGGGTGGCGTCGTACGGCGTAATGCCACAGACGTACATGCCAACGCGCGACCCCAGCTGCAGCTCTACGACCTCACCGCGGGCCGTGTCATACACCCGGACCGGGCTGGCGGTGGGATCGGGTTGGAGCAGTGGGAACTCGAGGATCGGCCAGGACTTCACCCCGGCAGCCTAACGCCGGGCGGCGACCGATTCGTGCACGGCCCAGCACCAGGGGGGCTAGAGCGGCGGCCAGGGAACGCTCGGCCAGCCGCTCGGCGTGAGCGGGTACCGGCCGGTCGTGCACAGCACGCGAACCCGGTCGGTCAGCGCCGCGATCTCGGCGCCGGTCAGCAATGGTGTGAGACCGCGGCGAAGCGAACTAGGGGACATCTCCAGTTGGCCCACCAACTGCTGCAGTCGAATCAGGTCGGCCTGGCGGATCGGTTCACCCTCCCAGCCCCACAACACCGTTCGCAACTTGTCTTCGCTGTGCAGGCTCACGCCGTGGTCCACCCCCCACAGGCCTGCGGTCGAATCGCGCAGCACGTGCGAGCCTTTGCGGTCACTGTTGTTCAGCACGGCGTCGAGCACGGCCATGGCGGCCAGTTCGGCGGAGTCGGCGTGGGCGACCTGAACCGCTCGACCATCGGACATCCGGCCACTGAGCACCGGCAGATATCCGGGCGGGACAGCATCGACGCCAGCGATCAGGATGTCGGGACTGGGCTGGGTGGACTCCAACGGGGTCTTCGGGGTGTCGGTGTCGTCCGGGTCCTCGTCGTCGGGCAGCCGGGTCACCCAGTGCTGCACCGAACCGGGCCCGTGCGGTCCGTCCCGCAGAATCGTCGCCGGCACCAGGTCCCAGCCGCCGGCGGCCGAGATGAGGTAGGCAGCCACCTCCCGGTGGGCCAGGTGGCCATCGGGAAAGTCCCACAGCGGTCGTTCGCCACGAATCGGTTTGTAGATGGCGTGTCCCCCGGCCAACCGGACCAGGAACACCGCATTGGAGGCATCCCCCAACCGTGCGATGACTTGAAGCTCTCCCGAGGCAAGCCGTCGTTCGTCCGGTGGCCCGGCGCCGAGTCGGGTCAACGTCGATAGCCGTTGGCGCGAGGACAGATGTGACCGGCTGGGTCAAGTGGTCCAGCGCAGAACGGGCACGGCGGTCGGCCCGCCCGGACCACCTTGCTGGTGCGCCTGGCGAAGGCTCGAGCCACCGCGGGAGCGAGCGAAATGCGCAAGACCAGTTGGGTCGGGTCAGTCGCCGGGTCACGCTCGGCCGATTCGGCGAGCTCGTCGGGGTCGTCAAAGGCGTCGCCAGCCGCGTGGCACTCGATGATGACCACGCTTCGGTTCGGGTCCCAGCTCAGGCCCATGGTGCCAACCCGAAACTCTTCTTCGATCGGAGTCTCCAGCGGCGCCAGGTCGGTGTGCTCCGCGGCGGCCTGCTCGGCTGCCGCTCCACCGGCGTAATCATCGAGCAGGTCGTTGACCCGGTCGGCGAGGATGCTGACCTGAGCCTTCTCCAAGGAGACGGAGGTGACTCGCCCGTTACCGCTGGCCTGCAGGAAGAACTGGCGCTGCCCCGGGGTCCCAACCGTACCGGCGACAAAACGCTGCGGCGGGTCGTAGTCGATCAGAGCCATACGACGACTTTAACGACCATGTGAACGACACACGAATAGCCTCTACGGCGCGCCCGCTCCCCCGCCGACGACGGCATCCGAAGGAGGCGTCCCATCCTTGGACTGTTCGGGCGGAGGTTGCAGCAGGTTCGCCAGCGATGTTCCGCTGTCGTTGACTCGCACCACGAACGGCCGGCCTGGGGTGTAACGGATCACGGATACGCCCGCCGGATCGACGACATACCGCTGGAAGAGGTCCAGGTGGGTGCCCGCGGCGTCGGCGATGACCGCCTTGATGACGTCACCATGCGAGACGGCCACCCAGACGGCGTGTTCCCCGTGCAGCCGGCCGACGTCTGCGTCGATCTCTCGGACCGCAGCCACCGCGCGAGCGGCCATTGCCGCGATGGACTCACCGGGGTAGTCCTGCCCGTCTGGAAACCGGGCCGCACTGGGCTGCTGTTGGACGACCTGCCAGAGCGGTTCCTTGACCAGGTCCTGGATCGACTGACCGGTCCAGGCACCGTACCGGCATTCCGCCAGCCGCTCATCGAATCCGACCTCAGCCTGGGGCAACAGCTTGGCAAGCGCTTCGGCGGTCTGCACGCATCGTTGTAGCGGGCTGCTCACGATCCGATGCACCGGTATTCCAGCCAGCCGCGCCGCGACGGCGCTGACCTGTTCTCGGCCGGTCTCATCGAGGTCGACGTCAGGGGTCCAACCGGCGAGGGTGGCCTTGGCGTTGGCGGCGGTACGGCCGTGACGAATCAAGACACTGACAGGCACCGCCCTAGCGTACGAGTGCGCGCGGTCGACCCGCACCTTCGATCGGCACATTCAACCTGGCACCTGCCACCGGCAGCTTCGAGCTGGCATGGCCATAGCCCGCAGAACGAGATCTCGGCCCAAGTGGTGTCCAACGGTCCAGCAGTGATGTCATGTCCCACGTGATCGTGGACAAGGCGGTGTATCGAGACGGCCTGCGAGGCGCGTGCGCAGACCCCGGCGCCGAGCTCGAACGGGTCCGCGCCGAAGGACTCGGGTTCGTCTGGGTCGGTATGAAGGACCCCACGGACGCCGAGTTCAAGGCTATGAATGCCGAATTGCGGTTGCCGCCATTGGCCGTTGAAGACGCCCTGCACGGCAACCAACGCCCCAAGATCGACTTCTACGACGACTGCATGTTTGTTGTGCTGAAAACGCTGCGTTACCTCGACGCCACCAGTGACGTCGAGACGGGTGAGCTCATGATGTTCGTCGGCGACCAGTTCGTTTTGACGGTCCGCAAGGGTGAGGTGAACCCACTGGCCAACCTTCGTCGGCGGCTGGAGGCCCAACCGGAGGCGTTGCGCTACGGCCCGGTCTCGGTGATGCATGCGGTCATCGACCTCGTGGTGGACGCCTATCGAGCGATCGACGTCGAACTGAGCTCCGACCTGGAGTCGATCGAGGAGATGGTCTTGGGCGGGCTGGGCGACGCCCAAGGTGGCGACATCTACCGGCTTAAGCGTGAGGTGCTCGAATTCAAGCGAGCCGCCGTACCGCTGGTCTACCCGTTACGCCGGCTGATCAGTGAGCAACGAATCCCCAAGAAGACCAAGCCCTTCTTCTCCGACGTCCTGGACCATCTCCTCCAGGTCGTCGATCACGCAGAGTCCTACGACCGCCTGCTCACCGACATCCTGTCGGCGTTTCTGGCACTCCAGACGGCGCGGACCAACGATGACATGCGCCGCATCTCCGCATGGGTAGCCATCGCGGCGGTGCCGACCATGATCGCTGGGATTTACGGCATGAACTTCGACAACATGCCGGAGTTGCACAGCTCGTACGGCTACTTCGTCGTGATCGGGCTGATCGCGATGGTGTGTGCCACCTTATACATCACCTTTCGCCGGTCCGGCTGGCTCTAGCGAAGATCAGCGAGCCTGCAGCCACCCCGTACCTAAGGCGAGCGCCAGCAGCAACCCGAGTGTTACCCGATAGTAGATGAAGGGCCGCAGCGAGTTGGACGCCACGAACCGGAGCAGCCAAGCGATCGAGGCGTAGGCCACCACAAACGAAACCGCGAGCCCGACGATCATCGGACCGATCGCTATGACTGCCGTGTCCACATCTTTGAGTCCGAAGAGTCCCGCTGCGGTGAGTACCGGAATGGCCAAGAAGAACGACAGCCGGGTGGCAACCACACGGTTGAGGCCGGCGAACAGGCCGGCTGAGATGGTGGCCCCGGATCGCGAGATCCCGGGGATCGGCGAAAGCACCTGGACCAGACCGATGACCAGACCATCACGGATGGTGACGTCGTCCTCGGCGCGTTCGGCGTCGGTGCCCACCCGCCGGTCGTGCACCCGCTCGGCATACCACATCACCGCGCTCCAAAGGACGAGTGCGATCGCGACCACCCAGAGGGACCGCAGCGGACCTTGGATCAGGTCCCGACCCAAGAACCCCACAATGCAGACCGGAAGCGAGCCGACGATGACGGCCCAAGCGAGCGTGTAGTCGTGCGCGTCCCGGGCCTGCGGGTCGCGCAAACCCGCCACCCAAGCGCGAAACAGCCGCGTGATATCCCGCCAGAAGTAGATCAACGTGGCGACGATGGCCCCGATCTGGATGGTCGCCGTATACCCGGTCACGGTCGGGTGGTCGACCTGCAGACCGAGCAGCTTCTCCGCTACCGTCAAATGCGCCGTTGAGGAGACCGGCAGATACTCGGTGAGCCCTTCCACGATGCCGAGCACGATGGCGTCCCAATAGGACAGTTCCACAAGCGACCTTTCGGTGGGCGGCTCGCCTCAGAGCGCTGCAGCGACGGTGCGGAGCACGTCAATTCGCTGCTCCAGCGACCCACCATACGGCGACACCATCATGGTGGTGACCCCGCTGTCGGCGTAGCGTGTCATCCGCTCCCGAATCCGCTCCGGGGGACCGATCAGTGCGGTCCGGTCGATCAGGTCGAAGGGCACCGCCGCGGCGGCATCCCGCTGGCGCCCCGACAGGTACAACTCCTGAATCTGGGCGGCGTCCTCCTCGAATCCCAGTCGGCAGGCCATCGCATTGTAAAAGTTCTGCTTGCGCGATCCCATCCCACCCACGTACAGCGCCGTGTACCCACGCACTTGGTCGGCCGCAGCCTGGACATCGTCGTTGACGACGACCGGGACCATCGGGCAGACGTCAAACCCTTCCAGCGGGTGCTCGGCGCTGCCTTTGCCGGCTGTTCGTGCACCGGCCTGGACGTCTGCTAGAAGCTCATCGGCATACTCGGGGCAGTAGAAGATCCCTAGCCACCCGTCGCTGATCTCACCTGCCAGCCGCCGATTCTTGGGGCCGACGGCGGCGAGGTAGATGGGCAGGTCCGAGCGGTACGGCCGGTAGCTGAGCCGCAGCGACTTCCCCGGCCCATCGGGCAACGGCAGGCGAACGTGTTCGCCGTCGTAGCGGACCTGCTGTTTGGCCAGGACCATCCGCACCACGTCGACGTACTCGCGGGTGCGCGCCAACGGGTGATCGAAACGCACCCCGTGCCAGCCTTCGCTGACCTGGGGACCAGATACTCCAAGACCTAGGTGGAACCGCCCCTGGGAGAGGGTGTCCAACGTCGCCGCCGTCATCCCGGTCATCGCGGCGCTGCGGGCCGGGATCTGCATGACAGCCGATCCCACCCCGATCGTGGTGGTTTGCGCGGCCAGCCATGAAAGAACCGTCACCGCGTCGGACCCGTACGCCTCAGCCGCCCACACAGAGGCGTATCCGAGTCGTTCGGCTTCCCGGGTCAGGGCCAGGTCAGTCATGAACGGCCATCCGGACCAATGGCCGATACTCAGCGCGAGTCGCATCGGGTCTCAGCGGCGCTCTGGCGTCACATCGTCGCCATCGTCTCGTCATCATCGGAGTCGTCATCATCGGAGTCGTCGTCGCCATCGTCATCGGAGTCGTCGTCATCGGAGTCGTCGTCATCGTCCGAGTCTTCGTCGAATTCGTCGTCGTTTAGACCCAAGTACTGACCAGCTTCGTTCTCATCGTCATCGTCGAACTCGTCGTCGCCGTTGTAGATGTCCAGTGGGGTCACCTCGCCATAGGCGTCCATGAGCGCATCGTCGTACCGATCGAATGCCTCGGCGAGGTCCTGGTACGCGGCCACGACGGCTGGATCGTTCTCACCGCGCCGGGTCGACGCCGCTTCCAGGTGCCGCTCAAGGGCAGACACGAACGCGGCAAGGGCAGCACGGGGGTCAGCGCTCATGGGTCGACGCTATCGCGTCCATCACCGCGCAGGCACCCAATAGGTCACACTGGAGGTTCGACCAGTGGTCGTCGGCGTCGAGATCCCTCACCCGGCGGCGGGCTGACGGACATTCCGTAACCGCTGCGCGTCGTGAGGTCATGCGACGCCTCCGATCCGTTGGAAACGTGTCCCGAGGACGTTCATCAAAGACGCTAGAGGCGATGACCGATTACGAGTACCAAGTACTGACGTTTCCGCGGAGTTACGCGCTCGCGGACACCCGACGAATTCTCACCGACCACGCAGAGTACGGCAGGTGGGAACTCGCTCGGACCCGTACGTACTGGGGCGGTGCTCGCAGGGTGTGGCTGCGGCGCCGGGTCGTGCGGGTGGAGCGAGGGTTCCTACCAGCTCGCTGATCTCGGTATGGCGACCTCCTGCAGCTGAGCCCTCAGCAGTCCATCACGAACCGGTACAACACCCGAGCGCCGAACCGCAAACCATCCAGAGGGACTCGCTCGTCGATCCCGTGGAACATCGCGGCGAACGGTAGATCAGCTGGCAATTGCAACGGAGCAAAGCCGTACCCACGGACGCCAAGCTCAGCCAACGCCTTGTTGTCGGTCCCACCAGAAAGGCAATACGGCAGTACCGCGGCCCCCGGGTCTTCAGCGAGCAGCGCGGTGCGCATCCGGTCCACGAGCGGCGTTTCGAAGGGCGCTTCCAGACTGGGCGCGGTGAACGTTTCGATGACCTCCACATCTGGCCCGGCCAACTGCCGCAGGGTGGCCAACACGCTGTCCAACTCCCCTGGCAGCGCACGGCAGTCCAGCGCCGCTGTCGCGGTCTGCGGCACGACGTTGTGTTTGTACCCGGCCGACAACATGGTCGCGTTGGCGGTGTTCGCGATGGAACCGGCGATGAACCCGCGAACGCTTGGCAGGAGTTCCAACAAAGGATCACAATCATCCTGCTCGAACGGGATGCCAGTGAGGTCGGCCAAACCCTCCAACAGCCCACGGACGGCCGGAATGTACCGCCGTGGCCACTGGTGCGCGTCGATCCGGCTGATCGCCTCGGCGAGGCGGACCACCGCGTTCTGCGGGTTCGGCAAAGATCCGTGGCCGGCTACGCCGGTCGCTTTCAGGTGCACCCAAGCGATCGCCTTCTCGGCAGTCTGAATCAGGTAGGCGCGGCGTTGCGATCCGGATGCATCCCCGCTCGTGGGCAGGGTGATGCTGAACCCGCCGACTTCACTGATCGCCTCGGTGACGCCGTCGAAGAACTCAGGATGCTCGCGGACGACTCGGTACGAGCCGTTCTCACTGCCTGCCTCCTCGTCGGCGAAGAAGGCCCAGACGATGTCCCGCGGCGGCCGCTGCCCGGTCCGCGTCAGGTATCGGATCACGGCCAGCATCATGGCGTCCATGTTTTTCATGTCGACGGCGCCGCGACCCCACAGGCAGCCGTCCCGCTGCTGTGCCCCAAACGGTGGCAGCTGCCAGTCCGCGGCGTCCGCAGGTACGACGTCCAGATGCCCGTGCACGCACAATGCTGGCAGGGACGGGTCCGTCCCTGGCGTGCGCAGCACGACATTGGCTCGGCGTTCGCCGGTCTCCAGGTACCTCGGATGCAGGCCGACCTCGGACAGCAGCGCCATGACGTGCTCGCCGGCCTCGCGCTCGCATGGCCCAGAACCATCACCGTAGTTACTTGAGTCGATCCGCAAGAGTCCGGCACAGAGCTCGACGACTTCGTCCTCGGGCAGTGCAACCGTGCTGATCGGGTCGAGTGACGTCATGAGCCCACCCTGACAGCAGGTGCGGTACGGGGCCACCGTCACGCCAGCCGTTGGCGACACCAGGTGCCGCAGCCACAACGAGTGGGAATCGGGTCTGCCATCCATGTGGGGCCGATAGAGCCGAATCAACCCAGATCGGTGTCCGGAGGGGGACTTGAACCCCCACGCCCGCTCACGGGCACTAGCACCTCAAGCTAGCGCGTCTGCCATTCCGCCACCCGGACAGGGTCCGCGCTCGATGCGGCGCGACGACTGATGACCCTAGCATGCGGTGAAGCGCCGCCCGAAACACTGGTCGAGGACGCTGGCGCCCTCCCAGTGAGCTATTGTCGACGCTGCCCCGCATAATGAGAGGTGCATCACATCACATTCCCCCGCACTGATCGATGATGACCGGCTGAGGGGTCGACATCAAGGAGGGCCTCATGCCCACTGTGCGAATTCACCGCGGCGAAATCACTTCCACCCCGTTGCTTGGCCGAGGCGTCGGCGTCGATCGGCTTCCAGTCGGCTCACTCGGCGACGACGAAGTCACGGAGTTGACCATTCCCGCTGGTACTCACATCCTGCAGATCCGCAGCGGTCTGTACTTCAGCCGTCCAGCGCGGTATACCGCCGTCGAGGGAGAGGTGCTGGAGTTCGACCTGCGGATCTGTCCCTCCACCGGTTGGCTCAGCCTGCTCGGCGACTCCCTCGAATTGCACCGGCTTCCGCGAGACGTGACGGTGCAGCGCGACGAGCGCGGCAAGGCGCCGATCTCCCGGGTCTTCCAGGGCATCACGGTCAATCCCTGAGTCTGGAGGTTGCTTGCAGTGTTGCCTACGGTCCGACGTCGCGCCGTAGGCGGCCTCCAGCCTTGCCGTACGCCGCATCTCATCTTTCGGTGCGGTTTCCCAGCACCCGACGCATCGCATATCTTTCGGCCATGACCATGCCCGCGTTCGGACGCCACCATGCCCTCACCGGGCGTGTGCGGCCGTCCGCGGGCCATGGCATGGGGCGGGGACGGACCGGCAGGCGAATGCCCCGCGCCGTCGACTGATCTCGGTGCCGTCCGCCAACTTTGAAGCAACTTCGAAGCGTGGACCGATCCCAGGCTGCTCGACGGCTGCGCGCACCTCGCCCGCTCATCCCGAAAGGCCTGCCATGAACACCACGTCTCCCGCGCCTCATGCGTCCCCTGGCACCGCATCCGCCGGTGCCAACCTGCCGATCCTGGACCTCGAGGCGCTCACCGACAAGCGCGCCACCGACCAGGACAAGCGCTCCTCTCGGTCCGCGCTACTGAATGCCTGCCGCCATGAGGGCTTCTTCTACCTCACCGGACTCGGCCTGCCCGACGGACTGATCGAGGAATTGCTCGCCACCGCTCGCTCGTTCTTCGCCTTGCCGGACGCCGACAAGCGTGCGATCGAAAACGTCCACAGCCCCCATTTCCGCGGCTGGACCCGGCTCGGCGGCGAACTGACCCAGGGTCAGACCGATTGGCGCGAGCAGATCGACATCGGCCCCGAACGCGTTGCCCGCGCAGGCACTCCGCAGGAGCCCTGGCGTGTGCTGGAAGGTCCGAACCAGTGGCCGAGCACGCTGCCCGAGCTCCAAGCCGTGGTCCGCCGCTGGCAAGCCGAACTCGAGCGCGTCTCCAGGGTGCTGATCACGCAGTTCGCGCTCGCCCTGGGTCAGCCCGCGGATATATTCGCACAGCCGTTCGAGCAGCCGTCAACCCTGCTGAAGATCATCCGCTACCCCGGACGTCGCATGGACCAGGACCCGGCCCGTCAAGGCGTCGGTGCGCACGCCGACTCCGGTTTTTTGACGTTGTTGCTACTCGAACCCGGCTCGACTGGCTTGCAGGTGCAACGCGATGGCCAGTGGCTCGACGTAGAACCGATCCCTGCGACCCTGGTGGTCAATGTCGGTGAGTTGCTCGAGGTGGCGACCAACGGCCTGCTGAAGGCAACGGTGCACCGCGTCATCAGTCCGCTGCCCGGCACCACTCGAATCTCGGTGCCGTACTTCTTCAATCCGTCGTTGAACGCTCGGTTGAGTCGGCTCACGTTGCCGGCCGAACTCGCAGTGCAGTCCGCCGGAATTACCAAGGATGCCGCGAATGTACTGCATGACCGTTACGGACTGAACGCGCTGAAGAGCCGACTGCGGGCACACCCCGATGTCGCTCAGCGGCACCATCCGCACTTGGTGCCCGCTCAGCGCGCTTCGATCGGTGCGCGATGACCGGCGGCGGTCCCGCGGGCGGTCCGGGGCGTGAGCTCGGTTTCGAGACATTGCAGCTGCACGCCGGGCAGGAACCGGACAGCGACTTTCGAGCCCGTGCCGTCCCGATCTACCAGAGCACGTCTTTCAGCTACCAGGATTTCGCGCACGCGCAGGCTCTGGGCAATCTGGACCAGCTCGGCTTCTCCTACTCGCGTACCTCCAACCCGACGTGTGAGGTGCTCGAGCAACGGATCGCCAGATTGGAGGGTGGCACGGCCGCGCTGGCGCTGGGATCCGGTTCGGCGGCTACCGCGTTCGCGATGCTCAACCTCACCCATACCGGCGATGAGATCATCGCCGCCAGCACCCTGTACGGCGGATCGTTCAACCTCTTCCGGCACACGCTGCCCAAGCACGGGGTCACCACCCGGTTCGTCGACCCGAACGACATTTCGGCCTTTTCTGCCGCCATCACCGACCGGACCAAGGCGGTGTTCGTCGAGACGATCGGCAACCCAGACATCAACGTCGTCGATCTCCAAGCAGTGGCGCAGGTGGCACACGCGGCGGGCCTACCCCTGATCGTCGACAACACGTTCGCCACGCCATACCTGTGCCGGCCCATCGACCACGGCGCAGACATCCTGGTGCACTCGGCGACGAAGTTCATTGGCGGGCACGGCACGAGCATCGGCGGGCTCATCGTCGACGGCGGCACCTTCGACTGGTCCAGCGGCCGATTCCCCGACTTCACCACCCCGGACCCGGCGTACGACGCTCTGGTGCACTGGGACCGTTGGGGAGACTATCCGGGCGTGGGAAACATGGCGTTCGTGATGAAAGCTCGACTGCACTATCTGCGAGACGTCGGCGCGTCGATGAGCCCGTTCAACGCCTTCTTGTTTCTTCAGGGCCTGGAGACGTTGTCACTGCGGATGGAACGGCAGACGGCCAACGCGCTCATCATCGCTCAGCACCTGTCCACCCATCCCGATGTCGCCTGGGTCGCCTATCCCGGACTGCCGTCGAATCGCTACCACGACTTGGCGCGCCGGTACCTGCCCAAGGGCGCCGGCGCGATCCTGACGTTCGGCGTGCGCGGCGGGCACCCCCACGCCGTACGGCTCATCGAGCGATTGCGGGTCTTCTCTTTCCTGGCCAACGTCGGTGACTCCAAGTCGCTGGTGGCTCATCCCGCAACCGTCACCCATGGCCAGCTCAGCGAGGCAGAACGGCACATGGCGGGGGTGCGTCCCGAGCAGTTGCGGCTCTCGGTCGGTACCGAGACCGTGCAGGACCTGATCTGGGATCTGGACCAGGCCTTCGACGCCTCGCGCGTCGACTGAAAGCAGCTCGTTCCTCGACGCTCAGGCCGAGCGCGACACGTGGAAGGGGCGTGGAGCAGCTGCCACACGCCCCTTCAGGGTGCCGCACTGGCGTCCCGGCCGGTCAGGCCTTCGCCGGTACCATCGCGGACAGCTGCGATCGGATGATCTTGCCATCGCCATCCCGAGGGATCTGGTCGACGAAGGTCACCGAGCGCAGGTACTTGTACTTGGCCACCTGAGGGTTCAGGTGCTTGAGCATGTCGATGGGCTTGGCGCTCTGGCCCGGCTTGAGCTGGATCAGGGCATACGGCACCTCATCGCCCGTGCCGTCGTTCATCGCAACACCGAAGACACCGGCGTCCTGCACGGCTGGATGAGTCTTCAGGACCGTCTCCAGTTCGACCGGCGCCACCTGGAAGCCGTGATTCTTAATCAGTTCCTTGGTCCGGCCGACGATCCGGACAACGCCGCGGGCATCGACCTTGACCAGGTCGCCCGTGTGCAGAAAGCCCTCGGGGTCGATGATCTCGGCCGTCTCCTGCGGATTGTCGAGGTACCCGATCATGATGTTCGGGCCGCGGACCCACAGCTCACCGGGCTCGCTCTCCCCCGTGTCCGGCACGACGACGTCCTGGCCGGAGGCCGTGTCGACCACCCGATAATCGAGGTTGGGCAGGCCGGGACCAACCGTTTCGCAGGAGACATTTTCCATCTGCGGCAGCATCACGTGGGTGACCGGGCTGCACTCCGTCATTCCATAGCCCTGCAGCACGATCGCGTCCAGGCGCTTGGCTATCGCGTTGCCCAGCTCCTCGGACAAGGGCGCGGCGCCCACGATGACGACTTTGACACTGGACAGGTCGTAGTCGTCGACCATCGGGTTGCTCGCCAACAACGAGGCGACCGACGGGACCAGGAACAGCGCTGTCGCCCGGTATTTCTGCACGGCCGCGAGGTAGGCGGCCGGATCGAACATCGGCATCGTGACGTTCAGTCCGAACTCCGCCAGGGCGTAGTTCATCGACGCGGTCAGCGCGTAGACGTGGGAGAACGGCAGGAACGACACCAGGGCGACTTCGCCCTCCCCTAGTTCGATGCTCCGATACAGCATCAAGCTGTCGGCGACCAGGTTGTAGTGGGTAAGGATCACTGGCTTCATGTCGCCACCGATCCCCGAAGACAGCGGCAGCGCAGCAACGTGGGTCTTCGGGTCGTGCACGTTTTCTGGGGGCAGCGGCTCGGTGCACGAGGTCAACGCTGTGTATGGGGTGAACGGCATCGGCTCGGGCACCGCACCGGGTGGGATGTCCCCGACGACGATGACGTTCTGCAGCGGAATCCCCACCTGCGTGGCTGCCTTGACCACGTTCTGCAACAACATGACGTGGGTGATGACGTACCGGCTGTGGGTCAGCTCCAGCTGGTCAGCGAACTCACGCGGCGTGTACTGCACATTCATCGGAGATGCGGCCGCACCGGATCGCACGATCCCGTGGAACGCCGTCAGGTACTCCGGGCAGGTCGGCAGAGCCAGGCCGATGGAATCGCCGGGGCCGACGCCTTTGGCGGCGAACCACGCGGCGACGTGCTCTACGTCGTCACGCACCTGGCCGAACGTCAACTCCTCACCGGTCATCGAGTTGACCAGTGCCAACGTGTCGCGACGCTCGGCGGTGATGGGTTCTATGAGCCAGTGGTACAGACTCACCTCGGGGATCTCAATGTCAGGTGTGGGGCCGCGCAGAACCATCCATGCTCCTCGGTGCTTTGCGCGCCTGAGCGGCGCTTCGGGGCGACCACGCCGAAAACGTCGTGTCGCCATACTGTCGACCAGCCTATGGGGCAACCTGGTGCCGTTCCAATGGTGGCCGTGTCCTTCGAGGTTGCCTGAGCCGTCGAACCGATCGAGGCTGCTTCGGTCACGCGCTGGGTGAGGTTGCGATGCACGCTCTGGCACCCGGCTGGAACACCGGGTCGAAGCAGACCTGGTCGATCTTGGTCAACGGGAGACGTACGCGCTCGACATCGCGGCGGCAGGATCGACCGGCTCGGCCAGCAGCCCCTGAGCCAACATGAAGTCTGCCATCGCCCGCCATTGAGCCGGATCGAGCCGGCCCGAGACCTTTCCGCTCGAGTCCAACATGATCTTGATCGTCGCCTCCAGGGTGGCCCGAGCTGCCTGCTTCGCTTGCTCCTTCGCCAAGCCCGGGACTTGCGCGGTGCTGATGGTGATGGCGCCTTCCGGGTCAGCCTTGACCGCTTCGATGCCGTCGACCATGCCCTCGGCCACCGCAGTGGCCAGGTTCGGCTTTTCTTTGAGGAGCTTGGCTGTGGTCACCAGCGAGATGCTCACCAACGGGACCTTGGCGGCCAACGGGATACTCCTGGTCTTCACCCCGGCCAGGCCGAATTGCACCGCGTCGTTGTTCGAGAATCCGACGATCGCGTCGACCTTGTTCGTCGTCAGGGCTGCCTGTTGGGTATACCCGACTTCGGTGATCCTGACGTCCTGATCGCTGAGCCCGGCGTCCTTGAGGGCGACCTGCAGACCAAACCAGCTTTCGCCGTACCGGCCGGGCAGCCCGATGCTGCGGCCGCGCAAATTCTTCGTGGTCTTGATCGGCGATTCGTCGCGCACGATCAGCACGACCGGGTAGGTCCGGTAGTACGACGCGATCGCGACCAGTTCCATGCCTTCTGCACGAGCTTGCATGAGCTCGTCACCGCCGGCGATGACAAAGTCTTCTTGCCCGGCGGCCAGCGACGTGAACAATCCCTCGTTCGAGCCGTGGTGGCGCAGGGTGAGGTCAACGCCGCGGTTGGCGAACAGCTTCTTGTCAGTGCCCACGTAGAACGGACTGAACTGGATGTTCGGGAGATAGGTGAGTCCCAGTGTGGCCTCGCCGACGTTGCCACCAGAGGACGATCCGGCCGGTGGAGTCCCCGCCGCTGAAGGCGTTGCTGAAGTCCCGCAGCCGGCCAGCGTCAACGTAACGGCCGCTGCCGCCACCGTCAGAACGCTCCGTCGGTTGACGCGATGCATGGGGTCACCTTTCGAGGGGAATGCCGATGACCTGGACGGTCATCTGGTGGAGGTGGTGCGCAAGGAGTCGATGATCATGGACCGGCGTTCCCAGGTCTGAATCAGGTTGTAGACACTCGAAGCGACCACGCATAGGACGATGATCGAGGCGAACATGCCAGCCGTGTCGACCGAATCCCGCTGCACGGTGAGCACCATGCCGACGCCACGACCACCCATCACCATCTCCCCGACCACCGCGCCGGTGACGCTGAGGGTGAAGCCGTTGCGCAGTCCGGCCAGGACCGACGGCAACGCTAAGGGTGCTTCGACATGCCAGAGCATGCCGAGTGAGGAGGCGCCGTCAATCCTTGCGGCGTTGATGACGTCGCCATCCACGTGCCGCAGACCAACGACCGTGGAGATCAGGATGGGGAAGAACACCATCAGGGCGCACAGCGTGACGACGGCGACGAGCCCGTACCCGATCCAGAGCACGAGCAGCGGGGCTAACGCGATGGCGGGGATGGCCTGAGTGGCGCCCAGGAACGGCTGGAAGGCTGCGGACGCCCATCGGCTGCGGTGGATGACGACAGCCAGCGGCAGGGCGATGGCGCTGCCCAGAAGGCAGCCCCCGAATGCCTCCCCAATGGTCACCCAAAGGTACGGCCAGATCTCGCCGCCGATCAGCATGTCGTGCAGTCGGCCGAGGACCGCGCTAGGGGTCGGCAGCAAGAACGAGGGCACGCTCGTGCCACCTCGAGTCAGCTGCCACCACAAGGTCAACAGCAGCGCACCAAACAGCAACGGGGCCAAGATGTCCCGTCTGTGGACCACGCCCATCCATACCTCCGCATCGACGTGACCCGGGGGCGGACACGCGGGAGCGCGGCATGGACACCGGTCTACGCGCGACCCGACCTATCGGGCCAAGCGCGCGCCGTCCGGCGCCACGTGCTGCCTCCCATCCGGACTCTCACCGTCGGTCCCGGAATTCCACCAGGTCAACCGTCGACGGATTGGCGTCGACGGGTCGCGGACTGTCACCGCCGGTTCGGACTTTCACCGACCCCGGAGCACGTGCAATGTCATTCTAGGCCGATCTCGCGCGGACGCGGCACGTCGGGTACTGCCTGCCTCGAGCATTCGGAACCGCCCAGGGATCACCTCCGGTTCGGGCGGCGCGCCAGCTGTGTTGGGATCCTTTTGACTTCCGGGTGAGATGCGCATGAGATGCGGGTGGGATTCGGGGACCCGACACGCTCGAGGGCACGCTGTTGGGCGGGCTGAGGCGTCACAGACACAGGAGGGGCACAGGTGGCCGACCAGATCGATGCTGTCGGGGCGAGACCCGGGCCGCAGGTAACAGAGGGGTTCATCAGGACTCACGTCGTGCTATTGCGCGGCGTGAATGTCGGGGGCCGGAGCATCCCCATGCTCACCCTGCGCGACTTCCTCGTCGGCCTTGGGTGGACGGATGTGGCCAGCTACATCCAAAGTGGCAACCTGGTTGGCACACCGCCACAGCCAGCTGGGGACTCCTCGCAGGTCGCGACCGGCATCGAGAGCGCCCTCGCGAAGGGATTAGGGTTCACGATCCCGGTGATCGTCCTGGTCCGGGAGGAGTTGGCCACCGCGATCCGCGACAACCCGTTCGCCTCCGAGCCGGATCCTCGGTCGGTCCACCTGATCGCCTTCACTGAGCACCGGACGTCAGAGCAATGCGACCGGCTCGCCGCCCTCCAAAGCGCCCTGGCCGAGCAGGGTTCCCGCGACCGGGCGATCTGCTGCGACCGGGTGATCTACCTGCACACCCCTGATGGGTTCGGGCGCAGCAAGTTGGCCGCCGCGGCGACCCGCTTACCAGGGGATCCGGTGGCAGCAGCAGGTACGGCGCGCAACTGGCGGACCGTGCGCAAGCTTGCTGATCTGGTGGGGCTGCCCCCGAGCTGACTGGCCACGCTGAACGCCCAAGGCTGACCGCATGCGCACTGTGTGCGGTGTTGTGGCTGGCACGTCGGCCAGCGACCCGATTGATACGACGCTGGGGGTTACCTTGGAGCGTGCCCCTCCCCGCCCGGTCCAATGTGTTGCACCGCCAACACCGGTTTCATCAGGTGGCACGGTTCTGCCTGGTTGGCGGTTCCGGCGTCGTCGTCGACACGCTCGCGTTCGTGCTGCTCGTCAAGGTCTTGCCGGTGCACGTGCACGACGTGGCGTTCCCACTGGCCCCCACGCCGTATAACGTGCGGTGGCTGCACGTGTTCTCGCTGTTGTCATTCATCGTCGCCAATGTCTGGAACTTCGAACTCAACCGGATCTGGACCTTCAAGCAGTCCGGGATCGTCCAGCGCACCCGATTCGTGCACTTCTTCACGGTCGGGCTGGCCGCCAGGTTTGTCGGCTTCTTCATCCTGACCGCACTGACCCATCCGCATTCTCCGTTGCAGCTCTCACCGGAGGTGTTCGACGACTCCACCGGATTGCGGACCATGGCCTATTGGGCGCAGCTGATCATGATCATCTTGACCACGCCGCTGTCGTTCCTGTTGAACAAGTTCTGGACGTTCAATCAGCACACCATCCAGGAAAGCGATCAACCATCCGTAGCAAGTCGGCCGCCGGAGACGACCGCCTCACACACGCAGAACTGACCTGCGACTGGCTGGTAGCCCACTGTGGATCCAGGTCACCGACCGACACTGATCGGCCTCTCGACGGCGCCTCACTCCAGGCCTTCGACGCGGAAGAGCAATAACCGCGCTTGGACGCATCGGTCAACTCGCCGACTTCCCCGCCCTGGCGGCCGGCCGCCACCTCAATCACCAGGTGGTACGCCTCGTCATTGGTAAGGGTGAGACGTCGACCGTTGATTCCGAGGAACGCGATTTTGGCAGGCGGGTTTGCGCGTTGCAACGCTTCGGGAGATGCCGCGACCTGATGAACTCCACTCGCAGGACACGCCGTGAAGGTGACATGCATGGGCGCCTGCGCCATGGGTGATCAGTTCAGACGCTCTGCTTGCGCCTGGCGGTGTGGTGGCTCAGAGTGCAGGGCATGGACGGTCCTGAGGCGAATCCCCCCGGCGCATCGCAGACGTGCGGATCACCGCGCCCCCTCATCAAGCCTGGCACGGTCCTGGTGACGGGCGCCTCTGGGTACGTGGGCGGGCTGCTGGTGCCCCACCTGCTCGAAGCAGGTTGGCGGGTGCGGGTGTTGACCCGGCGCCCGGAGTCGTTGGCGGACCGTCCGTGGGCTTCGGCGGTCGATATTCTCCCGGGCGACGCCGGTCAGGCCGCGGACCTGACGCGAGCTTTGACGGGCGTGGATGTGGCGTACTACCTGCTGCACTCAATGGACGGCCAGGGTGACTTCGCCGAACGTGACCTGACCCTGGCAGAACTGTTCGCCGAGGCCGCCGCGACTGCCGATCTTGCTCGGATCGTCTACCTTGGCGGGTTGCACCCGAGCGAGCAGGAACTCTCCGCCCATCTGGCCTCCCGGGTCGAGGTTGGGCAGGTGTTCCTGGACTGCCCGGTACCGGCGGTGTGCCTGCAGGCCGCGGTGATCCTCGGCGACGGGTCGGCGTCGTTCCAGATGTTGCGCTACCTCACACAACGATTGCCGGCCATGGTCGCCCCACAGTGGCTGGACCATCGGATCCAGCCGATCGCCGTCGACGACGTGCTGCGGTATCTGATCGGCGTCGCGCTGCTACCGCCGCAGGTCAACCGCACCTTCGACATCGGTGGCCCCGATGTCCTCACGTATGCCGAAATGATTCAGCGCTTCGCCAGACTCACCGGACTGCGCGATCGCACCGTAGTGACGCTGCCGCTGCTCACCCCCGAACTGGCCAGCCAATGGGTCGGCCTCATCACACCTATATCGGCGGGGATCGCGAAACCTCTGGTCGCGAGTCTGATTCACGAAGTCGTCTGCGCCGAGCACGACATCGCCGAACACCTCCCGGATCCGCCCGGTGGACTGATCGGTTACGACGAGGGCATCCGTCGCGCGATGGCGACGGTCCCTGCACCGAGCGGGACGCGCAACCTGATCCAGACAGCGATCGGCACTGGTGCGGCAGCCGTCCTTGCTGCTTGGGCCGGCCAACCTGACGCGCCGTGGTACGAGCGTCTCGATCTGCCGCCGTGGCAACCGCCGGGTCCAGTCTTCCCGATCGCCTGGGGTGGGCTGTACGCCGACATCATTGGCACCGCTGCCTCGGCACTGACCTCCTTCGAGGACCGGCAGATGACGGCCGAGGCAAACGCATTCCGCCGGGCCTTGGCCCTGAATCTGATCCTGAACGGCGGCTGGCACCTTCTCTTCTGGCGGGCACGTCGCCCCTGGCTCGCCGCCGCCACCGCTGCCGCACTGACCGTCAGCAGCGTCGATCTGAGCCGACGCGTCGCGGTTGCCGGGCCGAGGCATCGGAACGCGCTGGCACCCTACGCCGCCTGGTGCGCCTTCATGACGGTGCTCAACGGCGACCTGGCGCGCCGCAACCGGGATTCGACCGACTGGGGGCGCAACGTCCCCACGGGAGCCAAAGCAGCCCGAGCGATCAGGTCAACGTTGGGCCAGGTACTTGCTCTCTGCCGCCAGTGACTCGTGGATCCGACCCGCCAAGGACCGCTCGATAAGACCCCCGAACAGCGGAACACCTGCTGCGATGATGACCTCCTGGTACATCTCGCTACCGGTGGCGGTCCCCCGCACGCGCATCGATCCGGAGGCCGAGGCCGCGTCGACACCTCGGATGGTAAAGACCATGTCGCCATCGAGGCGGTCCTCGCTGATGCGACGCCAGGTTTCGCAGCGATGCACGGCGGGCATCCGGCCGGCCGCGTACGCGGCAAGGATCGGTGGCAGCCAGTGCGTCGGCACCGTCCCCGCCGTCTCAATGGACACCACCGGGATCGACGCCGGTGACGGCCCCGTCAGCCCGTGGGCCAGCTCGACCCGGTGCCCGAGCACGCTGGCCACCAACGCCTCGTGGTCGCCGGTTCGCCCCTGGACCACGGTCGCGTCCGCAAGCAAATCCCAGGCTCGGGACGGCGGGTAGGGCAGTGACGTCCGGCACCTGATCGCGGTCGACACAGTCAGTTCGCCTCATCGATCCGCCTGGCCTGCTGCACTGGCGTTCCTTGCTGCCAGGCCCGCCTGGACGCCTCCCGGGATGCCTCGACGAGGTCCTCCAACACGTGACCGACGAGCTGCAGTTCTTCGTCGGAGTAGGCGTCCAGCGCGGCTCGAGTTGACCTGGCCAGCGGTCCGAAGCTTTCACGGCTGACCTCGCGGGAGTGCTCCGTGGACGCCAGCAGGATCTTGCGACGATCGCGGTGGCTGCGGGTGCGGCGCAGGTGCCCGGTCCGCTCAAGCCGGTCGGCAAGCGCTGTGATCGCGGCTCCGGACATCCGCAGCACCCGACCCAGATCAGCTTGCGTCATGGATTGGTCCTCGACTCTGCTGCGTTCCAGGTGTCCGAGGGCGGTCAGATCCGTCCGATTGATCTGCAAGAGCCGGCACACCAAATCGGCGTACACCTGCGTTTCCGTCGAGAGGCTGCGCACTAGGCGGGAGACACGACGAACCTGCGTACGGTCGACCCCTGGGGCCGATTCGCGCGAATAGTCAATCCTTCGGTCAGATCCGCCGGATCCACCATTTCGCGGAGCGAAGGCACCGACGTCCTGCCTTCCGCGCACGGCCTCCAGCGACTCCGCCGCCGTTGCCGAGTCCTCGAGCACGTTGCCTCCCGGGTAGTTCCTTCACCAGTGCGTACATTCACTCGAAGTCTCACATCGGCCGGCAGCTCCACCGATCGACGATGTGTTGTCAATCTGTGACCCAGCCCCGACCGGTCCGGCGCCTGGTTCCATTGTGTCAGGAGGTCCCGTTTTGTGTTGACCCACCCCCTAGCTGGTACAACCTTTGTCGTCTCTCCCGCACAGCCGCGGCCCTGTGGTCAACCGCAGCTGGCGACGGTTCATCGCCGTCAACGACCTGGGGGAGTCCTGGGTCGGCGAGCTGGACATCACTGCGTCATTGGGTTGAGGGCAACAGACGCGAAACGCCCGAGCGGGCGTCCCTGCAAGGAGCCGGCTCGGGCGTTTCGGT